>Ga0070677_10000159_pt1 | contig 23021 bp, 22 predicted proteins | sample KBSM63metaG_FD_64674 | JGI IMG/M metagenome (GOLD analysis project Ga0070677, IMG submission 64674) | Miscanthus rhizosphere microbial communities from Kellogg Biological Station, Michigan, USA - KBS M6-3 metaG | ecosystem: Host-associated > Plants > Roots > Rhizosphere > Soil ... | reverse complement strand
ATTGGAAGCGCCCGCGCCGTCGAAGCACGACGCGATCCGGTCGAAATGCCAATAACGCTCCCAGATGCCCCCGTCCGACAACCGAGCCCCCTCCTGTCCGACCGGGGGAGGCTAACATAAGTTGGCGAGTTTACCAGTGTCAGCCTGGCAGGGGCCGCGGCGCCGCCTCGAACCGCGCCGCTTCCTCCGAGCCGCCCGTGGCATTGCCCTCGGAATAAGAGTGCGCGCCGGTGCCGGCGAGCCGGCCGCCTTCCACGATCAGATATTCGTCACGGATCGGCCGGCCTTCGAAATAGCATTCGAGGATCTCGCGCACGCCCGCGGCGTAGCGGGCCTGCGCCGAGAGCGAGGTGCCGGAGATGTGCGGCGTCATGCCGTGATGGGGCATCGTCCGCCAGGGATGGTCGGCCGGCGCCGGCTGCGGGAACCAGACGTCGCCGGCATAGCCCGCCAGCTGGCCGCTTCTCAGCGCGGCGGCGACCGCATCGCGGTCGGCGATCTTGCCGCGGGCGGTGTTCACCAGATAGGCGCCGCGCTTCATCCGGGCGATCATCGCCGCGTCGAACAGATTCTCGGTCTCCGGGTGGAGCGGACAGTTGATGGTGACGACGTCGCACGCGGCCACCATGTCCTCGACGCTGTCGTGCCAGTGCAGGCCCAGCTCTTGCTCGACCGCGGCGGGCAGCCGATGCCGGTCGTAATAATGGAGGTGCATGTCGAAGGGCTTCAGCCGCTTCAGCACCGCCTGGCCGATCCGCCCGGCCGCCACCGTGCCGACGTGCATGCCCTCGACGTCGTAGGAGCGGGCCGCGCAATCGGCGATGTTCCAGCCGCCGTCCCGAACCACCTGGTGCGAGGGCAGGTAGTTGCGGACCAGCGACAGGATCATCATCACGACATGCTCGGCGACCGAGATCGAGTTGCAGAAGGTGACCTCGGTGACGGTGACGCCGCGGTCGATCGCCGATTGCAGGTCGACATGGTCGGAGCCGATGCCGGCGGTCAGCGCCATTTTGAGCTTCGTCGCCTTGGCGAAGCGCTCGGGCGTCAGATAGGCCGGCCAGAAGGGCTGCGAGATGACGATCTCCGCGTCCACCAGTTCGCGCTCGAACTCGGAATCCTCCCCGTCCTTGTCGGAGGTGACGACCAGGCTATGGCCGTTCGCCTCGAGATAGGGCCTGAGCCCGAGCTCGCCCGACACGGAGCCGAGCAGGGCGCCGGGCTGGAAATCCACGGCTTTGGGCGTCGGCAGCGTCTGCCCGTCCGGGTAGCGCTCGATTCGGGGCAGATCGTCGCGCGGATAGCCGGTCGGATAGCCGTCGACCGGATCGGCATAGAGCACGCAGAGCACCTTCGCCATGTCATCTCTCCTTCGGGTTTCGCGGCGTCATTCCTCCCGCACGTAGGTGCCGGTCCCGCCATCGAGATGCAGGACCAGGTTCCGGCCTTTGATCTCGAGCGCCTGGTCCCGGAAATCCATCACCTCCATGTCGTTCGGCGTCAGCGTGAAATTATGCTGGTTGCCGGCGGCCGGATCGAGCGGGAAGCGGCGCGGCGCGATGCCGTACATGGCGAGCGACAATTCCACCCAGGCCGGCCGGCCCGGCGGCGCCTCGCCCGTATAGTGCCAGCCCGCTTCCTGGGTGTAGCCGTCGACGGTGCGGCCGTCGGCGAAGCCGAGGACGAGGTCGATCCCGGCGAGGCCCCGCCCGCCGGGGGTCGTCACCCGCACCACCAACGGCGCTTCCCCGCTCTGCGTCGGCGGGCCGGCGGAAAAGACCGCGGGGACCGGGCGGGGCTCGGTGTTGAGCAGGATCGTGCGCCCGTCGCTGGTCCAGCGGCCCTCGGCCCGTTTGTCCAGCGCGCCGGCCGCCAGAAAGTAGCGGAAACGCCCGTCGGGAAGCAGTTCGAGCGCGGAGGCGACGTCCGGTCCGCCCTGCAGCCGGTAGCGGCCGGCCGCCTGGCGGTCGGCCCCGATCGACGTGCCCGCCGCGTTGCCGCCGGCTTCGGCCGGCGCGCACGCCCCTCCGAGCAGCAGCAGGGGGGCGAGGAACAGCAAGCGCATTTTTCTAATCCTTCTTGAGTTCCAGGATTTTACGCCTGATATCTTCGATCGGATGTGAGGTGGCGCGAGCGCGCGACGCCTTGAGCCGGGGATAGCCGGCCTCGGCGTCCGCGATCAGCTCGCGGGTGAAGGCGCCGCTGCGCACCTCGCGCAGGATCCGGCGCATCTCGGTGCGGGTGTCGGCGGTGACGATCCGGCTGCCGCCTTTCAGCGCGCCGAACTCGGCGGTGTTGGAGATCGCCTCGCGCATCCCGGCGATGCCGCGCTCGTAGATGAGATCGGCCAGCAGCTTCACCTCGGTAAGGCATTCGAAATAAGCGATTTCCGGCGAGAAGCCGGCATCGACCAGAGTCTCGAAGCCGGCCTGGATCAATTCGGGGATCGCGCCCCACAGCACCGCCTGCTCGTTGAACAGGTCGGCCTCGCATTCCTCGGCGAAGCTGGTCGGCAAGATGCCCACGCGGCCGCTGCCGATCGCCGCCGCATAGGAGAGCGCCAGCGCCTCGGCGCCGCCGCTGGCGTCCTGATGGACCGCGAACAGCGAGATGAGGCCCGAGCCCTCGGTGAAATCGCGCCGCAGCGCGGTGCCGGGGCCCTTGGGCGCCACCAGGAAGATGTCGAGGTCCGGCCGCGGGGCGATCAGGCCGAAGCGGATGCTGAGCCCATGCGCGAAGCTCAGGGCCGCGCCCTCGCGAAGGCGGGGCGCGACCTCTTCGGCGTAGATCCGGCCATGATCCTCGTCGGCCGCCAGCATCACCACCAGGTCGGCTTGCGCAGCGGCTTCGGCTGCCGTCATGACGTCGAACCCGTCCGCCCGCGCGCCGTCGCGGCGCCGGGACTCCGCCGGCAGCGCCACGGTCACCGCGACGCCGCTGTCCCGGAGGTTCAGCGCCTGGGCGCGGCCCTGATTGCCGTAGCCGAGGATCGCCACCCGCTTGGCGCGAATGACCGAAAGATCGGCGTCGGCATCGAAATAGACGCGCATTCGCCCCCCTCGTCAGAAGCCGATCAGCGCTAGGGCATCCGCGACCGTATCGCAATCGAGCGCGCGCTCGAAGCGCGGCCAGGCCGCCGGCGGCTGGCGCCGGAACCAGGTATATTGGCGCTTGGCATATTGGCGGGTTGCGATCCTGCCGGCTTTCAGCGCCTCGTCCCGGCTTAGCTCGCCGTGCAGGAAGGCGGCGATCTCGCGCACCCCGATCGCCCGCATCACCGGCGCAAGCGCCGGCAAACTTCGCTCCAGCAGCGAACGAACCTCTTGTATCCCCTCCTTGGAAAAGATTTTATCGAACCTCTCGTCGCAGCGTGCGTGGAGCCAGTCGCGCGGCGGCAGCAGGATGATCGGCGCCAGCCTGACCGCGTCGCCGATGCCCCCGACTTTCTCCGCCTGCCATTGCTTCAGGGTGCGGCCGGTCGAGCGGACCACTTCGAGCGCCCGGGCGGTGCGCGTGGCGTCGCTCGGCCGGATCCGCGCCGCGGCTTCGGGGTCTTCGGCGGCCAGCGCGGCGTGCGCCGCGCCGGCCGGCAGCGCCCGCGCCGCCTTGCGGATCGCGGGATCGATCTCGGGCACCGGGGCGATGCCGTCGATCAGGGTGCGGAGATAGAGGCCGGTGCCGCCGGCCAGGATCGGCAGCCGGCCGGCCGCATGCGCCTCGGCGATCGCGGCCCTGGCGTCCGCCGCCCAGTCCGCCGCCGAGCAGGCGTCGGCGCCGTCGCGAGTGCCGTAGAGCCGGTGCGGAACCCGCGCCTCGTCCGCCGCGCTCGGCCGGGCGGTGACGAGGCTGAGGTCGCGATAGACCTGGGCGCTGTCGGCGTTGATCACGGTGCCGCCCGCTCGTTCCGCCAGCGCCAGCGCGAGCGCCGACTTGCCGCTCGCCGTCGGCCCCGCGATAAGCGCCAGCGGGAGGTTGCCCTTGTTCATCGTCGTTCTCATAGCAGTCGGTTCATTGACTGAGAAAACTATCCGTCAGGCCGGGAAGCGGCTGATGGATGCGGGCTGCGGTCCCGATCCTTTCGAATGGATCGAGCGCGGCGATGCCGCATGCATCGCATTTCAATGGCAGCTTCAATGTGCACGCGACGCTTTGGAAGAAGCATTCGAAGGCGTCGATGTCGTGGTGCAGTGGGCAGGCGCGATGCGCAGGCGACTTCTGGTCGCCGACATGGATTCGACGATGATCACGGTCGAGTGCATCGACGAGCTCGCCGATTATGCCGGCCGCAGGGCCGAGGTCGCCGCGGTCACCGAGCGCGCCATGCGCGGCGAGCTTGCCTTCGAAGAGGCGCTCGACGCCCGCGTGGCACTGCTTCGGGACCTGGATGAGGCCGTGATCGACCGCTGCCACGAAGAGCGGGTGCGAGTCACGCCCGGGGCCAAGGCGCTGGTGAGAACGATGCGCGCCCAAGGCGCTTATTGCCTGCTCGTGTCGGGCGGCTTCGGCCGGTTCGCCGACCGCGTCGCGTCGGACATCGGCTTCGACGCCGCCGTGGCGAACCGGCTCGACATCGTCGAGGGCAGGCTGGCGGGAACGGTGGCGCGGCCCGTGCTGGGCGCCCGGGGCAAGCTCGAGGCGCTGCGCGAAGCCGCCGCCATGCGCGGCATTCCCCTGTCGGATACGCTCGCGGTCGGCGACGGCGCGAACGATGTGCCGATGCTGGCAGCGGCGGGGCTCGGCGTCGCCTATCATGCCAAGCCGGCAGCCGCGGCGGCGGCCGATGCGAGAATCGAGGCGAACGATCTCACCGCCCTGCTGTTCGCCCAGGGCTATTCCCGCAAGGAGTGGGTCCTCCAGAGTCATCCCGGCGAAAGCCGGGACCCATGAACACCGTCTAACGAGAAAAGGGCGCTCCGTTCGGCGCTTCTTCTTGCAACTCGGAGTTCATGGGTCCCGGCTTCCGCCGGGATGCTCAGTAGCGGCGCGTCCCCAGTCCCCAGTCCCCAGTCCCTAGGCCGCGGGCCGGCTCATGTCGGCGGCGATGGCGGCCAGCGCGAAGGCGACCGAGCGCTCGCCGCAGGCGAAGCGGATCGAAATGCCGTCGTCGGCGAGGCCGCGGACTTCGGCGAGGATCGCGCCCGCTTCGGGATGGTGAAGCTCGACGCTGCTGCCGAGCGCGGGCCGGGCGTTGGTCTCGAGGAAGGCGCCGGCCGCGGAGACCTCGCGCAAGGCGGCGGGGGCGGGATGCTCGGCGATCAGCACGCACATCCGCCGGCGCCGCCAGCGCGTCGCCATGGCGCCTTTCCCCTCGATGCTCTCCATCGCACCCATGCTCGGTTCCCCCGTTGGAGAAGCGATCCTAGCGCCGCTCGGCAAAGATAAGGTTAAGGGGCCTCGGCCTACTCGGCGTTCTGAACGGGGAACCAATTTCCAGAGTCATCCCGGCGAAAGCCGGGACCCATGAACACCAACGGGTCACGGAAATGCTCAGGCCGACGACGGTCCTGTGTACTCAGCGTTCATGGGTCCCGGCTTCCGCCGGGATGACTCCTTGGGGTCTCGCTCCAAGCGCAACGCTAACCGGGTCCGGACCCTAAGGCGCCACCGGGAAGCAGGCCTGGCGCGCCGCCGCGCAGGCGCGATCGGCGGCGGCCCGGTTGCCCAATGGTCCCGCCTGCAGGCGGACGACTGCCCCGGCACGGACGTAGGACGGGCTGAGGCCGGGCAGGCGGCCGGCGACAGCGCCCCAGGCGCGCCGGGCATTCGCTTCGTTGCCGAAGGCGCCGAGCTGGATCCGCCAGCGGCCGCCGGCGGTCGCGACCGGCGCGGCCGGACGCGGCGTCGCCTGCGCCGGCGGGTGATCGGGCCGGGCACGCGGCTGCGGCGCCGGTTGCTGCGGACGCGCCTGCGGCTGCGGGCGCGGCGGCGCCGTCGGCGGCGCCGGAACGGATCGCGGCGGCGTCGCCTCCGGCGTTGCGGCGGCAAGCTCGGTCGGCCGCGTCTGCCGCGGCAGGGCGCGGGCGAGCTCGGCGCCGCGGGTGCGCTCCTCGGCGGTGATGTGCGGCTCCATCGCCGCGAGCTGCGAAACGGCCGGCGGCAGGCCGCTCTCGGCGGCGCGGCTCATCATCGCATAAGCGCGGGCGCCGTCGCGCTCGACCAGGTCGCCGTTGAAGAGGGCGGTGCCGAGCACATATTGCGCGCGCGGATCGCCGCGATTGGCGGCGCTCTCGATCCAGGGCATCGCCTCGCTGCGGCGGCCGTTCTGGAACAGGATCAGGCCCAGGGCGCCCTGGGCCTCCTCATGGCCCTGGCGGGCGGCGCGCTCATACCATTGTTCGGCAAGGTTCATGTTGCGCGGCACGCCGCGGCCCAGGAAATAGGCCTGCGCGATATTATATTGCGCGTCGGCGTCGCCGCGGTCGGCGCGGGGGCGCCACAGCCGCACCGCCTCCTCGTGATTGCCGGCCTGCCAGGCGGCGATGCCGCTGCGCACGCTGTCGGGGCCGAGGTCCTGCGCCGGGGCCGGAACGGCGAGAGCCGCGGCAGCGGCGAGCAGGCAGGCGCGCATCTTCATCCTGGTCACGGAAAATCCCTCCACCGGAATCGTTCCGCTTTGCCTAGCGGCGATTGTTTAACGCTGCCTTAGCATAGAAATCGGCTCCACACGGAGTCATCCCGGCGGAGGCCGGGACCCATGAACTCGGTGAATGAAATAGGGCTCGACCGCCGTCGCGCGGCGTCGATCGGCGGTGTTCATGGGTCCCGGCCTTCGCCGGGATGACTCTGGGGGTGCCGTCGGTGAAGGCGCGGCACCGGCGAACCATCCAGCCGTCAAGAGTAGCACGAAGTTAACCAGATTTTAGCGGTCTCGGCTGCAAACCCCGGCTCGAAGAGTGAACGCCGAGGGAAAATTCATGCGGGTACTGGCATTGTCCTCTCAGAAGGGCGGATCGGGGAAGACGACCCTGTCCGGCCATCTCGCCGTCCAGGCGCAGCGCGTGGGCTACGGCCCCGTCTGCCTGATCGACATCGACCCGCAGGGCTCGCTCGCCGACTGGTGGAACGAGCGCGAGGACGACATGCCCGCTTTCGCGCAGACCACGGTCGCGCGGCTGGGCGCCGATCTCGAAGTGCTTCGCCAGCAGGGCTTCCGCCTCGCCGTCGTCGACACGCCGCCGGCGATCACCATGGCGATCCAGAGCGTCATCCAGGTCGCCGAGCTGGTCGTCATCCCGACCCGTCCGAGCCCGCACGATCTTCGCGCGGTCGGCGCCACCGTCGATCTTTGCGAGCGCGCCGGCAAGCCGCTCATCTTCGTCGTCAACGGCGCCACGCCCAAGGCCAAGATCACCTTCGAGGCCGCGATCGCGCTCTCGCAGCACGGCACGGTCGCGCCGATCACCCTCCACCACCGCACCGATTTCGCCGCCTCGATGATCGACGGCCGCACGGTCATGGAGGTCGATCCCAATTCCAAGTCGGCGCACGAAGTCGCCGAGCTCTGGGACTATATCGCCGACCGGCTCGAAAAGAATTTCCGCCGCACCATCTTCTCCGCCCCCGGCGGACCGGTGCCCCAGACCATTACGCAGCGTCCCGCCTCCGGCTTCGGCCGGCGGGTCATGGGTCAGTGAGGGAGGCCGCGATGAACGAAGCACGGCCTTTCGCCTCGCTCTCCTCCGGCCTCCTGGCGCGCAAGGGCGCCGCCCGCCCGGCCATGCGGCCGCAGGGTTTCGGCGGCGGCCTGGGCGGTTTCGAGGATCTCGGCTGGAACGACATGGGCCAGGAGCCGGTCGTCGAGGAGCATGAGCTGCCCGAGCATGTGCCGAGCTCGATCTCGGCGCTGACCCCGGCGCCCAAGTCGATCCGCCAGGACGAGGAGCCTGAAGTGATCGCGCAGCAGCGCGCGATCGCGGAGAGTTTCGAGACCGAGGAGAGTTTCGAGACCGAGCAGAGTGTCGAGCCCGAAATCGATGCAGCGCCGCCGCGGTCCCCGGTCCGGGTCAAGACCCAGGCTCTGGTGGTGCCGCTGCCGAAGCGCGCCGCGCCTGCCGCGAGGTCCGAGGGTCGCAAGTCGGCCTTCACCCTGCGGCTGGACGGCGAGCGCCATCTGCGCCTTCGCCTCGCCACCGCGGTCACCGGCCGCTCGGCCCAGCAGATCGTGCAGAGCGCGCTCGACGCCTTGCTCGCGACCATTCCCGAGATCGAGGCTTTGGCCGAGCGGGTTCCCGCCGGCAAGTCCAAGCGAAGCTGATCCAGCAAGAGGCTGAAGCAAATGAACCGGACCGCCTTCAAACTCGCTGCCTCCAGCGCCATCATCGCGATGACGATGACCGGCTTCAGCGCGCCGTCGACCGCGATGCGCCGGGTCGGCAACAGCGTCCAGGCCAACAGCCGCACCGACCGGCAGGCACAGCAGCTCCACGTCGAGGCCGCCCGGGCGCTGCGCGAGGGCCGGCTGGCCGAGGCGCTCGGCCAGATGGAGCAGGCGGTCGCGCTCAGCCCGCGCGACGTCGGCTACCGGATGCTGCTCGCCGACATCTACCTCAAGAGCGGCCGCTTCGAATCCGCCCGCGCCACCTTCGGCGACGTGCTGGCGCTCGATCCCGGCAACGTCCGCGCCGGCCTCAACTCCGCGCTGGCGCTGGTCGCGCTCGGCCGTCCGCAGAGCGCCGCCCGCCAGCTCGACGAGCTGTCGAGCCGCGCTCCGGCTTCGGACGTGGGCCTCGCTTATGCGCTCGCCGGCCGCACCGATCGGGCGATCCAGATCCTCGAAGACGCCGCGCGCCGGCCGACCGTGACTCCGCGGATCCGCCAGAATCTCGCGCTCGCTTATGCGATGCACGGCGATTGGCGCCGGGCCCGGGCGGTGGCGGCGCAGGATTTGTCGTCGGCCGATCTCGGCCCGCGCCTGCAGCAATGGGCGGCTTTCGCCCGGCCCGATGCCGGCGCGGCCCAGGTCGCCGGCCTGCTCGGCGTGGCGCCGGCCGAGGATCCGGGCCAGCCGGTCCGGCTCGCGCTCGCGCCGGCCGCCAACGAAGCGGCGGTCGCCTTCGCCGAAGCGGTCCCGGATCCCGCGCCGGAAGCGTCGCAAGCCTCTTTCGCCCCGGCCGCGCCCGTTTATACCCAGGTCGCCTACGCGCAGCCCGCGCCCATTCCGGTGGCGGCCCCGGCCGCGCCGGTCGAGATCGCCGCGGCGGCGCCGGCCGAGGCTCCGCCCGCCTGGGTGCCCACGGCGCAGGCCTATGAGGCGCCGGCTCCGGCGGCGCCGGCCATCGAAACCCCCGCCCCGGCCCGGCTCGCCGATGTCGCGCAGACGGTCGAGCAGGTCCCCGAAGCGCCCGCGCCCGAACCCGTTCCCGAGCCGGTGCGCGTCCAATATGCCGCCGCCGCCCGTTCGCTCGTCCAGCCGCAGGCGCCGCTGATCCGTGCGTCGGCCGCCGCGCCGCGCACGCCGCCGCCCGCTTTCCGCCGCTCCGCGCCGGTCGCGCGCGGCTCGGCGCCGGTCGTCGTCCAGCTCGGCGCGTTCAGCAACGAGGGCAATGCCGAGCGCGCCTGGGTCGCCGCCGAGCGCGGCTACGGCCTCCAGGATTATCGGCCGCTGACCACGACGATCAGCCATCAGGGCCGCACTTTGCACCGGGTCTCGGTGTCGGGTTTCGCCTCGGCCGCCGACGCCCAGCGCCTGTGCGGCGAGATTCGCGGGCGCGGCGGCGTCTGCTTCGTTCGCGCCCAGGCCGGCGACGCTTCGATCCGCTGGGCGGCGCGCTACGCCGATCCGCGCCGTCGCGACGCCTGACGAACCGACTTCGGGCCCACGGGTCCCTCTGGAGGGCGGCTGGCAGGCCAAGGCCAGCCGCCCTTTCCACATCTAGCCGCGCTGCTCCCGGGTGAGCAGGTCGAGGCAGGCCATGCGGATCGCGACGCCATATTCCACCTGGTCGAGGATCGCCGAGCGAACGGGATCGTCGGCCAGCTCGCCATCGATCTCGACGCCGCGGTTCATCGGCCCGGGATGCATAACGATCGCATTCGGTGCATATTTATTCAATTTGGCGCGGGTCAGGCCGTAGGCCGCGTGGTAATCCTCGATTTCGAGCTGCTCGGCCATCCGCTCGCGCTGGATCCGCAGCATCATCACCACGTCGCAGCCCGAAATTCCTTCCGCCATGTCCGTGAAAAGCGGGTGGTGTGCACGTTCCGGAAGCAGTGTGCGCGGTCCCACGAGGCGTAGCTGCGCACCCAATAAAGGGAGGCTGCGGAGGTTCGATCCGGCCACCCGGCTGTGCAGAACGTCCCCGCAAATGGCGATTTTCAGCCCTTCGATCCGCCCCAGCCGCCTTCTTATGGTGAGCGCGTCGAGCAATGCCTGTGTGGGATGCTCGCCGGTGCCGTCGCCGGCGTTGATCACCGGACAGCCCATGATCCCGGCCACCTCGGCGGCCGCGCCCTCGGCCTCGTGGCGGATGACGAGGATGTCGGGGCGCATCGCGTCGAGGGTGAGCGCGGTGTCGACCAGGCTCTCGCCCTTGCGCACGCTCGATGCCGCCGGATGGAAGTTGGACACTTGAGCGCCCAGCCTTTTCCCAGCGATTTCAAAGGAGAACAGGGTGCGCGTGCTGTTCTCGAAGAAGGCGTTGATCTGGGTGAGGCCGGCCAGCCGCTCATCCGCCTTCCGAGCGCCGCGGTTGAACGCGATCCAGGGCTCCGCTTCGTCGAGAATAGCCAGGATATCGGCGGCGGAAAGCCCTTCGATCCCGAGCAGGTGGCGGTGCGGGAAGGGGTGCGGCATCGAGACCGCGCTCTAGCATGTCGTCTTGGTCGATCAATCGGTCATCTTCGCCGACTCGCGATTGCCCGCGCGGCGAGTCTCTGCTGAGCCGGGTCGCGCAATGGTAGGAGTTCAACCGTGCAACCCGATCGCGCCCCCACGAGCGCTTTGAAGCTGAGCCGCGGCCTGTTCGGTGCTGGCAAGGCAAGGCCCGCCCGCGCCGCCGATCCCGAGCGGCCGGAAACGGACGAAGCCGACGAGCGCCCGAGCGGCCTCAAGCATCTGTTCGGCCGCTAGGCCATCGTGAGGGCGTCGATGGCGCCCTGAAGGATGTAGGCGGCCGCCATCTTGTCGACCAGCTCGGCGCGGCGGGCGCGGCTGGCGTCGGCGTCGATCAAGGTGCGGGTCACCGCCTGGGTCGACCAGCGTTCGTCCCAGAACAGGATCGGCAGGCCGAGCGGCTCGACGTTGCGGGCGAAGGCGCGGACGGATTGGGTGCGCGGGCTATCGGTGCCGTCCAGGCTGAGCGGCAGGCCGATCACCAGCCCCTTCACCAGCTGCGCGCCGATCAGCGTTTTCAGCTTCTCGAGATCAGAGGCGAACTTGGCCCGCCGGATCAGCTCCGCCGGCGTGGCGATCGTCCAGCCCGCATCGCACAGCGCGGTGCCGATCGTCTTCGTCCCGACATCCAGCCCGAGCAGCCGCCCGCCCCCCGGCAACGCTTCACGGAAGCCGGGCGCGCTCGCGAAGATCATCGCTCGGCCTCGAACGCGGCCAGCCGTCGCTCGGCGTCGGCGCGCAGGTTCGCCCAGAACAAAGCGTAGTCGTAGGCGTGGTAATTGTTGCCCGGCAGCGCGTAGGGGCCCATTTCCGGCAGCGCGTCGTTGTCGCCGATCAAGAGGAAGCCGCGCAGATCGCAGCGCGCCGGCACCGCGCCGCGGCGGAATTCCGCCTCGGTCATGTCCTCATTCGGCACCAGGGTGCCGAGGTTCCGGTCCGCGCCCGCCGCGCCGCCGCGGGCGCCGGTGAGCGGGTTGGTGCAGAGCATCGCCGATCCGGCGCGGGCAACGCCGCCGGGCCCGGTCGAGGCGTCGTAGACGTCGGTGACCTGGCTCGGATCGGCGGGCTCGGCGAAGCTCTGCCAGGAGACCAGGCAACGGGCCTGGTCGGGCCGTTCGCAGGCGGGGAGGGGAAGGGCGGGAAGGTCCGCGCTCGCCGAGACCGGCCAGCCGATCAGATAAGCGGCGACCACGCGCCTCGCTTCGGGCGCGTCCTTGATCCGCTCGTGGAGCAGCCGCATCAGATGCAGGCTGCCCTGGCTGTGCGCGGCGAGGATGATCGGCCGGTCGCTCGGCGCCTGGCGAAGGAACGCCTCATAAGCGGCGAGCACGTCGCGATAGGCGAAATCCAGCGCCCGGCGGCCATTGTCCTTCGTGGTGAGGAAGGCGCCGAAGGTCGCCTGCCGGTATTTGGGCGCCCAGACCGCGCCGACCGAGTTGAACGCGCTCGCCTGGCTGCGCACGAACAGCCTCGCCCGCCACTGCGATTCCTCGTCGTCCAGCGGCGCGTTCCAGGCCGAGGATTCGAGGAAGCTGGTGGGATGGACGAAGAAGACCGAAGCCCGGGGCGTCCGCGTCGCGGCGAAGCCCCGCGGAGCCCAGAGCGAGGGATTGTCCCTGAGGTCGGGCCTGGCGATCCACAGCCCCGCCTGCGCGTAATCGGCCCCGCCCGGCACTTCGCGGAACTCGACGCTCGGCACCAGCACCCAGCGCATCAGGTCCTTCTCGAAATAGCGATAGAGGCCGGCGCCGATCACTACGAGCATGGTCAGCCCCGCGACGATCCACAGGAAGCGCACCGCGGGATGGGATCGTTTTTTCGACATCGGCGCCTCCAAGCGGATGCTTGGCGAACATGCAAGCCGCAGCGTCTCCCTTGTCCGCCGCGCGCACCAGTGCGGACGAATTGGCTCCCGATGGCCCCGCCAATTCGGATTAAATTTATCGCTTGTTCCGCCGGCATTGGAGTATTTAGCCAAGAAAAGAGGGACTAATTTCCTTAATTAGGCGGGGGATTCAAGAAAATGGCCTTGAAGCCACTTAGTTCATTGGGAACTTACGACGAAATTAACCGCGGGGCGCATCGCAAAGCGGTGTCGATTATCGGTGTGCCTTCACTCATCCGCCATTTGGGCTTTTGGAACGTCGGCATCTCCTCGGGGACCGCCGCTGCTTTAAGTCATAAAGACAGGGCCGCCAATTACGAGAAATATGTGGATGACCTCGTCGGCGCGCTCGAAGCCAGCGCCGGAGCGGACGTCCATCTCGATCGCGGCGCGCTGTTTCAGTCGGATGGCGACATCGATACGGGCACCGTCAGTCTGATCCGCTTCTGGTGGCATGGCATATGGGCGACCGTGCGGCTCGAATTCCATACCGAATACATCACCCTCGCTGCGATCCTCGATTTGTCGGTGAAGCCGAATCGGAACCATTCGGCCGAGCCGGGCGGAGCCGACCCCCGGAGGGAACTCCGCGACCGCCTGCTGATGCTCAAGAATCTCTTCGAAAACGAACCGACTGGCCACAGGCAGGATTATGCCGCGATCAGCCGGCTTCTCCAGTATGAAATATGGAAGAAATTCGAGGAGGATGTTCTGAACTACGCCGCCGCTGGCAAGCCTATCCTCGAAACCGCCCTCGGCGAGGTCTTCGTGGATCTCCGGGCGATCGTCACCGGATCGACTATGGCAAAAGGTCAGAGTCAGGCCGCGGGGAGCGCGAAGGAAGAAGGCGGAGCCAAGTGCAAGACTGTTCCGCAGACGCTGCGTCGCCCCTTCTCGCATGCGATGCCGCGCAAGCGGACGGGGCGCAAGGAGTACCGCGCTCCGGGGCGCAAATGGGCGCGGGACTCCCTCCGGCGCCTATGGCCGCTGATCGAATCCGAGCGCTACCTGCAGAATTTCGAATTCTCTGTGAGCGGCGTCTTCGGCGGACGCGCATTGCTCGTCACCGCTTTGGGGCCCCGGCCTCCAGCCTCGATCATGCGCGAAAGGCCGTGGCAACCAGTTTGCTATTTCGTCCACGCCTACACGGATGACGAGTGGCAGATCGGACGTCTGATCGACCGCATCAACACGCTCGCCTCGCTTCGTCTTGCCGCGGTGATGGAGATTGGCAGCCTCAACAAGGCCGGGGCGATGGTCGAGGGGCTGGCCAAGAAAATTCAGGACGCCAACCGGGCGATCGAGGACGCAATCGAGAGGAGCAACGACAAAAACAAACTCGACAATTGGTGCGCCGAGGCGGAGCGGGAGATGCACGCGGTGACGCAGGATCTGGAGAGCATAAACGCGCTGGTGTCCGGCAACATCCTGCGCCGGCTCGAGCGATCGCAATATTATGTCGCGCGGTTTCAGGAAGATTCGAAGGCGCTCCGCGCCCGCCGGATCGAGGGATTCCAGCTCTATACCGAATTCGTAAATCGGCGCATGGGCAGCACCTTCGGCTATATCCAATATCTGCGCACCCGGATGGACAGCATCAATGCCGGCATATCCGCGCTCGGCAGAGCCTATTCGGCGCTCAAGATCGCATCGGTGACGGTCAGCATGGAGAGCCTCATCCGGTCGATGACCAAGCAGGATGCGGAAATCGAGAAAATCCAGGATTTCGGGGAAGTCGCGCTGATCGGCTTCCTCATCCCTTATTATGTCGGGACCCTGCTGCTCGATCACGTCTTCCACGTGCCGCAGTTTCGTGTTCACGGCCTATTCTGGCCGTTCCTGATCACAATATTTGTCATCTGGGTGCTGATCAGGAACACGCAAAAGCAACAACTCGATAGAGAAAGGGAGGAAGCGCATAGCGAGAAGGAGCGCCGAGGGTTCGTGCGAAAGGTGTTTTGGGCCTATCTCCTCGTCATCTGGGTCGCCTATGGCTTTTCCCTGTACCTCGCGGAGTCCGCGTCGGAGGCGGATAAAGGGCGTATTGGCAAAGTTGCGGCGCCTCAGCCCGTGAGCGGCCATCAAGACATGGCCAATGCAGCAATCGCGCACGACAACGGAACGGATCGCCGCTAGGGGCTCCCTTTGCGGCCCGCCTTGATGCGGTGCAGCGAGGCTGCTAGCCGCCCCAACATGTCCGTCAACGCCGCCACCGTCCGTCACATCGCCAGGCTCGCCCGAATCGCGGTCAGCGAGGAGGAGGTGGCAGCGCTCGCGCCGGAGCTCAGCAACATCCTCGGCTGGATCGAGCAGCTCGGCGAGGTCGACGTCGCCGGGGTCGAGCCGATGACCGCGGTGATCCCCAATACGCTTCGCCTTCGCGGGGACGTCGTGACCGAGGGCGATCGCCGCGACGAGATCCTGGCCAATGCGCCGGCGGCCGAGCATGGCTTCTTCGCCGTTCCCAAGGTGATCGAATGATGAGTTCCTCATTCGTCATCCCGGCGAAGGCCGGGATCCCGGGACAGGAATTTACGGCGGGTCTCCACGAGACCCCGGCCTTCGCCGGGGTGACGATACTATGACGGCGCTCACCGATCTCGGCGTCGCGGCGATCCGCGACGGCGTCGCCGCGGGCGACTTCTCCGCCCGCGAGGTCGCGCAGGCGTATAACGGCGCGATCGAAAAGGCGCGCCAGCTCAATGCCTTCGTCGTCGAGACGCCCGAGCTCGCGCTCGCCGCCGCCGACGCCGCCGACACCGCCCGGGCTTCCGGGGAGCTCAAGCCGCTCTCCGGCGTGCCGCTCGGCATCAAGGATCTGTTCTCGACCAAAGGCGTGCAGACCACGGCCGGCTCGAAGATCCTTGAAGGCTACACACCGGTCTACGAAAGCACCGTCTCCGGCAATCTGCTCGCCGCCGGCGCCGGCATGCTCGGCAAGCTCAACATGGACGAGTTCGCCATGGGCTCGTCCAACGAGACCAGCGGCTTCGGGCCGGTGCTGTCGCCCTGGCGGCGCAACGACGGCGGCAACGTCGCGCTGACTCCGGGCGGCAGCTCGGGCGGCAGCGCCTCGGCGGTCGCCGCGCGCCTGGCGCCGGGGGTGACCGGCACCGACACCGGCGGCTCGATCCGCCAGCCCGCCGCCTTCACCGGCATTACCGGCATCAAGCCGACCTACGGCCGCTGCTCGCGCTACGGCATGGTCGCCTTCGCCTCCTCGCTCGACCAGGCCGGGCCGATGGCGCGCGACGTGCGCGATTGCGCGATCCTCCTGGAGGCGATGGCCGGCTTCGACCCGAAGGACAGCACGTCGCTCGATTTGCCGGTGCCCAAATGGGAAACGAACCTTGTCGCCGACGTGCGCGGCAAGCGTATCGGCATCCCGAAGGAATATCGGATCGACGGCGTTCCCGCCGAGATCGACGCGGTCTGGGAGCAGGGCATCGCCTGGCTGAAGGATGCCGGCGCCGAGATCGTCGAGGTCTCGCTGCCGCACACCAAATATGCGCTGCCCGCTTATTACATCATCGCCCCGGCTGAGGCCTCGTCGAACCTCGCCCGCTATGACGGCGTCCGCTACGGCCTGCGCGTCCAGCCCCAGCAGGGCGGCCTCCAGGACATGTACGAGGCGACCCGCGCCGCCGGCTTCGGCCCGGAGGTCAAGCGCCGGATCATGATCGGCACCTACGTCCTCTCCGCCGGCTTCTACGACGCCTATTTCAACCAGGCGCAGAAGATCCGCGCCCTGATCGCCCGCGATTTCGAACGGGTCTGGGCGGAGTGCGACCTGCTGCTCACCCCGACCGCGCCGAGCGCCGCCTTCGGCCTCGGCGAGAAGATGGCCGATCCGATCGCCATGTACCTGAACGACGTCTTCGCCGTCCCCGCCAGCCTCGCCGGCCTGCCCGCGATCTCGGTCCCCGCCGGCCTCGACGGCCAGGGCCTGCCGCTCGGCCTGCAGATCATCGGCAAGGCGCTGGACGAGCAGTCGGTGCTGAACGCCGCTCTGGCCTTCGAGGAGCGGGCGGGCTTCAACCATCGCGCGGAGGCCTGGTGGTGAGCGGCTATCGCATCCAGGGCGCCACCGGCGAGTGGGAGGTCGTGATCGGCCTCGAGGTCCATGCGCAGGTCACCTCGAATGCCAAGCTCTTCTCGGGCGCCTCGACCGAATTCGGCGCCGAGCCGAACACGCAGGTCGCGCTGGTCGACGCGGCCTTTCCGGGCATGCTGCCGGTGCTGAACGGCGAGTGCATCCGCCAGGCGGTGCGCACCGGCATGGCGCTGGACGCGCAGATCAACAAATGGTCGCGCTTCGATCGGAAGAATTATTTCTACGCCGATCTGCCGCAGGGCTATCAGATCAGCCAGCTCTATCATCCGCTGGTCGGCGAGGGCGAAATCCATCTGGATCTCGAGAGCGGCGACACCAAGACCGTCGGCGTTGAGCGAATCCACGTCGAGCAGGACGCCGGCAAGCTGATGCACGATCAGCACCCGTCTTTCTCCTATGTCGATCTCAACCGCAGCGGCGTCGCGCTGATGGAGATCGTCTCGAAGCCGGACATGCGATCGCCCGAGGAAGCCGGCGCCTACGTCCGCAAGCTCAGGGCGATCCTGCGCTATGTCGGTTCGTGCGACGGCAATATGGAGCAGGGCTCGATGCGCGCCGACGTCAACGTCTCGGTGCGCAAGCCGGGCGAGGGGCTCGGCACCCGCACCGAGACCAAGAACGTGAACAGCGTCCGCTTCATCATGGCTGTGATCGAGCACGAGGCGCGTCGCCAGGTCGACCTGATCGAGGATGGCGGCACGGTGGTCCAGGAAACCCGCCTGTTCGATCCGGACATGGGCGAGACGCGGTCGCTGCGCTCCAAGGAGGACGCGCACGATTACCGCTATTTCCCGGATCCGGACCTGCTCCCGCTCGAACTGAGCGACGCATTCCTCGAGGAATGCCGCGCCAGCCTGCCCGAGCTGCCGGACGCAAAGCGAACACGCTACGAGTCAGAACTCGGTCTTTCCCCTTACAATGCCGCCGTGTTGACCGCCGACGTCACCACCGCCCGCTGGTTCGAGCGCCTGCTCGGCGTTTCGGGCAAGCCCGATCCCGCCGCCGCCCAGAAGGCGGCCAATTGGGTGACCTCCGAGCTGTTCGGCGCCCTCAACCGCCTCGGCCGCACCCTGGAGGACAGCCCGGTCACGCCGGAAGCGGCGGCGGAGCTGCTCGCCCTCGTCGCCGACGGCACCCTGTCCGGCACGCTCGCCAAGCAGGTCTTCGAGATCATGCTCGAAACCGGCGAGGGCGCCGCCGCCATCGTCGAGGCGCGCGGGCTCAGGCAGACCTCCGACACAGGCGCGATCGAGGCCGTGATCGCCGAAATCCTCGCCGCCAACCAGGACAAGGTCGCCGAATATAAGGGCGGCAAGCAGGCCCTGTTCGGCTTCTTCGTCGGCCAGACCATGAAGGCGATGGCCGGCAAGGCCAATCCCAAGGTGGTCAACGAGCTGCTGACGAAGGCGCTCGGCTAAGGTCCGCCTGCCGCCGAGACCCTCGGGATCGGGATAAATCCCCCCCTCGGTTGGGGAAACTACCCATTTTGATTGAGATTAACCCGGCTAGGTAATGATCCGGCCGGAAACGCTCGGTTTTTCGGCGAGTTGCTTCCCGGGGGAGGGGGATTCATCGAATCTATTTGTCCAACGGCATATCCGGCAACGGCGAACCTCGTCTTCCAGTGATCCAGTGATCGCCTGGCAGTGGTTTCATCGCCGCTTGTGTCGGATTTGTCGACGGATCGTCGGCTTTGTCGCCTCGCTCATCCGGTTGGTCGACCGATGCGAGCGCCTCGCCGCCGTCCCGGATATTGGCCGCCTCAACAGGAGACAAGAAGCCATGTTGACCATTGCCCAGCAGATCCGCGGCGGTACCTTCGCCCATGATCCGGTGCGTCGCGGCTATCACGCCGTTTACCGGCCGCATGAGACCAACCATTGCCCCGGTTGCGGCCGCAGCCACTGGATCGTCGGCCGCGCCCTCGCCGAATGCGGCTTTTGCGCCACTGCGCTGCCGCTCGCCGACGGCGGCATGACCGGGGTCGGGCTGTTCCGGCGCAACTGGCGCGTCGAGGAGGCGCTCGCCGCCTGATTTCGGAAGAGCGGCCCCGGCTCCCCCCCACCCGGCCGCCGCTATTCCCGATGCTCAAAGCAATTTGAGCTGCGGCCCCTGCGGCGGTTCGAACAGAGCCGTCCGCAGGGGCCGTTTTTCGATGTGGAAATCGCTTCTTCGTAGCGAAGGGCGTTTGGGGCGACCTGCCCGGATCCCTGTTTCACCCCCGTGACGGCCGTCACGGCACGTCTCTTGCCGCAGATTTATCCTTCCGATCCGGCGACACCATTTCGGCGTCGCGGCACTGGGCGCCGGACGGCGCGAGGGAGGCTCGGGTGGAAAGATATAGGCTGCGCTACGGCGACACCGAGTTGGAATTGGAGCAAAGCAGAACCCTGATCGGCATCCGGCCGCGCTCGGCCAGGCCCGAGGAGGCGCGGGCGGCCGTGCAGCGCGGCCTGCAGGGCGCGTCGTGGAAGGACGAGGGCAGCCTCGGCGGCTTCCAGATCGTCGCGATCGAGGATGCGGCCGTCGACGCCGACGCCGCGCTCGACCGGATCAGGCGCGACGGCGCGGTGGCGGTCGGCACCCACGTCTTCGAGGTCGCGCAGGGCGCCAGCGCGTTCGTCCCGACCGGAGACCTCTATCTCGAATTCGCCGCCAGCGCGTCCGACGCGCGCCGTCAGGAGCTGATCGAGCGCTACGCGCTCAGCATCCGTGAGAAGCGGGACGAGCATGGCTTCGTCGTCGCGATCACGCGCGATTCGCCCAATCCGATCAAGGTCGCGGCCAGCCTGCAGGGCGAGGCGGGGGTCGCGGTCGCCGAGCCCGATCTGGCGAGCGCGGCCACGATCAAGGCGCTGGCGCTGCCGACCGATCCCTTGCTCTCCGAGCAATGGCACTTGCGTAACACGGGCCGCCATCGCGGCACCACCGTCGGCTTCCTGGCGGGCGCCGACGCGCGCGTGATCAACGGATGGGTGGCCGCGCAGAGCCTCGGCCAGGCCCCGATCGTCATCGCGGTGATCGACGACGGCTTCGATCTCACCCACCCCGATTTCGCCCGGCCCGGCAAATATATCCACCCCTGGGATTTCAGCCGGCGGAGCGCCGACGTGAAGCCCGGCCCCAATGACTGGCACGGCACGGCCTGCGCCGGAGTGGCAACCGGCCTCGCCGGCGGAGGCCGCATCGTCGGCGCGGCGCCGGGATGCACCCTGATGCCGGTACGCTGGGGTCCCAATCTGTCGGACGCGCAGATCGAGGCTTGGTTCGACTATGTGACGGCACGCGGTGCGGCGGTGGTCAGCTGCAGCTGGGGCGCGGCGAATCCCTATTTCCCGCTGTCCACCCGGGCGAAGCGGGCGATCAACCGCTGCGCCACGCAGGGACGCGGCGGCAAGGGCTGCGTGATCGTATTCGCGGCCGGCAACGACAATCGCAACATCAACAATCCGGCGGGCGGGACGATCGACGGCTTCGCGATCCATCCGGATGTGGTCGCGGTCGCGGCGAGCAACAGCCGCGATCAACGCTCCAACTACTCCAATTTCGGCAAGGAGATTTCGATCTGCGCCCCTTCGAGCGGCGCCGGCGGCTGGGGGATATTGACCTCCGACGTTACCGGGACGGATCCGTTCAGCGGTGAGTCGCTCGGCTATGCGGTCGGCGATTATGAATATGATTTCGGCGGGACGTCCAGCGCTTGCCCATTGGTCGCCGGTGTGGCGGGGCTGGTGCTTTCGGTGGCGCCGACGTTGACCGCCGCTCAGGTGAAGAGGCTCCTCCAGCAGACGGCGCGCAAGATCGGCGGTGCCGCCCAATATGATTCGCGGGGCCATTCCCCGCGCTTCGGCTATGGCTGCGTCGACGCCGAAGCCGCGGTCAAGGCCGCGCTCGCGAACGCCCAGCCCCTGATCGCGGCGCGGGTCTATCCTCGCGGCGAGAATATTCGGCCGGTCAGGCGGGCCAAGCCGCGCCGTGCCAAGTCCTCGGCCCCTGCCAAGAACGGCTGAGCCCTTAAAGGAGCTGCAATTGCGGCCCCTGCGGCGGTTCGAACAAATCCGTCCGCAGGGGCCGTTTTTCGACGTTGAGGCCGTGCTTCCTGACCGCGCGGTCGAAGCGGGTCTTGAGCAGCTCCGCCCACGGTCCTTCGCCGCGCATCCGGCTGAACCAGTTCGGGTCGTTGTCCTTGCCGCCGCGAAGCGACTGGATGATGTGCATCACCTTGCCGGCCCGATCGGGGAAATGCTCGTCGAGCCAGGCGCGAAAGAGGGGCGCGACCTCGAACGGCAGCCGCACCGGCAGATAGAAGACGCCGAGCGCGCCGGCCTCGGCGGCCGCCTCGACGATATGTTCGAGCTCATGGTCGGTGATCCCCGGCACCACCGGCGCGATCGCCACCCAGGCGGGCACGCCCGCGTCGGCCAGCCTTTTCACCGCCGCCAGCCGCTTGCGCGCGGCCGGCGCCCGCGGCTCCAGCGTGCGGGAGATGGCGGGCTCGAGCGAAGTCACCGACAGCGCCACGCTGGCCAGGCGCTGGCGGCCCATGTTCTCGAGGATGTCGAGATCGCGCAGCACCCGATCGGACTTGGTGGTGATCGTGACCGGGTGCTTGGTCTCGGCCAGCACCTCCAGGATCGAGCGGGTGATCCGCCATTTGCCTTCGATCGGCTGGTAGGGATCGGTGTTGGTCCCCATCGCGATCGGCCGGACCTGATAGCCCTTCTTGCCGAGCTCGGCGCGAAGCAGCCTGGCCGCGTCGGGCTTGGCGAACAGCTTGGATTCGAAATCGAGTCCCGGCGACAGATCGTGGAAGGCGTGGGTCGGCCGCGCGAAGCAGTAGATGCAGCCATGCTCGCAGCCGCGATAGGCGTTGATCGAGCGGTCGAAGCCGATGTCGGGCGATTGGTTGCGGGTGATGATCGTCTTCGGCTTCTCCACCGTCACCGTGGTTCGAAGCGACGGCGCCTCTCCATCCAGCTCCCCGCGCTCGTCGAGCCAGTCGCCGTCGGCCTCCCGCTGGGGCAGGTTGAAGCGGGTCGGCACCTTGTTCTCGGGCGCGCCGCGGCCGGGACGGGCATCGGGTCGCATGCGAGAAGCCTAGGCTGGGCGCGGGAACATTTCAAGAACACTTATCGTGATTCCAGCGAAAGCTGGAATCTCACTTCTCTTCATAGCGACGGTTCAAGGAAACGGATTCCAGCTTTCGCTGGAATGACGGGTTGGGGTCAGTCCTGTCCCATTGCGGTTTGCCGGTTGCGCGGCGGCAGCCGAACCGCCGTGGGCCCGGTGAGGCCCGGAAAGCGAGGCCATAACCCCTGCGCGAGCGCCCGCCGCGTCACCGACTGATCGGCGGTCCGCGATTCGTACACCCAATAGTTCCTGAGGATGATCGGCACGTAGCCGCGCGTCTCCCAATAAGGAATCGATTCGATGTAGAGCAAAGGATCGCTCTGGTCGTAGCGCAAATTCCATTCGGCGATCGGCGCCGGCCCGGCATTGTAGGAGGCGATCACCTTGGGCAGCAGCCCGCCGGTGCTCTGCATGTCGCGCAGATATTCGAGATAGGTCTGGCCGAACTCGATATTGTTGACCGGGTCGGTGAGCCGGCCTGGATCCCCGGAAATGCCGCGCCAGCGAATCAGGTCGCCGGCCGTGCCGGGGCGCACCTGCATCAGCCCGCGGGCGCCGGCGGGGCTGACCGCGTCGGGGCGGAAGTTCGATTCCTGCAGGGCATGGGCGAAGGCCAAGGCGGGATCGACCCGCCAGCCGCGCGCCGGCCGCCAGCTCGGATTGGGATAGCGCTCGCGCGGGCCGAAATGGCTGCCGCGCGGGCCGTTGTGCGAGAGCCACATCTGGGTCGCGGTGAGGTTGAGCCGGGCGGCGAGGTGGATGAGCGCCGCATGCTCGTCCGGCTGGCCGATCTGCGCCTGGCGGCGAAGCAAGGCGGCGGCGAGGTCGCTCTCCCCGATCTCGGTCAGGGCGACGGCGGCGCGAACATTGCGCAGATCCTCGATGCGCCGCCAATCCGCCGCGGTCAGCCCGGTGAGGTCGGCGGGCGACTGGCGAATCCCCAACGCGGACTGGGCGAGCAGCCCGTAGAAGGTCTCGTCCATCCGCGCCGCCGTCCTGAGCCGTGCCTGCACCCGCTCCGGCTTGCCGCCGGCGGTGTCGGCGCGCGCGGCCCAATAATG
>Ga0070677_10000158_pt1 | contig 23091 bp, 27 predicted proteins | sample KBSM63metaG_FD_64674 | JGI IMG/M metagenome (GOLD analysis project Ga0070677, IMG submission 64674) | Miscanthus rhizosphere microbial communities from Kellogg Biological Station, Michigan, USA - KBS M6-3 metaG | ecosystem: Host-associated > Plants > Roots > Rhizosphere > Soil ... | reverse complement strand
CCCTCCCTTGGAGACTCGCCCCCGCGAGTCTGAGCCCATCATTGTTGTCACGTAATGAGGGGATCGAAAAGTCGATTCGAAGTTACGGAGACACTAATCACCGGATTCCGAAGAATCCCGATGCTGGGATTTCGGATTCGGTTTAGATTAGTCACCCCTGCGTAATATTTGTGACGTGCCTCGGCAATCGCCAGGGGACGATGAACAGGGCATCGACTCGGATGTCCCCGCCCGGACGGGCATAGCGATGGGCTAGAGCTTCCGTCGCGGCGACGACTCGACGGAGGCGATAGTCGTCGAGCGCGAGCGCGGACTGGGCGTCGGAGGCGCGGGCTTTGACCTCGATGAAAGCGGTGATTCGCCCGCGCCGGGCGATCAGGTCGACCTCGCCGACCGGGGTGCGGACCCGGCGGGCGAGGATGGTCCAGCCCTTGAGCCGAAGCCACCAGGCCGCAACGCTTTCCGCCCGCCGGCCGCCGCGCTCGGCGCGTTGGCGCTTCATTTGAGCTGCTGCGCCCGTTCGTAGACGGCGCGGCGGGGCACGTTGAGCATGGCCGATACCTCCGCGGCGGCGCGCGAGGGGGACAGGCGGGCCAGGGCCGCGCGCAAGGCATCGTCGATCTCCGCACCGCTGGCGGCCGCCGCTTCGGGTGGTGGGCCGACGAGGATGACGATCTCGCCCTTCGGCGGCGCCTCGGCATAGCGGGCCGCGAGCTCGGAAAGCGATCCGGTCACGGTCTCCTCGAACCGCTTGGTCAGCTCGCGCGCGACCGCCGCCTCTCTGTCTCCGAGCCCTTCGCAAAGGGCAGCGAGGGTCGCGGCGAGGCGGGGGCCGCTTTCGTAGAAGGCGAGGGTGCCGCGAAACGATCCGGCCTCGGCGATGGCGGCGGCGCGGGCGCCGGCTTTTGCCGGCAGGAAGCCGAAGAAGGCGAAGCGGTCGGTCGGCAGGCCGGCAAGGGTGAGCGCGGCGACGACCGCGCTTGGGCCGGGCACGGTGACGACGTTCACCCCCGCGGCGCGGGCGTCGCGGACCAGCTTGTAGCCCGGATCGGAGATCAGCGGCGTGCCGGCGTCGGAGACGAGCGCGACGGCCTCGTTTCGCATCCGCTCGATCAGGCCGGGGCGGACCCGGTCGGCATTGTGATCGTGATAGGGCGTCATCGGCCGTTTCACGCCGATATGAGCGAGCAATTTCGCGGTAACGCGGCTGTCCTCGACCGCGATCAGGTCCGCCTTCGCCAGCACGCGGGCCGCGCGCGGCGACAGATCGGAAAGATTGCCGATCGGGGTGGCCACGATATAGAGGCCGGGTTCGAGAGCATCGTCCATCGGGAGCACCGTCATGGCATCCGCAGCCCTCAAACCGCAAGCCATGCAGGTCTGGCTGAGGCTGGTCGGCCTGGTCTTGCTTTCGCTCGCGGTCGCCGGCTGCGTGCCGCGCTCGCGGGCGCCGCGACAGCTGCCGACCCAGCCCGTGGAGGTGGCGGAGGAAGCGCCGCAATCGCTGCTGCCGCCGGGCGAGACGATGAATCGGGTGGCGGTGCTGGTGCCCTTGACCGGAAGCAACGGTGCGCTTGGCCGCTCGATCCTCAACGCCGCCAACCTGGCCCTGCTCGACACCGGCGGCGGCCGGATCCGGATCACCGCCTACGACACCGCGAACGGTGCCGCGCCAGCCGCCAACGACGCGCTGGCCGAGGGCAGCGGCCTGATCCTCGGTCCGCTGCTCGCCGAGGACGTGCGCGCGGTCGCGCCGCTGGCCCGGCGCGCCCGAGTCCCGGTCATCGCCTTCTCCAACGATTCCGGAGTCGCCGGCGACGGCGTCTACCTGATGGGCATCACGCCGGCCCAGTCGATCGCCCGAGTGGTCGATTACGCCCATTCGCGCGGCGCGAACGGCTTCGGCGCGCTGGTTCCCGCCAGCGTCTATGGCGAGCGGGCCAGCGCGGCGATGGTCGCCGCGGCGGAAGGCGCGGGCGCCCGACTCGTCGGCATGCAAAGCTATACGCCGGGCGCGATCGCGGCCGCGGCGGCGCGGCTGAACGCCATGGGCCGGACCGACGCGGTGCTGGTCGCCGACGGCTCGCGGACGGCGCTGCAGGCCGTGCCGATCATCCGCCAGAGCTCGCCGCAGCCGCGCCTGCTCGCCACCGAACTCTGGGCCACGGAATCGAACCTCGGCGCCAGCGCCGGCTTGCGCGGCGCCTGGTTCGCGGCGCCATCGGACGCGCTCTACGGCCAGTTCCGAAGCCGCTACCGGGCCCGCTACAACGTCAATCCCTACCGGCTGGCGACGCTCGGCTACGATTCGGTGCTGCTGGCGGTCAGGGTTGCGGCGGATTGGCCGCTCGGCCGGCCGTTCCCGGAACGGGCGCTGCGCAATGCCGAAGGCTTCACCGGCGTCGACGGCGCCTTCCGCTTCGGCCGCGACGGCCTCGCCGATCGCGCGCTCGAGGTGCGCGAGGTGACCGCCGCCGGCACTAGCGTGGTCTCGCCGGCGCCGCACGGGTTCAACTGACGGCCCCATCAGGCCGTCACCCCGGCGAAGGCCGGGGTCTCGTGGAGACCCGCCGAGACTTCTCGCCCTAAGATCCCGGCCTTCGCCGGGATGACGATTATTTTACGATCTCCGTCAGGATCGCGTCGAGCAGCAGCATGCCGGGCTGGGTCACGCGCAGGCGATCGGCGGCGAGCGCCAGCAGGCCCTGAGCGGCTAATCGCTCCACGGCGTCCATTTCGAGTCGCTCGGGGATCAGCGGCACGCCTTCGGCGAGCCGAAGCCCCATCAGCAGCGCCTCGACGCCCCGCTCCGATGCTGGGATCTCCCGCGCTTCGGCGATTCCATGCCCGTTACGGGCGAGGGCGGCGAGCCAGTTTTCGGGCTTGCGGTGGCGCTGGGTGGCGAGGCGGTTGCGGCGCCCGTGCGCGCCCGGCCCGACGCCGGCATAGGATTGATATCGCCAGTAAGCGAGATTGTGGCGGCTCTCCTGGCCGGGCCGGGCATGGTTGGAGATTTCGTAGGCGGGCAGGCCCGCCGCGCCGGTCAGCTCCTGGGTCAGCTCGTAGAGCGCGGCGCTTTCGTCCGGATCGGCCGGGCTCAGCTCGCCGCGCGCGGCCATGGCGGCGAAGCGCGTGCCGGGTTCGATGGTGAGCTGATAAAGCGAAAGATGCGATGTGCCGAAGGACAAGGCGCGCTCGAGCTCCGCCCGCCAGGTCTCGGCGCTCTGGCCCGGCAAGGCGTAGATGAGGTCGAAGCTGACCCGCTCGAAAACGGATTGCGCCGTGCCGAGCGCCATCAGCGCTTCATCGACGTCATGCGCGCGGCCGAGGAACTGGAGGGCCTCGTCGTCAAGCGACTGGACGCCTAGCGAGACCCGGTTGACTCCGGCGGCGGCGAGGTCGGCGAAGCGCGCCGCCTCGACCGAGCTCGGATTGGCCTCCAGCGTGATCTCGATGTCCGGTGCGAAGCCCCAATGCGCCTCCGCCGCCTCGATCAAAGCGGCCACCGTGGCCGGCGGCATCAGCGAAGGCGTGCCGCCGCCGAAGAAGATCGAGCCGAGCCGGCGGCCCGGCGTCTCCCGCGCCTCGTGAGCAAGGTCGGCGAGCAAGGCGTCGCGCCACTGCTCCTGATCGACCGTTTCCCGGACGTGGGAGTTGAAATCGCAATAGGGGCATTTCGAGACGCAGAACGGCCAGTGGATGTAGAGGGCGAGCGTATCCGTCGTCCCGGCGAAGGCCGGGACCTCAGGACGGAAAGGCGCTGCGGCCAGTCCCTCCGCGATCCCGGCCTTCGCCGGGATGACGGTGGTGGGGGCGTTCATTCGATCAGCGCCGCCACCAATTTCCGGAACGCATCCGCCCGATGGCTGATCGCGTGCTTTTCGGCCGGGTCCATCTCGCCGAAGGTCTGCTCGCGGCCGGCCGGGACGAAGATCGGGTCGTAGCCGAAGCCGTTCGCGCCGCGCGGCGGCCAGATGAGGGTGCCCTCGACCCGCCCTTCGAACCATTCGCTGTGGCCGTCCGGCCAGCAGAGCGCCAGCGCGCAGACGAAATGGGCGTTGCGGCTCGCCTCGGGCCCGAGCGCCTCCAGCTCGTCCTGGACGCGCCGCATGGCGAGGTTGAAGTCGCGCTCGCCCGTCACCTCGCCGGGGCCGGCGTCGGGCGGCACGCGCGGGTCGGCCAGCGCCCAGCGGGCCGAGAAGATGCCCGGCCGGTCGCCCAGCGCCTCGACGCACAGGCCGCTGTCGTCGGCCAATGCGGGCAGTCCGGAAAGGTCGGCGGCGGCGCGGGCCTTGAGGTCGGCATTGTCGATGAAGCTGGTGCCGATCTCGTCCGGCTCGGGCAAATCGAGCTCGGCCGCCGAGACCGGCTCGATGCCGTAGGGGCCGAGCAATTCGCGGATCTCGCGCACTTTGCCTTCATTGTGGCTGGCGATCACCAGCCGGCCGGCTTCGAGCCTACGTGTCATGTCCTCACCGTCACCCCGGCGAAGGCCGGGGCCCAGCCCTCAAAGGAGCGAATGGTAGAAAGAGACTGGGTACCGGCCTTCGCCGGTATGACGAGATGGGGAATCATCGCCCGGTCGCCTTGTCCTGCGCGGCGAATATCTCGTCGCAGCCGATCCGGGCTAGCCGGAGGAGGCGCAGCAGCCCCTCCTCGTCGAAACATTCGCCCTCCGCGGTGATCTGCGCCTCGACCAGTTTGCCGTCGTCGGTCAGCACGAAATTGCCGTCGCAGCCGGCGGCGCTGTCCTCGGCATAGTCGAGGTCGAGCACGGCGGCCGAATTGTGGATGCCGCAGCTCACCGCCGCCACCCTCTGCCGGATCGGATCGGCCTCGATCAATTTCTTGGCAAGAATGCCGTCGACCGCCAGCCGGAGCGCCACCCAGGCGCCGGAGATCGCCGCCGTGCGGGTGCCGCCGTCGGCCTGGATGACGTCGCAGTCGAGCGTGATCTGCCGCTCGCCGAGCGCTTCGAGGTCGACCACGGCGCGCAGGGAGCGGCCGATCAGCCGCTGGATCTCCTGCGTCCGCCCGGATTGCTTGCCGCCGGCCGCCTCGCGCCGGCCCCGCGTATGGGTGGCGCGCGGCAGCATGCCATATTCGGCCGTGACCCAGCCGCGGCCCTTGCCGCGCAGCCAGCCCGGCAGATTGCCCTCGACCGAGGCGGTGCAGAGCACCCGGGTGTCGCCGAAGCTGACCAGGCAGCTGCCCTCGGCATGGCGGGTGAAGCCGGGCTCCATGATGATGGCGCGCATCTGGTCTGGCGCGCGGCCGGAAGGACGCATAGGAACTCCTGAAGGGTGCGGGCGGGCCTTAGCCAAAGCATGGCGAGCATGCCAGCGCCTTGGCCGCGCACCGCGGCAGGGGAGGAAAACCATGGCCATCGTCAGACTTGCGCTCATCGTCGTCGGCATTCTCGCGATGCTGCTGGGCTTGCTGTGGATCGGCCAGGGCACCGGCTATGTCCGCTGGCCGGAGACGAGCTTCATGATCGATCAGTCCGGCTGGTCGGTGCGCGGCCTGATCCTCGCCATCGCGGGCGCGGCGATGATCCTGCTCGGGCGCCGAATCGGCCGCTGAGGATGCGGGCGCTGCTGCTGTCGCTGGCACTGGCCGCCTGCGCGACCGTTTCTCCAGCGCCGCGTGGCGCGGAGAGCATCAGCTACGAGACTGGTCCCTGTCTGGGGACCTGTCCGTTTTACAAGGTCACGGTGAATGCCGACGGGGCCGGCATTTTCGAAGGTCGACGCTTTACTGCCGTCACTGGCGAACGGCATTTCCGACTCACGCGGGCGCAATACCAAGCCTTCGCCAGCCATCTCGCCCCGGTCCGGCCGGCGAGCGACCAGCGCTACTGGGGTCCGCCTTTGTGCGGACAGATGGCGACCGACCAAATCTCGGTGGAAGTCGTCTGGCGTTCGCCAGCTGACGACGAGCGGCGTCTCTTTTTCTACTATGGCTGCGACCTGGTGCAAAACCGGGCGCTGAGAGAGCGGCTTGCGGCTGCCCCGCACCTGCTTCCGATCGGGGATTTCATCCGGCCCGCGCGCTGACTACATCTCCGTTCATGACGACCAGCATCGGCGAGATGAGCGACCGCGCGCGCGACGTGTTCCGGATGGTCGTCGAGGCTTATCTGGAGAGCGGCCATCCGGTCGGCTCGCGCACCATCTCGCGCACCTCCACGCTCAACCTCTCTCCCGCCTCGATCCGCAACGTCATGCAGGATCTGGAGGAATCGGGCCTGCTCGCGGCGCCGCACACCTCGGCCGGGCGGATTCCCACCGAAAGCGGGCTTCGCCTGTTCGTCGACGGCATCATGCAGGTCGCCGAGCCGCGCGCCGAGGACCGGGCGGCGATCGAGGCCTATCTGGACCGCGGCGGGCCGATCGAGGAGGCGATCAGCAACGCCACCGCCGCTTTGTCGGGCCTGTCCGCCTGCGCCGGCATCGTGCTGGTGCCGAAGGAGGAGCCGGTGCTGCGTCAGCTCGCCTTCGTGCCTTTGTCGGATCGCCAGGCGGTGGCGGTGGTGGTCGGCAGCGACGGCAGCGTCGAGAACCGGGTCGTCGACCTGCCGCCGGGCGTTACCGCTTCAACGCTCGCCGAGGTCGGCAATTATGTCAGCGCCCGCCTCTCCGGCCTGACCCTGAGCGAGGCGCAGGCGCGGCTCACTGGCGAGATCAGGGACGGTCGCGCCGCGCTCGACAAGACCGCGCGGGCGCTGGTCGAGCGCGGCCTCGCCATCTGGTCGGAGGACGGGTCGCGGCGGCCGGTGATGATCGTGCGCGGCCAGGCGAACCTGATCGACGAGCATGTCGCCGCCGATCTGGAGCGGGTCCGGCAATTGCTCGACGAGCTCGAGGGCAAGGAGGAGATCGCCCGCTTGCTCGACCAGGCCCGCGAAGGCGCCGCGATGAAGATTTTCATCGGATCGGAGAACGCCCTGTTCGCGTTGTCGGGGTCGTCGGTGATCGCGGCGCCCTATCGCGGCCATGACGGCAAGGTGGTCGGCGTGGTCGGCGTGATCGGCCCGACCCGGTTGAACTATGCGCGGGTGGTCCCCATGGTGGATTTCACCGCAAAAGCATTATCGAGATTGATGGGATGAACGAGGAAGAGACCAAGATCGAGCTGGAGGACGAGATCGACCTTTCGGGGGCGATGAACATCGACCGGCTGGGCGAGCTGGAAAAGGAGCTGGAGGAGGTGCGCCAGCACGTCCTCTACGCCCAGGCCGAGACCCAGAACGTGCGCCGCCGGCTGGAGCAGGAGAAGATCGCCGCCACCCAATATGCGGCCACCGCCTTCGCCCGCGACATGCTGAGCGTGAAGGACAATCTGGAGCGCGCCTTGTCCGCCATCCCCGAGGAGCTGCGCGGCGACGAGCGGATGAAGGGCCTGATCGCCGGCATCGAGGCGACCGGCCGCGAGGTCGACAGCGCTTTCCAGCGCCACGGCATCGCCCGCATCGAGGCGATGGGCAAGCCGCTCGACCCGCATCTGCACCAGGCGATGATGGAGGTTCCGTCGGATGAGGAGCCCGGCACCATCGTCCAGGAGATGCAGGCCGGCTACACGATCAAGGACCGCTTGTTGCGGCCGGCGCTGGTGGGAGTGGCAAAGAAGGGATGATCTTCGGGCCATCCGCCCAATCCCGTCATTCCCGCGAAAGCGGGAATCTCACTTTTCTTTCCGGCGGAGTCGCCAAGAGCGTCCGGCTCGTCGGGCGGTTCGATGGCTACAGCCGATTCAGCCGTTCCTGGATTTGCCCAAGCAGCGCGCTCAGCCACTCGCGTCCAGCTTCTGGATTAAAAGCCTCGATCGGCTGATGGTTTTTCCGAGCGTTGCAAGGCTTGCATGCAATAATCAAATTCTGAATCTCATCGCCGCCGCCAAGCTTGCTTGGCTCGGCGTGATCTATCGTCAGTTCCTCGTGACCGACCTTCTTCTTGCAGTAGAAACAGGTCCCACCATGCACTCGATGGGCTTCCCTGAGCGCTTTTTCCGCTCCGGCCGCAGGCGCGTTGGAGCCGGCGACCCAGTACAACGGTTTTTGATGATGATTTAGCGTCTTGAAGACGATCATCCGGTAGGGAACGTCCTCCAAGCAGGGCTTGGCGGCGTGGACCGGATTTTCCGTTTTGGCCGGTTTAGAGGGCATGCGACGGTTACTAGCTTCGAAGATTCTGAGATTTCGTAAAGTCCGGGGCAAAGAAAAAGCTGGATTCCGGCCTTCGCCGGAATGACGATGGCGGGTGATGCGATGGCCGCTTGCCTTTTGCCTGATGCTCGGCGCCTGTGCGGTGGCGCCGGGTCGCCCCATATCCCCGTTGGCCGCGGCCGAGGCGCCGGGGGCTTCCGCTTACGCTTGGGCCACCTTCGATGGCTCCCGACTCCACGCGATTGGCGCCTCAGGGCTCGCCGACCGCGCCCGTGGCCGGGCGTTGACCGTCGACGATCCGGTGCGGATCGCTTCCATTTCCAAGCTCGTCGTCGCCCTCGGCGTGATGCGGCTGGTCGAGCAGCGGAGGCTTGATCTCGACCGCGACGTTTCCGACTATCTTGGCTGGAGCCTGCGCAATCCGGCCTTTCCCGACCGGCCGGTCACACTTCGGCTGCTGCTGAGCCATCGCTCCTCGCTCAAGGACGGGATCGATTACGCCATCCCGCTCGGCACCACGCTCCGGCAGGCGCTCGCCGATCCCGCCGCCTTCGACGCGGTGCACGCCCCTGGTGCCTATTTCCGCTATTCGAACCTCAATTTCCCGGTGATCGCCTCGGTGATGGAGAAAGTCTCCGGCGAGCGGTTCGACCGGCTGATGGAGCGGCTGGTGCTTCGTCCGCTTCATCTCGACGCCTGCTTCAACTGGACGACCTGCAGCGACGCCGCTCTCGCGCGCGCCGTCGTGCTCTACGAGCCGGACGGGCGGGTGATCCGCGACGATCTCGGCGGCCGGCGGCCCGATTGTCCGGTGCTGGCGCCGTCGGGATGCGAGCTCGACGGCTACGAGCCGGGCGGCAACGGTGCCCTGTTCTCGCCGCAGGGGGGCTTGCGCATCTCGGTGCGCGGCCTCGTCACGCTCGGCCGGCTGCTGCTCGACCGCGGTTGGCACCAGGGCCAACTCTTCCTGCGCGAAGAGAGCCTGGCGACGATGTTCGGTCCGGAATGGCGCTTCGACGGGACGAACGGCGATACGGAGAATGGCTTCTACTGCGCCTACGGCCTCGCGGTGCAGAGTTTGCCGCTCCCGGCCGCGGGCTGCAACGACGACCTGTTCGGGGGGCGCGGGATCATGCTCGGCCATGCCGGCGACGCTTACGGCGTCCGCTCCGGCCTGTGGATCGACCTCAATACCGGCTTCGGCGTCGCCTATTTCGCCACCGGCAACGGCGACGATCCGCCGCACGGCCGAAGCGCGTATCGTGCGATCGAGGAGCAGCTGGCCCGCAATCTCCCCCGCTGAGAGACACCTATTCTGCCCCGATGGTGTCCAACGGCGAGGAATGATAGACGTTGCCTTTCCGAAATGAATGGAGGGGGCGATGGCGAAATGGATGAAGGCGCTGCTGGGCGTGGCGCTGAGCCTGGCCATTTTCGCGGGCGTCGCCGCGATGGTCTACGATATGCACCCGCTGGGCGGCGGGTCCGAGGCCTATGCGCGCCAGCGGGCCTGCCTCGAAAGGCTTCAGTATAGCGAGACGCCGACGAGCGCCTGCTACGACGCCTATCGCCGCGAATCCGAAGCGGTGGACTGGAACGAGAGGTTGGTCTCGGCCGGCGCGGGCCTAGTAGCGGTCGCTCTGTTCTGGTTCCTGCTCAATCTCCTCTATCTTCGGCCCCGCCGGCGGCGGAGCGAGGCTGAGCCGGCTGCCGTCTGATCGGGCCGTTCAGGCTCTTGACATGTCGGCCTGCTAAAGCGACCGTCGAACCAATGCGCAGCATCAACGCCTCGACCCTTTATTATTATCGGCTCGCCCGGGCGGGACCGATCTGACGCGCGCTTAACCAGCCAGATTTCAGGATCGCACCCCGTCCGGACCTCCGGGCGGGGTTTTTCTTATGCGGAGAAACCCATGCTGACCGAGACCATCATCGACACCAGGAATGCGGACTGGACGATCCCCCAGCATTGGGAGCGGTTCACGCCCGAGGAGCACCGCGTCTGGGACGTGCTCTTCGCCCGCCAGTCGGAAGCGCTGAAGGGCAGGGCGGTCGCCGACTTCTTCCGCGGCCTCGACGTGCTGCGCCTGTCCAGGCCCGGCATCCCCGATTTGGAGGAGCTGAACGAGCGCCTCTTCGCCCGCACCGGCTGGACGATCGTCTCGGTCCCCGGCCTGGTGCCCGACGACGTCTTCTTCGAGCATTTGAGCAAGCGCCGCTTCCCGGCGGGCAATTTCATCCGCGCCGCCGACAGCCTCGATTATATCGAGCAGCCCGACGTCTTCCACGACGTGTTCGGCCATGTCCCGCTGCTCGCCCAGCCGGCGGTCGCCGATTTCATGCAGGCGATGGGCGCCGAGGGCCTGGCGGCGATGCGGGCCGGAGCGCTTCACCGGCTGGCGCGGCTCTACTGGTACAGCGTCGAGTTCGGCCTCGCGCTCGAACAGGGCGAGACCCGCATCTACGGCGCCGGCCTGCTGTCGAGCTTCGGCGAAAGCCGCTTCGCGCTGGAGAGCCCGGAGCCGCGCCGCTCGCGTTTCGATCTCCCACAGGTGCTTCGCACCCGCTACCGCTCGGACGCCTTCCAGCAGGCCTATTTCGTCATCGACAGCTTCGACGCGTTGCTGCGGCTGCTGAACGATGCGGATTTGGCAGCGCTGTACGAGGAGCTGGCGGAGGCTGGCGATCTCGACCCCGGCGTCGAATATCTACCCTGACCTCGTCACCCCGGACTTGATCCGGGGTCCATCTTCTTCCTCGACGCCAACGAAAAGAAAGGTGGATGCCGGATCAAGTCCGGCATGACGACAAAGGTCAGGGCATATCCTCGTGCACCATGTCGATCTCGCGCACCCGACGCTTCTGCCGCGCCGTGTCGACGAGGCGGCGGAGATGCTCGCGCCTATCCTGCGCCTTGGAGATGTTGGCGATGACGAGGTCGCCGTCCCGGGTCGTCTCGTCGCTCGAGGCGATGCAGATCGTGCCGATGCCGGCGAGCTGGTTGACGATCGAGAAATTGATGCGGACGTCCTTGATCCGGTAGAGCTCGATCTCGTCGACGCTCTTCATGATTATGCCGCGGCGGATGATCAGCCGCTCCTCGGTGATCTCATATTTGGCGGCGAGGTTCTGGATCCAGACCACGGCGAGGATGACCAGGGCCGCGACCGTGAGCGCCAGCGGATAAAGGCCGTAGTCGAGCACGAAGACCAGCACCACGCCCGCCAGCGCCAGCAGGATCGTCCCCCAGCCGGCCAGCGTGCCCAGCAGCCAGCCCAGCGTCGATGACCGGAAAGTGTCGAGCCGTTCGTCCATCCTGTGCCTCCCCGTCCTAATTCTTGGCTAGCATGGACCGGATGTATGCGAAACCGGTCGAAAGGCCTATCCTTGCTCGGATTGCTTTCGCTGGTGGGCCATGATGTCGTGGAAGCTGATACGGGAATCGGCGGCGCTCTATAAGGACGCGGCATCGACGATTGGATTACTGTTGAGCGCGATTTCCCTGGGTTCCGCAGTCAAGTCGCTCTTGTCGCTGAATATGCCTTTATTCGACGCCATCGTTCAGGCCTATCTTTCGGTGATCCGAGCGCCCATCCTCTCGATCGCCAGGTTCATGCATCTCGAGATTTCCCCGCTGCTTGGCGACATCCTCGTACTCTATTTGGTCTTTGGCTGCACGACGATCAGAGCGCTGAGCAAAATATACAATCCCGACCGAGTTTGGGTCGTCAAAGGTACATGGGGGTGGCTTTCCTCATGGGTGTTTGCTGTCAAGTCACGCCGAGGCCGGAGACTCGGCAAGCATGCCTATCTCACCCTTGGGGTCCTCCTCTGGCCGACAATCTTGGTCGAGTACTCGCTCAGATATCGGAATGTCTGGAATCGTTATCTTGATCACTGCGGGAAGCCAGATCTTGATGCGTGCATTATGAAGATCACTTCAAACGCGGCGACAGTCAAGGAACTGATTCCTGGAAGCAGAGTCGCAGGATATAACGAGATATTCGATTACGAATTCTCAAGTGACACCTGGTATGCGCTGCGTGGATCATTCCCGGTCATATTTCTGATGGGCCTCGGCTTCACCGTAGTCGCGTTCATGGCGCTGGTGACGCTGGCATATCTGGCCGCCCTGTAGCGGAGAGAGTCGCATGGTCGCAGAAGCAAAACAGTCCTCTCTATGGACCTGTCCGAGATGCGCTCAGAGCTTCGTCACGCGCAACATGTCGCACAGCTGCCGCCGGCTTACAGAGGACGATTTCTTCACCGGCCGCGACATGCAGCGGACGCTTTATCGCTCCTTCCTGGCGGTGGCGGAGCGATGCGGACCGGTCACCGTCAATGTCAACAAGACCCGGATCAGCTTTCAGGGCCGCGCCCGCTTCGCCAGCGTCAACCGGGTCACCCGCGTCGGCCTTGCCTGCCATCTCTGGCTGAAGCGCCGGCTCGAAAGCCCGCGCTTCACTCGTGTCGAACACCTCCCGCCCGGCGATTATGTCCACCATTTCAAGCTGACCGACCCGGCCGAGATCGATGCCGAGATGGCTGGGTGGATCGCCGAGGCTTACGAAGTCGGGATGCAGCGGTGGCGGCCTCCGACCTAGGCCGAACTGCCATTCAGCGCAGGATCGGCTTGCAAATTTGTTCCTGATATGTACTAGTGGATCGATGGCCGACCACGTCGCGATGCCCGGCATTCACGCCGGTCGCGCCCGCGCGACGACCGGACGCGGGACGCCGGCGAAAGGTCACAATGAAAAATTCTTCCACAACCAGGAACATTGGGACCATTCGCGCCCCGGCGCCGGGTCTCGGCCGGCTTGATCGTCGACCCGCCCTAGTGGCCGACGTCGCCGCCGGTGGGCACCAGCGTGGCAGCAACGGTGACCGGGGCGCCGCGCTCGAAGTTGAGGATGAGGTCGATCCGGCCGCCCGCGGCGAGGTCGCGGCTGAGGTCGAACAGCATCAGGTGCCGGCCGCCGGGGCGGAACGCCAGCGTCTCGCCGTCGCGCACCGGAATCCGCTCGAGCGGGCGCATCGAGGTCATGTCTCCCGCGCTCATCGTCTCGTGCAGCTCGACCCGCCCGGCTTGCGGCGAGCTGGCCGAGACCAGGGCGCCGCGGTCGCCTTCGACCCTCAGCTCGAAATAGCCCGCGGCCGGGCGGCCCGGAACCGCGGGCAGGCGGACGGTCGCCGAGGGCTCTGATCCGGCCGCCGACTCGGCCCCGCTACCGCAGCCGGCAAGGGCAAGCAGGACGACGATGATCGGGACGATGGTTCGCATGGCTCGCGGCTTAGGGGCCTGCGGTTCTTGTCGCAACAAAAACGCCTCCTATATCGCCTTCGAAATGCTCGCGTTCCCCCGTTCGATGGGGCCGCGGGCCGTGCAGCTTTTATTTGGGGCCAAGAGGAAGAAACATGGCAAGAGTGATCGGCATCGATCTCGGCACCACCAACAGCGCGGTCGCCGTCATGGAGGGCGGAAAGCCCAAGGTTATCGAAAATGCGGAAGGCGCGCGCACGACGCCGTCGATCGTCGCCTTCACCAAGGACGGCGAGCGGCTGATCGGCCAGCCGGCCAAGCGCCAGGCGGTGACTAACCCGGACAACACCGTGTTCGCGGTCAAGCGCCTGATCGGGCGCCGCTTCGACGACCCGATCACCAAGAAGGACACCGAGCTCGTCCCCTATCATATCGTCAAGGGGCCGAACGGCGATGCCTGGGTGCAGGCGGGCGGCAAGGAATACTCACCGAGCCAGATCTCGGCCTTCATCCTGCAGAAGATGAAGGAAACCGCCGAGGCCTATCTCGGCGAGACCGTGACCCAGGCGGTGATCACCGTCCCGGCCTATTTCAACGACGCCCAGCGCCAGGCGACCAAGGACGCCGGCCAGATCGCCGGCCTCGAGGTGCTTCGCATCATCAACGAGCCGACCGCCGCGGCGCTCGCCTACGGCATGGAGAAGCAGGACGGCAAGACGATCGCGGTCTACGATCTCGGCGGCGGCACGTTCGACATCTCGATCCTCGAGATCGGCGACGGCGTGTTCGAGGTGAAGTCCACCAACGGCGACACGTTCCTCGGCGGCGAGGATTTCGACGCCAAGATCGTCGATTTCCTCGCGGACGAATTCAAGAAGCAGGAAGGCATCGACCTTCGGACCGACCGGCTGGCGCTGCAGCGGCTCAAGGAGGCCGCCGAGCGCGCCAAGATCGAATTGAGCTCGGCGCAGACCACCGAGGTCAACCTGCCCTTCATCACCGCCGACGCGACCGGGCCGAAGCACCTCGTCAAGGCGATCAGCCGGTCGGACCTCGAGAAGCTGGTCGAGCCGCTGATCAAGCGGACGCTCGAACCGCTGAAGAAGGCGCTGGCCGACGCGGGCATGAAGGCCGCGGACGTCGACGAGGTCGTCCTGGTCGGCGGCATGACCCGCATGCCGCGCGTCCGCGACGTCGTGAAGGACTTCTTCGGCAAGGACCCGAATACCGGCGTCAACCCGGACGAGGTGGTCGCCATGGGCGCCGCCATCCAGGCGGGCGTGCTGCAGGGCGAGGTCAAGGACGTTCTGCTGCTCGACGTGACCCCGCTGTCGCTGGGCATCGAGACGCTTGGCGGCGTCTTCACCCGGATGATCGACCGCAACACCACGATCCCGACCAAGAAGTCGCAGACCTATTCGACCGCCGAGGACAATCAGAACGCGGTCACCATCCGGGTCTTCCAGGGCGAGCGCGAGATGGCGGCGGACAACAAGATCCTCGGCCAGTTCGATCTGGTCGGCATCCCGCCGGCGCCGCGTGGCGTGCCGCAGATCGAGGTGACGTTCGACATCGACGCCAACGGCATCGTCAACGTCCACGCCAAGGACAAGGGCACCGGCAAGGAACAGCAAATCCGCATCCAGGCCTCGGGCGGCCTGTCGGACTCCGACATCGAGAAGATGGTCAACGAGGCCGAGCAGTTCGCCGAGGAGGACAAGAAGCGCCGCGAGGCCGCGGAGTCGAAGAACCAGGCGGAAAGCCTGATCCATTCGACCGAGCAGCAGCTCAAGGAGCATGGCGACAAGGTCGACGAGTCGCTGAAGACCGAGATCGAGGCCGCCGTCGCCGAGGCGAAGAGCGCGGTCGAGGCCGGCGAGACCGACGCGATCAAAGCCAAGGCGGAGGCGCTCGCCCAGGTCGCGATGAAGATGGGCCAGGCGATCTACGAGAAGGACCAGCAGGCCGCGGCCTCGCCGGGCGCCGACGCGCCCGAGGGCGAAGCGGCCGGGGCGGCCGAAGAGGAGGTCGTCGACGCCGAATATTCCGAGGTCGACGAAGACAATAAGGGCTGATCAGGATGTGGGGGCGCATCTTAGCCGTCATTCCGGCGAAAGCCGGAATCTCAGGGAGAAAGGCCACGGCCCTTCCCCCGGAGACCCCGGCCTTCGCCGGGGTGACGGCCTGTCGGGGCCGTCATGGTTGAAACCGATTATTATTCGCTGCTGCAGGTGGAGCGGACGGCCGATCCGGCCACGATCAAGTCCGCTTACCGCAAGCTCGCCATGGAATGCCATCCGGACCGCAACGGCGGCTGCACCGACGCCGAGGCCAAGTTCAAGGCGCTGAGCGAAGCCTATGAGTGCTTGAAGGACCCGCAGAAGCGGGCGGCCTACGACCGCTTCGGCCACGCCGCCTTCCGCAACGGTGGGGGCGGCGGCAATGGCGGGGCGCAGGATTTCGGCTCCTTCGCCGACATTTTCGACAATATCTTCGGCGAGTTCATGGGCGGCGCCCAGCAGGGGCGGCAGCGCGGCAACGTCCGCCGCGGCTCGGACCTTCGCTACGATCTCGAGATCAAGCTCGAGGACGCCTATCACGGCCGCCAGGTCGAGCTCCAGGTCGATACCACCGCGCCCTGCGGGCCCTGCGCCGGCTCGGGCGCCAAGGCCGGCACCTCGGCGCAGACCTGTCAGATGTGCGGCGGCCGCGGCCAGGTCCGCGCGCGCCAGGGCTTCTTCGTGGTCGAGCAGACCTGCCCGTCCTGCCGCGGCGTCGGCGAGAGCATCGCCGATCCCTGCCCGTCCTGCCGGGGCGAGGGGCGGGTGGACAAGCGCAAGTCGCTCTCGGTCAACGTCCCGGCCGGAGTCGACGAAGGCACCCGCATCCGGCTTGCCGGCGAAGGCGAGGCCGGGGTTCGCGGGGGCCCGCCGGGCGATCTCTACATCTTCATCCACATGGCGCGGCACCCGATCTTCCAGCGCGACGGCACCACCTTGTTCGCGCGCTGCCCGGTAAGCTTCACCACGGCGGCGCTCGGCGGCTGCATCGAGGTGCCCGGCCTCGACAAGCAGAAGCATCAGATCAACATCCCGGCCGGGATCCAGACCGGCAAGCAGCTCCGGCAGCGGGGCGCCGGCATGCCCTCGGTGAACGGCCGCGGCCACGGCGACATGGTCATCCAGATCGACGTCGAGACTCCGACCAGGCTCACCGCCAAGCAACGCGAGATCCTCGAGCAGTTCCGCGAGACCGAGACGGGCGAGGAATGCCCGAACTCGAAGGGCTTCTTCCAGAAGCTGAAGGCGGCGTTCGGCTAACCGACCGGGCTGCGGCTCACTCGACCACCTCGATCAGCGGATGCGTGGCGTGCGTCGCCCAGATTTTTTCGCGGAACGGGCGCTGGAGGATAATGCAGCCCTGGCTGGCGGTGTGGGTGCCGTTGTCACCGTGGATGCGAAAGGCCGACCGTCCAAGCGTATCTGTTTCCGGCTCCGGCTCCAGGACAATGGTGAAGGGGCCGGTATGGCCGCCATTCTTGACTCGCGTCATCCGCCAGACTCCGCGCGGGATCGGCCCGATTTGGGCGACGCCCTGCTTGTCCGGGTTGTTCTTTCCTGAGCCGGCGCCGGCATAGCCATGCGCGATGAGGCGGCCATCTTCGAGCAATGTCCCACTCGATTGATCCCACGTCCACTTGGCCGTGCTTTGCTTTTTGCCTGCCGCCACGGCCCCTGCCGCGCCCGCTTCCGGATCGTCGGCGATTGAGGCGGCGGCGAGCAAGCGCCAAGTCCCTCCTCCTACATCGATCCGGCCATCCGGATTCGGCGACTCCACCACTTCTTCCTGATATTCGAAGATGGCTTCGATCGTTCGATCGCCGATCAGGCCGTCTTCCTTAAGGCGCTTCAGGCCAAGCGCCGCGACGTGTTCGTTGAGCATCTTCTGCACCAGCAGGACATCCTGCTCGTTATTGACGCCACCCTTTCCGACCGATCCGCTGAGTTCCGCCATACCCCTTCTCCCTTCTCGCCAAACCTAGCGCAGGGGGCGGCGCCGCGGCTGTGGGGTTTCTCACACCGGTCGAGCGGGCATGGTCAGCCCGCGCTGAACCGCCGGCCGGGCGAGCCCGCGCTCCAGCCACGCCGGCACGTTGTGCAGCGAATCGAAATCGACCAATTCCCGCGCCTCATAAAAGGTGATCAGATTGCGCACCCAGCCGAGCGTCGCCACGTCGGCGATCGAATAATCGTCCATGATCCAGTCGCGCCCGTCGAGCCGCGCCTCGAGCACGCCGAGTAGCCGCTTCGCCTCGGCGGCGTAACGCTGCAGCGGGCGCTTGTCCTCCCACTCGCGGCCGGCGAACTTTTTGAAGAAGCCGAGCTGCCCGAACATCGGCCCGATCCCGCCCATCTGGAACATCACCCATTGGATGGTCCGGTAGCGGTCGGCCGGATCGGCGGGCAGCAGCCGACCCGTCTTCTCGGCGAGATAGATCAGGATCGCCCCCGATTCGAACAGGCCGAGCGGCTTTCCGCTCGGCCCGTCGGGATCGATGATCGCCGGGATCTTGCCGTTCGGGTTGAGCGAGCGGAACGCCCCCGTCTGGCTGCCGTCCTCGCCAAGCGGAATGAAATGCGGCTCGTAGGGCAGCCCGATCTCCTCGAGCATGATCGAGACCTTCACCCCGTTGGGCGTCGGCACCGAATAGAGCTGGAGCCGCTCAGGATGCTCGGCGGGCCAGCGGGCGGTGATCGGAAAGGCGGAAAGATCGGCCATTTTTGTCTCCTCGACTTCCGGCAAAGATAGGGCGTAATGCCGGGTGCAAAAGGGGGATGCCATGACCAGTCCGTTTCGTCCGGTGCCTGATTTGGAAGCCCCCGCGCCCCACCTCGACACTTTGGCGATGACGCAGCTGATCGATGTCGGCGGCGCCTATCCGGAGCGCAGCGGCACGCCCCCGGTCAACACGCTGGCGATGGTCCACAGCTTCGCCGGCCATTATCCGGCCTTCGCCTCGGCGACCTGCTCGGGCCAGCCGCTGAGGGTCATGCAGAATCAGGCGCTCATGTCGCTGTTCGGGCCGCTTTACGGCGGCGACGGCATCGAGACGATCGACCTCCCCGATCTCCGCGGCCGGACGCCGGCCGGTGCCGATCCGGCCGGCGGCCATTCGATCGGCACCGTTTCGGGCGGAAGCCTCACCATGACCTATATGATCGCCGTGGAGGCCGGCTCCGGGCCTCCGGGCTCTTATCCCATGCTTGGCGCGATCGGCCTGTTCGCGGGCGGCTTCGCGCCGTCCGGCTGGCTCGCCGCCGATGGATCGCCCTTCGGAATCCCGCAGAATGTCCCGTTGTTCGAGACGATCGGCAGCGCGTTCGGCGGTAACGGCCAGACCTTCTTCGAGCTACCCAACCTCAACGGACGCGCCATCGTCGGCGCCGGCGCCGGACCCGGCCTGGCGCCGGTGGCGGTCGGCCAGGTCATCGACAACAGCGCCAGCCATCTCGTGTCGGGCCTCGGCATCAACTATCTGATCAACGTGGCGGGAGCGCCGCCGCCCGACGGCGGCAATGGCGGCTTCCCGCAATCCGCGGACATGCTGGGCGAGGTGATCGCCTTCGCCGGCTCCGCCGCGCCCGCGGGCTGGGCGCTTTGCGACGGCTCGCTGCTGCCGGTCGCGCAGAACGAGCCGCTCTTCGCGCTGATCGGCACGACTTATGGCGGCGACGGCAAGGAAAGCTTTGCCCTGCCCGATCTGCGCGGGCGGATGCTCACCGGGCCGGCACGATAGCATGCGGCGCGTGCTTCCCGCCTTGCTCCTCGCTTGGGCTGCGCCCGCCGCCGCCCAGCCACCGCAGCCCGAAATCCGCATCGAGCGGATCGCGCCGGGCATCGCCGTGCTGTTCGGCCGCGGCGGCAATATCGGCGTTTCCTACGGACCGGACGGCAACATCCTGATCGACGATCAATATGCGCCGGCGACCGAGCGGGTCGTGGCGGCGGTGCGGACGCTCGACGCCGATCCGATCCGCTTCGTGCTCAACACCCACTGGCATGGCGATCATACCGGCGGGAACGAGAATCTGGGCCGCGCCGGCACGGTGATCGTCGCCCACGACAATGTCCGTATCCGCATGACCATGGCGCAGGCGGTCCGCGGCGAGACGGTGCCGCCGTCGCCGGCCGGCGCCCTGCCGGTGATCACCTTCAGCGAGGACCTGACCTTCCACCTCAACGGCGACGAGATCAGCGCCCATCATGTCGGCCATGCCCATACCGACGGCGATTCGCTGATCTACTGGCGCCGGGCCAACGTGCTCCACATGGGCGACACCTATTTCAACGGCCTCATCCCCTTCATCGACCTGGATTCGGGCGGCTCGATCGACGGCGCCATCGCCGCGGTCGAAACCGGGCTCCGGATCGCCAACGAGGAGACGCGGATCATCCCCGGCCACGGCCCGATGGCGCGCCGGCCGGACCTGGTCCGCTACCGCGACATGCTCGTGGCGCTGCGCGACCGGGTGCGCGCGGAGATGCGCCGCCACCGCAGCCTCGACCAGATCAAGGCGCTGCGCCTCGCCGACCGCTACGGCCCGCCCGACGGCTTTATCTCGCCGGATGCCTTCGTCGAGACGGTATACAGGAGCCTGCGCAATCCGCCGGCCGACCATCACCACTAAGCGCCGGCGCCAAACACCCGCGCGAAGATCGTGTCGACATGCTTGTAGTGATAAGCGAGGTCGAACTCCGCCTCGATCGCCTCGGGTGAAAGCAACGTGGTCACGTCGCCGTCGCCCTTGAGCAGGTCCAGCAGGCTGAGCGCGCCGTCCGACTCCCACACCTTCATCGCGTTGCGCTGGACCAGGCGGTAGGCCTCCTCGCGGCTGGCGCCCGCCTGCGTGAGCGCGAGCAGCACCCGCTGCGAGTGGACGAGCCCGCCCATCCGGTCGAGATTCTTCTGCATCCGCTCGGGATAGACGAGCAACTTGTCGACCACGCCGGTCAGCCGCGCCAGCGCGAAATCGAGCGTGATCGTGGCGTCGGGGCCGATATAGCGCTCGACCGAGGAGTGGCTGATGTCGCGCTCGTGCCAGAGCGCGACATTCTCCAGCGCCGGAATCACCGCCGAGCGGACCATTCGGGCGAGGCCGGTCACGTTCTCGGTGAGCACCGGGTTGCGCTTGTGCGGCATCGCCGAGCTGCCCTTCTGGCCCGGCGCGAAATATTCCTCCGCCTCGAGCACCTCGGTCCGCTGCAAATGCCGGATCTCGACGGCGAGCCGCTCGAGCGACGAGGCGATCACGCCCAGGGTCGCGAAGAACATCGCATGCCGGTCGCGCGGGATCACCTGGGTGGAGACGGGCTCGACCCTCAGGCCCAGCTTGTCCGCGACATAGGCCTCCACCCGGGGATCGACATTGGCGAAGGTGCCGACCGCGCCGGAAATCGCGCAGGTCGCTATCTCGTCGCGGGCGGCGGCGAGGCGGGCGCGGTTGCGGGCGAACTCGGCATAGGCTTGCGCCAGCTTCAGCCCGAAGGTCACCGGCTCGGCATGGATGCCGTGGCTTCGGCCGATCGTCGGCGTGAATTTGTGCTCGCGAGCGCGGCGTTCGAGCGCGCTCATCAACGCGTCGATGTCCGCGATCAAAATGTCGGCTGCCTGCTTGAGCTGCACCGCCAGGCAGGTGTCGAGCACGTCGGAGCTGGTCATCCCCTGATGCAGGAAGCGCGCCTCGGGCCCGACCTGCTCGGCGACCCAGGTCAGGAACGCGATCACGTCATGCCTGGTCACCGCCTCGATCGCGTCGATCGCCGCCACGTCGATCGCCGGGCCGGTCGCCCACCAGTCCCTGACCGCCTGGGCCGCCGCCTTCGGCACCGTGCCGAGCTCGGCCATGATGTCGAGCGCGTGCGCCTCGATCTCGAACCAGATGCGGAACCGGTTCTCCGGCTCCCAGATCGCGGTCATGGCCGGACGGGCGTAGCGGGGGATCATCGCGTGGGCCTAGCGACCGGGCCGGGTGCGCGCAATCGGCTTGACAGGCGACTTGATTGATCATTCAAGTGGCGGCGAGGGAGGGATTAAGCATGGCGCTCGTTTCCGCATTGCTGCTGGTCGCCGCGCAGGCCGCGCCGGCGTCATTGATCCGAGAGCTGCAGCCCCTCGCCTTCGTCGCCGGCTCGTGTTGGCGCGGCACCTTCCCCGACGGCCGGCGGACCGACACCCATTGCTTCACGCCGATCTACGGCGGAGCGTTCCTGCGCGACGTTCACGTCGTGGAGGGCGCGCCGACACCCTATTCCGGCGAGACGCTTTTTCGCTGGGATTCCGGGCTCAGGCGGATCGAATATGATTATTACGCCTCGGACGGCGCGCACAGCAGCGGCGGCGCGCTGCCGGCCGTCAACGGCTTGGTCTTTCCGGAAGAGGCGCGGCGCGCGCCCGACGGCAGCGAGATGGAGATCCGCAGCTCCTGGACCCGCGACGGCGACGACGCCTATGTCCTGCTGGCCGAGCGGCTGCAGGGCGAGACTTGGCACAGGCTTTGGGAGATGCGGATGGTCCGCCTCGGGCCGGCGCCGGCGCGCTAGACTCAAGGCGATTCAATGACGGCCGGCCCGAATCGAACATGGAATTATCGGTCTTGGGCTCGCGCGCCGGCGGTCCGAGCATCAGCTCGGTCAGGGCCCACAAGGTCAAAAATCCCGCCCGACTGCCTTCGTAAAGAATTACTGTAGGCACTGATCGCTTCGAGCTTAACCTCGGTCCAATCCCCCCGAATTCGTGCCCTCTATCGCTTCCAGATAAATTCGCTCGGCTATTGAAGACGTGAGCATGCAGATATTCGAGGACGAAGCCAAGGTCGCTGGGAATGGCGGAGCGCGCTGGACTCGAACCAGACACCGCGAGGGTGCGAGCCGCTTAGCAGGCGGACCCGGACGCCTGTCCGGTTCACGCTCCGCTGGCGGAGGATGGATGCCCGATCCGGGCGATCTGGATGCAGGAAAGCGCCACCCTCCGTCCGGGCGGCACGAGGCCGCCCGTCAGTTCGAGCTGCTACTGCTCGGGAAAGAGGCGTGCAGGCGGTTCATGCGGGCGCGCTAGCCGAGCCCCAATTGCCAGTCAATGAACGGCCGTTTTCGGCCAGTTGCGGACGTTGCGAAGCGCGCTAGTCTGGCCGCCGAATGTGCGCGGTTCCGCAGGGGGCGAGGGAGTCGAGATGAAGCGCCGTGCGGCCCGAGGCCTGTTGATCTATCTGGCCCTGGTCCTGCTCCTGGCGTCGTGGCGCGCTTGGCAGGTCCATTCCGCGCCGTTGGACTGCCGGGACGATGACGGTCATGGCCCCGATCCGGCCACCGTCGAATGCGAAAGGGCTATTGCCTACGCGCGCGAACATCGCCCGGAAAATACCATCGACTCTTTTGCCGGGATTGTCGTTCTAGGTGCTTTGGGTCTCGGCGCTTACGGGGCGCTCCGCCTCTCCATGCGCATGGACCTTGTCCGGCGTTTCGCCGAAGGCGACGACCGCTCATCGTAATGTCCGCTGTCCACCATTGCGGACGTCGGCCCCCCTTAGCGCCTTCGCGTGAACCCATTCCCCTCTCCGCGCGAACCCACGCACCTGTGGATAGAACACACCCGGAACTTGCCCCC
>Ga0070677_10000155_pt1 | contig 23197 bp, 20 predicted proteins | sample KBSM63metaG_FD_64674 | JGI IMG/M metagenome (GOLD analysis project Ga0070677, IMG submission 64674) | Miscanthus rhizosphere microbial communities from Kellogg Biological Station, Michigan, USA - KBS M6-3 metaG | ecosystem: Host-associated > Plants > Roots > Rhizosphere > Soil ... | reverse complement strand
ATCGTCCTTTCCATGCACGGCGCCAAGGAGGTCGACGCCGCCTCCTGCCCGCAATTGTTCGGCATCGTCAGCGCGCTCGCCCGGCGCGGCGGCCTGCCGGTCCCGCGCGTCTACCTGATCGATTCGCCGCACCCCAACGCCTTCGCCACCGGCCGCAACCCTGAGAATGCCGCCGTCGCCGCCACCACCGGTCTGCTGGGAATGCTGACCCGCGACGAGGTCGCCGCGGTGATGGCGCACGAGCTGGCGCATGTGAAGAATCGCGACACCCTCGTCATGACGATGACCGCGACCATCGCCGGCGCGATCTCGATGCTCGCCAATTTCGGCCTGCTGTTCCGCGGCAACGACAGCCGCGGCAACGTCCTCGCCATGCTGCTGGCGGTGATCGTCGCGCCGTTCGCGGCGATGCTGGTCCAGCTCGCGATCAGCCGCACCCGCGAATATGGCGCGGACCGGGGCGGCGCGGAGATGCACGGCAATCCGCGCGCTTTGGCGTCGGCGCTGGCCAAGCTCGCCCGCGGCGCCGAGGCGGTGCCGAGCCCGTTCGCCGCGCGCAATCCCGCCGCTGCTTCGCTCTACATCGTGCCGGGCCTCGGCCGCGGCGACAGCTGGTTCTCCACCCACCCGGCGACCGAGAGCCGGATCGCTCTGCTCGAGGCGATGGCCGACGAGATGGGCCTGCACTCGCCGCCGCCCGCCATCGAGGCAGCGCGGCCGTCCGCCTCGGTGCCGAGGAGCCGCCGCGCCTCCAGCGCGCTGAACCCGCTCGGGCGGCGGGACTGAACCGCGCCGATCCGCCGGGCACGGCCTCGCGCCGCGCCGCCTTGCGCCTGCTCGACGCGGTGCTGCGCAAGGGGCTGCCGCTCGAATCCGCGCTCGATGCGGCGGCGCGCGACCTGGAGCGGCCGGACGACCGCGCCTTCGCTCATGCCATCGCCGCCGAGACGCTCCGCCGCCTGCCCGATCTCGACGCGTTGATCGATCGGGCGACGAAGCAGCGGCTGGCCGACGACGCCAAGGCCCGCTTCGCGCTCCGGATCGCTTTGGTCCAGGCGCTGGCGCTCGATACGCCGCACCATGCCGCCATCTCGACCGTGCTGCCTCTGGTCGACGGCGGCCCGCGCCGGCTGGTCCACGGCGTGTTCAGCGCCGTGATGCGCGAGAAATGGGCGCTGCCCGAGGTGCCGACGCTGCCGGAGTCGGTGGCCGAACGCTGGCGCACAGCCTGGGGTCAGGAAGTTGTCGAGGCGGCCGCCCGCCTGATCGCGACGCCGCCGCCCATCGACCTGTTCGGCGAGCCCCCTGCCGGTCTTGACGGCGTCAGCCTGCTGCCGGGCCATTTGCGGCTGGCGCGCGGCACTGCGGTCGCCGGCCTCACCGGCTATGGCGAAGGCAAATGGTGGGTGCAGGACATCTCCGCCGCGGTCCCCGCCCGGCTCCTTGGTCCGGGCGATGGCCGGACCGTGCTCGATCTCTGCGCCGCCCCCGGCGGCAAGACCATGCAGCTCGCGTCGGCCGGCTGGCGGGTGACCGCGGTCGATGCTTCGGAAAGTCGTCTGGCGCGACTTTCGGAGAATCTGACCCGCACCGGGCTCGACGCGGAGGTGGTCGCGGCCGACGTCATGCAGTGGCGGCCGGCCGAACCGGTCGACGCGATCCTGCTCGACGCACCCTGCTCGGCGACCGGCATCTTCCGCCGCCACCCCGACGTCCTCCACCGCGTTCGCCCGCGTGCCGTCGCCGAGCTGGCCGAGGCGCAAAAGGCGATGCTGCTGCGCGCCGCGGACTGGCTGAAGCCCGGCGGCGCGCTCGTTTACTCGGTCTGCTCGCTGGAGCCCGAGGAGGGCGAGCGGGTCGCCGACCATTTCCTCGATCGGCGCGACGACTACGCCCAGGAGGAGCGCCGGCGCATCCTTCCCGGCGCCCATGAAGCCGAAGGCGGCGCCGACAGCTTCTTCATCGCCCGTTTCGTCCGAAATAAAAGGGGATAAGTCGGGCCGATTCCTTGCCCAGCGACTCGGGCGGATGTTAGGGTCGCCAGGTGCAGCAGCCGGTCCGCATTTCCCCTTCGATCCTCTCCGCCGATTTCGCCCGGCTGGGCGAGGAGGTCCGCGCCGTCGACGCGGCCGGGGCCGACTGGATCCATGTCGACGTGATGGACGGCCATTTCGTGCCCAACCTCACCATCGGCCCGATGGTGGTGAAGGCGCTGCGGCCGCACACCCAAAAGCCGCTCGACGTCCACCTGATGATCTCGCCGGTCGATCCGTTCATCGAGGCCTTCGCCGAGGCCGGCGCCGACATCATCACCGTCCATCCCGAAGCGGGCCCGCATCTCCATCGCACCGTCCAGAAGATCAAGTCGCTGGGCAAGCGCGCCGGCGTGTCGCTCAACCCGGCGACTCCGGCCAAGGCGCTCGATTATGTGCTCGAGGAGGTCGATCTCATCCTGGTGATGAGCGTCAATCCCGGCTTCGGCGGGCAGAGCTTCATCACCTCGCAGCTCAGGAAGATCGAGGCGATCCGCAAGCGCATCGACGCCAGCGGCCGTGCGATCGACCTCGAGGTCGACGGCGGCGTCGACCAGTCCAACGCCAGACGGGTGATCGACGCCGGCGCGGACGTGCTCGTCGCCGGCACTGCCACCTTCCGCGGCGGGCCGAACGCTTATGCCGACAATATCAGGGGCCTGAGGGGGTGAGCCTCCTCGAAAAGGTGGAGAGCGACACGGGCACAAGCGAGATCGAGCCCGGCAAGCGGCTGATCCGGGTCGGCGACGACCGCGGCCTGTCGCTGTTCGAGCGGCTGAGCTACCGGCTGCACCGCTTCGCCTGGCGGACGCCGGTGCACAAATTGCGGCTGCGCGGGCGGATGCCGCTGAAGCTGATCGCCGTGCCCAAGGACCCGATCGTGGGCGACAAGATCGCCGGCGAGGCGCTGCTCGCCGGCCAGTTGTGCCACGGCGGCACCGAGGTACCGGTCGAGGGGCTGGATTTCGGCACGCTCGGCCTGCCCGCCGATTTCAGCGCCTGGCTGCAGAGCTTCGCCTGGCTTCGCGACCTGTCCGCGGCCGCCACCCGCGAGCGCGGCGCCAAGCGCGCCGAAGGGATCATGCGCCAATGGCTGGCGGCCCATGCCGAGCAGGTCTCGGAACCGGCCTGGCGCGCCGACCTCTGGGGCCGCCGGATCCTGTTCTGGACCGCTTATGCGCCCTACATCCTGTCGAGCGCCGACCTCGTCTACCGCTCCAGCGTGCTCTACGCGCTGGCGCGCGGCGCCCGCCATCTCGAGCGCAGCGCCGACAAGGCGTTGCCGGGCCTGCCGCGGATCACCGCCTGGAGCGGGGTGATCGCCGCCGCCCTGGTCGTGCAGGGCGGGCCGGCGCGGCTGAAATCGGGCGAGGCGGGCCTCGCCCGGGCGATCGGCCTCTCCATGCACGACGACGGCGGCCTGGTCAGCCGCTCGCCGACCGAGCAGCTCTCGCTGGTCGAAACGCTGGCCCAGCTTCGCGCCGTCTATGCCGCCGCCCGGCGCGACGTGCCGGACTGGCTGAGCGAGGCGCTGGCCTCCTCGGTCGGGGCGCTGCTCGCGGTCACTCTGGGCGACGACGCGCTGTCGAGCTGGCAGGGCGGCCATATGGTCTCGCGCCGCCGGGTCGCCGCCGCCGCCGAGGGCGCCGGCCTCGAGGCGCGCGCGCTCCGCCAGGCGCGGGGCTGGGGCTATCAGCGGGTGCAGGCGAAGGCGACCGTTTTGGTGTTCGACGCCGCCCCGCCGCCGCCGCCGCGTTCGCTGAACGGCGCCTGCGCCTCGACCCTGGCCTTCGAGCTCAGCGACGGGCCGAACCGATTGGTGGTCAATTGCGGCGGCGTCGGCGAGGCGAAGGGGGCGTTGCCCGCCGGGCTGGTCCATGGCCTCAGGACGACCGCGGCTCATTCCACGCTGACGCTCGGCGACCGCAATTCCACCGCCATCCATGACGACGGCTCGCTCGGCAAAGGGGTCGGCGAGGTCGAGCTGGTCCGCGACGACACGGCCGGGATCGGCCGGGTCGAGGCGAGCCATGACGGCTATGCCCGCCGCTTCGGCCTGATCCACGAGCGCCGGTTGAACCTGTCGGCGGACGGCCGCCAGCTCGGGGGGGAGGACCGGCTGATCGCGACCGGCCGCCGGCGCCGCGCCGAGCCGGTGCCGTTCGCGGTGCGTTTCCATCTCGCTCCGGCGGTGGAGGTGACCTCGACCGCGGACGGGCAAGGGGCGTTGCTCAGGCTGAAGGGGTCGGTCTGGCAGTTCCGCTGCCGCGGCGGGCGCCTGTCGGTCGAGGACAGCCTCTGGATCGACGGCGAGGCGCGGCCGCATGCCAGCCAGCAGCTGGTCGTCGACGGCGAGACCCCGCCCGAGGGCATGACCATTTCGTGGGAGCTGAAACGGGCTTCCTGAGTCGCTCCCGCCGTCACCCTGAACTTGTTTCAGGGTCCATCTTTCCACCGCACCGAGCGCTCGAAAATGGATGCTGAAACAAGTTCAGCATGACGTTATGGGCAGCGCATATCCATCGATTGGAGTCTCGATGACGGACGTGAAGATCGCCCGGGCCTTGTTGTCCGTGTCGGACAAGACCGGACTCGCGGAGCTCGGCCGGGCGCTGGCGCGGCACGGTGTCGAGCTGATCTCGACCGGCGGCACCGCCAAGGCTCTGCGCGAGGCCGGGCTCGAGGTGCGCGACATTGCCGATCTCACCGGCTTTCCCGAGATGATGGACGGGCGGGTGAAGACGCTCCACCCCAAGGTCCATGGCGGCCTGCTCGCCGTCCGCGACGATCCCGCCCATGCGGCGGCCATGGCCGAGCACGGCATCGGCGCGATCGATCTGGTGGTCGTGAACCTCTACCCCTTCGCCGAAACCGTCGCGAAGGGCGCGGAGCGGGCCGAGATCATCGAGAATATCGACATTGGCGGGCCGTCGATGGTCCGCTCGGCGGCCAAGAACCATCACTATGTCGCGATCGTCACCGACCCGGGCGATTATGGCGAGCTGATCGCCGCGCTGGACGGCAATGGCAGCATGACGTCGCTCGAATTGCGCAAACGCCTCGCCGCGAAGGCGTTCGCCGCGACCGCCGCCTACGATTCGATGATCGCCCAATGGTTCGCCTTCGCCGATCAGGGCGAGCGTTTCCCGGAGACGCTGCCGCTGATCCTGAAGCGAGGGCCGGAGCTTCGCTACGGCGAAAACCCCCATCAGCAGGCCGCTTTCTACGCCGCCGCCAGCCCGCATGGTTCGGGGATCGGCCAGGCACGGCAGCTGCAGGGCAAGGCGCTCAGCTACAATAATTACAACGACGCCGACGCGGCGCTCGAGCTGGTCGCCGAGTTCCGCGACTCGGCGCCGACTTGCGTGATCGTCAAGCACGCCAATCCCTGCGGCGTTGCCACGGCGGTCACGTTGCGCGAGGCCTATGAGGCCGCCTTCGCCTGCGACACCGTTTCCGCCTTCGGCGGGATCGTCGCGGTCAACCGGCCGCTCGACAGGCCGATCGCCGCGGCGATCGCGGCGATCTTCACCGAGGTGGTGGTCGCGCCGGACGCGGACGCGGCGGCGAAGGCGGTGTTCGCGGCGAAGAAGAATTTGCGCCTGCTGTTGACCGGCGACCTGCCGGATCCGGCGCGGCCCGGGCTGACGGCGAAGTCGATCAGCGGCGGCTGGCTGGTCCAGTCGCGCGACGGCGGCCGGATCGGCGCCGGGGATCTGAAGGTCGTTACCAGGCGCGCGCCGACCGAGCGGGAGCTGGCCGACTGCCTGTTCGCCTGGACCGTGGCCAAGCACGTCAAGTCCAACGCCATCGTCTACGCCAGGGACGGCGCCACCGCCGGCATCGGTGCGGGCCAGATGAACCGGCTCGAATCGGCCCGGATCGCCGCCTGGAAGGCGCGCGACGCGGCCGAGAAGGCGGGCTGGGCCGAACCGCGCACGATCGGCTCCGCGGTGGCGTCGGACGCGTTCTTCCCGTTCGCCGACGGGTTGCTCGCCGCGGTCGAGGCCGGGGCCACGGCGGTGATTCAGCCGGGCGGCTCGATCCGCGACGAGGAGGTGATCGCCGCCGCCGACGAGGTCGGGCTGGCGATGGTCTTTACCGGCATGCGCCATTTCCGCCACTGATCAGGGTGATGCAGTCCCCGGTGGCGGCAGGCTCGGCTCCTCGTCCTTCTTCATGCGGAACAGCTCGCGGTCCTCGTGGGTGAAGCCGCGCATCCACACCACCCAGCCGAAGGCGAGCAGGATCAGGGGCGAGCCGACGGCGAGCTCGGTCCATTCATAGGCCTGCGGCAAGGTGGTGAAGCCGTAGCCGACCATGATCGCGGCCGCGGCCGCCCAGATCAGCGGCCAGCGCCAGCCCTGCACCGGCGCGCCGAGCAGGCGGGAGAGCAGCCGCGCCTTCAGCACCGAGGCCATGCCAAGCGCGAGGCAGAGGCCGAGCGCGGCACCGGCCGCCTGGAAGGCCTGGCGGAGGTTGTCGTCCCCCGGCCAGTGCAAAGCGTCGAGGCTGACGATGATGAGGACGGTGAGCAGCGCCTGGGTGGTCAGCATCAGCAGGGAGATGAGCAGGTTCCGGTGCCGGGCGACATAGACCAACGCCCCTTCCGATACCGCCGCCGTCGCCGCCACCACCTCGGCGGCGAGCAGGAAGGCCAGGGCCGCGGTGCCGCCGACGAATTGCGGGCCGACCAGGCCCATCACCGCCTCGCCCGGAATGCCGAGCGCCAGCGCGATCGCGGCCTGGGCGGCGATGATCCAGAAGCCGACCTGGCGGACCTGCCTGGCGACGGCTTTCTTGTCGCCTTCCGCCAGCTTCTGGGTGATCACCGGGGCGAGGATCGGATCGAAGCTGGTCTTCAGCTTCTGCGGCACCGAGGCGACCTGCTGGGCGATATAGTAGACGCCGACCCAATAGGGCGCGACGAACAGCCCGAGGATGGCGATGTCGAGCCGGCGCGAGCCCCATTCGATCGCGTCGGCGGCGGCGAGCGGCACGTTCTGCCGGGCCACCGCCAGCAGCGCCGCCGGATTGGGCCGCCAGCCGCGCGGCACGCCGTAGCTGCCGATCAGTCGCCACAAGGCCGTGGCGAGGCCGGCGACCACCGACCCGACATAAGCGAGGATCAGGCCGTCGCGCACGAAATAGGTGTAGGCGAGCGCGCCGGCGGCAATGCTGATCACCCAGGGCTCGACGATCGCCCGGACATGGACGGTCGAAGCGACGTCATGCCGGTAGGCGAGGGCCGCCAGCGCCACGTCCGCGCCGGCGATGCCGAAGATGACCAGGGGGAGCAGCCATTCGGCGCCGCGGATGTCGCCGGCCGGGAACATCGCCTGCGGAAAGACCATCAGGATCGCGCTCGCCGCCGCCGAGGCGATGAAGGCGGCGAGCAGGCCGTCCCAGACCACGCAGACGTGGGGCTGCTCGGTGGTCGAAAGCTGCTGCGCCAGCCCGCGCTTCAGCCCCATCGTGGCGAGCTGGGCCGCGAGCTCGATGACGATCACCGCATAAGCGAAGCGGCCGAGCAGCTCCGGCCCGTAGAAGCGCCCGGCGATGAACAGGAACGGCAGCCGCGCCGCCAGCCGCAGGATGAAGCCGAAGAAATTGGTCCGCCCGCCCTTGGCCAGCGCGGCGATGTCCTGGTCGGGCGCTGGCCGCGCGTCGCTCAATGGGCGGCGCCCCAATTCGGCCCGGTGCCGATCTCGACGCCGAGCGGCACGCTCAGCCGAATCGCCGGTTCCGCCGCGCTCTCCATGACGCGGCGAACCACCCTTGCCGCGTCGTCGATCTCGTCTTCGGGCACTTCGAAGACGAGTTCGTCATGGACCTGCATGAGCATGCGCGTTCCCGCCAGTCCCTCCGCTGCCAGCGCCGGGCCCATCCGCGCCATCGCCCGCTTGATAATGTCGGCGGCGGTGCCCTGGATCGGTGCGTTGATCGCGGCGCGCTCGGCGCCCTGCCGCTCGTGCTGGATCTTCGACTTGATCCGCGGGAAATGGGTCTTGCGGCCGAACAGGGTGGTGGAAAAGCCCGTCTCGCGCACTTCGGACAGCGTGTCGGCGATGTAGCGGGAGATACCCGGGAAGCGCTCGAAATAGCGGTCGATGATCGCCTGCGCCTCGTCGGCGGTCACGCCGAGCCGGCCGGCCAGGCCCCAGCGCGAGATGCCGTAGAGGATGGCGAAGTTGATCGTCTTGGCCGAGGCGCGGGTGTCGCGATTGGCTTCGCCGAACAACTCGATCGCGGTCATGTTGTGGATGTCGGCGCCGGCCTCGAAGGCCTCGCGCAGCTGCGGCACGTCGCAGATATGGGCGGCGAGGCGAAGCTCGATCTGGCTGTAGTCGGCCGAGAGCACGACATGGCCGTCCTCGGCGATGAAGGCGTCGCGGATCCGGCGGCCGATTTCGGTGCGGATCGGGATGTTCATCAGGTTCGGATCGGTCGAGGCGAGCCGGCCGGTCTGGGCACCGGACAGCGAGTAGCTGGTGTGGACCCGGCCGGTGTCCTTGTTGATCTGCTCCTGCAGCGCGTCGGTATAGGTGCTCTTCAGCTTGGTCAGCTGGCGCCATTCGAGAACGAGACTGGCGATCGGCACGCCCTCGCGCGACAGCCGCTCGAGCTCGGTGACGTCGGTCGACCAGGTTCCGGACTTGCCCTTGCGGCCGCCGGAAAGGCCCATCTGGTTGAACAGGATGTCGCCCAATTGCTGCGGGCTGCCGATGGTGAACTTGCAGCCCGCCTCGCCGCAAATCCGGTCCTCTAGCTCGGCGATCTGACCGTTGAATTCGGCGGAGAGGCTTTTCAGCACATCGCGATCGACCTTAACGCCGTCGCGCTCCATGGCGCCGATCACCGCCACCATCGGCCGGTCGACCAGCTCGTAGACCCGGGTCACTTTCTCGAACGGCAGCCGCGCGCGGAATCGGATCCACAGGCGAAGCGCCACGTCGGCATCCTCGGCGGCATATTCGGTCGCCTTGTCGAGCTGCACCAGGTTGAAGGTGATCTGCTTCTGCCCGGTGCCGCACAGCTCCTTGAAGGCGATGCAGGTGTGATCGAGGTGCTTCTTCGCCAGATCGTCGAGAGCATGGCTGTTGAGCCCGCCGGCGTCGAGGTTGAAGCTCATCACCAGGGTGTCGTCGTAGGGCGCGACCCGGATGCCGCGCTTCTCCAGCACCACCCAGTCGAACTTGAGGTTGTGGCCGACCTTCAGCACCGCCGGATCCTCGAGCAACGGCTTCAGCCTGGCCAGCACCAGTTCCGCCGGCAGCTGCTCGGGCCGCTCGGCGAACATGTCGTCGCCGCCATGTTCGAGCGGGATGTAACAGGCGCGGTTGCAGTCGGTGGCGAGGCTGATCCCGACCAATTTGGCGGAGACGCAGTCGCGCCCGTCGGTCTCAGTGTCGAAGGCGACCAGGCCCTTGGCCGTCGCCTCTTCGATCCACCGGTCCAGCGCCGCCTCGTCGGTCACCGTCTCGTAGAGCGAGCGGTCGATCTTCGGCTCGGGCCGAACCTCGGCCTGGGTGGGCGCCTGCGCGGGCGTCGCTTCACCGCCGCCATAGGACTGGGCGCCGAGCCGGGCGAGCAGCGACTTGAAGCCATGATGCTCCAGGAATTCGCGCAGCGGCTCCTCGGGAATGCCCTTCATCGCCAGCGCGTCCAGCGGCTCGAGCAGCGGCACGTCGCAGATCAGGCGGACCAGCTCGCGCGACAGCCGCGCCTTGTCGGCATGCTCGATCAAATTGGCCTTGAGCTTGGGCTTGGCGATCTCCTCGACATGGGCGAGCACATTCTCGACGTCGCCATATTGCTGGATCAGCTGGCTGGCGGTCTTGGGGCCGATTCCAGGCACGCCAGGGATATTGTCGACGCTGTCGCCCATCAGTGCCAGCACCTCGCCCAGTTGTTCGGGCGGCACGCCGAATTTCTCGATCACCTCCTCGCGGCCGATGCGGCGGTCGTTCATCGTGTCGAGCATGTCGAGGCCGGGCTCGATCAGCTGCATCAGATCCTTGTCGGAGGAGACGATGGTGACCTGCCAGCCCTGCTCCAGCGCCGCCTTGGCATAGCAGGCGATGATGTCGTCCGCCTCGAGCCCGTCCTGCTCGAGGCAGGGCACGGAGAAAGCGCGGGTGGCGTCGCGGATCAGCGGGAATTGCGGGACGAGCTCGGGCGGCGGCGGCGGCCGGTTCGCCTTGTACTGGTCGTACATCTGGTTGCGGAAGGTCGATTCCGAAGCGTCGAGGATGACCGCGAGATGGGTCGGCCCGTCGTCCTTGTTGAGCCCCTCGACCAGCTTCCACAACATGGTCGTGTAGCCGTAGACCGCGCCGACGTTGAGCCCGAACTTGTTGGTCAGCGGCGGCAGCCGGTGGAAGGCGCGAAAGATGTAGGACGAGCCGTCGACGAGGTAGAGATGGGAAGGCATCGGGCGGGTCTAGCCTACTCCCTCTGCCATGGGGAGAGGGTTGGAATGAAGGTTCTGGCGTCTCGGGATTTTCCCGGCTCCCAAACCCCCTCGGCCAAACTTCCGCCTATGAGGAGGGCTTTTCCGCCTCGTCACGAGAAGCCGTCCGAGACGGCGCAAGTTGAATCCCACAGCAACCCGCTTTCTTCGCTTTCAGATCAAGCATTTGCCTAGCTAAGTTGTGGGAAATGCAAGTTTTTTACTTGCAATCGCCGAAATCATGTTCTATCTATGTTCTCGCCGAGTCGCTCGTCGGCTGGGCGCGGCTGTTTGACATGGTGAAGCGAAAAACCGCCCGACGCCCCGCGGCGCCGCGCGCCGAAGGCTGTCCCGGCGGAATGGGGTCGGGGCAGTCCCATTCCTTGGGCGCGTGGCAGTCGGCTCCTCTTCACGGGAGGTGGCAGGTAAGGCTGCGTTCAACTTGCACCGGTAGGAGCCGCGGCGATGAATCGCAGATATTTCATCCTCTGCAGCGTCGCCCTGCTGGTGGCGGATGCGCCGCTTCTCGCCGCGGCGCCGTTCGAGCCGCGGCGCTTCTCGGTCGAGGTGACGGGCAGCGGCCCGGACGTGATCCTGATCCCGGGCCTCACCGCCGGGCGCGGTACCTGGCGTTCCACAGCGGAGGCGGTGTCCGGCTATCGCTACCATCTTCTCCAGGTCGCGGGCTTCGCCGGCGAGCCGGCGCGCGGCAACGCCAGCGGCGCGATCCTGTCGCCGCTGGCCGACGAGATCATCCGCTATATCGAGGACCGGCGGCTGCGCCGGCCGGCAATCCTCGGCCATTCGATGGGCGGCACGCTGGCGATGATGATCGCCGCGCGCCGGCCCGACCTGGTCGGCCGCATCATGGTCGTCGACATGTTCCCGCAGCCGGCCGGCCTGCTCGGCCAGAGCGCGCAGGGGATCGGCCCGCTCGCCGACAGCCTCGGCGACTTCTTCTCGACGCCCGGCGGCCGCCGCCTGTTCGGCAGCCTGATGAACACGTTCAGCCCGCCCGGCAGCGCCAACCGCAACAGCGACCCCGACGTCGTCGGCCGCGCCATGCGCGAGCTGGCCAGGATCGACCTGACCCCTGAGCTGCCGCGCATCCGCGTGCCGCTGACCGTGGTCTACGCCTCGCCGGACGAAAGCACGGCGGCGGCGCTCGACCGTTCGTTCCGCGACGCTTACGCGCCGGCGCGCTCCGCGCGGCTCGTGCGCGTCGACGACAGCGGCCACATGGTGATGTTCGATCAGCCGGCGCGCTTCCGCGATGAGGTGCGGGGCTTCCTGCGCCGTTAGGCTCATCGTTCCCCGGCGGAGGCCGCGGTCCAGGCCGGCGTGAGCGGGGGCGCAAGGGCGGCGTCGCGATGATTCCGCGACCTGCTCGATCAACCCAGCTTTTTTACCTCCGCAAAAAAGCCTTCGGCTCCTGGGCCCCGGCCTTCGCCGGGGAACGGCAGGTGCAAATCGGTCGGGTCGAGGCTAGGGCGCCAGCACCGTATCGACCGCCTTGGCCAAGGTCTTCGGATAATCCAGCGTGTAATGCAGCCCGCGGCTCTCCTTGCGGTGGAGGGCGGAGCGGACGATGAGCTCGGCGCTCTGCAGCAGGTTGCGCAGCTCGATCAGGTCCGGGGTGACCCGGAAATGGCCGTAATAATCCTCGATCTCCTCGGTCAGCAGCTCGATCCGGTGCTTGGCGCGCTCCAGCCGCTTGGTGGTGCGGACGATGCCGACATAATTCCACATGAAGCGGCGGATCTCGGTCCAGTTCTGCTTGATCACCACCTCCTCGTCGGAATGGGTGACCCGGCTCTCGTCCCAGGCGCGGATCGGCGGCGGCGCGGGGAGGTCGTCCCAGCGGGCGGCGATGTCGGTGGCGGCGGCGTCGCCGAACACGAAGCATTCGAGCAGGGAATTGGAGGCGAGCCGGTTGGCGCCGTGCAGGCCGGACTGGCTGACCTCGCCGACCGCGTAGAGGCCGGGCAGGTCGGTTCGCCCGTCGAGGTCGATGACCACGCCGCCGCAGGTATAATGCTGGGCGGGGACCACCGGGATCGGGTCGCGGGTGATGTCCAGGCCCAGGTCGAGCAGCCTGGCGTATATGTTCGGGAAATGGCCCTTCACGAACTCCGGGTCGCGGTGGCTGATGTCGAGATGGACGTAGTCGAGGCCGAGCCGCTTGATCTCGTGATCGATCGCCCGGGCGACGACGTCGCGCGGCGCGAGCTCGGCGCGTTCGTCGAACTCGGGCATGAAGCGACGGCCGCTTTCCGGCAGCTTGAGCTGCCCGCCCTCGCCGCGCACCGCCTCGGTGATCAGGAAGTTCTTGACCTCCAGATTGTAGAGGCAGGTCGGGTGGAATTGCATGAACTCCATGTTGGAGACCCGGCAGCCCGCCCGCCACGCCATGGCGATGCCGTCGCCGGTGGCGCCGCGCGGCGCGGTCGAGAAGAGATAGACGCGGCCCGCGCCGCCGCTCGCCAGGATCGTCGCGCGGGCGGTGAAGGTCTCGACCCGGCCGCTCTGCTTGTTGAGCGCATAGACGCCCCAGACATGGCCGTCGCCGGAATAGCGCTCGCCGTGCCGGCTGGTGACGAGGTCGATCGCGACCATGTCGGGGACGATGGTGATGTTGGGATTGGCCGCGGCGGCCCTCTCCAGCGCCTGCTGGACCGCCCAGCCGGTGGCGTCGTCGACATGGACGATGCGGCGGTGGCTGTGCCCGCCCTCGCGGGTCAGGTGCCAGCCTCCGGTGTCGCCGGTGAAGGGCACGCCGAGCGCCGCGAGCCGCTCGATCGACGCCGGCGCGTTCTCGACGACGAACTCGACCGTGGCGCGGTTGTTGAGGCCGGCGCCGGCGATCATGGTATCTTCGACATGGGCCTCGAACGTGTCGCCGGGCTCCAGCACCGCGGCGATCCCGCCCTGCGCCCAGCCGGTCGCGCCCTCGCCCTTGGCCAGCACGGCGACCTTGAAGCGCTGCGCCAGGTTCAGCGCCGCGGTCAGCCCGGCCGCCCCGGCCCCGACGATGACGACGTCGGTCTTGGTCAATGCGCGAACCGGGGGAAGGCGCGGCGCCAAACCCGATGCATGTACACACCGGGCGCGACGACGCCGACCATTCCGATCGTACCGAGAGCTCCCGCCAAATTAACCCACTCGATCCGCCCGTCGCCGCCAAGGAATCGGAACATGGCGCTGAAAGCCAGGACTTCCTCCACCACCTCATAGGCAAGCCAGATCGAGCCGCAGATCAGCGCTGCGGCAAGGCCGAGGGATAGGCGCCATAGGGCCAGGGGCGGGGCCATGCTCATTGCCCGCGCTTCATATCACGCTTCCACGGTCCGCGTGAGGTTCAGGAAGACGTCCTCCAGGTCCGGCTCGCGGGTCGAGACGTCGACGATGCCGAGCCCTTCGCGCTGCAGCGCCGCCAGCACCTCGCCGGCATTGACGCGGTCCTTGCGGTAGGTGATCGCCAGCGTCCGCTCGCCCGACAGCTCGATCTTGTCGAAGCACGCATTTTCCAGCGCCTTGGTGATGTCGCGGTCGACGACCACCTCGACCACCTTCTCCTGGGCCATGTTGACGAGGGTGCGGGTCGGCTCGTTGGCGATCAGGCGACCGTGATTGATGATCGCGATCCGGTCGCAAAGCTGCTCGGCCTCCTCCAGATAATGGGTGGTGAGGACGATGGTGACGCCCTGCGCGTGCAGGCTGCGCACATAATCCCAGAGCTGCTGGCGAAGCTCGACGTCGACGCCGGCGGTCGGCTCGTCGAGCACCAGGATGGGCGGCGAATGGACCATCGCCTTGGCGACCAGCAGCCGCCGCTTCATCCCGCCGGACAGGGTGCGGGCGTAAGCGTCGGCCTTGTCCTCGAGCCGGACCGCGCGGAGCAGCTCCGCCGTGCGCCGGTCCGCCTTGGGGATGCCGTAGAGTCCGGCCTGGATCTCCAGCGCCTCCTTCGGGGTGAAGAAGGGGTCGAACAAGATCTCCTGCGGCACCACCCCGATCGAGCGTTTGGCGTTGCGCGGATGCTCGTCGATGTCGAAGCCCCAGATCGAGGCGCTGCCGCCCGTTTTGGTGACCAGGCCGGCGAGGATGTTGATCAGGGTCGACTTGCCGGCGCCGTTCGGCCCAAGCAGGCCGAAAATGCCGCCGCGCGGCACGTCGAGCGTCACGCCGTCGAGCGCGCGCTTGCCGCCGGCATAGGTCTTCTGCAGATTGTCGATCGAAAGGGCGGCTTCGGGCATGGTGACGGCCTATGCAAGTCGACGTAGAAAGCAAGCAGGTCCCTCGGGTGCCCGCTATCGAGGCGCTCGCCGAGCCTTGAAGGCCTCCTCCATTGCGATGAAGGCGAGATAGATGTCGTTGAAGTGCTTGCTCGCCAGTTCCGGGGGCGGCGCCGAGAGGCGCGGATCTTCCAGCGGCAGGGGCTCGATGAAGTCCAGCCCGTGCCGATCGAGGGCGTAGCGCCATTCACGATCGACATAGGTCGACTTTGCGGCGTGACGCGACCAGAACAGAAACAGGCGGTCGCTGTGGTCGATTTCGCCGAACAGACGACGCTCCCAGTCTTCCCCTCTCCTGGCCTTCATCACGTCGAGGAACACCTCGACGCCGGTCGCCGACATCCCCTGCGCGCGCCGCAGCACCTCCGAACGGTCGCGAGCGGCGTAGGACGCGAAAGCGCGCCGGATATAGTGGATCCTGGCATCATCGAGCGCCGCCGGCGGCTCGCTTGCGCCGGCGACGGCTACGGCACTGAGGTTGAACGATATCGCAGCAAAGGGATGGCCGTTCCGACTCACCTTCACCATTCCGGCATGTTCACCCGCCGGCAGCGACGATGGGGCCCGAACGATGAATCCGAGGTTGGAGATGTCGCCACTCCAGCCCAGCGATTGGACGGGCTCGGCCACTTCGAAACCCGGCAGGCTCAAGGTTGCGGTCACGACGGCGCCATGGTCCAGCGCGACGTTCGACCGCCTTGCGCGTTCGGCCAAGCCGCCTCGCGTCGCCTCCGCCAGCATGGCCTCCCGATCGGCTGCGGTGGAAATCCAGAATTCCACGGTGAAGCTCTGAGCGGCCGAAACGAGTGGCGGCGCGACGATGAGGAAGTCGACGCGGGGGTCCGCCTTCGCCAGACCGGAAGGAGCCTCCTCATCCTTCTGACTGGCCGGTGCCGGCTCCGGCGTCGTCACTGTCGGCAGATCCCGCTGCACCGATTTGTTGGCACGGGACTCACCGCTTCTCTCGAACGCGACTTCCGACCTGAGCCTGTGGCCGATCGCCAGTGCAAGGTCGTTCAGGACCCAATTTGGCTCGCTCCCACGCAAGTCGTGCCGCCAAGGCCCGCGCAAGTCGAACCATCGCCGGTCGCGCAGCTGCGCCATGACGTACGAATCGTCCGCCCGCCCCCATTCGACGTCGCCGAGAACGACCGGAAAGACCCGGCTGTCTGCTGGAGATCGATTCCACTCGTGCCGAACGAACGTTTCGAGCTCCTTGCGACACCAGTCGCTGTGGACAAAATTCGAGGTGATGATCGGGATGAAAAAGGCGGAGCTTTCGATCTGCTTCCGCAACACTCCCAATTGGCCATCGTTCAGAGCGCGATCACCCGCCTGGCGCGGGTCGATCAGGTCCACGTCATAGGGCAGCATCATGTTGAGCAGGTCCAGGAGGTGGGAGCGCAGCTCATCCACCTTGCCGCCCAGGAATTGCGCATCCCGAGCGGAGTAGCTCAAATAGCCTGCAAACGGAGCCGGCATAGGATTTGACGCGCCCCCTTGTCGCCTGACCGGATATATCCCGCCTTGCCTGCAGCGCAAAGTCCGGCCGGCGCCGTGGCGGATTGTCGGTCCCGGCTCCCGTTGCTAGAGCGCCTCGATGGCCGCTACCGATCCCTTCACGCCCGAGATCGCTTACACCGACAGCGCCCGCGTCGCCTGCGACGGCGCCACCGAGATTTCCCCGGCGCTCGGCCACCCGCGCGTCTGGCTGCAGATCGACGAGAAGGGCTTCGTCGACTGCGGCTATTGCGACAAGAGGTTCATCCTGAAGGGCGGGCCCGCCGACGATCAAGCATAGACGATATTTTGGAGGGTGAAGGCGAACGGTTGCGACGTCGGGCCGGGGCCGCCGCCGGTCATCACGATATCGGCGCTGGCGATGCCCAGCAGCGACAATTGGGTATTGACCGTCTCGACGATCGCCGAGTTCATCACTTGGCCTTGGCTGACCTCGGAAACGGCGCCGATCCAGATCGCCGGCTTGAACTCGAACGCGGCCATCTGCCCCGGCGCGAGCGACGTCTTGCTCGCGAACAGCCTGCCATCCTTGAAGACGAGCGCGTTGATCGCCCCTTTTTCCAGGTTGTTCGAGATCTGGATCTCGGTTGGAGAGTTGGCCGCGCCCGATGCGGCGAGCACGTCACCCGAATCCGTCATGCTGATGGCGAAGGCCTGCCCGGGCAGGGCAGGGAGCTTGGGCGAATAATTTCCCCAGGCGTCCATGACCCCAACCTGCGACGCCTGCGGATAGACGAACGGATGGTTGTCGCCGATGCCGCAATTCTGGATGACCAGCCACGCCACTTCGAGTGCGTTGACGTTTGACGAGACATTTTTCGAAAAGATGACGATCTCTGAATTGTTGTGGTCGTTCGATCGATTGATGAAGTTGAGCTGGACATCCATTTTCACCCTCCCGCGATATCCTTTCCTATCTGCCACACTGGCGGCCGCCACAATAGGCCGGATGAGGGTGCACAAGCGGCGGCGCGCGCCTATATCGCTCTCATGACCTCCGATCCCCGCCGCTTCCTCTATCGCCCCGACGGCCTCGATCCCGAGGCCGCGCTCCGTCTCACCGCCGATGCTCTGAAGGGCTGCGACGACGGCGAGCTCTATCTGCAATATACCGCGTCGGAGAGCTTCGGCTTCGACGACGGCCGGCTGAAGACCGCCGACTTCAACACCCAGGCGGGCTTCGGCCTGCGCGGCGTCTCCGGCGAGACCACCGCCTTCGCCCAGGCCAACGAGCTGAGCGAAGCGGCGATCCGCCGCGCCGCCGAGACGATGGCGGTGCTCGATCCGGCCAGGGGCCAGCGTCCCGGCCCGCCGCGGCGGACCAACGCCAGGCTCTACACCGACGCCGATCCGCTGAGCCTGATCCCCTTCGCCCGCAAGGTCGCGCTCTGCCAGGAGATCGACGCCGCCGCCCGCGCCCGCGATCCGCGCGTCGCCCAGGTCTCGGTCGGCCTCGCCGGCTCGTGGAGCGTGATCGACATCGTCCGCCCGGACGGCTTCGTCGCGCACGACGTTCGGCCGCTGGTGCGGCTCAACGTCCAGGTCGTGGTCGAGCAGAACGGCCGCCGCGAAACCGGCTCGCACGGCCTCGGCGGCCGCTATCTCTACGATACGTTGTTCGAGCCGGAAACCTGGCACCGGGCGGTCGACATCGCTCTCGCTCAGGCGCTGGTGAACCTCGACTCGGTCGCCGCGCCGGCCGGCGAAATGACGGTGGTGCTCGGCCCGGGCTGGCCCGGCGTGCTGCTGCACGAGGCGGTCGGCCACGGCCTGGAAGGCGATTTCAACCGCAAGGGCACCTCGGCCTTCTCCGGCCGGATCGGCGAGCGGGTGGCGGCGCCGGGTGTCACCGTGATCGACGACGGCTCGATCGGGGACCGCCGCGGCTCGCTCAGCATCGACGACGAGGGCACGCCGACCCAGCGCAACGTGCTGATCGAGGACGGCATCCTCAAAGGCTATATCCAGGACCGGCTCAACGCGCGGCTGATGGGGGTGGAGCCGACCGGCAACGGCCGCCGCGAGAATTTCAGCTACGCGCCGATGCCGCGCATGACCAACACCTTCATGCTCGGCGGCAGCGACGATCCGGCGGAGATATTGGCGCGGGCGAAGAACGGCATCTACGCGAAGAGCTTCGGCGGCGGCCAGGTCGACATCACCTCGGGCAAATTCGTCTTCTCCTGCACCGAGGCCTATCGGATCGAGAATGGCCGGCTCGGCGCGCCGATCAAGGGCGCGACCCTGATCGGCGACGGCCCGACCGTGCTCACCAAGGTGGCGGCGATCGGCGACGACATGGCGCTCGACGAAGGCGTCGGCATTTGCGGCAAGGGCGGCCAGTCGGTCCCCGCCGGCGTCGGCCAGCCGACCCTGCTGATCGAGGGGCTCACAGTCGGCGGCACCGCCCAGTGACCGGATTTGGCCAATGACCGGATTTGGGGCGTGAACCAGGCGCAGGTCCAGGCCGTCCTCGATTTCTGGTTCTCGCACGGCTGGGACGATTGGTGGAAGCCGAACGAGGCGTTCGACGCCGAGATCGGAGAGCGTTTTTGCTCGCTCTGGGTGGCGCAGCGCGAAAATGTGCCCGAGCTTTTCCTCGGCTCGGCCGACGAGGCGCTGGCGGCGGTCATCCTGTTCGATCAATTTCCCCGCAACATGTTCCGGGACCATGCCGACCAGTTCGCCACCGATCCGCTCGCGCTCGCCGTCGCCCGGGGCGCGATCGACAAGGGCTATGATGACGGCATGACGCCGGAGCGGCGCGGCTTCCTCTACATGCCCTTCCAGCACAGCGAGGATCTGCGCGACCAGCGCCAGTCGCTGCTGCTGTTCACCGCGCTCGGCAATGAAGAGCAGCTCCGCTACGCCCGCAAGCATTACGAGGTGATCGAGCGGTTCGGCCGCTTCCCGCATCGCAACGGGGTGCTGGGCCGCAAGCCGACCGCGATGGAGCAGGCGGCCGGCGAGGTGGTGCCCTGGTAATGGCGCTGGTCGAGGCCGCCCGCTTCTACACCCGCTTCGAGGCGAGCCTCGCCAAGGCCCGGCTCGACGCGGCCGACATCCCCAGCGTCCTGTTCGACATGGAGATGAACTGGGGCGGCATGGACTTGGGCGTCGTCCCGGCCCGGCTGATGGTCGACGAGGACGATCTGGCGGAGGTCCGAGCCCTGCTCGACGAAGGCGCTTGACAGAGAAGCTGTATTATTTAAGCAACACACCATGAGCGAAGCAGGCGCGCCGGTGCTGGAGCTGGCCAATCTCAGCAAGACCTATGCCCGGCGCAGCGGCGGGGTGAAGGCGGTCCGCGACGTCTCGCTCGGCGTCGGCGCGGGCGAGGTCTACGGCTTCCTCGGCCCGAACGGCGCCGGCAAGAGCACGACCATCCGCATACTGATCGGCCTGATCGCGCCGACCGCCGGAACGGTAAAGCTGTTCGGCCGCGATCTCGCCGCGGAGCCGTCGGTGCTCCGCCGGGTCGGCTCGCTGGTCGACGGCGGCGCCTTCTATCCGTTTCTGTCCGGCCGCCGGAACCTCGAGGTGCTCGCCCGGACCCATGGCGGCGGCGGCGAACGGATCGACGCCTTGCTCGACCAGGTCGGCCTCGCCACTGACGCGAAGCGCAAGGTGAAGGGCTATTCCACCGGCATGCGGCAGCGGCTCGGCGTCGCCGCCGCTTTGCTGAACGATCCCGAGATGGTGATCCTCGACGAGCCGGTGAACGGCCTCGACGTCGCCGGTATCCAGGAGATGCGCCGGCTGATCCGAAGCCTCGCCGCCGATCACGGCAAGACCGTGTTCCTGTCCAGCCACCTGCTCAGCGAGGTGCAGCAGGTCTGCGACCGGGTCGCGATCATCCACAAGGGCGAGGTGGTGCGCGAATCGACGGTCGCGGGCCTGCTCGATCAGGACAGCGCCGGCTTGCGGATCGAGGCGACGCCCGTCGAGGCTGCAGCGGCGGCGCTAAGCCCGCATTGGCCGGTGCAGCGGCATGGCGAGACGCTCACAATCGTCGCCGCGCGTGCCGAGGCGCCCGAGATCGCGCGCCGGCTGATCGAGGCGGGGGTCCAGCTGTTCGAGCTGGCGCCGGTGCAGCGCAATCTCGAGGACGTGTTCCTCGCCATCACCCAAGCGGAGCCGGCCGATGCGTGACGCGATCGCGGCCGAGCTGCTGAAGTTCCGCGATCACCGCGCGACCTGGGGGCTAGTGTGGATCTGGCCGCTGGGGCTGATCGTGATCTGGCTGCTCGCCATCGGCGTCGATCTCGCCAATGGCGGCGGCGGCGAAGGCAAGGGCGCGGCGAGCGCGGCCGGCTGGATCGCCGATTCGGTCGGCTTCTGGAACGTCCCGGCCCATCCGATCGGCCGCTATCTGATCGGCGCCTTCGTCGCCGTCGTGTTCGCCGGCGAATATGGCTGGAACACCTGGAAGCTGGTCGTCCCCCACCGCGCGCGGAGCAGCCTGATCGCCGCCAAATATGCGGTCGCGCTGGCGCTGCTCGCGATCGGCTTCACCCTAGCCGCGCTCCTGTTCAGCGGCTTCGGCTGGCTCGAGGACGTCGTCACCGGCGATCCGATCCCGGCGGGCATCACCGCCGCCGCTTTGTTCAACGCGCACGCCGTCGGCGCCCTGGCGGCGGCGGCGCCGGTCCTGCTCACCGCCGCTTATGTGAGCCTCGCCGCGATCCTCACCCGCTCGACCGTCGGCGCTTTGGTCATCGGCCTGGTGATCACCACGCTGGAGCAGCTGTTCCGAAGCTTCGCGCCGATGCTCGAGCCTTTCGCCCCGGGCCTGGTCGGCACCCTCTACCAGGCCCTGCCCGGCTATCACCTGGCCAATCTCGGCCATTGGCTCGAAGCTGGCCGCGCGCTGGCAATCCCCTTCCCGTCCGGCCCCTTCTCGATGAGTCCGGCCGCGTCGCTCGCGATCGCCGCCGCCTGGATCGCGGCGCTGACGGCGCTCACCTTCCGCAGCTTCCGCCGCCAGGATATCAATTAGGGCAGGAAGCCGGATGGGCCGCGCCGCCGCCCGCCGCCGCGCGCCTCCTCGATCAGAAATGATATGTACGAAAACCTCCGGCTGTGCGAATTTGTCGCGGGGCAGCAGGGGAGGACGGCATGGGGACTTCCGTCATCGACGGCACGATCGAGGAGGTGGTGCTGCGCCGCCGCCGCAAGCTGGGCAGCGTCTACGACCGGGTGGTGTTCCGCCTCGACGACGGCAGCACCAAGACCTGGGGCAAATCGGTGGTCTGGAACCAGGTCGCCGACCATCTGAAGCCGGGGCTGAAGGGCCGCTTCTACCTTTACACCGCGATCGACCATCGCGGCATCCACGGCATCCGCACCATCGATGGGCGGGAGGTTTTCGGTCTCGGCAAGGTCAACGAGATCGTCGCTTTGGTGCTGTTCGTGGTGAACGCGCTGGTCGTGGCCTTGTCGACCGCGACGACCGGCGACGCGCCCTTGCTTTCGGTCATCCTGCTGGTGCTCTCGATCCCGATGTACATTCTCTACCGCGGTACCCGTGTGCAGGCGGAGCGGCAGTTTCATGCCGATGCGGGCTTCCGGCCGGCCGCCGCCTGATGGCGGAGCAGCCGGCCTGGACCTATGGCGACGCCTCGGCGGCGGCGGCCTGGGCGCGGCGGCTGCTCTGGGCGGACGCGGCACTGTCGGCGGCGGCGATCGCGCTGGCGCTGCTGCGCGGGCTCGATCCCTGGCGCGTCGGTCCGGCCGACGCGGTGATCGGCATCGGCCAGATCATCGTCTTCATCGCCTGCGCCTTCGTCACCCTGCGCTGGCTCTATCTCGCCAACGCCAATGCCCGTGCGCTCGGCGCGACCGACCTGATGGGCTCGCCCGGCCTCGCAATCGGCTGGTTCTTCGTGCCCCTCGCCAATCTGTTCATGCCCTATATGACGGTGCGGGACATGTGGAAGGCGAGCGCCAATCCGCGCGATTGGCAGGGCGCCTCGGCCTCGGGCGCCATCCTCCTGTGGTGGCTGCTCTGGCTGGCGAGCAATATCGCCGGGACGGTCTCCTTCCGCCTGTGGCTGGAAAAGGATCCGGGCCGGACCGGGGAGGTCTTTTCGCTGATCTCCAATCTCGGGTCGATTCCGGCGGCCCTGATCTTCGCCTGGATCATCGGCCGGATCCAGGCGATGCAGGAGAATGCGCGGCTGAAGGTCGCTCTAGCCTAGCCGGCGCGCAGTCCAGCCTTCGCCGGTCATCGCGGCATCGCCCACCGTGCCGCGATAGGTGCGCCGGCCCTGCGGCCGGTCCAAAGCGAAGCTTATCGCCGTGCCGCGCAGCCTCCCCTCGCGAAGCTCGCCGGTGCCGGAGACCGTGCCGGTCAGCGCCTGGAAGCGCTGCTCGATTTCCAGCAGCAAGGGCGGCTCGCCCTCCTCCATCAGGCTCCAGCTGCCGCCGGCGACGGCGGGGACGATCCACAGGAAGATGCGGCGGCCGTCGAGCGCCGCTTCGGCCTCGGGCCGCCAGTCGCCCAGGTCGAAGGCGTGGCTGACGATGCGCGCGCCGGGGCGAAGCTCGGTCAACAGGCGCGGCCGCAGCCTGAGGTTCAGCTCGGGCAACAGGTAGAGCGCGATCACGCTCGCCTCGAAGATCGGCGTCGCGAACAGATCCTGCCGGCGGAAGCTCGCCCGCGCCTCGACCCCGGCGATCCGCGCCGCGGCCGACGCCTCCCGGATGCGCAGCGGATCGAGGTCGACGCCGAGCGCGCGGGCGCCGCGCCGGGCCGCCGCCACCGCGATCCGGCCGTCGCCGCAGCCCAGATCGATCAGATAGTCGGACGCGCCGACCTGCGCGAGGTCGAGCATGCGCGCGACGAGGCCGTGCGGGGTCGGCACGAACGGGACGTCATAGTCGGGCTCGGCGAA
>Ga0070677_10000153_pt1 | contig 23244 bp, 21 predicted proteins | sample KBSM63metaG_FD_64674 | JGI IMG/M metagenome (GOLD analysis project Ga0070677, IMG submission 64674) | Miscanthus rhizosphere microbial communities from Kellogg Biological Station, Michigan, USA - KBS M6-3 metaG | ecosystem: Host-associated > Plants > Roots > Rhizosphere > Soil ... | reverse complement strand
GATCCACGAGGACCGCGCCGACCTGGTGATCGGCTCGCGCTACCGCGATCCCGGCAAAGCCGAGAGCGACGACTACAAGCCGACGCTCTCTCGCCGCATCGGCACCGGCGTCTTCCGCTTCTTCCTCACCCTGGCGACGCGCCAGCGCTTCACCGACACGACCAGCGGCATGCGCGCCGCCAACCGCCGCGTGATGAAGCTGTTCAGCGAGCACTACTCGCCCGACTTCGCCGAGATCGAGTCGCTGCAGCTGGCGGTGCGCGAGGGCCTGCGGGTCGAGGAGCTGCCGGTGCGGATGCTGGAGCGGGCCGGCGGCAGCTCGTTCCTGACCCCGCTGCGCTCTGCCTTCTTCATCTTCAAGGGGATGATCGTGCTGCTGGTCGGGCAGTTCCGGCCCCGCCAAGCAGAGGCGGGCGAACAGTGAACGCGCTGCTGACCCTGGCGGCGAGCGAAAGCCCCAAGGTCCACCTCACCTCGCAGACGCGGGTCATCGCCGCGATCCTGGCGATCGCCTTCATGGCCCTGGTCCTCGAGCTGATCCGCCGCGACAGGCTGCAGGAGCGCTTCAGCGTGGTCTGGTTCGTCGCCGGCCTGGGGATGCTGCTCGGCGCCGCCTTCCCCGGCCTGCTCGAGCTGGTCGCCGACGCGATGGGCGTGCGCGACACCAACGTCGCGCTCTTCTCGATCGTGCTGCTCTTCCTGCTCGGCCTGGCGCTCAATTTCAGCGTGACGATGTCCCGTCAGGCGGCCCAGATCACCCGCCTCGCCCAGGAGCGGGCGATCGAAAAGGCGCGACAGCAGCCGACCGGCTCAGGCAAAAACGGCGGCGAGCCGAAACGCGAGCGCCTCGAGAGCTAGCTCCTCGGAGACGTTGAGGTCGAGGCGGCGGCGCGTGTCCTCGACCAGCTCGGCGGCGCGACGCGGGCGCGCCGGGTCGAGCGAAGCCGCGCGAGACTCGAGCTCGCCGAGGCGATCGCGGTTGAAGACGACCGCTTCGGCGCCGGCTGCTGTGGCGGCGAGGTCACGTTGCCAGCCGGCGAACAGCTCGAGGGCGAGGTCGAGCGTCTCGGTGCGGCGCCGGCGGCCGGCGCGTTTGGCTTCGTCGGCGATGTCGCGAGCGCTGCGCTTGACTCCCGCCTCGGCCTCCTCCTCGAGCCGCTCGCGCGTCTCGGCTTCGGCCTCCTCGCCCTCGATCTCGGCGGCTTTCAGCACCGCCGACCAGTCCCGATCGAGTCGCAGCGCGGCGCTGCGCAGGGCGCGGCCGTGCTCGGAGAGCAGGTAGCGAGCGCGCTCGACGTCACCGGCGGAGAGGCGCGCCGCCGCCGCCAGCTCGCCCGGGTCGCCCCCGTCGAGCGCCGCTTCGATCGCCTCCGCGGGCAACGGGGCGAAGTCGATCGGCTGGCAGCGGGAGGCGATCGTCTCCAGCAGCAGAGCCGGTTCGGAGCTGAGCAGGACGATGTGGACGAAGTCGGGCGGCTCCTCGAGCGTCTTCAGCAGCGCGTTCTGGCTCTCGTCGCGCATCTGCTCGGCCGCCTCGATCACGAAGACGCGCTTCTCCCCCTCGAAGGGGCGGTAGAAGGCGGCGCGGATGACGCGCTCGCGCACCTCCTCGACCATGTGCTGGGCGCCGCGCGGGGTCAGCCAGACGAGATCGGGATGCGGCGAGGGATCGAGCAGGGCGCGACGGCGGGCGTCCTCGGGGTCGGTGGCCTCAGCGGCAAGGATCTCGGCGGCGAAGGTGCGAGCGACCGCTGCCTTGCCCGCCCCCCGGGGTCCGCGGAACAGGTACGCGTGGCTGGGCCCTGACGCAAGCGCCGCGCTCAGTGCCACCCGAGCTCGGGGCTGATGGGTGGTGGTGTCTGTCAGGGAGTTCATCCGCGGTCAGTGCGCATGGTCCCTAACAGCAGCCATCACCCGCTCGTGGACCTCCTCGACGCTGCCGTCGCCGTCGACGACGACGACCCGGTCCGAGGCGATCTTGGCGATTTCCTCGTAGGCCACGGCGACGGCGCGCTGCAGCTCCAGGCCCTCGGACTCGAAGCGGTCGTTGCCCTCGGCGCGGCCGAGGCCGGTTTCGGGGTCGACCCGCAGCAGCACGGTGACGTCGGGCCAGAGGCCGTCGGTGGCGGCCTCGGTGAGCCCGATTACCTCGGGCGCGCCCAGTCCACGGCCCGCCCCCTGATAGGCGACGCTGGAGTCGGCGAAGCGGTCAGCGACGACGTGGCGGCCCGCCTCCATGGCCGGGCGGATCACCCGCGCGGTGAGGTCAGCCCGGGCGGCGAGGAAGAGCAACAGCTCGGCGAAGGGATCAAGCTCGACGGCGGGATCGGCAAGCAGGGCGCGGATCCGCTCGGCCGCCTCGGTCCCCCCCGGCTCGCGGATCAGCAGCGTCTCGTCGCCGAGCTTCTCGGCCAACAGCTTCGCCTGCGTCGACTTGCCGGAACCGTCGATGCCCTCCAGCGAGACGAACAAGCTCTATTTGGCCGCGGCCTTGGCCCGTTTGCGACCGCGGGTGGCGGTGTCGGCTTTGCTCGTCGCGACCTTGGTTTTTTTGGCTTTGGCCGGGGCCTTGTCCTCGTCGCCGGCGGGCAACGGCTTTTCCGCCATCGCTTCTTTGGCCGCTTTCGCCGCTTCGCGTTCGGCGCGCCGTTTCTTCATCTCCTGCATCGACTCGCAGTCGTCGTTGAGGCAGAGGTTCCAGGGCCTGCCGCGCCACGGCTGCACTTTCAAGCGCGGCGTCTCGCCGCAGATCGAGCAGCGTTCCTCGAGCTTGAAGACGTCGCCGCGCTGGGGCAGCGGGAAGGTCTGATCGCAGGACTCCGGATCGTCGAGCACCCAGCCGCTGCAGCCGACGAAACGCTTGCCGGACTTTTTCGCCCGGATCACGCGCAGCATGTTGGGCGAGCCGTCCTCCTTGGTGCGGCCGGCTTCTTCGCAGACCTTGCAGGGGCCGAGGATGCGGTCCTCGTCCATGCCCTTCCAGACGACTTTGGCCAGGTCTTCGCGGCTCGCGTCGATTTCGGTCCAGGTTTTGTGCAGCAGTTCGCGGCTGTCGCCGACGACGCCGTCCTTGCTCATCGCGCCGGCGGCGATCTGGTCCATCTCGGCCTCGAGCTGAGCGGTCATCTCCGGCGTCGCCATCGCCGGCACGTATTTCTTGAACGCCTCGTACATCGCGATCCCGGTCTCGGTCGGGATCGGCGGGTTGCTGTAGACGTAGCCGCGATCAAAGAGCTTCTTGATGATGTCGGCGCGGGTCGCCTTGGTGCCGAGGCCGCGCTCCTCCATCATCTCGACCAGCTTCGCCTGCGAGATGCGGCCGGGCGGCTGGGTCTCCTTGTCGACGATCCAGGGCTCGCCGTCGAGCTGCAGCGTCTGGCCCTCCTGCAGCGCCGGGATCTCCTCGTCGGAGGAGCGGGCATAGGTGTAGATGCCGGCAAAGCCGGGGTCGACGACGACCGAGCCGCGCACGAAGTAGGTCTGATCGCCCGCCTGGATGTCGGCGCGGGTCGACTCGGTGATCATCGGCGGGCTGAAGGTGGCGAGGAAGCGGCGCACGACCAGTTCGTAGACCCGCTTCTTGGGACCGTCGCCGAGGGCGCCGGGGTGGATCGCCTGGGTCGGGTAGATCGGCGGGTGGTCCGTCGTCTCTTTTTTACCCCGGGTCGGCTTCAGCTCGCCGTCGAGCAGGCCCGCGGCGGCGGAGAACTCTTTGACCTTGACCAGCGAGGTGACCAGCTCGCGCAGCGGCAGCGAGACCGGGTAGACCGTGTTGTCGGTACGCGGGTAGGAGATGAAGCCGTCCATGTAGAGGTCCTCGGCGAGGCGCATCGCGCTGGCTGGGGTGATGCCGAGGCGGCTGGAGGCATCGGTGGTGAAGGCGGTGGTGTTGTAGGGGGTCGGCGGCTTGCGCGTGTTTTTGCGCGCCGTCACCGACTTGACCGTGCCCGGGCCGGCGGTGCCGGCGAGCGCGGCGTCGGCCTCGGCCTTCTCCCAGAACTTGTCGGTCTCGTGGTGGGTTTCGAAGCTGCCGTCGGGGTGCTCGAACTTGGCGAACAGTTCCCAGAAGGGTTTGGCGACGTGGGCGCGGCGCTCCATCTCGCGCTCGACGATCAGGCCCAGGGTCGGGCTCTGCACGCGGCCCACCGAGAGGAAGTTGGAGCCGAAGCGGCGGGTGGAGAGCGAAACCGCGCGGGTCAGCGTCGCGCCCCAGAGCAGGTCGATGTCCTGGCGGGCGGCGCCGGCGTTGGCCAGCGGGTAGGAGAGCTCGTCGAGCTCGTCGAAGGCGCGCTCGATCTCCTCTTTGGTCAGGGCCGAGTAGCGGGCGCGCTTGATCTGCAGCGTGCCGGCCTTGGTTTCCTCGCGGTTGCCGAGAGTGGGATTGGCGTCGAGCATCTCCTCCAGCGCCTCGAGCCCGATCAGCTCGCCCTCGCGGTCGAAGTCGGTCGCGATCACCAGCTCGTCGGCCTCTTTTGCCACCTTGCGGATCGCCTTGACGACGTTCTTGTCGGTCGGCTCCTTGATCAACTCGGCGTCGATCAGGTCGTGCAGGTCGGTTTTCTGCCAGTTCGAGTAGCCCTCGGGAAAGGCAGGGCCGAGCACGTGGCCCTTGAGGCCGATCGTGCGGTGGATCTCGCCGGCCTCGTCAGTCCACGTGTAGTACGGGACTTTGAAGGTTTTGTCGCTGGTCGCGCTGCCCTTGCTGAGGAAGGTCGCGATCTTCTCGGCGCTGTTGTTCTTCTCGGTGACGATTAGTCGCATCGGGCGGCGAGGGTAGCAGGGGCACTCGGCGAGGCTCCAGAGCCGAACGCCGAAGCTCACCGCTACAGATTTGCCTGCGACCTGCCGATCAGGGCAGCGATGGCCGTAGGATCGCAACCCCAATGAAGGCCCTGGTCACAGGCGGAGCCGGCTTCATCGGCTCCAACCTCACCGACGCGCTGCTGGCGCGTGGCGACGAGGTAATCGTCGTCGATGACCTCTCCACCGGCCGCCGCGAGAACCTCGAGCCGGCACTCGCCGACGGCGCCACCCTGGTCGAGGCCGACATCCGCGATCGCGAGGCGCTGGAGGAGCTTTTCGGGCGGGAGCGACCCGAGGTCATCTTCCACCTGGCGGCGCAGATCGACGTGCGCAAGTCGATCGCCGATCCGGCCTTCGACGCCTCGATCAACGTCGGCGGCACCGCCAACGTGCTCGAGGCCGCCCGTGTGGCCGAGTCCCGCCGCGTCGTCTTCAGCTCCACCGGCGGCGCGATCTACGGCGAGGGCGATGGCCAACAGCTGCCGCTGACAGAGGACGCGCCGCTGGCGCCGGAGGCCCCCTATGGCCAGAGCAAGTACGCCGGCGAGGGCTACCTGGCGCTTTACGAGCGCCTCTACGGGCTTTCAAGCGTGCCGCTGCGGCTCGGCAACGTCTACGGCCCGCGCCAGGACCCGCTCGGCGAGGCCGGCGTGATCGCAATCTTCTGCGGCAAGCTGCGCGAGGGCCGACGGCCGACCGTCTTCGGCGACGGCAAGCAGACCCGCGACTACATATATGTGGGCGACGTGGTCAGCGCCATGCTGGCCGCCGCCGACGCCGAGACGACGGGGCCGATCAACGTCGGCACCGGGATCGAGACCGACGTGCTGGAGCTGGTCCGCCGGCTCGGCGAGCTGGGCGGCAACAACAGCTTCGAGCCCGAGTTCGCGCCGGCTCGCACCGGCGAGGTGCAGCGGATCTCGATCGACCCGGGCCGCGCCGAGCGCGAGCTCGGCTGGCGCCCGCAGATCAGCCTGGCCGACGGGCTCAAGGTCACCCTCGACTCAATCTGAGCGCCCTGCCGACAGTGCAACGCTTTTCGGTGCTGGGAGAACCGAAAAACGTTGCACCGGGGTGGGAGGCCGCCGGCGGCTAGGCTTTGGAACATGCCCGCCCAGGCCTACGCCGGCAAGGAGTGCGTCTGTCAGTTGCGCAAGGGGATCTGCGACCAGTCCTGCGTGCGCGACATGCTGGAGACCCCCTTCTACATCGCCTGCCTGAAGCTGAAAGGGCGGCGCTGCGTGGTGGTCGGCGGCGGCGACATCGGCCTCGAGAAGGTCGAGGGCTTGCTCGCCTGCGACGCCGACGTGACCCTGATCGCCCCGGTCGCCCATCCTGAGCTGGAAAGCCTCGCCACCGAGGGCTCGATCGAGTGGGAGAAGCGCGCTTACGCGGGCCCGGCCGACCTCGAGGGCGTCTTCATGGCGATCGCCTCGACCGACGACACCGAGGTCAACATCCAGGTCTACGACGACGCCGAGCGCCGGGCGATGCTGGTCAACATCGTCGACGTGCCGCCACTCTGCAACTTCATCCTGCCGGCGATCGTGCGCACCGGCCCGCTGGCGATTGCGATCTCCACCGCCGGCGCCTCCCCCGCCCTGGCGAAGCGGATGAAGCGCGAGATCTCCGACCTCTTCGGCGAGGAGTACGCGCGCCTGGCGGTGATCCTCAACGATGCCCGCGGCTGGGCCAAGGGGACGCTGCCGACCTACCAGGACCGCAAGGAGTTCTTCGAGGGCATCGTCAACGGCGACCCCGACCCGATCGAGTTGCTCGGCACCGGCCAGGAGACCGAGGTGCTGGCACTGGTGGAGGCGGCGAAGCAGCGCGCCGCCGAGTCACTCGCCGCCGCAGGCTGAGACGCGGACGCGCTCCAACGTCTCGCGCAGCGCGTCGGCTTCAGCGGCGCTGAGCCTGGAGGCGAAGCTGGCCTTCAGCTCGGCGACGACGACCGGGCGCATTTCCTCGAGCAGCTCGCTGCCGGCGGCGCACAGCGTCGCGTAGCTGACGCGGCGATCGGTCTCGCAGAAGGTCCGTTCCAACAGGCCCGCTTTGACCAGGCGGTCGACCAGCTTGGTCAGGCCACCGCGGGTGATCACCAGCGCCTCCGCCAGGTCCCCCATCTTCATTCGCTGCTCCGGGGCTTCGGCGACCGCGGCCAGAACCTCGTACCAGGGAAGCGGCGGAAAGTCGGCGGCTGCGAGGGACTCCTGCAGCCGGCCCGTAACCGCGGCGTGGGTGCGGGCGAGCGCGCCCCAGGCGTCGCCGTGAGCGTTGCGCTTGGCCTTCGTGGGCGGGGTCGCTGTGGCCTGCGGGTTCATGCTGCCATTGTCGCAGACGAACGTTGTCCTGACAATAGTTGACTAGAAAAGTGTTTCTGCTAAGATGGTTTCTGTGTCAATCATTGAAGCGTCAACGAGCTACAGGAAGGACAGCGCAATGAGCACCCAGACCGTCAAGCAGCAGGTTCCGACAGGCACTTACGTGGTGGACCCGGTCCACTCCTCGATCACCTTTGCGATCACCCACAACGGCGTGGCCACTTTCCGCAGCGGCTTCGCTTCCTACGAGGCCCGACTTACCGGTGGCGACGAGCCGTCGCTCGAGGGCAGCGTCGACGTCGCCGGCATCAAGATCGAGGAGGAGCAGCTCAAGGGCCACCTCCTCTCCCCCGATTTCTTCGACGCGAGTCGCTACCCGCAGCTCCGTTTCCGCTCCAGCGCGCTCGACGTCGCCGAGGACGGCACCGCGACCCTGCGCGGCGAGCTCGAGATCCGCGGAGAGAAGCGCGAGGTCGAGGCGAGCGGCAAGTTCGGGCGGCTCGGCGCCGACCTCGCCGGCAACGCCCGCGTCGGGCTCTCCATAAGCGCGGAGGTCGACCGGCGCGACTTCGGCCTCGACTGGAACGCCGAGCTGCCGAGCGGTGGCGAGGTGCTCGACTACGCGGTCGCGATCAACGTCGAGCTGGAGCTGGTCGAGGAGGCCGAGTAGCGATGCGGGTGCTGGGCATATCCGGCAGCCTGCGACGTGGCTCGTTGAACAGCGCCCTGCTGCGGGCGGCCGCTGAGCGGCTGCCCGCCGGGGCGGAGCTGGTCGAGTTCGACCGCCTGCGTGAGATCCCGCCCTACGACGAGGACGTCGAAGTGGAGGGGACGCCGGCCGTGGTCGAGGAGCTGCGCCAGGCGGTGCGCGAGGCCGACGCGGTGCTGATCGCGACGCCCGAGTACAACCACTCGATCCCGGGTCAGCTCAAGAACGCCCTCGACTGGGTCTCCCGCCCGGCGGGCAAGAGCGCGCTCAACGGCACCCCGGCCGCCGTGATCGGCGCCTCGACCGGGATGTTCGGCGCCGTCTGGGCCCAGGCCGAGCTGCGCAAGGTCCTCGGCGCCCTCGGCGGCCGCGTGGTCGAGGCGGAACTGCCGATCGGCCACGCCTCCGAGCAGCTGGTTGGAGACCGCCTGGAGCTCCGTCCCGAGCAAGCCGCCCAACTCGCCGACATCCTCGACCAGCTCATCTCCGAGGCCGAGGTCGAGTCCGAATTCGCCGTCGCGGCTTAGAGCCGATCTCAGCTCGCCGGCAAGGCGAAAAAAGCTATCGCGGCGAAATGGGCGGCCGCCGCGGCGATGACGAAGGCGTGGAAGATCTCGTGGTAGCCGAAGACGCGGGGATTCGGGTTGGGGCGCTGGAGCGCGTAGACGACGGCGCCGGCGGTATAGAGCAGGCCGCCGGCGGCGACCAGGAGGGTGCCGGCGATGCCCATGTCGTCCCAGAGCTGGGGGAAGGCGACGACGGCGACCCAGCCGAGTGAGAGGTAGATCAGCGCCGCCACCCACTTCGGGTGTTCGATCCAGACCATCTCGACCACGGCACCGGCGATCGCGCCGATCCAGACGACGACGAGGATCGCGTCGGAGAGCGGGCCGCTGAGGACGAGCAGGGCGAAGGGCGTGTAGGTGCCGGCGATGAGGAAGAAGATCATCGAGTGGTCGAGCCGGCGCATCCAGCGACGCACGCTGGGTCGTTTCCAGTCGACCCGGTGATAGAGGGCGCTGGTGCCGAGCAGAGCCGAGAGGCTGACCGCGTAGATCGCCACCGCCAGCGTCGCCTTCGGCGTCTTCGCCGCGATGATCAGCGCCGCGCCGAGGAAGAGTGAGATGAAGAAGGCCCACTCGTGTGAGACCCCGCGCAGCTTCGGCTTGACCGCTGCAAGCGCCTCCTTGGCGGCGGTCGCCCGCTCGCCCATCGCCTCTCGCGCGGCACCCGCTCGCTCGCCCATACGTTCCGCGCCCCCGCGCAGGTCGTCGACCATGTCCCCAGGGTACCCGGACTTTGTGCCGATATTGCGGAATTGCCACCATGTAGGTGCGGCGCGCCCGGCGAATCAAGTTCCTTATTTGCGCTTTTCGCCACTTTTCCGTCTGAGGCTTTAGCGATCCTGCTGTGTTACCCCTGAAAGTCGCTGCGAGAGGAGAAGTTTGATGTCCCAGACCGCCACCAGTGCCCCGAAAAACGGTCTAAAGGGCCTCGCTATCGAACGCCGTTTCTCCTCTCCGGGGACGCATCCCTTCGATGAAATCGAGTGGGAGACGCGCGACGCGGTGATCGGCAATCCCGAGAGCCCCGCCTTCGAACAGCGCGGCGTCGAGTTCCCCAAGAGCTGGTCCCAGAACGCGACCAACATCGTCGCCCAGAAGTACTTCCGCGGGCAGCTCGGCAGCGAGAAAAGGGAGTCCTCGGTCAAACAGATGATCGGCCGCGTCGCGGGAACGATCTCGGAGTGGGGGCGCACGGGGGGTTACTTCGCCTCCGCCGAGGACGCCGAGGCCTTCGAAGCGGAGCTGACCTCGATCCTGCTCAACCAGAAGGCGGCCTTCAACTCGCCGGTCTGGTTCAACGTCGGCTTCGAGGAGCGGCCGCAATGCTCGGCCTGCTTCATCCTCAGCGTCGAAGACAACATGGATTCGATCCTGGGCTGGAACACCAAGGAGGGCAAGATCTTCCGCGGCGGCTCCGGCTCGGGAATCAACCTCTCCAACATCCGCGGCTCGATGGAGCAGCTGGCCAAGGGCGGCACCGCCAGCGGCCCGGTCAGCTTCATGCGCGGCGCCGACTCCTGGGCGGGCACGATCAAGTCCGGCGGCAAGACGCGGCGGGCGGCGAAGATGGTCGTGCTCGACGTCGACCACCCGGACATCGAGCACTTCATCTGGTGCAAGGCCGACGAGGAGAAAAAGGCCGAGGCGCTGCGCGACGCCGGCTTCGACATGTCGATCGACGGCGAGGGCTTCACCTCGATCCAGTACCAGAACGCCAACAACTCGGTCCGGGTCACCAATGACTTCATGGAGGCGGTCGAAGCCGGCGAGGAGTGGCACCTGACCGCGCGCACCAATGGCGAGACCGTGAAAACGCTCGATGCGCGCGAGCTGATGAACCAGATCGCCGACGCCGCCTGGCGCTGCGCCGACCCCGGCGTCCAGTACGACACGATCATCAACCGCTGGCACACCTGCCCGGAGTCGGGTCGGATCAACGCCTCCAACCCCTGTAGCGAGTACATGCACGTCGACGATTCGGCCTGCAACCTGGCCTCGCTCAACCTGATGAAGTTCCGCCGCGAGGACGGCAGCTTCGACACAGACGACTTCCAGCACGCCGTCGACATCGTCTTCCTCGCCCAGGAGATCGTCGTCGGCTTCTCCAGCTACCCGACCGAGGAGATCACCGAGAACGCCAACAAGTTCCGCCAGCTCGGTCTCGGCTACGCCAACCTCGGCGCCCTGCTGATGTCTGACGGCCTGCCCTACGACTCCGACACGGGCCGCAACGTCGCCGCCGCGATCACGGCGCTGATGACCGGCCGCGCCTACCGCCAGTCGGCGCTGATCGCCGCCGGAGCGACGGGCCCATACGAGGAGTACGAGAAGAACCGCGACGCCCACAACGGCGTGATGCGGATGCACCGCGACGCCTCCTACGACGTCGACCCGAGCGGGATCAAGGGCGACCTGCTCGAGGCCGCGCAGCGGGCCTGGGACGAAGCGGTCGAGTTCGGCGAGGAGCACGGCTACCGAAACGCGCAGGCAACCGTGCTGGCGCCGACCGGGACGATCAGCTTCCTGATGGACTGCGACACGACCGGGATCGAGCCCGACTTCTCACTGGTCAAGTTCAAGGAGCTGGTCGGCGGCGGCCAGATGACGATCACCAACCGCTCGGTGCCGCTGGCGCTGCGCACGCTCGGCTACGCCGAGCCGCAGGTCGAGCAGATCACCGCCTACATCACCGAGAACAGCACGATCGTCGGCGCCCCCGACCTCAAGGACGAGCACCTGCCGGTCTTCGACGTCGCGGTGGGAGAGCGGGCGATCTCGCACACCGGCCACATCGACATGATGGCGGCGACGCAGCCCTTCATCTCGGGCGCGATCTCAAAGACGGTCAACCTGCCGCAGAGCGCCACGGTCGAGGACATCGCCGACGCCTACACGCGCGGCTGGAAGGGCGGCCTCAAGGCGCTGGCGATCTACCGCGACGGCTCGAAGACGGCGCAGGCGCTGCGCACCGACGCCCAAAAGGAAAAGGAGGCCGAGGTCGAGGCGGTCGCCGGGCCGGTGCGAAAGAGGATGCCGCGTGAGCGTGAGTCGATCACCCACAAGTTCTCGATCGCCGGCCACGAGGGCTACATCACCGCCGGCAAGTACGAGGACGGCTCGGTCGGCGAGATCTTCCTCACCGACATCGGCAAGGAGGGCTCGACGATGCGCGGGCTGCTCAACGCCTTCGCCACGGCGATCTCGCTCGGCCTGCAGTACGGCGTGCCGCTCGACGTCTTCGTGCGCAAGTTCAGCTACATGCGCTTCGAGCCGGAGGGCATCACCCAGAACCCGGAGATCCCCTTCGCCAAGTCGATGCCCGACTACATCATGCGCTGGCTGGCGAGCCGCTTCATCGACGACGTCGAAGAGCTCGAGGACCTCGGCATCCTCACTCAGGAGGTGCGGGCAAAGAAGGACGCCGAGACGAGCCAGCTCGGACTCGGCATCCCGACCGACACGGCGAGCCCGGCCAATGCCGGTAACGGGGGCAACGGCAACGGAGGGTCCAAGCCGGCCACCTCGGCCCTGACCGAAACCCCCCCGGTCGTCCCGGCCCGGATGGCCGGAGGCGAGCTCGGGCCGGCCTGCGAACAGTGCGGCGGCATGATGCAGCGCACCGGCAGCTGTTACACGTGCAGCAGCTGCGGCAACAACACCGGCTGCGGCTGAGCCAATAGGAACGGGGCAAGGAGGGAAGAGGTGGTCCCGTTCGCCCGCATCGCGATCTGGGCGCTCAGCCTCGGCGCCGCCGTCCTCATCGTCCTCATCCTGGGCGGCTCGGATGACGCGCAGGCCAAGGTGGGTGAGGCGACTCTGCTCTTCGTGGTCTTCAGCCTCAGCGCCCTCCCGGGCTTCCTTCTGATCGAGCGCCGGCCCGAGCTGACCGTCTTTGGAGCGCTGTCGATCGGGTTCTCGGTCGCGGCCTACTTCGTCGTCCTCGACAGCGTCTTCGCCCATGGCCTGATCCGGACGGACGGCGGCGGTTCCAACTCCATCTGGCTGCTGGTGGTAATCGCCCTGATCGTCAGTCAAGCGTCGATGCTGCTCGCCTTTCGGCGTGACGAGGACAGCCCGGTGATCAATGCGGTGCTGGCCGGGTCCCTGGCTGTGCTGGCCGCGCTGGTGGTACTGACGATCATCGCGATCTCCGGCACCGGGATCGGAACCAAGGTGTACGCGAGCCTCGCGGTTCTCTACCTCCTCAGCGCGCTGCTGCCCCCGTGTCTGCGCTGGGAGGAAACCGAAGCGACCTAGGGGACCAGCCCAGCTGAGCCCCGCTACGCCGCAGAGGCATAAATAGCGTGGTTTACAATGCCACTCCTCGCGAGCAGCTTGATCCGGGTGGGGAGGAAATGGGAAGACCTATGTTCAGTGCGTTTGCTCGGGTTATTGCCGGTGCGCTGATCTTTGCCGCGACGCTCCTCCCGACCGCAGTTGCCTCCGCGGCCGGGCCTTTTGAGCCGAACAACACGCTCGTCGAAGCCGCCGGGCCGCTGCTGCTGGGCGATACTTATGACGCGGCCACGGAGGGTTCGACCGACAAGGACTTCTATTACTTCTACGTGACCTCTGGCCCTTCCGCGCGAGTCGAGCTGACGATCAAGAACCTCGGCAGCGCCAACGCGCCTCCGCTCAATGCCTCGATCGTCGACGGGCTGGGAACCGTCATCGACGGTTTCGGATACCTGGTCCAGCCTGGAGCAGAAGCAACGTCCTCGATCGACCTCGCTCCTCAGAAATACTTCCTAGAGGTCGAACCGACGTATTCCGCCAGCTCGAACACCACCGCGTACAGCCTCCTCGCCGGAGGCAGCGGGGGCGCTTTCGGGCCTTTTGCGCAGATCGAAGCCAAGTGCGTCTCTGCCCGGACGAAGGCCACAACCGCCAAGAAAAAACTGCGGCGAGCGCAGGCGAGATTGCAGCGGGCAACCGCTCGACTACGCCGCAGCACCCTCGGAACCCCCGCGGCACGCCAGGACGCTTCCTCGAACTACCGGCACGCGAAGGCGCAGACCAGAAAGAAGCGGAACACACTGAGGGCGACTCTGAAGACGCAGGATCCGTGGTGCGGAATCTCGCCCTAGAGCTGCGCTGAGCCTAGCTTTTTCTTACCCGACAGCTTCGATACAAGGTCGAGGAAAGAGTGCGGCCGTCGTCAAAGGTCATCGACGCTTGCGCGAACGGGAAGGTCGCCACCGAGAAGCCCGCCGGAGCGCTGCAGCCGGCACTTAGATAGGAACGTTTTTGCCCGTGGAAGACGTAGGTGCGTTGCAGGTTGAGGAAGATCGACTTGAGGTAGCCGCCGTGTTCGAGAGACGGCGGCAGGGTGGCGGTGATGACCGTGCCGAACGTTCCCCCGCTGCGGTGGATCTCGAAGGTGACGATGTTGGTGATCGGAGCCGGACTGCTCTGGTACATGTGAGCGAGAATCACCGGCCGTCCGCGTTCGACACCGTTGAAGAGGGTGACGTTCCCCCTCAAGAGATAGGGAGATTGGTCGGGGAAGTTGGTTTGGGCGACGATGCCACCGCTGCCGATCAGCGCGGGGCCGCACGTGGCCAATGCTTCTGAGCTCGAGCTGGTCGCGATCTGGCCGGCACGACAGGTCGGCAGCCCCCGCGCGTCAAGTCGGGCGCCGCGGTTGAGCGCAACTCTGATCTGGCTTAGCGAGGGCGGATCTTGCCCCGGCGGGACTTTGACCGTCCCTTCGATGCGGGCGGCGATCGGTTCCAGCGTCTGACGCGAGAGCGCCTTGGGCGAGATGCCGCCATCGAAACGAACAAAGAGCCCGCCCTTTTGAGACAGCTCGGCCTGAGCGGAGCCGGCCATCCAAGACATCGAGATCAAAAACAACGACGCCGCGCCCACCAGGCCGCGGCGGATTTGGAGCCCTCCCATGTTTTTAATCTAGCTGAGCACGACCTGCGCGTTATGGCGAGGGGTCTCGGTGATGGCGCGGCGGAAGACGCGCTCGGGCTTGGGATCGACGGGGCGGATCTGCCAGCGCTTGACCAGCTCCTTGAGCACGACCGCCATCTCGAACTGAGCGAAGGAGGCGCCGAGGCAGCGGCGGACCCCGCCGCCGAAGGGGATCCAGGTGTAGGTGCCGGGCGGGTTGCCGAGGAAGCGCTCGGGCAGGAAGCGCTGCGGCTCGGGATAGACCTCGGGATTGCGGTGGACGAGGTAGATGCTGGGGGCGACCGTGATGCCGGCGGGCAGCTCGTAACCGCCGATCTCAACTGACTCGGTCAGCCTGCGCAGGACGACCGAGATGACCGGGCGGAGGCGCAGCGTCTCCTGGATCGTCGCGGTCACGTAGTCCTCTTGCCCTTCCCCGACCTCCGCCCGCAGTCGCTCGAGCTTGTCGGCGTTGCGGGAAAGGCGCTCGACCGCCCAGGCGAGCGAGGTCGCGGTGGTCTCGTGACCGGCGACGAGCAGGGTGAGCAGCTCGTCGCGGATCTCGGCGTCGCTCATCGGGCTACCGTCCTCGTGGCGGGCGGCGACGAGCATCGAGAGCACGTCGTCGCGGTCCTCGACGTCATCGGCACCACGCCGCTCGGCGATCTCACGGTAGATCAGCTCATCGACCCGGTCGATGCGGCGCCGGAAGGGACCGAAGCCGCGCACCCGTCCCGGGCCGATCAGCAGCACCGGCAGCAGCGCCTTGGGGTTCGTCGTCAGGTCGAGGAAGTCGCGCAGGGCCTCGCGCAGCTCGGCCATCCGCTCTCCCCCGTGCACGCCGAAAACCGTCTGCAGGATGATCTCGAGCGTCAGCGCCTGCATGCGCGGACGCAGTTCGTACGGAGTGCCGCTGGGCCAGCCGGCGATCTCGCGCTCGGCGATCTCGCGCATCGTCTGCTCGTAGCCCTGCATGCGGGCACCGTGGAAGGGCGGCAGCAGCAGCTTGCGCTGGCTCATGTGGGGCTTCTCGTCGAGGACGAGCACCGAGTTGCGGCCGAGGATCGGGGCGAGGATCTGGTTGCCCTCGCCGGCGTGGAAGACCTTGGGGTCCCCGGTGAAGACCTGTTTGACCGCGTCCGGGTCGGCGAGGATCACCCAGGTGCCTTCGTAGGCGATGTCGAGGGTGAACATGTCGCCGTAGCGGTCCTGACAGCCGTAGAGCAGGCGCCGCGCCTGGCGCGACCAGATCGCGGTCTGGATCACCCTCGGAAAAGGAGGGCTGGGCGGCAAGCGTCGCTCGGGGGTCCCTGAGAAGGACTGCGGAGCGGTTGTGGTTGCTGCCTCCATCGCGCCTCTGCCGGCGAGGCTATCGGCCGTCGGATGAACTTCTTGTTAGCTCGATCACACTGAGTCGCGTAGCCTCTGGGCGTGGCAGCGCCGCGGCTTTCCCCACAGATCGAGCACCGAATCGTGCGCACAGCCTGCGGACTCTCGCCGCGGCTGATCCGCCGTCTGATCGGCCCGCCGCCGCGACTCGACGGCCAGGAGCTGGCGCCCGACATCCAGATGCTGCTCGAGCTGGACCGCCGGGCGGGCACGACTTCGCTGGTCGAGGGCCGCACGGTCGAGCAGGCCCGCGCAGAGAACCGGGTCGGCGCGGCGGTCGTCAGCGGACCACCCCGACCGATGGCGCGGGTGGAGGAGCTGTCGATCCCCGGTCCCGCCGGCGCGATGGCGGCGCGCCTCTACGTCGCCCTGGGCGCCCCGCAACCTCCCCAGCCCCTGCTCGTCTATTTCCACGGTGGCGGCTGGGTGATCGGCGATCTCGACACCCACGACGGCATCTGCCGTTTCCTCGCCGATCACAGCGGCTGTCGGGTGCTCTCGGTCGATTACCGCCTGGCGCCCGAGTTCCCCTTCCCGCTCCCACTCGAAGATGCCGTTGCCGCTTTCGCCTGGGCGCACGAGAACGCCCCATCGCTCGGCGCCGACCCGGAGCGGATGGCGGTCGGCGGCGACAGCGCCGGTGGCAACCTCTCCACCGCCCTCTGTCTGCAGAACCGCGACGCCGGCAACCCGCAGCCGGCGATGCAGCTGCTGCTCTACCCCGTCACCGACGCGGTCGGCGGCCAGCAGTCGCGCGACACCTACGCCGAAGGCTTCCTGCTCACCCGCGAGGACATGAAGTGGTTCGAGGATCACTACATCCCCGATGGCATCGACGACGCGGACCCGCGCGCCTCGATGATGCGGGCCGATGACGTCTCCGGCCTTCCCCCCGCCTACCTCGCCACCGCCGGCTTCGACCCCCTGCGCGACGAGGGTGAGATCTACGCGGAGCGGATGCGCGCGGCCGGCGTGCAGGTCGTGCTGCAGCGACACGCAGGCATGATCCACGGCTTCGCCAACCTGACCGCGATCTGCCCCAGCGCCCGCACCGCGATGCTCGAAGTGGCCGGCGCCCTGCGGATGGGGCTCGGCCTACAGACCGTGCAGCCCGCGGCTGCCCTCGCCTAATACCCCTAGGGGGTATGCCATACTCCACTGCAACGCTTAACGGTCCCGAGGGGACCGAAAAACGTTGCACTGATCTGTATGGCGAACGAGGCCGAGACAATCCACGGCTACACCGAGAACCGCGGGGCGGTGCTGAAGCGGCTGCGCCGGATCGAGGGACAGGTGCGCGGGGTCGAGCGGATGGTCGAGGAGAACCGCTACTGCATCGACGTCGTCACCCAGGTGACAGCGATCCAGGCCGCGCTCGACAAGGTCGCCCTAGAGCTGCTCTCCGACCACGCCGCGCACTGCGTCGCGGGCGCCGCCGACGACAACCAGGCAGAGATGACCGAGGAGCTGATGGCGGCGGTGAAGCGGCTGCTCAAGCGCTGAGCGGCTACTCGAACTGCAAAGACTCGAGCACGTCGAGGCGCGAGGCGCGGCGCGCCGGCGCGATCGCGGCGAGCACGCCGATGAGCGCGGCGAAGACGAGCAGCCCGATCAGCGAGCCGAGCGGATAGGAGAGCGTGAAGCCTTCGTCCTTGAGCGGCTGCGCGATCAGGGCGGCGAAGACGAGGCCGAGGGCCATGCCGAGGATGGCGCCGATCAGGGCCGTGATCACCGCCTCGTAGCGGATCAACGTCCGCACCTGGCGGCGCGACATCCCGATCGCCCGCAGCATGCCCAGCTCCCGCCTGCGTTCGTGGATCGAGAGCGCCAAGGTGTTGGCGATGCCGAAGATCGAGATCACGATCGCGAGGAAGAGCAGGGCGAAGACGAAGTTGACCAACTGCTGGACCTGTTCTTCGCGGCTTTCCTTCAGTTCCTGTTGGTTGAGCACTTCGGCGACGGGAAAAGCCGCTTCGACGCCCCTGGTCAGGATCGCCTGCACCTGTTCCGGGTTGGCGCCCTTTTCGGGTTCGATGAAGTCGATCGTGTCCTGGGTCTGTCCGAAGTCCCGCGCCATGACCGCCTGGGTCACCAGCACGCTGCCGAAGATGCCGAGCTTCGAGTCGAACTCGCCGACGACCCGGAAGCTCGGCCGGCGGCGCGTTTGCGAGAGCAGGCGAAAGCGATCGCCGAGTTCGAGATCGTGTTCGGAAGCGAAGGAGTCCGAGAGGATCGCCTGCCCGTCGCCCAGGCGCCGCAGTGCCGGCGGGCCACCTTTCTTCCATTCGATCGCGACGGTCCGTTCGACGTCGCGGCTCGGCGCTGAGATCCTCGTCCCCCCTCCCCCAGGCAACAGCTTTGCCTGGACCGAGCGAACGCTGGCGACGGTCCCGACCCCGGGAACCTTGCGGGCGGCGACCGCGGCGCCGGCGGGAATCGGCGAGAAGCCGTCGCTGTTCTGGATCACCAGGCCACCGGCAAAGTTTTCGTCGACGACCTGGGCGACCGAGCTCTTCAAGCCGGCGGCGAAGACGGTGACGAAGACGACGACCATCAAACCGATCATCAGCGCCGCCGCGGTCACGGCGGTACGGGCGGGATTGCGCTGGGCATTCTCGCGGGAGAGCCGCCCGAGCAGGCGCCGCAGCCGTTCCAGCGGCCAGCCGGCGGCTGCCGCCAGCGGCGGCACCAGGTGCGGACTGAAGAGGGAGACGGCAAAGACGATCACCACGGCGCCGGCGCCGATGAAGCCGGCTTTCGTTCCCGCCGAAGCGCTGCCGAAGAGGCCAAGCAGGACCATCGCCAGCCCGACCGCCGCCAGCAACAGCGAGAGCGCGATGCCGAGCAGGCGACGGCGGCGGCTCGGCGGCGGCGCAAAGGCATGGAGGGCGGCGATCGGCGGCACTCGCGTCGAGCGCAGCGCGGGGACCAGTGAGGAGAGCGTTGTGACGACGATCCCGATCGCCAGCGAGACGACGATCGTCCGGGTCTCCATCACCAAGCCGGTAGTCGGCAGGTCAACTCCGATCGTTTCGAGCAGCAGATTGAGCAGCTTGGCGATGACGAATCCGCCGCCGATCCCGAGCACGGCGCCGACCGTGCCGACCGCCAGCGCCTCGATCAGGACCGCACTGAGGATTTGCCGCCGCGAAGCGCCGAGGGTGCGCAACATGCCGAACTCCCTCACCCGCTGAGCGACCGTGATCGAGAAGGTGTTGAAGATCAGGAAAGAGCCGACGAGGAGCGCGATGAAGGCGAAGACGAGCAGAAAGATCCGCAGGAACGTAAGGCCTTCGCGGATTTCCCTGGTGCTGCGGTCAGCATTTTCCTTGGCTGTCTCGACCTTGATTCCGGGTGGCATCTCGCGCGCGATCCGCTTTTGCAGCGTCGTCTCCGAGACTCCCTCGTCCGCCGCGACCGAGATCTGATCGAAGCGCCCGACCTTGTGCGTGAGGCGCTGCGCCACCGGCAGCGTTACCTGGGCAATGCTGGTCCCGCCGAAGGAGGTACCACCGAGGCGAGTAAGACCGACCAGCCTGAATGAGCGCACCCTGCCCTGGCCGACGATTTTGAGCGTACTTCCCAGAGACATGCCGGCATCGTGCGCGGCGGCTTCGCTGAGCGAGGCCTCTGTCGGCCCCCGCGGCGGGTGGCCTTCGACGTAAGTCAGCGACTCGAGTCCGTCGGGTTGTGTCGAAGAGATGAATTTGAAGCCAAATTTGATCCCGATCTTCTTGCCTTCGGCGTCAAAGAACCCGCCGGGAGTGAAGATCGCGCCGGCGGCAAGGCGCACTCCCGGTGTCTTTTGCACGCGCGGCAGCAGCGAGGAGCTGATCGTCGGCGTTTCACCGTTTTCCTGTTTGACCGGATTTTCGGCGGTGATGACAACGCTGGTGCCCTTCAGCGAGTCGCCGAAGATGTCGTCGAAGGCGGCAAAGGTCGTATCGGTGAGGACGTAGGAGCCGGCGACGAAGGCGACCCCGATGACGACGGCAAATGCCGTAGAGAGGGCGCGGGCCTTGCGTGCCCAGAGGCTCTTCAGGCTGAGGCTAATCAACCTGCTTCATCAGCTCGATCACGTCGTCGGCCGAGCCGGGAGCGTCGTCGTGGACGATCTTGCCGTCGCGCAGGGTGATCAGGCGGTCGGCGTGGGCCGCGGCGGCGGGGTCGTGGGTGACCATGATCACCGTCTGCCCGAACTCGTCGACGGCACCGCGCAGCAGGCGCAGCACGTCCTCGCTCGCTTTCGAGTCGAGGTTGCCGGTCGGCTCGTCGGCGAAGACGACCGCCGGTTTCGAGACGAGCGCGCGGGCGACCGCGACGCGCTGCTGCTGACCACCGGAGAGCTCGGCGGGCCGGTGCGTGCGGCGGTCCTCCAAGCCGACGGTGCGAATCAGCTGGTCGACCCAGGCCTGGTCCGGCTTGCGGCCGGCGATCGAGAGCGGCAGGATCAGGTTCTCCTCCGCCGTCAGCACGGGCAGCAGATTGAAGAACTGGAAGACGAAGCCGAGCTTCTCGCGGCGCAGCTTGGTCAGCTCACCGTCATCGAGGCCGGTGATCTCCTCACCGTCGAGCCGGACCTTGCCCACGGTCGGCGTGTCGAGGCCGGCGAGGATGTGCATCAGGGTCGACTTGCCGGAGCCCGAGGGTCCCATGATCGCGGTGAAGCGGCCCCGCTCGAAACTGGTGCTGACCTCGACCAGGGCGTCGACCGCCGCGGGGCCCTCGCCGTAGCGACGGGACACGCCGTCGGCGATCACCACCTGGCCGTCGGCCGGTCCGGGCAGGGGTTTCACTTAACTTTTCCCGAAGGATCGGTGGGGTTCTCCGCAAACCGCATTCCGGGAAAAGTACAAGACGTTCCACCCCTGCCCGGACCGGCTCAATAGCCTGGGCGGAGAGATGGCGGCGGCGGATCGATTCGATGGGTTTCTGGTTGACCTCGACGGGGTGGTCTGGGTCGGGCGGGAGCTCGTTCCGGGAGCGGTCAAAGCTCTCTGCGAACTGCACGAAGCGGGCAAGGAGATCGTTTTCGTCACCAACAATCCTGGGCGGCCGCCGTCGACCTACATCGAAAGGCTGCGCGAGGCGGGGGTGCCGGTAGAGGACGGACGGGTCGTGACCGCGGGCGTCGCAACAGCCGGGCTGGCGGCGGAGCGGCTTGGCGCCGGTGCGAGCACCTTCGTGATCGGAGCACCGGCCTTTCACGACTCCGTTGCCGAAGCCGGCCTCAATCCGCTCGACGGAGAAGCAGCGCACCAGGCTGATGGCGTGATCGTCTCCGGCCACCGCGGCTTCGACTACGAAGAGCTGCTGACGGCGACACGCGCGCTGCAGGGCGGCGCGGCGCTGTTCGCCACCAGCCGCGACCCGACCCTGCCGATGCCGGGCGGCGCCTGGCCGGGAACCGGCTCGATCCTCGCCGCGGTCGAGACCGCGTCGGGCGCGCGGGCCGAGATCGGCGGCAAGCCGGAACGCCACCTCTTCGACCAGGCACGTGCCTTGATCGGCGGTGCGGAGCGGGTGGCGATGGTCGGCGACCGCGTCGCCTCCGACATCGAGGGCGGTCGCCGCGCCGGCCTGGCGACGATCCTCGTCCTCAGCGGCGCGACTTCGCGGGAGCAGGCCGCCCAGGCCGACCCGGCTCCCGACCTGATCGTCGACGATCTCGCCGCGCTGCTCGGGTGAGCGGAGGCGCGACGGTGAACGCACATGACCGGCCCGGCGCCGCTTTCGCCGGAATCTTCGGCGTCACCTTCTTCTGCCTGCTCGCGGTCGGGGCCGTGCTGCCCGTGCTGCCGCGCTACGTGCACGGTCCGCTCGACGCCGGCAACCTCGCCGTCGGCGTGGTGATCGGCTCCTACGCGATCACCGGCCTGATGCTGCGACCGTTCGCCGGTCGCTTCGCCGACCACCGGGGCCGCAAGCCGACGGTCGTGGTCGGCGCCGCTCTGGTCGCCGTCGGCGGCTTCATGTACCTGCTGCCGTTTGGCGTGCCGGGGCTGATCGCGGCGCGGCTCGTGCTCGGTGCCGGCGAGGGTGCGGTCTTCACCGCGGGCTCCGCCTGGATCGTCGACCTGGCCCCGATCGAGCGGCGCGGCCGGGTGATCGGCCTCTACGGCCTCGCGGTCTGGGCCGGGCTGAGCGTCGGCCCGCTGATCGGCGAGCTGGCCCAGCACGCCTCCGGCTACACCGCGGTCTGGCTGCTGGCCGGGGCGCTGCCGCTGGTGGGGGCCGCGATCGCCACCCGCGTGCCGGATCCGTTCCGCCCTTCGCCCCGGATCGAGGACGAACACCATCCGCTGATCGCCAAGGAGGCCATGCGGCCCGGAACCGCGCTCGCGCTGGGCGCGATCGGCTACGGCACGATCGCCGCCTTCATCGTCCTCCTGCTCGAAGAGCGCGGCGTCGGCCACGGCGCCCTGGCCTTCGGGGCCTTCGCGACGATGGTCGTGCTGACCCGCTTGGCCGGCGGCGACCTGCCCGACCGCATCGGCCCGGCCCGCGTTGCCGTCGCCGCGGCCTGCGTCGAGGCCGCCGGCCTGGCGACGATCGCGGTCGCCCACAGCCTCCCCGTCGCGATCGCCGGCTCGCTGGCGATGGGGGCCGCCTTCTCGCTGCTCTACCCCTCGCTCTCGCTGATCGTCGTCAGCAGCGTCTCGGACCGGCGACGCGGCGCCGCCCTCGGCACCTTCACCGCCTTCTTCGATGCCGGCGTCGGCCTCGGCGCGCCGCTGGCCGGCGCCGCCTCGGCGCTGACTACCTACGAGGGCGCCTTCATGCTCGCCGCCGCGATCGCCCTCGGCTCCGCCGCGATGACCGCCGTCGCGATCGCGCCCCACACCCGCACCCTGCTCGCCACGCGCTAGCGCGCTTCGATCAGAAGGGACTGGGCGGCCCGACCGATGCGGCCGCGCTGATCGGAGAGGACCGACTCGGCGGTGCCGATGCCGCTCGGCTCGGGCCGGGTGACGGCGTCGACGCAGACCCACTCCCCCGCCGGCATCCGCTCGAAGTGGACGGTGAGGTCGACGTTGATGAAGACGTATGAGCGCCAATCGAGCACGGCGCTGATCCCGTTGCCGACGTCGGCGGCGACCAGGGCCCGTTGCAGCGGCGTCGGCTCCTCACCGGCGACGAGCGACTGTCGCATCCGCAGCCAGAAGGTCGCGGGGCCGGGCTCGATGAAGGCGCCGGCCACAGCGCGGAACTCCATCGCGGACTGGTAGCCGACGTCCTGCCCGGTGGGGAAGAACTCCGGCACCCAACCTTCCTCGGGTCCCTGCGGCGCCGGGTCCTCGGCCGTCGCCTCCGCCGGCATCTCGAGCTCGGTCGTGCGCAGCTGCCACGCCGTCGCCCGCATCAGCTCCCCCGCCTCGCCGGAAAGCGATGCCTCGACCATCCGCACCTTCCGCCCCGGTCGCAGCACCCGGGTCTCCACCCGCACCGCCCCGATCGGCACAGGCCGCAGGATCTCGAAGACGACCCGCCCCACCTGGAACGCCTCCGAACCCTCGATTTGCTCCACGGCCCTGCCGAGCAGCGCGGACGG
>Ga0070677_10000152_pt1 | contig 23267 bp, 28 predicted proteins | sample KBSM63metaG_FD_64674 | JGI IMG/M metagenome (GOLD analysis project Ga0070677, IMG submission 64674) | Miscanthus rhizosphere microbial communities from Kellogg Biological Station, Michigan, USA - KBS M6-3 metaG | ecosystem: Host-associated > Plants > Roots > Rhizosphere > Soil ... | reverse complement strand
CAGATCGTGCCGTGGAACTTCCCGCTGATGATGGCGGTGCAGAAGATCGCGCCCGCGCTCGCCGCCGGCTGCACCTTGATCCTGAAACCCGCCGAGCAGACGCCGCTGACCGCGCTCCGCCTCGCCGACCTGGTCGCCGAGGCGAGCATTCCCAACGGCGTGTTCAACCTGGTCACCGGCATGGGCGAGACGGCGGGCGACCGGCTGGTGCGCTCGCCCGACGTCGACAAGGTCGCCTTCACCGGTTCGACCGAGGTCGGCAAGCTGATCAACCGCGCCGCTACCGACACGCTGAAGCGCGTGACGCTGGAGCTCGGCGGCAAATCGCCGGTGATCGTCCTGCCCGACGTCGACATCGGCAAGACCGCGGCCGGCGCCGCCCGCTCGATCTTCGCCAACAGCGGCCAGGTCTGCATCGCCGGCTCGCGGCTCTATGCGCACAAGGACATTTTCGACGCGCTGGTCGAGGGCGTCGCGCAGGCCGCGACCCAGTTCAAGGTCGGCCCCAGCCTGGCGCCCGACACGATCATGGGCCCGCTCGTCTCGACCGAGCAGCAGGAGCGGGTGATGTCCTACATCGAGCAGGGCCGGAAAGCGGGCGCCTCCGTGTTCTGCGGCGGCGACGCGCCGGGCAGCGAGGGCTATTTCGTCAACCCCACCATCCTCGTCGACGTGAAGCCGGAGATGAGCGTGGTCCGCGAGGAGATTTTCGGGCCCGTCCTCGCCGCCCAGCGCTACGAGGATCTCGACGAGGTCGCCAAAGCGGCGAACGACACCAGCTACGGCCTCGCCGCCTCGATCTGGACCCGCGACGTCTCGGCGATGCACAAGCTCGCCGCTAAGCTTCGCGCCGGCATGGTCTGGGGCAACGCGCCGGCGCTGGCCGACGTCACTTTGCCGTTCGGCGGCTACAAGCAGTCCGGCTTCGGCCGCGAGAGCGGGCGCTACGGGGTCGAGGCCTATACCGAGCTCAAGACCGTCGCCATCGCGCTTTAGGATACGGACCCTGAGCGGCCCGGCGCGCGGCTTGTCCGCTCTGCCGCCCGGGCCTATGCCCGGACCGATTCAAGCGACAAGGTGCCGTGATGCGTAAACCGACCCTTTTGCTGACCGCCGCGGCGGCCGCCCTCATCGCCGCCGCCGCGACCGCCCAGGACGCCGCTCCGCCCGCCAAACAGGAATCGGGCCTTTCGGACCTGAGCAATACCGTCGAGGGATTGCAGGACCAGCCCGCCCCGCCCGAGGCGCCTCCCGCCGATGCGCCCGCGCCCGAGCCGGCCGCCGCGCCACCGGCCGCCGCGCCGCCGCCGGCTGCGCCGCCGCCGCCGCCCGCCGCCCCCTCCACCCGCCCGCCGGAGCCGCTGACCCGCGCCCAGCGCGACCAGCTCGTCGCCACCGCGCAGCGCGGGCGGCTGCTCGGCGCGATCGCCGCGGCCGGGCAGATCGCCACCCGCGACATGCTGAGCCGGGTCGCCGATCCCGAGGCCGCCGGCATCGCCGGCTGGATCGCCGAGCCCGAAGGCAATGGCGTTGCCGTCACCTTCTACGCGGAAGGGGAAAGCGGCGCGCCGCCCGGCGCCGTGTTCAAGGCGAACGTGCTCGGCGGGCGCGTGGTCTCGCGCGAGGTCTTCCTCGCCGGCAGCCGGCCGCTGCTGACGCCGCTGCAGGCGCGGATGGCCGCCGCCCGCCGCGCCGCCGCGGGCCAGGACCACCGCCCCTGCGGCGGCGATCAGTTCAACTATCTGGTGGTGCCGCCGACCGCCCTGGACGGGCCGATCGACGTCTACCAGATCAGCCCGCAATTGGCGCGCGGCCGGCTGCCGGTGGGCGGCCATTTCAAGACCAGCGTCGCCGCCGACGGCAGCATCGTCTCGACCCGCGGCTTCACCAATCGCTGCCTCGACGTGGCGGTGCCCGACGTCGCCGCCGGCGTGCGGCCGGCGCCGCTCGCCGTCACCCACCTGATGGATCCGCTGCCGACCGAGATCCACGTGCTGCTCGCGATCCTCGCCGGCCGTCCCCTGGTGGTGGTCGCCGACGACCCCCAGCGGCTGTTCGCGGTGACCCCCGAGGGCATCGCCGAAGTTCCGCGTTAATCTGGGTTAATACTTAACCTAATCAGTCTCTTGTCTTGGAACAGCGCCGTTCCGAACGGCGTTGTATGGCCGTCTCCTCCGTTCGCGAGGAGCTCCAACTCAGAAGAGGAGCTGAATCATGGCTGACAACAACCAAGGACAGCAGGGCGGCCAAGGCGGCGGCCAGATGGATCAGGGCGGCCAGGGCCAGGGCGGCCAGGGCGGCTTCGGCGGCGGCCAGGGTCAGCAGGACCAGCAGGGCGGCCAGGGCCGGCAAGACCAGGGCGGCCAGCAGGGCGGCCAGGGCGGCAGCGGCCTCGGCGGCGGCCAGCAGAGCGGCCAGGACGACCTCGGCTCGGGCAGCCAGGGCGGCCAGCAGCAGCAGGGCGGCCAGCAGGGCCAGCAGGGCGGCATGGAGGAGCGCGAACGGGAGCGCGAACGCGAATAGTTCGTTCGCACCCATAATCCGGCGGCCGCTCTCGTCGGGAGCGGCCGCCTTCACTTTGAGGAGCCCACGAATGGCCCGCGACGAAGCCGCGACCACGACCGCGCCGCCCGAAATCCTGGCGCGTCCGCAAGTCTCGCTGATCGGCGATATCGACAAGTTCACCGTCGAGCGCTTCCTCGACCAGCTGCACGCCGCCGAGAAAGCCGGCGGCGACGTCGCCGTGGAGGTGACGACGCTCGGCGGCGACCCGGAAATGGCGCGCCGGATCGTGCTCGAGACGCAATATGCGCGGGGGCGGATCGCCGGACGGCTGCTGTTCCTCGGCAAGTCCGTGGTCTATTCGGCCGGGATCACGATCATGTGCGGCTTCGAGAAGGAGGAGCGCTGGCTGGCGGGCGACACGATGCTGATGATCCATGGCCGCAAGCTCGACAAGACCGTGGAGATTTCCGGGCCGATCCGCACCAGCCTGCCCCAGCTCAAGGCGCTGCAGGCGCAGATCGAGACCGGCATCGCGTTCGAGGACGAGAATTTCCGCCGGCTGATCGCGGGCAGCGACATCGGCTTCGAGGAGATTTGCGAGAAGTCGCTCTGCAACTGGTACCTCCCCGCCGAGGAAGCGGTGAAGCGCGGCCTGGCGGCGGGGATCTGGGAGCCGAGCTAGAGTCTGGAAATTAGAAAAGGAGTCACCCCGGCGAAGGCCGGGGCCCATGAACCGAAGAGTAAGAGATGGAGGCGGCGACATTGTCGCCTTTCCTCACTAGCACGTGTTCATGGGTCCCGGCTTTCGCCGGGATGACTCCGATGTTCCGATCCCTGGTGCGCTAAGCCGCCATCATCCCGGCGAGCGCCTCCAGCTTATAGGGCTTCTCCAGCCGCGGCTTGCCGCGGTAGCGTTCGGGGAGCTGCTCGGCGCGATAGGCGGTGGCGAGGACGTAGGGGATGCCGGCGCGCTCCAGCCGGTCGGCGATCTCGAAGCTCATCTCGCCGTCCAGGTTGACGTCGAGCACCGCGCGGTCGATCCAGTGCGAGGCCACCGCCCGCATCGCCTCCTCGAGCGTGCCGACCGGGCCGATCACGTCCGCGCCGCGCGCCTTCAGCGCTTCCGCGATGTCGGCGGCGACCAGCATCTCGTCCTCGACGACGAGAATCCGCAGCTGGTGGAGATCTTCGGGGCCGAACCGGAAAGCCATCGAATCGGGTCTCGTGCTCAGTGCCCCCGCCGGCGATGTCTTTCTTCGCACAATCGAACGCCAAAGAACATAACATAGATGAGAGTAAGCCCCGAATCGCTGCGTTAACAAGCGCTTGTACAGGGGACGAATAACTTGACCGAGGCGCTGCAACTTCATCTGGGCGCGTTCGCGCGGCTCACGGACGACGACCGCGCGCGGCTCGCCCGGATCGCCGCCAGGCACGTCCGCGAAATCGGCCCGCGCCGCGACCTGGTCCGCGAGGGCGAGAAGCCGCGCGCCATGATCCTGATCCTCGACGGCTGGGCCGCGACCTACAAGCAATTGCGCGACGGCCGCCGCCAGATCACCTCCTTCCTAATCCCCGGCGATCCCGGCGACGCCAATGTCTTCGTGCTGGCCCGGCTCGACCATTCGATCGCGAGCATCACCCCGGTCCGCTACGCCGAGCTCAGCCAGGCCGATTTCGACGCGCTGGTCGTTGAAAGCCCCAGCATCGCCCGGGCGCTTTGGGGGCACGAGCTCGCCACCGCCTCGATCCACCGCGAATGGGTGCTCAACGTCGGCCAGCGCACCGCCTTCGAGCGGATCGCGCACCTGGTCTGCGAGCTGTTCTGGAAGCTGGAGGCGGTCGGCCTGACCCAGGGCTTTCGCTGCGACTGGCCGCTGACCCAGGCCGATATCGCCGAGGCGACCGGGCTCACCTCGGTCCACGTCAACCGCACGCTGCAGCAGATGCGTCGCGAAGGGCTGATCGAGATCGCCGGGCGAAAGCTCGCCATTCTGAACCTTGCCCGGCTCCAATGCGTTGCCTCGTTCAATCCCGATTACCTGCACCTCGGCGGCGGGGCGGCGGATTTGGGGTCCTCCAGCCGGCAAGGCCAGTGATCGACCATTTCCTTCTGAAGCTCAGGGCGCGCGACGAAATCCCTCCCGACGAGGAGGAAGCGATCCGCGCGATGTTCACCGAGGTGATCGAGGTGCCGGCGGACAAGACGATCGTCCGCGCCGGCAAGGAGCTCGATTTCAGCACCCTGCTGCTCGACGGCCTGCTCTGCCGCTTCAAGGACCTGCGCGACGGCTCGCGGCAGATCAGCGAGCTTCACGTCGCCGGCGACTTCGCCGATCTGCACAGCTTCAGCCTGAAGCATCTCGATCACAGCGTGATGGCGCTGACCCGGTGCCGGCTGGCGATCGCCCCGCACGACCGGATCCAGGCGGTGATCCGCGCTCATCCGCACCTCGGCCGGATGTTCTGGTTCATGACCAACCTGGACGCCGCCATCCACCGCGAATGGGTGCTCTCGCTCGGCCGGCGATCGGCGTTGGGGCGAACCGCGCATTTGTTTTGCGAGCTTCGCCTCCGGCTCGGCCTCGTCGGCCTCGCCGACGAGACCGGCTACAAGCTCAACCTCACCCAGATCGACCTCGCCGAATGCCTCGGCCTGACCTCGGTCCACGTCAACCGGGTGCTGAAGGAGCTTCGCGAGCGCGGCCTGGTCGAGTTCCGCGGCGGGCGGGTGACGATCCACGATCTCCCGGGGTTGGAGCGCGCCGCCGAGTTCGATCCGGCCTATCTTTACCTCGAGCGGCGGCCGCGGTGAGCGAGGCCGGTGGATGAACGTGATGGCGCACTATCGTTTCAACCTCCACAACAGCATCGGCTTCGTGCCCGACGAGGAGGGGCGCGAGCTTGCCGGCCTCGACGAAGCCCGCGCGGAGGCGGTCAAGGGCGTGCGCTCCCTGGTCGCCGAGGACGCGCTGCAAGGCTGCATCGATCTGAGGGGGAAGCTCGAAGTCGTGGACGAAGGCGGCGCGATCGTGCTCACCGTATTGTTCGGCGACGCGGTCGAGGTGCTGAGCTAGGGTCCATATTCGATCAACAACTCACGGGCCGGATTCGCATACCATTCCAGAGTCATCCCGGCGGAAGCCGGGACCCATGAACACCGATCATTGAGAATGAGGCGAAGTCGCCATCGCTTGCCCTTCGACAGCTTCGGTTCATGGGTCCCGGCCTTCGCCGGGATGACTCCCGTGGGTGAACCCGCTCGCTGCGCCCGTTGAGTTCGGAACCCCAGCTCAGGCGTCCGGCGGGGTGATGACGACGGCGTCCTGGAATTCCAGGCTGTGGACGATGGCGCCGGTCGAATCCTCGACGTCGATCCGCATGTCGAGCTTGAGGAGACCCTCCAGCGCGTCGGCGCTGAGGATCGATCGGGCCGAGGCGAGCGCCCGGACCTCGGCCACGGCCAGATTCGGCAGCTCGCACCCCTCGGGGTCGAGCAGCACGTCGACGCCGTCGCGAAGGTGGAAATAATAGAGGGCCATGGCAGCTCCTCTCGCAATCAGGCGGGAGCGCGATCGGTCTCTCAGCCGCCGAGGCCCGGAAATCCGCTCGGCGATCCCCTGCAAATAGCTGCAAATGCTGGAATATGCAATTGAATCTAATGTGAGTTTAGTTTCGAAAGCCATCATAAGATAGGACTTTCGCCGCCCATTGTGTTAAGGCGCTCATATCGCTGGTCGGTTAAACCGGGCCCCAGCGGCTGAGAGACCGATTAGCGCTCCCGCCCCAGCGGAGAGCGCGATGACCACCCCCCATGATATATTCAGGCTGATGCTGCGCAAGTTCGAGTCGCGCGCGTCCCTGGACGAGTCGGACCGTGACGCCATGCTCGGCCTGCCATATCGGCTGCAGACGGTCGAGCCGGCGGTCTACATCGTCCGCGAGGGCGAGCGGCCCGACCGCTCCTGCCTGATCGTCTCCGGCTTCGCCTTCCGCCACAAGGTCACGGTCGAGGGCGCCCGCCAGATCGTCAGCGTCCACATTCCCGGCGATTTCATCGACCTCGACGGCGCCCTGCTCAACATCTCCGATCACAACGTCCAGACCCTGACCCGCTGCGAGATCGCCTATATCCCGCGCTCCGCGATGCGCGAGCTGATCCTGACCCATCCGAAGGTCTCCATGGCGATGTGGGTCGACACGTTGATCGACGGGTCGATCTTCCGCGAATGGGTGATGAACGTCGGCCGCCGCGACGCCCGCTCGCGCATCTCGCATCTGCTGTGCGAGTTCGCCCGGCGGCTGGAGGTGGCCGGGCTGATCGAGGAATATGGCTACGAGCTGCCGATGACGCAGGAGCAGCTCGCCGACGCGACCGGGCTGACGCCGGTCCACGTCAACCGGGTGCTGATGGGGCTCGCGCGCGACGGGCTGATCGAGCGGCATAAACGCCATATCGGCATTCCCGACTGGGAAGCGCTGCGCCGGGTCGCCGGCTTCAGCGAGGTCTACCTTCACCTCGACTAGGTCGCGGGGGGGGGGGGTGACTTCCGGCCTGAGGGCGTGAGCGCCTGAGCGGAAGCGGCGCCTAGTTGAGCAGCCCGTTGATCCCGAACGAATAGACGAAGATCGCCACCACCATCAGGAAGGCGAACATCTTCACCGCGAAGGCACGCTTGGTGCCCTTGTTCATTTCCTCGCGTCGCATGCCCGCTGAAACCGCGATTTGGCACCGCCGTTCCTCGCAAAAATCCTTCCGTTAACGCAAGTTGGCGAGATTCCCGCCCGACGGGCGGACAAGATAAATCAGGTTAAGGAGCGCCCGCGACAGGCCCGGTAGACTGGCCGCCGACTCGATGAAAGGCGACCTCTGAATGGCGCGCTACCGTTTCTACCGACTGCAAGGCTGCGCGCTGGCCGGGCTCGACGAGATCGAGGTGGGCGACGACGCCGAAGCCGAGCGGCGCGCCAGGCAATGGCCCGGTCCCGGCGTGGTCGAGATCTGGCGCGACCACCGCAAAATCCGCACGGTCCCCGCGGGGACATGATCGCGGCCGCCGGCTAGGCTCCTTTTTCCGGCACGAATTTCGCAATTTCGATCAAGCGCTTCGTCGAAAAAGGGCTTGCGCTGCCCGCGCTTTGCCGGAACGGCTGCGGCGGGGACATTTCTGGGAACGGCGCGGATCCGCTTTTCGCGCCGTTGGAGGTATTTGTATCATGACCAAGCCACGTTTCGCGCTCGCGGCGGCGCTGCTGCTCGCCGGCGCCGCGCCGATCCTGGCCGAGGCTCCGGAGGCCGGCCCGGCCCCGGGCTCCTCCGCGCCGCGGCCGTCCGCCGCCAGCCGCTACATGCCCTGGGGCGTCGATCTCACGGCGCGCGATCCGGCGTTCAAGCCGGGCGACGATTTCTGGCGCTACGCCAACAATACATGGTTCCAGAACAACCCGATCCCCGCCGACCGCACCTCCTGGGGCGTGAGCCCGGTCCTCTCCGAGGACGTCGAGGCGCAGCTGCGCGACATCGTCGAGACCGCCAATCGCGGCACCGATCCGGTCAGCCGCCAGGTCGCCGGCATGTATGCGAGCTGGATGGACGAGGCCGGCATCGAGGCGCGGGGCGCCGCCGTGCTCCGCCCCTATCTCGACCGGATCGCCGCCGCGCGCAGCCGCGACGACTTGGTCCGCCTGTTCGCCGAGCCCGGCTTCCCCTCGCCCGTCGGCCTCGGCGTGACCATCGATACCAGTGATCCGACCCGCTACGTTGCCGGCACCTCCCAGGGTGGGCTCGGCATGCCCAACCGCACCTATTACCTGAACGAAGGGCCGCAGTTCGACGCCTATCGCGCCGCCTACCGGACCTATGTCGCGACCATGCTCCGCCTCGCCGGCATCGCCGAGCCCGAGGCCAAGGCGGATTCGATCGTCGCGCTCGAGCGGCGGATCGCCGAGGCGCACTGGACGCCGGAGCGCAGCCGCGACGTCACCCAGTCGATCAACCCGATGACCCCGGCGCAGCTGCAGGCGCTGGCGCCGCAGTTCAACTGGCCCCTGTTCCTCGAGAGCCAGGGGCTCGGCGCCGTGCCCACCGTGATCGTCCGCCAGACCACCGCCATCCAGGCTGAGGGCCGGCTGTTCGAGGAGGTGCCGATCGAGACCTGGAAGGACTGGATGACGTTCCAGTTCATCAGCCAGTTCGCGCAGTTCCTGCCGCGCGCGTTCGACGAGGCGAATTTCGAATTTTACGGCCGCACCCTGAACGGCCAGCAGCAGCAGCGCGACCGCTGGAAGCGCGGCCTCGGCGTGCTCAACCAGTCGCTCGGCGAGGCGGTCGGCGAAATCTACGTCCGCCGCCACTTCCCCGACAGCAGCCGGAGCCAGATGACCGAGCTGATCGCCGACCTGCGCAGCGCGCTCGGCGAGCGGCTGCGCGCCAATGCCTGGATGGACGAGGCGACCCGGACGGCCGCGCTCGCCAAGCTCGACGCCTTCGATCCGCGCATCGGCAATCCGGTCCGCTTCATCGATTATTCCGCGCTTCGGGTGGTTCCGGACGACCTGCTCGGCAATGCGCTCCGCGCCGCCGAATTCCAGCAGAACCTGCAGCTCTCCCGGCTGCCCAACCCGGTCGATCGGTCGCTCTGGGCGATGACGCCGCAGACGATCAACGCTTATTACAGCCCGCTCACCAACCAGATCACCTTCCCGGCCGCGATCCTGCAGCCGCCTTATTTCAATCCGTCGGCCGATCCGGCGGTGAACTACGGCGCGATCGGCGCGATCATCGGCCACGAGATCGGCCACGGCTTCGACGACAACGGCCGGCGCTTCGATCCGCAAGGCAGGCTGCGCGACTGGTGGACGCCGCAATCGGCGGAGCGCTTCACCCAGCTCACCCAGCGGCTCGGCGCGCAGTATAACGGCTATGAAGCGGCCGGCGAGCACGTCAACGGCGCGCTGACCATGGGCGAGAATATCGGCGACCTGGGCGGCCTGGAAATGGCCTATGCGGCCTATCAACGCTATCAATCGCGCCACGGCCGCGCGCCGGTGATCGGCGGCCTGACCGGCGACCAGCGCTTCTTCCTCGCTTACGCCCAGTCCTGGCGGAGCAACATCCGCGAAGGCGCGCTGCGGCAGCGCGTGCTCACCGATCCGCACAGCCCGCCCGAATTCCGGGTCAACGGCGTCGTGCGCAACGTCGACGCCTGGTACCGCGCCTTCAACATCCAGCCGGGCGACCGGATGTATCTGCCGCCCGAGCAGCGGGTCCACATCTGGTGACCGTCGGAGGGGGCGGGACGGACCTGCCCCCTCGTCGCCGCCGAAGAAGCGGCAATCCCGTTCAAGAGAGGAAATGACCCGAATGCGACACAAGCTTCTGCTGACCGCCGCCCTGCTTCTCGCCGGCACCGCGCCGCTCGCGGCCCAGCGCCCGGCCGCCCGCTACGCGCCCTGGGGCGTGGATCTCGCCACCCGCGACCTCGCCGTGAAGCCCGGCGACGATTTCAACCGCTACGCCAACGGCGTGTGGCTCAGGAACACCGAAATCCCGGCCGACCGCACCAGCTGGAGCCTGTGGACGGTCCTTTCCGAGCAGATCGAGCAGCAGCTTCGCGCGATCGTCACCGAGGCCGCCGCCTCGACCGATCCGGCGCAGCGCAAGGTCGGCGATTTCTACGCCGCCTGGATGGACGAGGCCGGCCTCGAGGCGCGCGGCACCGCGCCGCTCAGGCCCTATCTCCAGCGCATCGACGCGATCCAGGGTCGCGACGACCTGCTCGCCGTGTTCGCGACGCCGGGCTACACCGCCCCGGTCGGCATCGGCATCACCCCCGATCTCGCCGATCCGACCCATTATACCGCGGCCGCCGGCCAGGGCGGGCTCGGCATGCCCAACCGCGATTACTATCTGCGCGAGGGCGCCCAGTACGACGCCTACCGCACCGCCTATCGCGCCTACATGGTCGAGCTGCAGCGGCTCGCCGGCCTGAGCGACCCGGAGGCGCGCGCCGACCGCATCATCGCGCTCGAGCGGCGGATCGCCGAGGCGCACTGGACGCCGGAGCGCAGCCGCGACATCCAGGCGATCAACAACCCGATGAACCGCGCCCAGCTCGCCGCGCTCGCGCCGCAGTTCAACTGGGACTTCTATCTCCAGCGCCGCGGCCTCGGCTCGGTCCCCTCGGTGATCGCCACCCAGACCACCGCGATCACCGCCATCGGCCGGCTGCTCGACGAGGTGCCGCTCGACACCTGGAAGGAATATCTGACCTTCCACTTCATCAACAATTTCGCCCAATATCTGCCGCGCGCCTTCGACGAGGCGAAGTTCAACTTCTTCAACCGCACCCTGGGCGGCCAGCAGCAGCAGCGCGAGCGCTGGAAGCGCGGTATCTCCTACCTCAACGCGACGATGGGCGAGGCAGTCGGCAAAATCTATATCGAGCGCCATTTCCCGGCCGAGAGCCGGCGGCAGATGACCGAGCTGATCGGCAATTTGCGCGGCGCGCTCGCCGAGCGGCTGCGCGCCAATGCCTGGATGGACGAGCCGACCCGGGCCGCGGCGCTCGCCAAGCTCGACGCGTTCGAGCCGCGCATCGGCGGCCCGGTGGTGTGGATCGATTACACCAACTACCGGGTCGACCGGAGCGACCTGCTCGGCAACATGGCTCGCGCCGCCGAGTTCAACTGGAACCTGCAGCTCTCGCGCCTGCCCAACCCGGTCGACCGGCGGCTGTGGGGGATGAACGCGCAGATCATCAACGCCTCCTACAATCCGCTGCAGAACCAGCTCACCTTCCCGGCCGGGATCCTGCAGCCGCCCTTCTTCGATCCCAATGCCGATCCGGCGGTCAATTACGGCGCGATCGGCGCCGTGATCGGCCACGAAATGGGCCACGGCTTCGACGATCAGGGCCGCCGCTTCGATCCGCAGGGCCGGGTGCGCGACTGGTGGAGCGAGGCCGCGGCCCAGCGCTTCACCGAGCGGACCACCCGGCTCGGCCAGCAATATAGCAGCTACCGGCCGCTGCCCGACCTGACGGTCAACGGCGCGCTCACCATGGGCGAGAATATCGGCGATCTCGGCGGCCTCGAAATGGCCTATGCCGCCTATCGCCGCCACGTCGCCCAGCATGGCGAGCCGCCGGTGCTGAACGGCCTGACCGGCGACCAGCGCTTCTTCCTCGCCTGGGCGCAGGTGTGGCGCAGCAAGGACCGCGAGGGCTTCCTTCGCCAGCGCGTGCTGACCGATCCGCACAGCCCGGACGAGTTCCGGATCAACGGCGCGGTGCGCAACATCGACGCCTGGTACCGGGCGTTCAACGTCCGGCCCGGCGATGCGCTCTATCTGCCGCCGGAGCAGCGGGTGCACATCTGGTGAAGGGGAGGGGGCGGAGCGATCCGCCCCTTCTTCATTCCGGCCGCTCGCGAAGTAACGGCAGCGGCTTGCGCCTCACCGCTCAGCAATGCGTCGCGCGGTCCGAATGTGCACGGATATCGGACGCCGGTACGGCACACATTCTTCGCCGCTCCCGGATGGAATGAAGCAGGGTCGCTGCGGATCGATGAGGGCTTCCACATAAAATCTCTGCGGCGATGGGGAGAGGCCCTCCAGCGCGCGCCTTGTGCGGGTGGTGACGAGCAGGGCGACATCGTTTGACGGAGGCATGTCCTCGGCCCGGCCTAGCAGCCTTGCCGTTTGGCCATATTCGACCGCGAAGACGTCCCCGCAATAGACCCGCCCCGCATGAGCGAGCGGGTCGCCGAGCACCTCATTCATGTCGGCGACATCGCATCGAGAGGTCGACATCGGCGAAACCGCCGCGCACGCCCACAGCATCAATGCAACGGGCAACAACCGCGCGGACAAGGGCAATCCCATGGGATATTCTCCATCCTATTCAGGGCACGCATCTGGTGGCATCGCTCGATCAGCATCAGCCGGCGGGCCGGATCAGCGCGCCAGCGGCCGAGCTGCGCGCAGATGGACAAGCACCGGCCGTCTGAACGGGCTGCAGGTTTCGTCGTCGTCCCTCGACGGCCCGAAGCAATCGGATTGGAGCTCAAGTCGGGCTTCGATGTAGTAGCGACGAGGTGCGGAGCCGGGTTCGCCTAAAAGAGACCAGCCGCTTGTCGTCACCAGCAAAGCCAGGTCCGAACCGGGCTCCTCATCCTCTCGGGCCAGTATATGCACCGTATGGCCCCGCCTGCGGACATAGGCAGGCCCGCAATAGATTTTCCCGTCAAATGCCACCGGATCCTGCATGATGCTCTCCAGGGAGCCAGTGTCGCAGCGACCCCCATTTTCTTGCTGCGGCGTCGCGCAAGCCGCTGGCGCGCAGGAGGTGAGCAGACCAAAGGCGGCGAGGAAGCGCATAACGACACTCCTGCAATCCCAGCCACCCGCGTCGAAGCTCAGGTTCATGGGGCGACGGAAACCATAAGCGTCTTAGTCTTGCCGGGACCCATGTGGCTAGCGGCGCCCGCTCCAAGTTGGCTTTGGTAATCAGCGTTTAACGCACCGCTAGTCGGCCTCCCCGACCCGCGCACAAAAAGGCCACATCTGGTCCATTAATCTCAAATAGACCTTGCCGATAAGGACGATTTTGAAATGTTTCTCTCCAGTAGATTAAGAGTCTGTTTTCGAAATAGGCAAACTTTAGTTCAATATCCAAGTCATCACCATTTTCTATTTCATCTAAAATACTCCTATAATGCTGCGTGACGCTGCGTCCATGTCTAATTTCATCTGCATGAAAGTTATCTCCGTCAAATGAGAGGCGCAGCTTTCCTGCCCTCCAATCTATATCCACAGTACGATTCTCAAGAAACATTACCTTGTGAAGATCGATCGAACGGCCATGACCCTCACAGCTCCCAAACAAATTCAGGGGCTGCGCCTGCTCCCCGGTCAAGGCGGACGACCGAGCGTGCGATATGTCGCCTTGCCCACCCATCACCATCGCCAAAAAGAAAAGGATGCTCATTCCTGGACCTGCTTGTTGATGGTTGAACGATATCGTCAGGGACGGCGTGACACGATCCGCCCGCCGTGGCCAATTCTCCTGAATGGGGAAAGATTCTTGCGAAGCCGCTCATTCTCTGCCGCAATTGCACGCTCATTCCCCCGCCGACCGCTCATCATGTCACGAGCGTGTCCGACCACCGCGTGCTCAAGCCGCTGGGCCATGGACACCTCAACCTCGACTCGGTCTGTGGAGCCTTCATTGCGTCCATATACGAAAGCTTGATCGGTTGGATCGAGCGTCACGATGATCGGCCCATTGTGACCTGATACTTCCTCGGTCAATTCACCCCGGATCTCCTGTCGCTCGCCAGTGCGTGGGTCGAGCCCGACCGATTCCTCGCCCATTCGCACGCCAATCATTCTTTCCGCCAGAACGGCTTCCCGATCGACGGTACTGATCTCGGAAGTCCTGTCGGCCAGCGCAGAATCAACCTGGGCTTCCGCCTGTTGGCGATATTGGACTGGATCCTCCTCGAGGTGAACAGGACACACGCCGACACGCTGTCCGTTCAGCTCTGCGCATTCCCCTGCAGGGTCAATCGAATTGACGGGGTCATTCCCAACATAGGCGTAGAGGTTAAGCTGGTCATCATAGCCAATGGGATCGGCCTGGAGGAACCGGGCGTAAGACAGAGCTTTGCCGATACCTGCGTCGGCAGTCGGTTCCGGATCGTTCGGATCGATAAACATCGCACTTCTCCTAAAAAGAACCCATCACAGAAGTCGAGTCGCGCCCTGGTCGCTCCAGCCGAGCGCCTCCGCAGCCGCGAGCAAGGAGGTGTTGCGTTCGATCAGCATCAGCCGGCGTGATCGCAGCCGTTCGGGAATCAGATAGGGAATGGGAAAAGCCCGGGTGAATTCCCGGTCGAGGAGCCGACCATAAGCGGAGCTTTGATGGACGAGAGCCTCGCCCGCGCGGGCATCCTGCTCCAGGATGGCATCGGCCACCGCGATCGCTTCCTCGAACCGCTCCTCCCGAGCCAGTTGCTCGAGCACCGTCGATGCCATCAGCGTCACGGCTTCGCGCCGGCTCAGCGAGCGCATGTAAAGGCCGCTCGCCAGCGCCCGCTCGCTCATCGGGAAATTCTGACAATACCATTCGTCCCGTGTGAAATGGCCGCCGCTGGTCGCCTCGATGTTGACAATGCGGCCGTCCGGCAGCCGGTGGCGCAGCAGGATATGGAGCGGCGCGCGGGCCAGCGCGATGTCGACGCCCAGCCGGTCGGCGAGGATCAGGAACAGGATCGGCATCGACACGCAATTGCCGAGCCGCCGCTCCAGATAGACATGGAGCAGCTTGTTCGGAACATGGGTGCCATCAGGATCGCTATGATCGTAGGCGAACGGCCGATGCCCGTTCCAGGGACCGCTTTCGTAGATCAGCTTGCGGACCGCGCCGAGCCTGACCCCCGCCGGCGCATCAGGCCCGGCCAGCCGCCGGGCACTTTCCGTCAGGCGATCGAGCTCGGGCCTGAGCGCTTCCCTATCCGCCATCGGATCGACGAGCCGGTCGAGCGCAATCTTCGCCTCGGCATAATCGAGCTCTGCCTCGGGCCGGGACAGAATCGCACGGACCCGCACGGCAATCTCAGTCCCCGACTCGGGTAGGGGATCGCTTCTAGCCATGAACAAAAGTAGAACACAAAATGTCCCGTGTTGCAAGCGAAATCTTTGAATTTCCTACAAAAAGCCGCCTAATTCCTTGGCGACAAAAGGAAGAAAGTTCAATTTGTGGGATTTAGCCCAGCAGCCTTTAGCTCTACTTCGAGCTGTCCCCTTTCCGGCGGCGGCAGTGGCGTCAACCGGATCGCTGAGTCTTCTCAGGGCTGGGGCCGTTCGCGAAGCAGAGCCGAGAGGGTCCAGCCGTCGTCGCCGCGGCCGGAGCCGTTGACGACGTCGTCGAGAACCCAGCGGCCGTCCTCGCGGACGAAGAAGAAGCGGCTGGAATCCCGGCGGCCGTAATTGGTCCAGTGCGCCTCGATCACCTTGCGGTCGGGCCCGAAGCTGAACTCGACGATCGACACCCGCGAAATCGTCCAGTCCTGCGCGTTCACCCACCAGTCGAAATCGAGCGAGCCGACCAGGTCGTCGTGGCTCCGCGCCCAGGCTTCATAGGTTTCGAACAGGCCGCGCAGGCGGTCGCTATAGGCATGAGCGGGCTCGGCCGGCGGGGCGTTGGCCTCGCGCTCATAGGCCGCGTAGGTCTCGGCGACGAAGGCGCGCGGGTCGTCGACTCCGCGCGGCGCGTCGATGAAGGCCGCCAAGGCGAGAGCCGCCAGCGCGATGATGAACCTGCCCATGCCGGGTCCTCCCCGGCCCCATCAGGCACCGGGCGGCGGCGAAAGGCAAGCCGGTTCAGCCGGCGTCCTCTTCCTCCTCGAAGGTCACCGCGACGTCGGCATTGGCGGAGAGCCGCACCTGATCGCCCTCGACGCCGGCGACGAGGCCGAGCGAGATATAATGGTGGTGGCCTTCGTGGCTGCCCTGGCCGCTGTCGGCCTTGGTCAGCTTGATCCGGTCGCCGTCGACCTTGTCGACCGTGCCGAGGTGGACGCCGTCGGCGCCGATCACTTCCATATGCTCGCGAATGTCGTCCCTGCCCGCCATCTGTGCCTCCTTCGCTTGAATGCTGCGCTACCAGAACCGTCACGCGCGCGAGCCGTTCCGCGACGGGGATTCTTATCCGGCGAGCGGCATGTTATGCAAAAGCCTCGGGGAGGACGTCTCATGGACAAGGTGCGGGCATTCGGCTGGGTCTATTTTATCGGCTTCATGGCGATCGTCGGGCTCGATTTCGTACCCGCCTTCAACGACGATCAGGGGCGGCTGTTCGGCCTGTTCACCCTCGATTTCTACGACAACAGCCTGCACTTCGCCTCCGGCGCCTGGGCGGCGATCGCGGCCTGGTGGTCGCGGAACGCGGCGGCGACCTATTTCCGGATCTTCGGGCCGCTCTACTTCCTCGACGGGGTGATGGGGTTCTTCCTCGGCCTTGGTTATCTCGACGGCGGCATCTTCCTCTACGATCTGCCCGACCTGAACTGGACGATCCGCTTCTTCGCCAACGTGCCTCACCTGATCATCGGCGGCCTCGCCATCTGGGTGGGGTATAGGCTGGCGCGCCGGCCTGGGCCCGCCGCGGCGTGAAGAAACGCTGGAAGATCCTGCTCGGCCTCGGCGGCGCCTTCCTCGCCTCGGCGCTGGCGCCGATCTTCTATGTCGAGACCCAGTGCCGCTCGCCGCAGCCAGGGCTGAACGCCGAGGCGCCGTTCCGCTCGCGCCTGCAAGGGCAGGCGGGGCGGCGGCCGGAGGCGCAGACCTGGCTCACTTACCCCGAATGGACGATCGTCTATTCGGCCGAGACCTACGGCCGCTATCTCGCCGCCGGCAATCGGCCGAGCGGGTTCGGCCATTGGCGGCAGGTCCGCTCCTTCTGGTCGGCGGTCTGCGCCTCGAACCGCGCCGCCTCGGCGCAGGGCGGGGCCGGCGACTACAAGGTGATGCTCTACGTGATCGGGGTGAGCTTCCAGACCGAGATGTTCGTCAAATCGCTCTACGAGAACACGTTCGGCCGGCTGTTCGAATGGATCGGCGGCCATGCCAGCGCCAACGACCGCTATAATGCCGAAGCCTGGCAGCGCTACGGCGCCTTCATGCACCAGACGCCCTGGTACGCGTTCCCCTTCGGCCAGACCTTAAGCGGCCTGTGGGGCACCAGCTCGTCGGGCGCGGCGGTCCGCAACTGGGAGCGGCGGCTCGCGCTCAGCCTCGAATATGGCGCCAAGGCCGCTTATGGCGGGGCGATCGGCTGGGCCTCGGGCGCGACGCTCGGGCGGGACGAGCTGACCCTGCGTCTGGTCGTGCGCGCCGAACCGCGAGCGATCGCCGCGGTCGATCCCCGCTTCCGGCCGGTGGCGCGGCTGGCCGGCGGTTTGGTGGCGGTCGAAACGCCGCGCTACGAGGCATTCACCCGGCTGATGTTGCGCCTGTCCGCTACGCCGATCGAACTGGCCGAGATCGCCGGCAATGACGACATCTTCGTCACCCTGCTGCTGCCCGCCAACGTCCGCCCGCCCGCCTCAACCACCGTGATGGCCGAACTGCCGCTGGAGGACCGGCCGGGCTGGCGCCGTGTCGGCGTCAACGTCAAGGTGCCGCGCCTGCTCAGCCTGATCCGGGGCACGCGCGCGGCGGGCGGCGAGGTCGAGCATGTCTACGATTATTAGGCGCCTGGGCTACGCCGCGCTCGCGCTCGCCGGTTGGGCGGCGGTCATGCTGCTCATGCCGTTCGTCGGCCCGACCGGCCGCCAGGTCGCCGTGGTCGGCGATCCGTCCGCGGCGGTGCGCGCCATCGCCCGCGCCGGCGGCGAGATCGTCGAGGTCCGGCGCGGCGCGGTGATCGCCCGCGCGAACCCGGCCGCGCTCTACCGGGCCGGCGCCTGGCTGGTGGTCGAGGGCCGGCTGGCCGGCGGCTGCACCGGCGCCGCCAAGGCCGGCGCGTAGCGCGCATACCAGCTGTTGCTGAACCGCCCCTCCGCGTCCCAGCGCCTTTTCGCCGCGAAGAAATCGCGGATGTTGGGGTAGGAGCGCTCCAGCTGCGCGGCCGTGTAGTGGAGCTGATAGGGCAGGAAGAAGCGGCCGCCGAAACGGTGGGTGAGGTCGATCAGCCGGCTGGTCAGCCGCCGCATCCGCTCCGTCCCTTCGGCATCGGTCGACTGGTTGAGGTAGAGCACCACCGAGAAGGCGGGCGCCGGCGCGTAGCTCAAGGCGTTATGCTCGGCGTCGACCGCCCGGATCGAGGCGTTGACCAGGTTCACCTCCTCCTCGCGGAACGCGGTCCTGAGCGCGTCGATGAACGGCACGATCCGCGCCCGCGGTACGAAATATTCGTGCAATATGTCGGTCTCGTCGCGCAGATTGTTGCGCAGATAGGGGACGCTGTCGTGCATCGGGTCGTTGCGGCTGACCAGGCAGGCCTCGCCGTCGCCCATCGCCTGGGCGCGGGTGATCGTGCAGGTCTCGAAGCGGTGCTCGAGATTCTTCTCCGCCCACCATTTCAAGGAGCTCAGCCAGCGGCCGCGCTTGGCGAGGTTGACGAACAAGCGGCGCGAGCGGGTCGCGCTGACCTCGCCGAGCGGCGGCCGCTCGCCGCTCTGGTCGGGCACGCGCCGGTACGAATAGACCAGGGCCTCCTCCAGCAGCGAGCCGGGCGCGGTCGAAAGATGCGTGTAGGTGAGCGCGATCTGCGGGTCGGCCGCCAGCCGCGCGAACGTCGCCGGGAAAGCGTCGTGGCGGATCAGCGTCCGTTCCGACGCGTAGATGTCGTTCGGGACCACCTCCAGCTCGGCCGATAGGATCACGCCGAACAGGCCGTAGCCGCCGACCGCATGGGCGAACAGTTCGGGCTCCAGCGCGCGCGAGGCCGTCACCACCCGGCCGTCGGCGAGCATGATCCGAAGCGAGCGGATCGAGCCCATCAGCGCGCCGGCGCGGTGGTCCATGCCGTGCGCGTTGACCGAGATCGAGCCGCCGACGGTGAAGATGTCGGTCGACTGCATCGCCTTGACCGAGAAATGCGGGTGGAGCGCGTTCTGGATGTCATGCCAGGTCGCCCCGGCGCCGACTGTGACCGTCCGCCGCGCCGCGTCGAGCCGGATCGCATTCATCCCGCGCATGTCGAGCATCACCCCGCCGCGCTGGAACGCCTGTCCGCCCATCGAATGACGGACCCCGGCCGGCGAGACCGGCAGGCCCCGCGCGCGGGCATAGGCCAGCGCCGCCGCCACATCCGCCTCGTTTCTGACCGCCACCACGCCGGCCACCGGCGTGCGGCTGAGACAGGAGGCGTCGTTGACCGTGCCGCCGCGCTGCGCCCAATGCGGCTCCGGCACCGCCGGCGCCGCCGCCGCGGCGCGGGGCGCGGGCAGCGCCGGGAGGACGTTGCCGCAATCCTTTTCGCCCTCGGGCTCGGCGGCCAGCGGGGCGACGTAGAGACCCGTCCCTGCCGCTACCAGCGCCAGCACCGAAACCGTGATCAGCAGCTTCCTGCGCTTCATTCTCCCCCCTTCATGGCATTACGTCACGACGATCGGCGGTTCGGGCGTACAGCGATTGCGCATGTCGGCGGCCATCGCGTCGAGCTCCGGCCGCGCCGCCGTCAGCGCGTCCAGCGGGGGCGTCAGCCAGGCGGGGTCGAACGGCGTGGCGCGGAACACTCTTCCGTCCTCGTCCGCCAGCACCACCATGAGCGGCACGCCGTCGCGGACGAGCGCGTTCACCGCCGTCCAGTCGAACGTGCCCTGGCGGCGATAGGGCGAGGTTCTGGAACGCCGCCAGTCGCGGCCATATTCGCCGCCCGCAAGGCGGGGCAGGTTTTCGAGTTCGCCGCCGGGCGCCCGGCGCCTGATCTCGACCCGCAGCCGCTCGTCGCTGCGCTCGCGGCTCAGATAGGAGAGTTCAAGGCCGCCGTACCGCGCGGGACCGGTTTCGCCCGGCCATATGGTGAAGCCGACCGCCACGCCGGGCGCCGAGGGGTCCGTATGCCAATCGACCCGATCCGAGCTTTCGCGCTCCGGATCGACGCTCACGCTCCGGACGATCTCCATATGCCAGCCCGCGACCGCTCGGCGGATAGAGCAGTCGTATGCGCTGGGCGGGAAGGACCGGACCCGGTCCACCGTCATGCAACCCGGCAGCGTGAGCAGGGCGAGGGTGATGGGGGCAAGGCGCTTCATGCCATGCTTGTCATCCGATCCGGGCCGCCTGTCGAGCCTCGCTATTCCGCTTGATCCGGCCGGCGCTTGCGCCAAGGATGCGCCCGCCCAGCCGGAGAACATCATGCGCCACGCCGCCTTTGCCGCTCTCGCTTTCGCTGCCGCCGCCTCGGCTCAGTCTCCCGCATGGCGGCCCGCGCCGGTCGCCGACGCCACCGAGCCGGCGGAGGTGGTCGCCAATTCCGCCGCCTCCGACTGGCGGCCGATCGCGCCCGAGAATCTGCTCGTCCTCGAGCTCCAGGGCGCCGATGGAAATCCGGGGGGCACCGTGGTGATCGAGCTCGCCCCGGCCTTCGCGCCGGTCCATATCGCCAACATGCGCCGCTTCGCCCGCGCCGGCTGGTGGAACGCCGCCACCATCTACCGGGTGCAGGACAATTATGTCGTGCAATGGGGCAATGGCGACGCCGAGGTCGCTTTGCCGGACGGGGTCGTCCCCCAGCCGCCGGCCGAATATGAGCGGCCGCTCGCCGGCTTGTCGATCCGCCCGCTCGGCTATCCGGACAGCTATGCGCCGCTGGTCGGCCATGTCGACGGCTGGCCGGTCGCTTACGATCCGCAGCGGAACATGGCCTGGCTCACCCATTGCTACGGCAGCGTCGGCGTCGGCCGGGACCTCGCGCCCTCGACCGGCAACGGCGGCGAGCTCTACGCGGTGATCGGCCACGCGCCGCGCCCGCTCGACCGCAACATCGCCAATGTCGGCCGGGTGATCGAGGGCATGGCCCTGCTCGCGGCGCGGCCGCGCGGCACCAGCAATCTCGGCTTCTACCAGATTGAGCAGGGTGAGACCCCGATCCCGATCGCGCGCATCCGCCTCGCCGCCGACCTGCCCGAGGCCGAGCGCCCCCAATATGAGGTGCTGCGCAGCGACACCGAGACCTTCAACCGCTACGTCATCGGCCGTGCCAATCGCGGCGGCACCTTCTTCCGGGTCCCGGCCGGCGGCGTGGACGTGTGCAACGTCAACGTCCCGGTGCGGCGCCGGCCGGCGCCCTGAGCTTCGCGGCGGCGTGAAAACGTAACGGGCCGGACGGTCGCCCGTCCAGCCCGGCTACCGTAAGGTCCCCCCTCGGTCACACACCGTATTTATACTGTATCGTCGGCAAAGAAAAGAGTCCGAATAGAAATTCGGAGCAATCTTATCTTAGCACCATTCGGTCGCTGCTGATCTCGACTGTGCCGACCTGGCTGAGGAAGCTCTGGCCGAGCAGCGATACGGGCAGGTTGCCGGCGATCGCGGCGCGCACCCCGCGCGCCTCCAGCGGGCCGATCGCGAGCCGGTCGATGGTGACCGGAATGATCTCGATCTCGCCGCCGACGCCCCGCGCCTTGACCCGCTCGGAGGGCAAAGCGATTCCGGCCCGCTGCGCGTCGGCCGGAGTCAGCGCGACGATCGAGGCGCCGGTATCGACCAGGAACGTCACCCGCGCCCCGTTGACCTGCGCCTCGGCATAGAAATGGCCGTCCGGCGCCCGCTCCAGCGCGCGCGCGGCGGCGCCGTTGCCGGCTCGGGCCGGAGCGCTTCCCGTTGGCTGGTCGTGCGCCGTCGGCGCGACCGGCGCGGGCCCGTCGTCGGCAGGCAGCGACGGCGCCACCAGCGCGACGCCGATCAGGCCGAGGCCGATCATCACGATATTGGTTCCCACGGACATGGCCGCGCGAGTCTAAAGCGGCTCCTGCCAAGAGCAGGTTAACGGCGATAGCAAAAAAAGCCCGCCAGGACTTGAGAGCCTTGGCGGGCGAGAACGCCACTCCTGTACTCAAATCAGCACTTCAAGCGCAGGCGGGACGAGTTCCTGCTGATTACTTAGGCCGCGTGGGCGTGACCCGGATCGGGGATCATCGCCCGGCGCACGGTGCGCACGATCTGGCCGCCCGAGACCAGCGGGGCGCTCTCCAGCGGCAGCGCGGTGCCGCAAAAGGCGCATTCCGCCATGACCCGGCCGATATACCAGTGGGTCCGGCCGCAGCCGGGGCAATGGTTGGTTTCGTCGTCGCGATAGAAAATATGATAGCCGCGCTGCGTGATCGGGGGGATCAGGCTGCCGCCGCGGGCTTCGAGCACATTGGTCGCCATTACATCGGCTCCTAATTTCGAACTGTCAGCCTCAACGCAGGCCGGGCGGCACAAGTTGCATGGCGATGAGACGAACCGAGTCCCGCTGTTGCACAGCTGCCGCAGCGGGCTGCGCGCCGCCGGCAAAAAGCGGCCGCCCGGCCCGCCGGCTCGGCCGCCGCCGAAAACCCGAAGCCTGCCAGTGGTTTCGCCTCGGCAATGAATCGTCCGGGCGACGGAACCGCCGATACTCTCACGCTTTCTTAGCCCATGGCCATTTTGTTCACTGAGCCCGCGCGCGCCGCTCCGGATCCGCCCGGCCTGATCCTCAGCGCCGCCGAGGCCGCCCGCCAGGCTGCCCTTCGCGCCGCGCGGCGGCCGAAGCTGCCGCGCCGATGAGGCGCCGGCTCCGAACCATTCCGCGCCGCGTCCTCGCCGCCGGCGCCGCGACTTTGGCGCTCGCGCTGGCGCTGGTGCTGACCGTCGGCAGCCTGCGCGCGCCGGCCGAGGGCATGAACCCGGCCGCGCTCCAGCATATCCAGGCGCAGAACCGCCGCGCCGCGCTCAAGGCCGCCGCCGTCCAGCGGATCGAATCGGCCGAGGCCGCGGAAGCCGCCGACCGCGCCGCCGCGCTTCGCGAGGCCCAGGCCAATGGCGCCGGCGAAGCGGACGCCACGCTCGCCCGCTATCAGGACGAAGCGCGGACGCCGGCCGCCACGCGCTAGACGGCGCTCCGGCAGTTTTCCTTCGCGGAGCTTTTGCACCATTCAACCGCGTCGGCATCGTCTTCAGATCACCGTGAAGTCCGCCACGGTGAGGGCCGGCGCTCCGGAAACGATCGCGAACAGCACCGCGGCGCCGGCGCCGCTGCCGTCGGCGTCGTAGTAGAGCTGGCCGTTCG
>Ga0070677_10000148_pt1 | contig 23747 bp, 22 predicted proteins | sample KBSM63metaG_FD_64674 | JGI IMG/M metagenome (GOLD analysis project Ga0070677, IMG submission 64674) | Miscanthus rhizosphere microbial communities from Kellogg Biological Station, Michigan, USA - KBS M6-3 metaG | ecosystem: Host-associated > Plants > Roots > Rhizosphere > Soil ... | reverse complement strand
GAGGCGACGACGATACCGCTTCGTTTGCGAGCTCGGTGTTCATGGGTCCCGGCTTCCGCCGGGATGACTCGGGCGAGGAGAATGTTCCACGAGGAAGGTTGGTCACTGCTCGCCCCCCCGCTTCACCATCGTGCCGATGCCTTCGTCGGTCAGGATCTCGATCAGCAGCGCGTGCGGCACGCGGCCGTCGATGATGTGGGCCGAGCCGACGCCGCCGTCGACCGCGTCGGCGCAGGCCTTGAGCTTGGGGATCATGCCGGCGCTCACCGATTCATGCGCGATCCGCTCGCGCAGCTCGGCGGAGGTAAGACGGGGGACGAGCGTGCTCTCGTCCTTGGGATCCTCGAGCAGGCCGGGCGCGGCGGTGAGGTAGACGATCTTCTCCGCGCCCATCGCCACCGCGATCGCCATCGCCGCCTCGTCGGCGTTGATGTTGTAGGGCTGGCCCGAGGCGTCGCCGCCGACCGTCGAGATCACCGGAACCAGCCCCTGCTCGAGCAGCCCGTGCAGCCGCTCCGCGCGGACATGGGCGACGTCGCCGACGAAGCCCAAAGCCGCGTCGCGCGGGACCGTGGTCAACAGGCCGCCGTCCTCGCCGGCGACCCCGACCGCGACCGGATCGTCCCTGGTCTCGCGGTTGATCGTGGCGACAAGGTCGCGGTTGACGCCGCCGACCAGGACCATGCGCACGATCTCCAGCGTCTCGGCGTCGGTGACGCGAAGGCCGTCGCGGAACTCGGGCTCCTTGCCCATCTTCTTCATCACCGCGTCGACCTGCGGGCCGCCGCCATGGACGAGCACGCAGCGTACGCCGACGCTCCTCAGCAACAGCACGTCCTGGGCGAGCGCCCGGTCGAGCTCGGGATCGCTGGCCGCGCCGCCCAATTTCACCACCACCGACTTGCCGGTGAAGCGCTGGATGTAAGGCAGCGCCTGAATAAGTATGCGTGCGGTTTCGGTCGGAGTCATGCCGGATTCCCCGCCGAAGTGACAAGATCGGGATGGTGAAGGCTCATGAGGTCTTCGAATTCTCTTTGATGTAGCCGGGACCGAGGTCGATGCCGATCGTCCGGGCGGTTCCGGGCCCGGTTCCGATGCGGATCTCGATTTCGATGCGTTGCTGTGCCATGTGTTTTTCGACACTGTGCACGTCGTGCGGGGTGAGTGTCCCGCCTTTGGCGACGGTGTGTCCCCCATATTTGACGAGGCTGTGCGCGGTGTCGAACGCCACTCCGGCGGAGCCTGCGGCGGCCAGCAGGCGGCCCCAATAGGGGTCGGCGCCGTACCAGGAGCATTTGACGAGGTTGTTCTCGGCGACGTTTTTCGCCGCGATGCGGGCTTCGGCGTCGCTGGCGGCGCCGGTGACGATGAGGGTGACCATCTTGGTCATCCCCTCGGCGTCCTTCGCCATCTGCCAGGTCAGGTCCTCGCAGAGCCGGTGGACCGCGTCGGCGAGTTCGGCCTCGTCGGCCGGGCCGCGGCGGCCGCCGGCCAGCAGGATGCAGGTGTCGTTGGTCGAGGTGGCGCCGTCGACGTTGAGGGTGTTGAAGGTCCGGTCCGCCGCATCGCTCAGAATGCGCTGGAGTTTCTCCCGCGGCAGCTCGGCGTCGGTGGTCAGGAAGGCGAGCATGGTCGCCATGTTCGGCGCGATCATGCCGCAGCCCTTGGCCATGCCGCCGAGCGTGAAGGTCGAGCCTTTGACGATGCCGGTCTTGGCCACGCTGTCGGTGGTGAGGATGCCGCGCGCCGCGTCCTCGCCGCCGTCCCGGGACAGCTTCTTCGCCAGCTTGGGCGTGACTTTCAGGATCAATTCCATCGGCAGCGGGGTGCCGATGATCCCGGTCGAGCAAACCAGAACCGCTTGCTTTTCAATGCCTAACGCTTCGGCCGCGGCCTCGGTCATCGCCTCGGCGTCGGCCAGGCCGGGGGCGCCGGTGCCGGCATTGGCGTTGCCCGAATTGACGACGATCGCGCTCACTTTGCCGCCGTTCGCCGCGAGCCGCTCGCGGTCGAGCGTGACCGGCGGCGCCACGAACTTGTTGCGGGTGAACACCGCGACCGCGGTTGCGGGCTTCAGGTCCTCGGTGGCGAGCAGGGCCATGTCGGGGCGCTTCTTCTTGATCCCGGCATGGCAGCCGGCGGCGACGAAGCCCTCGGCCGCGGTGACGCTCACGGCCAGACTCCCACGTTGGTGAGGCCGGCCGTCTCGTCGAGGCCGAGCATCAGGTTGGCGCACTGGATCATCTGGCCGGCGGCTCCTTTGACGAGGTTGTCGAGCGCGGCGATGGCGAGGATCCGCCCGGTTCGCGCGTCGTAGCGGGCGGTGAGGTGGACCGCGTTGGCGCCGAGCGTCCACTTGGTCGCGGGCGGCTGCTCCGCGACGTGGATAAAGGGTTCGTTTTCATAGGCTTGCCGCAGCGTGGCGAGCGGGTCGCAGGGACCCTTGGCCTGCGCGGTGCAGGTGGCGAGGATGCCCCGGTTCATCGGCGCCAGGTGGGGCGTGAACAATATGCCCGCGCCCAGCTCCATCTCCATCTCGGCGGTGTGGCGGTGGTTCAGGAGGCCGTAGGCGCTGAAATTCTCGTCCACATTGTTGAAATGGCTCGATTCCTTCAGCGCCTTGCCGGCGCCGCTGACGCCCGAGGCGGCGCTGACATTGATCGTCCCCGGCTCGATCAGCTCGAGCAGCGGCTTCAGCGCCAGGATCGCCGAGGTCGGGTAGCAGCCCGCCGCCGCCACCGCCTGGGCGCCGGCGATCGCCGCGCGGTGCAGCTCGGGAATGCCGTAGACGAAGCGCTCCAGCAGCGCGGGCGCCGAATGCGGCTCCTGGTACCATTGTTCATAGTCCGAAGCGTCGCGAAGCCGGAAATCCGCCCCCAGATCGACGAATTTGGCCCCCGAATCGAGGATGAAAGGGGCGATCTTCTGCGATTCCCCATGCGGAAGCGCCGCGAACACCAGTGCACACCCCCCCGCAAAACCGTTCACACCATCCCCGGAAAGCGTTCCCACGCTCTCCAGAAGCGCATCAGGGTAAGCCGGCGCAAGGTGCGGAAAAATCGCGCCGAGCGGCCGCCCGGCCTGGCTTTCGCCGAACAGCCGCGCCGCGCGCAGCTCAGGATGGCCCGCGCAGAGCCTGAGCAGCTCCGCGCCGGCGAATCCCGAGGCACCAAGGATCGCGATGTCGATCATATGCAGTCCAATGCATAATTATGCATTCCGGTTCAAGCCGAAAATTTGTCGCGATCTGTCGCTCCTGACCGGTGCGGCCCGGCCCCGCCTCATATATGCTCGGGCGAAAAGCAGGGGAGGGCAGGACATGGCAAGTGACGGCTCACAGCAGCGCGGCGGCAGGGATGTGGTGATCACCTTCGGGACGATCGCGGCGTCCGCGCTGGCGATCCTGATCGTCGGCACGGTCTGCTACATGGAGGCGACGGGAAGGACGGTGTCGACCGGCCTCGCGGAAGCGATGGGGACGGTGATCGGCTTCTACTTCAGCCAGCTGCTCCATCTGACGCGGCGGGATGCGGCGGCCACGAGCTGAAGGCTCTCCCGAGCCGCGCGGGCGATTTTGTGAGTCATCCCGGCGGGAGCCGGGACCCAGGGACCGAAGCGGCCGAAGGAGGGCTCGATCGCGGTCGCGTCGAAGCGAGCGACGGTGTTCATGGGTCCCGGCTTCCGCCGGGATGACTCTGTAGTTGGGAGTCCACCCGCCGAACGCGAACCGGCCCTCCGGCCCACGTGGCCAGTCGATGCACCCCAAAAAAAACGCCCCGGGGTTTCCCGCGGGACGCCTTGTCTCGCGTCAGCGCGCTCGGGTCACGGGCTTTCGACGCCCTCGTCGTCGTCGAGCAGCTCGATCGCGCCCCAGATCAGCAGCGCGACGACGATCGCGCCGATGATGTAGATGCCGTAGCCGCGGCTGCCGAGCTCGTTCGAACCGGCGGTCTGGGCGCCGGCGACCGGCGCATTGGCGAGGCTCAGCGACTGCGCGGACTGCGCGGCGGCGGCGCTGCTGCCGGCGAGGAGCGCGACTGCGGCGAGCGCGCCCAGGAATTTCGAAGACATATTACCTCCCATAGCTCGAACGATGGCAACAGCGCCAACACTCGGGACCTCCATCAGTTCCAGCAAATTGTGACAATGTCGAGGCACAGTGAAAAAGAGTGTTCAGCCGAGCCTGCCGCGCGTCCAATCGGCGACGACGTTGGACAGGACTTCGAGCGGCATGTCGCCGTTCAGCAGAACCGCGTCGTGAAACGATTTGATGTCGAAACGATCGCCCAGCCGTGCCTTGGCTTCCTCGCGCAGGCGGACGATCTCATTATGGCCGATCTTGTAGCTGCAGGCCTGGCCCGGCCAGACCACGTAGCGCTCGATCTCGCTGGTCGAGCTGAGCTCGTCGAGCCCGACATTCTCCGTGAAATAGCGGATCGCCCGTTCGCGGCTCCAGCCCCTGGCGTGCATGCCGCTGTCGGCGACGAGCCGGGCGGAGCGGTACATGAAGCTCTGGATCATGCCGAGCCGGCCGAGCGGATAATCGGCGTACATGCCCATCTCGCCGGCGAGCTGCTCGGCATAGAGCCCCCAGCCCTCGCCATAGGCCGAAACGCCGATGTTGCGCAGAAGCAGCGGGATCGCCTGGTTCTCGAGCACGATCGAGCCCTGCCAGAGATGGCCCGGCACCGCCTCGTGATGGGTGAGGGTGGGAAGCGCCCATTTCGGCCAGGAGCGGGTGTCGCGCAGATTGATATAATAGGCGCCCGGGCGGGAGCCGTCGAGGCTCGGTCCCTGCGCATAGCCGCGCGGCGCGCCGAGCTCGATGGTCGGCGGCACGCGCTTGATCTCCATCGGCGAGCGCGGGATGGTCTGGAACGCCTCGGGCATGCGGGCGCGGAGCCGCTCCATCATCCGGGTGAGGTCGGCGAGCAGCTCCGTGCGGCCGGCGTCGGTGTTGGGATAGAGGTGGCGCTCCTGCCGGCCGAGCGCGGTGATGCGCTCGCCGACGCTGCCCTGGGTCAGCCCCTCGGCGCGAAGCAGGGGATCGGCCTCCGCCGAAAGCTCGGCGATCTGCCTGAGGCCGGTCTGGTGGACCTCCTCGGGCGTGATGGCGGTGCTGGTCTGGTAGCGCAGGCACATGGCGTAGAAGCGCTCGCCGTCGGGGAGGCGGCTGGCGGCCGGGTTGGGGCCGGCGCCGCGCCGCAAATCGGCGAGCAGGGCGAGCTGGCGGTCGAGCGCGGCGGCGAGGCGGCCGTCGACGATCGCCGCCGCCTGGGTGCCCCAATCGCCCTCGATCCCCTTCTCGCGGGCGCGGCGGACCAGCGACCGGACGAGGTTGGACTCCTCGCCGCGCTCGGCGCGAAGGCTGCGGGTCTGGGCGATGGTGCGGTCGAGGATGAAGTCGGGCGGGACGACGCCGCGGCCGGCATCGGCGCGGGATTGCTGGACTTCGAGCAGGACGTTGCGGGCGAACGACTCGAGCCGGGCGACATAGGCCTCGCAATCGGCGCGGGTCTCGATCTTGTGCTGGCTGTCGAGGAAATCGGGCACGTTCTGGTAGGAGCCGGTCAGCTGCGAGATCGTGTAGGGAACCGGATAGCCGCCGAAATTGCCGTAGGGGATGGTGGCGATGTCGGCGGTGCGCTCGCCGATCCAGAGCACGGTATCGAGCCAGGCCTGCTCGCGCGCGGGCAAAGCGGCGCGGTCGATCCGGCGCAGCCGCGGCATGTGATCGCCGATCGCCTTGTAGGCGCCGGAGCGGCCGGCCGGGCCGGAATCGCTGAGCCGGCTCTTCAGGTAGGCGCGCTCGCCGGTGTCGACGCCGAGCGAGGTGGCGAGCTCGGGGGAGATCCGGAGCATGCCTTCGAAGATGCTGTCGTAAAGGGCGTGGGCCTGGGCGGTTTCGGAGCGGGGCGACATGCCGGCGCAACCGGAAAGGGCGAGGGCGCCGGTGGCGGCGGCCGAGGAGAGCAGGAACTGGCGGCGGTCGAGGGTCAGGGGCATGGCGGGCCTCATGTTGGGGATTGGGGACTGGGGACTGGGAGGAGAAGGGGGACTGGGGACTGGGGACTGGGGACTGGGAGGTTAAGGGGATGGGGCTTGGTGGAGGCTGCGGTGCAGGGCGTTCAGCATTCGGCCTACCCGATCCGCCAAAGCAAGGACCGGATCTATCGCGGTTGGCTTAGCGAGTGCAACGCGGCGGGCGAGCATGAGGAAGGTTTCCGTTTCGGCGAGCGAACCGCGGGCGATGGCGATGAAGCGGGCATAGTCCCGGCGACTGGCGCGGGCATTGCCCTCAGCGATATTGGCCGGAATGGAAGCAGCGGCGCGCAGGAGTTGCGATGTGAGCCGATATTCTTCCGCTTTCGGAAAATCGCGCACGAGCCGATAAATCGCTTCCGCAAGATCCATGGCCAAGCGCCAGACCTCCAGCTCGCGATAATCCCTAACCATCCCAGTCCCCAGTCCCCAGTCCCCAGTCCCCAGTCCCCAGTCCCCAGTCCCCAGTCCCGTCTTCACTGCTCCCGCCGAACCACCCGTCCCCGCGCCATCACGAAACTCATCCGCCTCAGCACGCCGACGTCCGACAGCGGGTCGCCCCGGACCGCGACGATGTCGGCGCTCTTGCCGGGCTCGATCGTGCCGATTTCGGCGGCGAGGCCGAGCAGGTCGGCGGCGTTGACGGTGGCGGCCTCGATCGCGCTCATCGGGGTCATGCCGTGCTGGACCATGAGCAGGAACTCGTCGGCGTTGCGGCCGTGCATCGAGACGCCGGCATCGGTGCCGAAGGCGATTCTGACGCCGGCCGGGACGGCGCGGCGCAGCGCCTGGCCGGTGATCCCGATCCGCCATTCGATCTTGGCGCGAACCTCGCCGACATAGGCGTTCGGATTGGCGCGCAGCCGCTCGATATAGCCGTTGATGGTGGAGAGGGTCGGCACGTAATAGGCCCGGGTCTGACGGAACAGGCGGATGGATTCGTCGTCCATCAAAGTGCCGTGCTCGATCGAATCGGCGCCGACGCGCAGCGCCAGGTTGATGCCGTCGGCGCCGTGGGCGTGGACGGCGACGCGCTTGCCGTAGAGGTGCGCGGTCTCGACGATCGCCCGGGCCTCGTCCTCGAACATCTGCGCGCCGAGGCCGAGGCCGATGCGGCTGTTGACGCCGCCGGTGGTCGCCATCTTGATGACGTCGACGCCGCGCGCGATCTGGCGGCGGACGGCGCGGCGGCAATCCTCGGGGCCGTCGCAGGTGCTGCCCGAATGGAGCAGGTCGTCGTGAAACTCCTCGCGCACGCCGAGCGTCGGATCCATATGGCCGGTGGTCGCCGAGAGCGCGGTGCCGGCATCGACGATGCGCGGGCCGGTCGCCCAGCCGCGGGCGATGGCGTCGCGCAGGCCCAAGGTGATGCCGTCGTCGGAGCCCAAATTGCGCACGGTGGTGAAGCCGGCGTCGAGCGTCTTGCGGGCATTGGCCTCCGCCTCGAAGCTGCGCAGCGGCACGCTCTCGGTGAAATCGGCGAGCTGGCCCTCGATCCCCGCCCGGTCGGTGTTGAGGTGGACGTGGCTGTCGATCAGGCCGGGGAGCACGAAGCGGTCCGAAAGGTCGATCAGGATGCCGCCGGCGGGGACCGGCACGAAGCCGTCCTGCACCGCCTCGATCCGGTTGCCGCGGACGATGATCGAGGCGTTGCGGCGCGGCGGCCGGCCGGGCCGGTCGAGCAGGGTGCCGGCGTGGATCACGGTCAAAGGCGCCGGATCGGCGGCGGGCGCGGGCTGCGCGGCGGTGGAAGCTGGAAGGGCGAAAAGCGCGAGAAGCAGCGGCAGAACGGCGCGAAATCGCATGGCAAACTCCCGGGAAAGGGAAGGCATCGATACCCCAGGAGTCACCCCGGCGAAAGCCGGGGCCCATGAACCGAAGTGCAAGCGGGCTTGCGATGAGGCTTCGCCTCTTGGTCAAAGGCCGTGTTCATGGGTCCCGGCTTTCGCCGGGATGACTCGATTCTGTCTCGTTCCGTCAGCGGAAATCTCCCGCGCCAATCCACAAAATCAAAGGGCTGGCCGGCCATGTTGCATGGCAGCAACAGGGCCGTAGCCTTTGTGGCGGGAGGGCCACAGCGGGGTGTACGGGGATTCCCCTAGGGGTTATTATGGCGCCGCAACGAAGGGGGATCAAAATGTCACGCTCGCACCGCACGCTCCGCCGCGCCGCCCTGATCGGCGCCGCCTCCCTGCTGGCCCTGTCGGCGGCGACGCCGGCCTTCGCCCAGGACGAGCCCGCCGCGGCCACCCCGGAGGACGAGCAGAACGTCGTCGTCACCGCCTCGCTGCGCGAGCAGAATCTGATCGACGTGCCGTTCTCGATCAACGCGCAGACCGAACGCGACATCGAGCGGGCGGCCGCGACCACGATCGAGGACCTGTCGCGCAACGTCGCCGGCCTCACCATCCAGAATCTCGGGCCGGGCCAGAACCAGGTCTCGGTGCGCGGCGTCTCCGCCGGCCAGATCGTCCGCGACCAGCCGGGCGTGAAGGAGCAGGTCGGCGTCTATCTCGACGACAGCGTGATCTCGCTGTCGCTGTTCACCCCCGATCTCGACCTGTTCGACCTGAACCGGGTCGAGACGCTGCGCGGCCCGCAGGGCACCCTGTTCGGCGCCGGCTCGGTCGGCGGCACCATCCGCTACATCACCAACCAGCCCGACATGGACGACATCGAGGGTGCGATCGAGGGCAATCTCAACCTGATCGGCGGCGATTTCGGCGGCCATCTGAAGGGCATGGTCAACGTGCCCTTCGCCGAAGGCGCGGCGCTCCGCGCGGTCGGCTATTACACCGAATATGGCGGCTTCATCGACGCCCGGCGCGAAGGCGGCGGCATCGACGAGAACGTCAATGGCGGCCACCGCGTCGGCGGCCGCCTCTCCGTCACCCTGGAGCCGGCCCCCGGCATCCGGATCACGCCGCGGGCGCTCTACCAGCAGATCCGGGTCAACGGCTTCAACCGGCAGGAGGTCTACAACCTCTACGCCAACCCGTTCACCACCACCCGGCCGGCGGTGACGTTCGGCGAGCGCGAGCAGTTCCTGCTGCTGCGCGAGCGGTTCGAGGACGACATCTTCCTCGCCGACCTGACCGCGAGCATCGACCTCAGCGACAAGGTCCGGATCACCTCGATCTCGACCTATACCGACCGCGACATCCTGGTCAGCCGCGACGCCAGCGCGCTGACCGGAAGCGTCACCGTCGACCTCGCCTTCCCGCCGGCGGCGGTGCTGCTGCCGTCGAACCTGGTCGACACGACCAGCCTGCACACCTTCTCCCAGGAGCTGCGCCTCGGCGCCCATCTCGACGGCGTCTACGACATGGTGTTCGGAGTCTTCTATTCGGATACGTCGCGCGACTACAGCCAGCGCCTGCCCACCCCGGGCTACGACGCCCCCACCGACGTCCGCTTCGGCCCCGGCACCGCGGTCGCGGTGCGGAACGGCTTCCCGGCCAACTCGCCCTACAATGCCGACCTGCCCTACGACATCACCCAGAAGGCGATCTTCGGCGAGGCGACGTTCAACGTCACCCAGCGCCTCGACGTCACCGTCGGCGGCCGTTATTACGACTTCTCCGAGCGGCGCGAGTTCCATTCGGGCGGCCTGTTCTCCAACGGCGACAACAATATCGACGAGACCTCGTCGAACGGGTTCAGCCCGCGCGCCATCGTCAGCTACGAGCTGGCCGACAATTTCCGGGTGAACGCGCAGGCCTCGAAGGGCTTCCGGCTCGGCGGCGTCAACGATCCGCTGAACATCCCGCTCTGCACGGGCGGCGCCAACGGCGTCGACGCGCAGACCTACGGCAACCGTCCGACCTACGAGGACGAGACCTTGTGGAACTACGAGGTCGGGGTGCGCGGCCAGCGGCGCGGCCTGCGCTTCGCGGCGGCGGCCTTCTATACCGACATCAGCAATTTGCAGGTCACCGCCGACGCCGGCACCTGCTCCTCGCGGGTCGTGTTCAACGTACCCGAGGCGCATACGATGGGCGTCGAGGCGGAGCTCAGCATGTCGCCGGCGCCGGGCCTCGATTTCTCGATCAACGGCAGCCTGCTGGAAGCGAAGTTCGATTCCGACGTGACCACCACGGCCGGCGTGATCATCGCCGGCATCCGCGACGGCAACCGGCTGCCGACCGTGCCGAACTTCCAGGCCTCGGCCAATGTCAGCTACAGCTTCCCGGTGATGGACGGGGCCGAGGCCTTCGTCGGCGCCTCGTTCCAGCATGTCGGCAGCCGCTACACCCAGCCGAGCGACCAGGAGAACAATCCCAGGACCTTCGTCCACGGGCTCGCCTTCGGCGGCGCTCCGGCGGGCGCGGCGACCGTGGTCGACCTCAGGCTGCCGGCCTATCAATATGTGAACCTCAGCGCCGGCATCGACTGGGACAACGGTCTGAGCGCGATGATCTACGTGAACAACCTGTTCGACGAGAACGCTTTGCTCTCGTTCGACCGCGAGCGCGGCGGCCGGGCGCGGCTCGGCTTCAACGTCGGCCAGCCGCGGGTGATCGGCATCACCCTGCGCAAGCGCTTCGGCAACTGAACCAGCGCAAGCCGAGCGCATGACGGGCATCACCCGCCGCTCCCTGCTCCTGTCCGGAGCGGGGGCGGCGGCCGCCTCGGCTTTGCCGGGGCCGCTGCGCGCCCAGCCGGGCGAAAACATCCTGGTGGTCGGCGCCGGGGTGTTCGGGGCGTGGACCGCGACGCGGCTGCTGGCGGCGGGCCACCGGGTCACCCTGGTCGACGCCTGGGGGCCCGCCCATGCCCGGGCCTCCTCGGGCGGAGAATCGCGGATGACCCGCGGCTCCTACGGCGCCGACGAGGTTTATACGCGAATGGCGCTCGACTCGCTGGTCGAATGGCGGGCGCTGTCGCAGCGCTCGGGCCTGCCCATCTTCCACGAGCTCGGGGTGCTGTTCTTCTTTCCCGAGGCCGACCCGTTTCTCGCCCAGACGATGGCGGTGCACCGGCGGCTCGGCCTGCCCACCGAGCTGCTGGAAGCGCGGGAGATGCGCCGGCGATTTCCGCAGATCGACTTTGGCGGCGTCGCCGCCGGCCTCTACGAGCCGCGCTTCGGCGCGCTGATGGCGCGGCGGGCGGTGCAGACCCTGGTCGCCGAGTTCGTCCGGGGCGGCGGCGACTATCGCCACGCGCAGGTTCGCGCGCCGGTCGACGAGCGGAGGCGGCTGCGGCACGTGTTCACGCGCTCGGCCGCCATGCTCCACGCCGATCATTTCGTCTTCGCCTGCGGGCCGTGGCTCGGCACCTTGTTTCCGAACCTGCTCGGCCGGCGGATCTTCCCGACCCGGCAGGAGGTGTTCTTCTTCGCGCCGGAGGCCGGCGATACGCGCTTCCAGCCCGGGCGGCTGCCGGGCTGGGCCGATTTCAACGGCGGCGACATCTATTACGGCTTTCCGGACCTGGAGGGCCGCGGCTTCAAGATCGCGCACGACGCGCACGGGCCGCCGATGGATCCGGACACGGGCGACCGCGCCTTCTCGGCGCAGGCGCTGGCGGACGTGCGCGCCTTCATGGCTCGCCGCTTCCCCGCGCTGGCCGCCCGCCCGCTCAACGAGGCGCGGGTCTGCCAATATGAGAACAGCTCGAACGGCGACTTCCTGATCGACCGGCACCCGGATTGGGAGAATGTCCTGCTGGTCGGCGGCGGCTCCGGCCACGGCTTCAAGCACGGTCCCGCCGTCGGCCGCTACGCCGCCGACCTGCTGCTCGGCCGGCTGGCAACGCCGGAGCCCCGCTTCAGCCTCGCCACCAAGGCCGAGAGCGAGGCCCGCGCGGTGCACTAATCGCGGGCGGCGCGGGCGCTTGGCGCGAAGTTGGTCCGGCCGGTTTCCCGGATCCGCCCGCCGGCCATCCGCCCCTCGACCAGCTCGTAGCCGAGCAGGGCGAAGATCCGTCCGCGCAGGAAGATCGGCCGGGCATTGCCGTACCAGTCGGCGCAGGACGCCTTGCAATCGTCGTCGGCGGTGCCACGGACCAAAGCGGCGAGCTCGCCGGCCTCGGCGAAACGGCGCTCGTCGCGGCGCAGGAAGAGCATCGCGGCGGCGCTCCCGAAGAAGCGCTGGTAGGCCTCCTCGACCGGCTTGGCGATCGGCAGGCCGAGAATCCCCGTGCTGCCGTCCTCATTGTCGGGGCGGAAGAAGTAAGCGTGGCTGCGGGTTTCGCCTTCCTGCGCGGCGGGAAGCGTGAAAACGTCGCCGAGCCGCGCGCCGCCGGACAGCTCGACCGCGGTGAAACCGAGGCTCTCGTCGCGGCCGCTGCCGACGACGAGACCGTCCCGGCCGAGCACCTCGATCCGGCCGATGCCATGGCTGAGCGGCAGGCTGGCGACGCGGCCGCCGCGCAGCGGCGCCGCGAACAGGATGGCCGGCCGGTCCTCGCCATAGGCGCCGCCGCCGTAGAGCACCTGATCGCCGACGAAGCGGTTGTGGAAGCTCCAGCTTTCGCCTTCGGGCCCGGGCAGCCGCCGGTAAAGATCGCGCGAGGCCGCGTTCGAGCCGTCGCCGAACTCTTCGATCGGCAGGCGGAGCAGGGCGACATTGCCGGCGCTGACCTCCGGCCCGCCCATCCAGTCACCGCCGCCTTGCGCGCGCAACAGGACGTTGAGCACGCCGTCGCCGGCATCCTCGCGGAACGAGAATTGATCGATGGGCGCGCCGCGCGCCTCGATCGCCGAGGGCGCCTCCCACCCGAACGGCAGCCGGTAGAGGAAGGCCTGGTTCTCGTCGCGATCCTCGTTGCGCCAGGAGCCGGCGCCCGAGACCCAGAGATAGACCGCTCCGGCCGAGACGTAGAACGTGCGCGATTCCGGCCCGAGCACGCCGACCGCCGAGCAATCGAGCACCGGCGCGGTGAGATCGCAGTTCGTTACCGAATGCAGCGTGTCGAGCTCGAACTTGCCGGGCTCGCGCATCCGCGGCGCGATGAAGATGTTGCGCGCCGTGGCGATGCGGCGGAACGGCGTGTCCTCGTCATAGCCCGGCTGCCATTTGCGAAGGCCGGGCAGGGCCTCGAGCGGGTCGTCGTCCCAGTCCAGAGAGAGCGGCGTGTAGAAGATCAGGCGGTTGCCAATCAGCCGCGAGGCATAATTGCGCGAGCTGTAATAATCGTTGGATTTGAGGTGATAGCTGTCCTCGTAGCGCAGACGGCCGTTCGGGCTGAGGCGGAAGCGGTTCAGCTCGGTGCCGCCCCGGTCGTAGGAATAGCCGACGACGATCACCCGGTCGCCGAGCAGCAGCATCTCGTCATACCAATCGCCCTCGCCCGAGACTCCGGGCGGGAAGGCGTTGATCGAATCGACCGGGCGCATATCGCCGCGCGAGATATTGACGGTGAACAGGCGGCCCCGGCGCAGGATCACGAGATTGTCGCCGCTGACCTTGACGATGCCGCCCTCGTCGACGTTCGCTTCCTGGGTGTTGGTGATGCTCTCCTGCCGGGCCGCCGATCCGGTGACGGAGATGTCCATATCCGCCGCGGTCTCGTTCATCGCCTCGGCGGGTGCGACGGCCCCGGGCTCGGGCGACGGCGGGGCCGGCATCGGCGCCATGACGGGCATCGGCGGCGGCGTCTGCGCGGCGCGGTGCCGGCGCAGGAAGCGGCGAAGCTCCGCGTCCGAGCGGAAGGCGGTGAGGCTGCCCGAGGCATGGGCAGCGGCCGCGGGCTGGGCCCGCGCTTCCTGCGGGGTGAAATCGCCCGCGAGCAGGCCGCAGGCGCCGAGCGCCATGCAGATCGTGAGAAAGACTTTCCGGCCCCGTCCCTCCGCGCTCATGCCGCACCTCCGTGACAGTGATACAACATATCATTCACGCTTTCGGCGTCCATGGCAAGCGGAATATGCCGGGCCTGCTAGGGTGAACCCACCAGCGCGTCGGCGATGCGCTGGGCAAAGACGTCCAGGTCGGTCCGGTTGGTGTTGGCGAGAATCACGATCGTCGCGTTCCGATCGAGCAGCCGGTAGAGCACCGCATTGGCGCCCATGATGCTGCCCGGCCGCTTCGCCACCCGCCAGGTCCGCCCGCCGCGCGTGAAGCTGTACGACCAGAGGCCGTAGCCGTAATCGTCGAGCCCGGGCGTCAGCAATTGCTGCCGCAGGTCCGGCCGGAGCAGGCGATCGCCGCCGTAGAGCGCGTCGGCGAACAGGGCGAGGTCGGCCGCGGTCGAATACATGCCGCCGGCCGCGTACGAATTCTCCCAATAGAACGGCATCTCGGCGACCAGAGCGCGCGTGTCGTCGCGCCAGAAATAGGTCGGCGCCAGCCGCTCCACGATCCTGTCCCAACGCGCCATGCCGGTGTCGTCGAGCCCGAGCGGGCGCAGGATGCGCTCGGCCAGCGCGTCCTCGAACGGCTTGCCGGTGAGGCGCTCGACGATCCGGCCCAGCACGACATAATCGGCATTGTTGTAGTCGAACGCCTGGCCCGGCTCCCGCGCCAGCGGCCCGCTGCAGCAGCGGGCGAGCAGCGCCTCGGCGCTCAGCGGGCGCTGATAATATTCGATGCCGTCGCGAAACGCCTCCTGATAGCTGCCGACCCGGTCCCACTGGGCGATGCCCGAGGTGTGATTGAGCAGCTGGCGGACGGTGACTCGCTCGGCGCCCTCGCCGGGATAATCGGGCAGAGCGGCGCGGAGCGGCGCGTTGAGATCGAGCCGCCCTTCCTGCGCGAGCTGGAGGATGAGGACCGCGGTGAACAATTTGGTGATCGAGGCGATCCGGTAGCGCGTGTTCATCGCGGCTGGAACGGCGTTCGCCCGGTCCGCCAGCCCGAAGGCGCGGCTGTACAATGTGTAGCCGCGCTCGCGGACCAGGATCGTGCCGCTGAAGTCATGCTCGCGGGCGAAGCCGTTGACGGTCGCGCCGAGCGGCGAGGGGGCCGGCCGCGCGGCCGCCGGCGCGGCGAGCCCAAGGAGCAGCAGGACGGCGCAGGCCAGAACCCGCGTCACTGGCCGCGGTCCAGCTTGTCATTGATCGAGGCGAGCAGGCGGACCGTGGCCCGGCCATAGCGGATCAGCGAGAGCAAGGCGCCGGCCGCGAGACCGACGGTCAGGAAAATCAGGAATCTGTCCATGTCCGTCATGGCGCCACCCTCCTTGCCGCGATCCACAATGCGCGACATACTGCGCAAATCGCTATGAGCAGTATAGTGCACAGTCAAGCCGAAACGGACGCCGACCGGCCGAACGTGCTGGCCCACGTCGCCGGCAACGTCCGGCGGCTTCGGCTCGAGCGGGCGCTGAGCCAGACGGCGCTGGCCGAACTCTCGGGCCTCAGCCGGCGCATGATCGTCGCGATCGAGAGCGACGAGGCGAATGTCAGCCTTTCCAGCCTCGATCGGCTCGCCGCCGCGCTTGGCGTCAGCCTCGCCGATACGGTCCGGGCGCCGGACGCGCCGGACAATCGCCGCATCGAAAGCCTCGCCTGGCGCGGCGCCGATCCCGACAGCCAGGGCGTGCTGCTGGGGACGGCGCCGGCGCGCCGCGAGGCCGAGCTCTGGCTCTGGTCGCTCGGCGAGGGCGAACGCTACCCGTCCGAATCGGGCTCGGGAGACTGGCACGAAATGCTGCTGGTCATCGAAGGCCTGCTCGTCGTCGAGACCGCGGACGGCCGTCACGAGATCGGCCCCGGCGATTTCCTGATCTTCAGCAGCGCGAAGCCCTATGTCCTCGCCAACGGCGGCGGCGGCACCGTCCGCTTCGTCCGCAACGTCGTGCTCTGAGCGAAACAACCGAGTCATCCCGGCGGAAGCCGGGACCCATGAACACGGATTACGGCGGTCCGCAGGGAGTTTGGCGCCCTACCTTCACACGCTTCCGTTCATGGGTCCCGGCTTTCGCCGGGATGACTATTGGGGTTGCCGCCGTCCCGCCGAGCGCTCGCGCACCGCGCGGAATTCGGAAGCGGGGCGCCATTGCGGCCAGTCGCCGCCGTCGGCGAGCCGCTGGGCGATGCGGTAGGCCAAAGCGACGTCCTGGGCGGCGCCGCGCAGGTCCCAATCGGGGCGCCATTCGTCGCAGCCCTGATGATAGCAATTGGCGGTGAACTCGCTGACCCAGCGGTCGCCGGCGGCGCGGCCGCCTTCGACCAGATCGACGCCGCCGCCGAGCGCCATCAGCAGCAGCACCGGCACGCCGCGCTTGGCGAGCGGGAAATGGTCGGCGCGGTAGAACAGGCCGCGCTGCGGCTGCGCGTCGGGAGTGACGGCACGGCCCTGGCCGGCGGCGAGCTCGGCCATCAGCGCCTCCAGGCTCGACTGGCCCTGGCCGATCAGGATCACGTCGCGCGCCGGCCCGGCGCTCTGCAGCGTGTCGAGGGTGAGGTTGGCGACCATCGTTTCGGCGGGGTAGAGCGGGTTGGCCGCATAATATTCCGAGCCGAGCAGACCGCGCTCCTCCGCCGTCCAGGCGGCGAACAGCAGGCTGCGCGCGGGCCGGCGGCCGGCCGCGAAATGGCGGGCGATCTCGAGCATTCCGGCGATGCCGAGCGCGTCGTCATGGGCGCCGTTGCGGATCGTGTCGCCGCGCGCGTCGGCCGGGCCGATGCCGTAGGCGTCCCAATGGCCGGAGACCATGATCGTCTCCTCGGGCCGCGCCGCTCCCGGCAGCCGGGCGATGACATTGTGGCTTTCGACCCGCTCGACCGTCACCGGCAGGTCGGCCGAGAAGGTGGCGCCGAGGTCGACCGGGCGGAAGCCGGCGGTGCGCGCCTGCCGCTTCACGGTCTCGAAATCCAGGCCGGCGCGGCGGAACAGGCCCGCGGCCGCCTCGCGCTGGATCCAGCCCTGCAGGAGCACCGGCGCCCGCGCGCCGGGGCCGAGCACGACATTGTAATTCTCGCCGGCCGGCGCCTGCACCGTGTTCCAGCCATAGCCGGCGCCCTCGGTTTCGTGGATCACGAGCGCGCCGATCGCGCCGCGCCGCGCCGCCTCCTCGAACTTGTAGGTCCAGCGGCCGTAATAGGTCATCGCCCGCCCGCCGAAGAGGCCGGCGACGGGGTCGCCCGGCCCGGCCTCGAAGTCGGGGTCGTTGACCAGGAACACGGCGATCTTGCCGTGGAGGTCGGCGCCGCCGAAATCGTCCCAGCTGCGCTCCGGCGCGCTGACGCCGTAGCCGACGAACACCATCGGCGCGCCCTCGATGCGGACCCGGTCGGTTTCACGCACCGTGCTGACGTAGAGGTCGGTTGGCGATTGGAGGATCAGAGTCTCGCCATGGCCGGTGATCGTGAAGCGCGCGACCGGAGGAACCTGGGTGCGGATCAGCGGCACGCGCTGGGTCCAGCCGCCATTCTCGCCGCCCGGCTCCAGGCCGAGCGCGCGGAACTGCTCGATGAGGTACGCGATCGTGCGCGTCTCGCCTTCGGTGCCGGGGGCGCGGCCTTGCATCTCGTCGGCGGCGAGCGCCCGGGTCCAGTCGGACAGGCGTTGCGGGTCGATCGGCGCATAGGAGGCGGTGGAGGCGGCATCGGCGCTTTCGGCCAGCCGGTCGGCGAGCCGGCCGGCGGTCGCACAGCCGGACAGGGCGAGGGCGAGGAGCAGCGGGAGAAGCTTCGTCATGCCGTAGTCTTTCGCGCTTTTCGCAGGCGGCACAAGGCTGCTAGACCGCGCGCCATCCTCGACGAAGAAAGTTCGAACTCATGCGCTGGTTCCTGCCGCTCCTGCTCGTTCCCGCCGCCGCCTTCGCCCAGCCCGCCTCCAGCCCGATCGCCTATCCGCAAACCGAGCGCGGCGACGTGGTCGAGGAACAGTTTGGCGAGCGGGTCGCCGATCCCTATCGCTGGCTCGAGAACGACGTCCGCGAGGATCCGCGGGTGCGCGCCTGGGTGACCGCCCAGAACGAGGTTTCGAGCGCCTATCTCGCCGCCTTGCCGGGCCGCGACGCGATCCGGGCGCGGATGACCCAGATGTACGATTACGAGCGCTTCGGCGTGCCCGAGAAGGCCGGCGATTTCTATTTCTACACGCGCAACAACGGGCTCCAGAACCAGTCGGTGCTCTACGTCCGCGAAGGGCTGAACGGCGCGCCCCGGGTGCTGATCGATCCCAATGCCTGGTCGCAGGACGGCGCCACCGCGCTCGCCGAATGGGACCCGTCCGCGGACGGCCGCCACCTGCTCTATTCGGTGCAGGACGGCGGCACCGACTGGCGGACGGTGCGCGTGCTCGACGTCGCCACCGGCCAGCCGACCCAGGACGAGGTCCGCTGGGTCAAATTCTCCAACCTCGACTGGGCCAAGGACGGCTCCGGCTTCTTCTATTCCCGCTTTCCCGAGCCCGCGCAGGGCGCGCAATTCCAGTCGCTGAACGAGAATCACGTCATCTATTTCCACCGGCTCGGCACCCCGCAGAGCGAGGACCGGCTGGTCTATGCGACCCCCGACCGGCCGCGGCTCAGCCACAATGCCGAGGTCTCGGAGGACGGCAACTGGCTGATCGTCAGCTCGAACGAAGGCACCGACGCCCGCTACGAGATCGCCCTGATCGACCTTCGCCGGCCGGATTCGAGCCCGCGCCGGCTGATCACCGGCATGGAGAACGACTGGACCTATCTCGGCAACAGCGGCGACACCTTCTACTGGAGCACCAACAACGCCGCGCCGCGCCAGCGCATCGTCGCCACCGACATTGCCAGCCCGACGCTCCAGATCCGCGAGATCGTGCCCGAGGACGCCGCGACGCTGCAGGGCGCCTCGATCGTCGGCCGCCAGCTGATCGCCCGCTACCTGGTCGACGCCAAGAGCGAGGTCCGCACCTTCGCTCTCGACGGCCGCCGCACCGGCATCATCCATCTGCCGGGCATCGGCAGCACCGCCGGCTTCCGGGGCGACCAATCGGGCAGCGAGACCTTCTACAGCTTCACCAGCTTCAACAGCCCCGGCGCCGTCTACCGCTACGACAGCGCCACCGGCCGCAGCGACGTCTTCGCCCGCCCCCAGCTCGCCTTCGATCCCGCCGATTACGAGGTGCGCCAGAGCTTCTACACGTCGAAGGACGGCACCCGGGTGCCGATGTTCCTGGTCCACCGCCGCGGCCTCGACATGCGCCGGCCGCAGCCGACCTTGCTCTACGGCTATGGCGGCTTCAACGCCGCCGAGCTGCCCCGCTACCAGCCGAAATGGCTGACCTGGGTCGACATGGGCGGCGTGCTCGCGGTGGCGAACCTGCGCGGCGGCGGGGAATATGGCGAGGCCTGGCACGATGCCGGCCGGCGGGCGCTGAAGCAGAACACGTTCGACGATTTCATCGCCGCGGCCGAACACCTGATCCGCACCCGGGTCACCAGCCGCCAGCAGCTCGCCATCGAGGGCCGCTCGAACGGCGGCCTGCTGATCGGCGCGGTGCTGAACCAGCGGCCGGACCTGTTCGCGGCGGCCTTGCCCACCGTGGGCGTGATGGACATGCTCCGCTTCGACCGGTTCACCGCCGGCCGCTATTGGGTCGACGATTACGGCTATCCGAACCGCGAGGCCGATTTCCGGATCCTGCGCGCCTATTCGCCCTACCACAACATCCGCCCGGGCACGCATTACCCGCCGCTGCTGGTCACCACCGCCGACACCGACGACCGGGTCGTGCCGAGCCACAGCTTCAAATATATCGCGGCGATGCAGCAGGCCGATCCGAACGGCGCCCCGCATCTGATCCGGATCGAGACCCGCGCCGGCCACGCCTCGGGCAAGCCGACCGACAAGCAGATCGCCGAATATACCGACATGTACGCCTTCATTGCCCACCATACCGGGCTGCGGCCGGAGGGCGCGCCGGGCGGCGGGGAGCGGGGCGCGCGTTAACCATCTCGTTCATCGCCCGCTCAGGCAGGTTGGGAAACACTGGGGCACCGGACTGCGTTTTTGTCCGATCTGTCTTTCAAGGAGCCCGTATCATGCTCAGAACATTGATTTTCGGGGCGGCGGTGGCGGTAAGCGCCGCGGTCGCTCTGCCCGCCTCGGCCGAGGCGCAAGGCTATTATCGCGACGGCTATCGCAACGGCTATCACCGTGACGGCTACCGCGGCGACCGCGGCTACCGCCATCACCGCCGCTACTACCGGCCCCGCACCCGCGTCGTCGTCAGCTACGGGCCGGGCTATTACGGCTATGGACCGGGCTACGGCTACGATCCCTATTATTACCGGGGCGGCTACGGCTATTACCCGGCCCGCTATTATGGCGGCCGCCGCTATTATCGGGGCCGCTATCGCTGCGGCGACGGCACCACCGGCGCGATCGTCGGCGGCGCCACGGGCGCGCTCATCGGCAGCGAGATCGACCGTAGCGGCGGACGCCATCGCTATCGCTACGGCCGGCGCGGCGGCGACGGCACCACCGGCGCGATCATCGGCGGCGCGATCGGCGCCCTGATCGGCCACGAAGCGACCCGCTGCTGACTCTGAAAACCCTCTCCCTGGGGAGAGGATGAGCAGGCACGCCATGCCCCCGGCATGGCTGCGGATGTCCGGGGGACATCCGCACCTGCTCATGGTGAGGGGTTAAGGCGTTCGAGTTTCATGCGCGCACGCCCGAACCCCTCACCCCAGCCCTCTCCCCATGGGAGAGGGAGCTAGCTTAGCACCTTCGCCAGATTGTCGAGCACCATCCCCCAGCCGTGGCGGGTGCGCTCCTCGTAATCCGCCCAGACGCCTTCGTGAGTCAGGGTCAGGCGGGAGCCCTCACCGTCGGGCACGATCTCGATCGTGATCCGGGTGCGCTCCTCGCCGAAGCTCGTCCAGAAATCGAAGGCGAGGCGGCTCGGCCGGTCGATCTCGACATATTCGCCATAATGTTCGGCGAGGTCCGCGCCGCGCCGCTCCCAGATGGCGAAGCGGCCGCCGACCCGGGCGTCGATCTCGACCTTCTCCATCACGCCGCCTTCGGTCGCGAACAGCCAGCGGCGGGCGCTGTCCGGTTCGAGCCAGGCGTCGAACACGGCCTCGGGAGACGCGGCGATCGACCGCTCGACGGTTACCGTGACCATGCTCAGCCCTCCGCCTTCATCTTCGCGCGCCGCGCGCGCTCGGCCTCGCTCGGATCGTCCTGGGCGAACGAGCCGGTGCGCACCGGCCCTTTCGGTCGGTAGCGGGAGATGACGACGCCGGTCGTCGAGGTGCGGCCGTCGGCCAGCGCCCATTCGCCCGGCTTCGCATCCTCGCCGAACAGGCGCTTGCCCTTGCCGAGCAGCACCGGGAAGACGAGCAGGTTGAGCTCGTCGACCAGCCCCGCCGCGAGCAGCGACTGGACGAGGACGGAGCTGCCCTGGGTCAGGAGGTCCGGCCCGTCGCCTTCCTTCAGCCGAGCGACCGCCTTAGGCACGTCGCCCTCCAGCCTGACGCTGTTCTGCCAGGCCAGAGGATCGTCGGACGAGGCGGCGACATATTTGGTGACGGCGTTGAACGGATCGGCGATCTCGCCCTTCTGATAGGGCCAGTAGGCGGCGAAAATCTCATAGGTCCGGCGCCCGAGCAGGAGATCGAAGGGCCTGGCGAAGCCTTCGCCCATCGCGGCGTCCACGACCTCGTCCCAAAACGGAAAGACCCAGCCGCCATGGTCGAAGCCGCGGGTCGGATCCTCTTCCGGCCCGCCGGGCGCCTGAATCACGCCGTCGAGGCTGACGAACATCCCGACCCTCAGCTTCCTCATTGCGCCAGCTCCCGGGCGAGCTCCTCGAGCTGGGTGGCGCAAGTGCCCCAGCCTTCCTGGAAGCCCATCTTCTCGTGGGTGTCGCGGTCGGCGGCGTTGCGGTGCAGCGCGACGGCGCGGTAGAGGGTTTTGCCGTCGCCGGCGTCGGCCAGCGTCATCACCGCGGTCATCGGAAAGGATTCGCAGCCTTCGCCCATCTGGGCGGGGCGATATTCGGGGCCGAGCGCGCTGGTCCAGACCAGTTTCTCGCGCTCGACCACCTCGAGCACGCAGCCGGCCTCGCCATGGCCGGTGTCGAAGCCGTCCGGACCGACCATCCGCATCCGGAAGATGCCGCCGGGCTGAAGGTCCAGCTCGAGCTCGCTGATCTCGTAAGGCCTGGGCGCGAACCAGCGCTTCAGCAGCGCCGGGTCGGTCAGCGCCTTCCAGACCAGGTCGCGGGGCGCGTTCAGGGTGCGCTCGAGCACCAGGTCGTTGCCGTCGGCCATCATTCTTCTCCTTTGGCTTGAATGTCTGCGAGAAAGTCTTCGAGCCGGTCGAGCCGGCCTTCCCAGAGCGCGCGCTGCTCGGCGATCCAATGCTCCGCCGCCGACAACGCCTTCGGCTCGATCCGGCAGGTGCGCACGCGGCCCTTCTTCTCCGATTTGACCAGGCCGCTCGTTTCCAGCGCCTGCACGTGCTGGAGCACGGCCGGCAGGCTGATCGAGAGCGGCCGGGCCAGCTCGGAGACGCTTGCCGGTCCGCGTGAAAGCCGCGCCAGCATCCCACGCCGCGTCGGATCCGCGAGCGCCTGGAAAGCGAGGTCGAGCCGAGCCGATTCGTTAAGCATGTGCTTAACTAACGAATCCTGGTTTCGAGCGCAAGAGAAACTTCACAGGATGCTTAACTATTGAGCCGCATCACGTCATTCCAGCGAAAGCTGGAATCTCTCTTCTCTTGAACCCGCGCCGCAAAGGCAGTGAGATTCCAGCTTTCGCTGGAATGACGGTATTCCGGCGATCCCCGCGAGACTCGCGCCTCCTTTACAGGGGCGGGGGCGCTGCTATCGCCCGGCCATGACGCACCAGCCCGACTCCATCCTGATCGTCGATTTCGGCAGCCAGGTGACTCAGCTGATCGCCCGGCGGGTGCGCGAGGCCGGGGTGTATAGCGAGATCGCGCCATTCAACCGGGCCGACGAAGCGTTCGCCCGGCTCAGCCCCAGGGGCATCATCCTTTCCGGCGGCCCGTCCTCGGTGATGTGGGACGACAGTCCGCGGGCGCCGCAGCATTTCTTCGACGCCGGCCTGCCGATCCTCGCCATCTGCTACGGCCAGCAGACCATGGCGCAGCAATTGGGCGGACGCGTCGCGCCCTCCGACAATCGCGAGTTCGGGCGGGCCTTCATCGAGATCATTGGCGAGAGCGTCCTGTTCGACGGCCTGTGGAAGCCGGGCGAGCTCCACCAGGTCTGGATGAGCCATGGCGACCGGGTCGAGGCGCTGCCGGAGGGGTTCAGCGTCGTCGCGTCCTCCGAAGGCGCGCCCTATGCCGTCGCGACCGATGAGCGGCGCCGCTTCTTCAGCCTCATGTTCCACCCCGAGGTCGTGCACACGCCGGACGGCGGCAAGTTGCTCGCCAATTTCGTCCGTCACGTCTGCGGCCTGCCGGGCGACTGGACGATGGCCGAATATCGGGCGACCAAGCTCGCCGACATCCGCGCCCAGGTCGGGCAGGGGCGGGTGATCTGCGGCCTGTCCGGCGGCGTCGACAGCGCCGTGGCGGCGGTGCTGATCCACGAGGCGATCGGCCACCAGCTCACCTGCGTGTTCGTCGATCACGGCCTGCTGCGCCTGGCGGAAGCTGAGACCGTCGTGAACCTGTTCCGTAACCACTACAACATTCCGCTGGTTCACGTTGATGCGTCGAAGCAATTTTTGGGTGAGCTCGCAGGCGTTACCGACCCGGAGCAGAAGCGCAAGACCATCGGCAAGCTGTTCATCGATGTGTTCGAGGCCGAGGCCAAGAAAATCGGCGGCGCGGAATTTTTGGCGCAGGGCACGCT
>Ga0070677_10000140_pt1 | contig 24374 bp, 26 predicted proteins | sample KBSM63metaG_FD_64674 | JGI IMG/M metagenome (GOLD analysis project Ga0070677, IMG submission 64674) | Miscanthus rhizosphere microbial communities from Kellogg Biological Station, Michigan, USA - KBS M6-3 metaG | ecosystem: Host-associated > Plants > Roots > Rhizosphere > Soil ... | reverse complement strand
CCATAAGGCGAGCGGATCACCATCGGCACCGACCATTCGCCGGCGGTGCGGTAGCGGATCCGGCCGGCCTCGGAGAAGATCTGGTCGAAGCCGGGGAAGATGTAGTCGGCGAACTGGATCTCGATGACGGGCTTGAGGCCGTAAAGGCCCATGCCGATGCCGGTCGCGACGATGCCGCCCTCGGCGATCGGCGCGTCGAACACCCGGGTCCGCCCATATTTCTTCTGCAGGCCCGCGGTGACCCGGAAGACGCCGCCGAAATAGCCGACATCCTCGCCGAGCACGACGATGTCGCCGTCGCGCGCCATCATCACGTCATGAGCGTCGTTCAGCGCCTCGATCATGTTCATGACGCTCATTTGCCGCGCCTCGTCTCGGCCTTGGCGGCGTCGCATTGCTCGGCCAGGTGCCATGGCGGATCGGCGAAGACGTCGGCGAACATCGAATCGACGTCCTCATAATGGCCGTTGCCGAGCGTGCCCTGCTTCTCCGCTTCCTTCTGCGCGGCGCGGACCTCTTCGCTCAAGCTTTCCTCGAGCGCCTTGTGCCGCTCCTCGTCCCACTCGCCGAGGCCGATCAGATGCCGCTTCAATCGCGCGATCGGATCGCCGAGCGGCCAGGCGGCGCCCGCATCCTTCGGCCGGTAGACGGTCGGATCGTCCGATGTGCTATGGCCCTCCGCCCGATAGGTGAACAACTCGATCAAAGTCGGCCCGAGATTGGAGCGCGCCCGGTCCGCCGCCCAGCGCGTCGCGGCATAGACGGCCAGCGCGTCGTTGCCGTCGACCCTCAGGCCGGCGATGCCATAGCCTACGGCCCGCGCTGCGAAGGTGGTCAGCTCGGCCCCCGCAATCCCCGAGAAGGTCGAGATCGCCCACTGATTGTTGACCACGTTGAGGATCACCGGCGCCCGGTAGACTCCGGCGAAGGTCACCGCATTGTGGAAATCGCCCTCGGCCGTCGCGCCGTCGCCGATCCAGCCGGCGGCGATGCGGCTGTCGCCCTTGATCGCGCTGGCCATCGCCCAGCCCACCGCCTGCGGATATTGGGTGGCGAGGTTGCCGGAGATGGAGAAGAAGCCCTTCTCCCGGTCCGAATACATGATCGGCAGCTGGCGGCCTTTGAGCTTGTCGCCCTTGTTCGAATAAATCTGGCACATCATCTCGACCAGCGGATAGTCGCGCGCCACCAGCAGCCCCTGCTGGCGGTAGGTCGGGAAGCACATGTCCTCGGCGTCGAGCGCGTGCGCCGCGGCGACCGCCACCGCCTCCTCGCCGAGCGACTTCATGTAGAAGCTGGTCTTGCCCTGGCGCTGGGCGCGGAACATGCGTTCGTCGAACACCCGCACCAGCACCATGTCGCGAAGCATCCGCCGCAGCGTGTCCGGATCGAGCCGCGGATCCCACGGGCCGACCGCCTTGCCCGCCTCGTCGAGCACGCGGACGAGCGTGTAGCAGAGCTTATGGGTTTCGGCCGCGGCCACCGCCACGTCGGGCCTGGCGACGCTGCCCGCCGCCGGAATCGCGATGCCGCTGAAATCGACCGCGTCGCCGGGACGGGCCTCGGGCTCTGGAACGTGGAGCGAGAGCGCCGGTCGATTGCGGCGCTCGCTTTTGTCGGTCATCCTCGGCCCGTTTCCCTTGTTTCAGCGCCGCCCGTAATGGATTTTTTCGCGCCGTGCACCCCCCGCGGCCGGAGGCGAAGTGCCGGGCATGGACCGAACCCGCGACCGTGCTAGGAAGCTCCCGCGAAACGGAGGAAAAATGAAAGCCATTCATCTCGTCACGCCGCTGGCCGCGCTCGCCGGGCTCGGCGCCTGCGCCGAGGCCGGCGACAAGGCCGCCCCGGCCGACAATGCCGCAGCCGCCGCTTCCGCCAACGAGGCCTTCGGCGGCGCCCCGGCCACGCCGCCGGCTGACGGACCGCTCGCCGTCTATGTCGGCAAGCAGCCGTTCGAGCGGGTCGGGGGCACCGCCTTCCTCGATCATCCACGCGTGCGCGCGGCGGTCGGGGCGGCGGTTCGGAGCGAGGATCCGAGCCTGTGGGTGTTCCGCCTCGACGCGACCCGCCGGCCGATCGTCCTGAAGGACGGACGGCTGCTCTCGGCCGGCTGCGAGACCGGCAATTGCTCGGGCCGCAACTGGACGGTCAGGATCGACACGCTCGGCGCGATCGCCGAGATCTGCTGGCATGAAGGCGGCCGCACCCAGATCTTTTCCGGCGGCCGCGCCGGGATCGCCAGCGAAGGCGGCTGCCCGACCGAATAGGAGATGAAGCCCGTGACGATCATCCGCCTCTGGCTGCTGGCCGCGCTCGCGGCGCTGGCCGCCTGTGCAACTGCGACGGCGCCGCCGGCGCCCGCAATCTATGTCGTTCGCCACCTCAACACCCCGGCGGGCGAGCGCGATCCCGATCTGCTGCCCGAGGGCCGGCGCAATGCGGACCTGCTCGCTGCCTGGTTCGGCCCGGTGCGGCCGCGTGCCATCTATGTCAGCGACTTCAGGCGGACCCGGCAGACCGCGGCGCCGCTGGCGGCCCGGCTCGGTCTGGAGCCGCTCGTCTACGATCCCGCCGACACGCCCGGCCTGATCGCCCGCGTCCGCGCCGGCCCGCTGCCGGCCCTGATCGTCGGCCATTCGAACACCGTGCCCGACATCGTCGCCGCGCTCGGCGGCTCCCGGCCGGCGCCTCTGGTGCATGAGGATTTCGGGGACATCTGGCGGGTGGACGCCGACGGCACCACCGTCAGAATGCGGATCGACGCGCCGCGACGGTAAGTCCCGGCGTCGGCGCTCCGCACGGCTGGACTCTGCCCGCCTATTCGGTCACTCTTACTTGCCGAAGTCGGACGACGGGCAAGTCGGGACAAGAATCGGGGGGCGCATATGGACAATGGTCAGGTCGATCCGGAAGTCGTGACGCCCGTAAGGCCGCTGCCGTTTCCGTTGAAGCTGCTGACCAGCGCCGGCTTCGTCGGCTTCATCGCGCGGTTCTTCGCGTGGTGGCGCAAGCCGGTGAAGCTCGGTCCCGTCGTCTTCCCCCGCCACGCGGATGCCTGCGCGATCCTTTCGCGGGACGAGGATTTCTCGCTGGAGCCGGTCTACAAGGAAAAGCTGACCGCGGTGAACGAAGGCCCGTTCATCCTGGGCATGGACCGCTCTGATCCGGCCCATGCCAAGGAACGAAAGGCGCTCTACGACGCGCTCAACGCGGTCGATCTCGACCGGCTGAGGGACGCGGCCGAGGCCGATCTCTCCGCGCGGCTCGCGGCGATTCCGGCCGGCGGCGAGATCGACGTGGTCGGCGGCTATGCCCGCCCGGTCGCGGCGGCGACCTCGCAGCGGCTGTTCGGGATCAAGGGCTCGAGCGACGCGATGTTCATGGAGGTCACCCGCTCGATCTTCGGCTTTTCCTTTCTCGATCCCAGCGAGCCCTCCCGGAAGCGCGCCGTGAAGGCCGGCCATTATATGGCCAGCTGGTACCGCGAGGAGATCGCGCGGCGGCGCGCCGCCGGCATCACCGGCGACGACATGATGGGCAGGCTGATGGCGCAGGCCGAGCTCGACGACGACGGCGTTCGCCGGACGCTCGGCGGCATGCTGGTCGGCAGCGTCGACACCACCGCGACCTGCGTCGCCAAGATCGTCAAGCTGCTCGGCAAGGATTCCGAGCTCGCGACCGAAGTGCGCGCCGACGTCGACCACCTCGAGCGGATGGACGGCTGGTGCAATGAGATCCTGCGCCGCTGGCCGCACAATCCGTTCATCCCCCGCGTGGTCAAGCGCGACACCGAGCTCGCCGGCCGCAAGCTCAAGGCTGGGGACAGCGTGTTCGCGTTCACCCAGGCGGCGATGCTCGATCCCGACGCCTTCCCCGAGCCGAAGCGCCTGCGGCCCGACCGCGATCCGGGCCGCTACCTCCATCTCGGCCACGGCATCCATCCCTGCTCCGGCAGGGCGGTGAACCGGTTCCAGATTCCGCTGCTGGTGGCGGGCCTGCTGCGCCGCGGCCTCGCCGGGGTCGGTTCGATCGAGTGGGCCTCGGCCTTCCCGCATCGCATGATGGCGCGGCTGCGCGACTGAGCCCACCTCGCCGCAAGGGAGTCATCCCGGCGGAAGCCGGGACCCATGAACACGCAGCCAAGCGAGGAATCGGGGTGTCGTCGCCACTCTGCGCTCCACGGTGTTCATGGGTCCCGGCTTTCGCCGGGATGACTCTGAAATCTGCAGGCCAATAGCCTATGGCTGATTGAATGCGGACCTTAGAGATCGATGCAGGCGGCGATCGATTCGAGCTTGCGGACGCGCTCCTTGAGGTCCGCCATCTCGATCATGTCGCCGGCCGGGCTGCGATGCTCCTGCCGGACGTTGCCGGCCAGCTCCAGCCGCTTGATCTCGAGCCAGCCCTGCCAGCCGCGAAGGCCCGCGAAGGTGGCGATGCCGAGGCCGGCGAGGCTGGTGCTGGCCATGATCATCATCGTCATTGAATCGCCCATCTCGTCCTCCCTGAACCGATGAAGTCGTTGTGGTTGTTAGCGAAGTTCCTCGATCTCGCGCGCCAGGCTGCTGTTCGAGCTGGTCACGTAGGTCTCGATCGCCTGCATGCGCAGATCCATGCTCCGCATCCGCTCGCGCGACTCCTCGGTAGAGACGCGTGCCGGGGCGTAGCTGGCGCGGCTGCTCCGCGGCCGTGCAACCAGGAACGCTGCCACATAAGCAACGAGGGTCCATGGAAAGGCGCCGAGCACGGTCACCAGCACCAAAGCGATCCGGAAGATGGTGGCGTCGATGCCGGTATGGTTGGCGAGGCCGGCGCAGACGCCCAGCAGCTTGCCGTTCTCGCGGTCGACCTCGAACCTCTTGCCACGCATGCTCATCATTCCCTCCTAAAAATCCCGACCGCTCTCGGCGGGGGCTGAATTCCGTTCGCTGTCGCGGCGGCCGGGGGCCGGCCGCTCGATCTGGTCGACGAGCGCCCGTTCGAGCACCTCGAGCCGCGCTTCCATCCGGTCGACCGTACGTCGCAGGTCCTCGGCCTCGACCGGGTCCGCCTCGATCATCAGGTCGCCGCGGCGCTCGGCCCGGCGGCGCTCGCGCACGTGGCGCGGCGGGCGGACCAGCAGATAGACGATCAGGCTTCCCAGCAGCACCGCGACGATGGTGCCGACGATCGAGGCGAGCTCGACGATCTGGCCGATTTCGGTGCCGTCGATCTGCACGGTCATGCCGCGATCCTCCGCGCCGCCTTCATCGCCTCGAGCTCGGCGTCGACCCGCTCGGCGACGCGCAGATCGGCGATCTCATCCTCCAGCGTGCGCGCCGGGGCGGCGAGCATCAGCGCCTCGGCCTGACCTTCCGCATAATCGGCCTCGCGCTCGAGCAGATCGAAATTGGAGAAGGCCTCCTGGGTGCGCTCGCCGGCATACATTTCGCGCATCCGCACCTGGTTGTGGGCATTCTCGATCCGGGTGACGATCGCGCTCTGCCGGCTGCGCGCCTCGCGGAGCTTCGCCTGCAGCTTGGCGATGTCGGCCTCGAGCGCGCGCAGCGCATGGTCGACGCCGGCGATCTCCTCGCCCAGCTCCTCGGCGAGGTCGGTCAGCTTCTCCTTCTCGACCAACGCCAGCCGGGCGAGGTCCTCGCGGCCCTTGGAGAGGGCCAGCCCGGCGCGCTCGGCCCAGCTGTCCTGCAGCCCGGCGAGCTGCGCGACCTGGCGCCTCTTCTCCTTCTGGTCGGCGATGCACCGCGCCGCCGCGGCGCGCACCTCGACCAAAGTCTCCTCCATCTCCATGATGATCACGCGGATCGTCTTGGCGGGGTCTTCCGACCGGTTGACCAGGTCGATGACGTTGGCGGCGATGATGTCGCGGGTGCGGGAAAAGATGCTCATGCGAAGATGCTCCGGTTCGGATTTTTGGGCGGCGGCCGGCCGGCGAGCCTGGGGGCGGGCTCGCCCGGCCGGCCGGCCGCCGGCGGATCAGGCGCTGGCCTGAGCCGAAGTCTGGGCCGGGACGGCGGCGGGGCCGATCGCCGCGCCGATGAACATGGTGGAGATCAGGATCGCGCCGAGGGCGGCGGTGATGCTGTGGCGGAAGTTGGTCATTGTCTTGCTCCTTGAACCTTTTGCGAAACTCATGTCCGCAAGGTTAGCAGGGAGCGTGCCAATTCGCTTTTTCGGCGAAAATCCGCCGTTTTCCGAGTGATCGTTGGCGGTTTATGAGGAGTTAGACCTCCCCGCCCGCGCCGCTAGTTGGCGGAATTTCCCAATCCTTGGGCGTCCGGAAAACGATCGGACCGGCGGCGGCGGTGGCGATTGTCCTTGCGGGTCACCTCCATGAGGCGCGCGCCGGCCATGAACACCGCGCAGGTGCAGGCCGCGAACAGCAGCCAGCCGCCATAGCCCTTATAGGTCTGCATATAGTGGAAGCCGCGCTCGCAGGCGCCGAGGCCGAGCGTGTAGATCACCGCGCAGGCCTCGAACCGGTTCTTGATGACGAAGAGGCGGGCGATCTTTCTGAGCATGCCGGAAGAGAGGCAAGATGCGGGCCAATGGCGGATTTGCGTGAGGGACGAAGGTTAAGAGGTAAGGATTTGTAAACCATGCCGACAGTCCGGCCTCAATAGTCGACCTCCATCCCGAAGCCGCCGCCGGCGACCAGGGTGACGGTGCAGCGCCGCCAGCGCCGGCCCTCCGCTTTCTCCATCTCGTCGCGGATCTGCTGGAGGGCGTCCCAGATCGCGTCCTGCGCGTCTTCCGGCAAATCGGGCGCGACCTCGCTCCCGTCGGCCAGCGTGCAGGCGATCGCCGTCTCGCCCTGGTCCGGCGCCGCCTCCAGCCGCGCCTGCCGGAAGCCTGGCGGGCATTGGCCGGCGATGGCGCGGCCGAGCTGCAGATAGAGATGGTTCATCGATCGTCTCCTTCCAGCGCCAAGAGGGCGAAGGTGGCGAGCCAATGCTCGCCCATATAGTCGCCCGCCACGTGCGGCAGGCTGGCGTCGAGATGGACGCCGGCGGTGTCGCGGGCAAGCCCCGCCAGCGCCGGGTCGAGCGCGGAGGCGAGGCCGCGCCAGCACCAGGCGCGCGACAGGTTCACCCCGTCCAGATGGGCGATCTTGCCGTCCGACCGGTCGGAGACGAAGGCCGGGGTGAACAGGCTGCGCGGCGCCCCGGCGGCGAGATCGGGGAGGAAGGCGTCGAACCAGCCGGCGAAATCGTCCACCGTGCGCCGCATCAGCAGCGCCTCGCACAGGGCCGGCGAGAGGAATTCGTCGCCGCCCGGCTCCCAGCCCGGGCAATTCCGGTCCGCGCCGAAATAATGATCGGCGCGGGCGCGGATGAGCGCGGCGAGCGCGGCGTCGTTCGTCCCGGCCCATTCGAGCGCGAGGATCAGCGCGAAGGCGGTGTTGAAATGGGTGCCGGTCCGGATCGGGTAAGTGAGCTTGGGCAGGTAGGTCTTGAACCGCTCGGCGAAGGCGGCGGCGAGCGGGGCCAGATTGGCCGCCCATTCGTCGCCGTGCCGCTGCGCCTCGGCGTGCAGCGCGAGCAGCCAGGCCCAGCCATAAGGCCGTTCGAAGCCGCCGGTATAGGCGCGGTCCAGATAGTCGAGCTCGCCCTGCACCTTCCCGGGGACCAGCATCTCGTCGAGCAGCGCCCGGACGCGCGGCGCCGCCGGCAGGTCCGGGAACAGCCGCCGGGTGCGCAGCAGCAGCCAATAGCCGTGGCAGCAGCTGTGCCAGTCGAAGCTGCCGAAGAAGATCGGGTGGAGCGCCCGCGGCCCGAGCACGTCCTCCGGCCCGTCGAGCACATGATCGAGCTTGTGCGGATATTCCCTGGTGACGTGGCCAAGCGCGATCTCGGCGAAGCGATTGGCGGTCTCGGCGGCGAGGTGGTGCTTCATCACGCTCCATCGTCACCCCGGACTTGATCCGGGGTCCATCTGCACTTGCCGGCACGGGCATAGAGAAGGTGGATGCCGGATCAAGTCCGGCATGACGATCTAGCGAAAGGCAAGGAAATAGATCAGCAGGATATTCACGACCAGCAGCGGAATCGCCGTGCCGATTTGGACCTTGATGACCCCGTTCGGGTCCTTGAGTTCGAGCAGCGCCGAGGGCACCAGATTGAAGTTCGCCGCCATCGGGGTCATCAAAGTCCCGCAAAAGCCGGCCAGCATGCCGACCGCGCCGATCGCCGCCGCGTCGCCGCCATAACCCTGGATCAGCAGCGGCACGCCGATCGCGGTCGCCATCACCGGGAAGGCGGCGAAGGCGTTGCCGGTGAGGATGGTGAGCAGCGCCATGCCGAGGCCGTAGGCGATCACCGCCGGCAGCACGCTGCCTTCGGGGATCACCGTCAGCACCAGCCCGCCGATCGTGCGGCCGACGCCGGTCTCGGCGAGGACCAGGCCGAGCGCGGCCAGCATCATCGGCAGCACCACCGCCCAGCCGACCGCGTCGATCAGCCGCCGCCCTTCCTCGAGCGGCGCCAGCGGCGGCGGCCTGAGCCAGATGAAGACCACGGCCAGCGCCAGCAACACGCCGAGGCAGAGCAGGACGAAGGTCTCCCGGTTCGCCTGGAACAGGCCGGTGCGGTGCAGCGGCGTGTAGAGGTAGAGCAGAGTGCCGGCGACCGCGGTGACGAGCACGATCAGGATCGGCAGGAACAGCCGGTTGCCGTAGCGCTCGCCCGCCGTCGCCCGCTCCGCCTCGCCGGTCGCGGGCTTGCCGCGGCCGAGCAGGTTGAGGCTGGCGAGACCGGCGAGGCCCAGCACCAGGCAGCCGTTCGCGAAATCGCCGAGCCAGGTGCCGGCGAGCAGGCTGAGCGCCACCAGCCCCCAGAAAGCGGCGTTGCCGAACCTTTTGGGATTGCTCCGGTCGAACGCGCTCAGCACCGCCCAGGCCGCGAACAGCGCGCCGACCAGGAAGAAGACCCACTGGATGGTGATCATGGCTACCGCGCCCCCGCCAGCGACCGGTCGAGCAGCAGCAGCCGCGTCGAATGGATCAGGAAGGCGGCGATCGCGGTGGGGATCGCCCAGACCGCGAGCTCCAGCGGCGACAGCTGGATCCGATAGGCCTCGAGCGTCTGCTGGATCAGCACGATCGAGCCGATCGCGAAGAAGATGTCCTCGCCGAAGAACAGGCCGACATTGTCGGTCGCGGCGGCATAGGCCTTGACCTTGTCCGAGGTCGCTTCGTCGAGCTCGCCCCGCGCCTCCGCCGCCGCGACCGCCATCGGCGCCACCAGCGGCCGCACCGTCTGCGGGTGGCCGGCGGTCGAATGCAGCCCGATCGCCGAGATCAGCTGCCGGTAGAGCAGATAGAGGATCAGCAGCCGTCCCGCCGTGGCCGCGCGAAAGCCGGCGATCAACGAGCGCGCCCGCTGCTGCAGGCCGTAGCGCTCGAGCAGCCCGATCACCGGCAGCACGATCCAGGGGATGGCGATGATCCGGCTGTCGTTGAACGCCTTGCCGAGCTTGGCGATGACGGTGACGAGGTCGAGGCCGGCAAGCAGCCCGGTGGTGAGCGCCGCCACCGGCACCACCAGCATCGGATTGAACCTGAACCCGAAGCCCAGGATGACGACGACGATGCCGAGGAGCGGGAGGTATTCGCTCACAGCTCCCTCTCCCAATATAACTCCCTCTCCCATGGGGAGAGGGCTGGGGCGAGGGGTTCAGGCCTCATCGCGAAATCGCGAGCGTGATAACCCCTCACCCTACCCTCTCCCCATGGGAGAGGGTTTTGAGCCGAAACCCCCTCCCCCCGGCGTCTCGATCACAAAAGCATCGCCCGCCGCCATGCCGGCCGAAGCCGTCGCGCTCAGCACCTCCTCGCTCCCATCCGCCCGCACCACCTTGTTCACCCCAGCCTTCGCATCGCCGCCGCCCATGATCCCGCGTGGCGCCACGCGGCGCCGGTTGGAGAGGATGCCCGCAGCCATCGGCTCGCGGAAGCGGATTTGCCGCACCACCCCGTCGCCGCCTTGTTGCGCGCCCTCGCCGCCCGAGCCGCGGCGGATCGCGAAACGCTCGAGGATCACCGGAAAGCGCGTCTCCAAAATCTCCGGATCGGTCAGCCGCGAATTGGTCATATGCGTCTGCACCGCGCTCGCCCCGTCGAACTCCGGGCCAGCCCCGGCGCCGCCCGCGATCGTCTCATAATATTGGTGGGCGTGATTGCCGAAGGTGAAATTGTTCATCGTCCCCTGGCTCGGCGCCAGCGCGCCGGCGGCGGCGAACAGGCAGTCGGTGATCACCTGGCTGGTCTCGACATTCCCGGCCACCACGGCGGCGGGATAACGGGGGTTCAGCATCGAGCCTTCCGGGACCTTGAGCGCGATCGGCCGCATGCAGCCGTCATTGAGCGGGATGGCATCGTCGACCAGGGTGCGGAACACGTAGAGCGTCGCCGCCCGGCAGATCGAATAAGGCGCGTTGAAATTGTTCGGCTGCTGCGCGCTGGTGCCGGTGAAATCGACCTCGGCGGTGCGCGCCGCCCGGTCCACCCGGATCGCCACGGAGACATGCGCTTTATTGTCCATCTCGTAGGTGAACTCGCCGCCACTGAGCCGCCCGATCAACCGCCGGACGGCCTCTTCGGCATAGGCCATGACGTGGTCCATATAGGCGTCGATTACGGCTCGGCCGTACTCCACGGCAACGCGCCTCAGCTCGGCCGCCCCGCGCGCGCAGGCGGCGACCTGGGCCTTGAGGTCGGCGATATTGCGGTCGGGGTTGCGCGCCGGCCATTCGCCCGAGGCCAGCAAGTCCCGCATTTCCGCCTCGCGGAAGCGACCGCGATCGACGAGCAGGACATTGTCGATCAGCACGCCCTCCTCATGCACGTCGCGGCTGTCGGGCGGCATCGATCCCGGCGCGATGCCGCCGATATCGGCATGATGGCCGCGCGCGGCGACGTACCAGGCGGGCGCCGCGTCGCCGTCGACGAACACCGGCATCACCACGGTGATGTCGGGCAGATGGGTGCCGCCGCGATAGGGCGCGTTCAGCACATAGACGTCGCCCGCGATCATCCCGCGCCCGTCGCGGCCGTCGCCCCGCGCCTCGATCAAGGTGCGGATGCTGTCGCCCATCGAGCCGAGATGGACCGGGATGTGCGGCGCATTGGCGATCAGGTGTCCCAAGCGGTCGAACAGGGCACAGGAGAAATCGAGCCGTTCCTTGATGTTGACCGAGGAGGCGGTGTTCTGCAGCGCCACTCCCATCTCCTCGGCGATCGCCATGAACAGGTTGGACATGACCTCGAGCATCACGGGGTCGGCTTCGGCGGCGGCCGTGGCCGCAGCGCGGGGCTGGGCGCGGCTGAGGATGAGGTTGCCGTAAGCGTCGACCTCGGCGCGCCAGCCGGGTTCGACCACGGTGGTGGCGGAGGGATCGATGATGAGAGCGGGGCCGGTGACGATATCGCCGGGCTGGAGATCATTTCGATCAAAGGGGTGCTCCTGCGAAAGCAGGGGCCCAGTCGAATGTGGAGCCCGGGCTCCTGCTTCCGCAGGAGCACGGTCCGACCTTCCCACCGCTTCAACGATCGCGGTCTCGATCACCACCGCGGTCTCCGGTGCATCGAAACCGAACCGCGCCTTGTGCGCCGCCTCGAAATCCTCCCGCATATGGTCCGAAACCGCCACTTCGAGCGTCGAATCGCTCCCCTCGTAGCGCAGCGCCGCCCGCCGCAGGATCTCCGGCTGCTCCACGCCTTGTGCCGCCAGCGCGGCGACCGCTTCGGCCTCGAGCTCGGCCAGCACCGCCGCCAATTCCACCCCAGCCAAGGTCCGCTGCCTCAGCTCCACCATATCGGCCAGCCCCATGCCATAGGCGCTTAGCACGCCCGCCAGCGGGTGGATCATCACGCATTCGATGCCGAGCGCATCGGCGACCAGGCAGGCATGCTGACCGCCCGCCCCGCCGAAACATTGCAGCGTGTAGCGGGTGACGTCGTGGCCGCGGGCGATCGAGATCTGCTTGATCGCGTTCGCCATATTGTCGACCGCGATGCGCACGAACCCCTCCGCGGCCTCCCTGGCGGTCATGCCGGCGCGGCCTGCGATCTCCTCGCACAAGGCCATGGACGCATCGGCATCGATCGGCCGGTCGCCGTCCGGCCCGAAGACCTGCGGGAAATGCTCCGCCCTGATCTTGCCGAGCACGACGTTGCAGTCGGTGACGGTGAGCGGCCCGCCGCGCCGGTAGCAGGCCGGCCCCGGCACCGCCCCGGCGCTCTCCGGCCCGACCCGGAAGCGCCGCCCGTCATAAGAGCAGACCGACCCGCCGCCCGCCGCCACCGTGTGGATCTCCAGCATCGGCGCCCGCACCCGCACCCCCGCCACCGCCCGCTCGCTGGTCCGCTCGTACGTTCCGGCGAAATGCGAGACGTCGGTCGAGGTGCCGCCCATGTCGAAGCCGATCACCCGGCCGAATCCCGCTTCCGCCGCAGTTCGCGCCATGCCCACGATGCCGCCCGCCGGCCCGGACAGGATCGCGTCCTTGCCCCGGAAGGCGGCGGCGTCGGTCAGGCCGCCGTTCGATTGCATGAAGAAGAGTCTCGATCCCCGATCCCCCCCTCCGTTCGTCCCGAGCGTAGTCGAGGGGCGTTCTGACTCGTTGCCGCGCCCCTCGACTTCGCTCGGGACGAACGAGGTGTGAGCGAGACCCGAAACCACCTTGTCGACGTAGCGGCGAAGCACCGGCGACAGATAGGCGTCGACCACGGCGGTGTCGCCGCGGCCGATCAGCTTGATCAAAGGCTCGACCTCGTGGCTGGCCGAGACCTGGCCGAAACCGATCTCCCGCGCCAGCTTCGCCAGCGCCGCCTCGTGCGCGGTCCAGCGCCAGCCGTGCATCAGCACGATCGCCAGCGCGCGATAGCCGAGCCCGAACGCCTGCCGAAGCCCCGCCCGCGCCGCCTCCAGGTCGAGCGGGCGAAGCACCTCGCCCTCGGCGGCGACCCTCTCGTCCACCTCGACGACATGGCCGTAGAGCGGCTCCGGCAGCACGATCCGCCGCGCGAAGATGTCGGGCCGCGACTGGTAGCCGATCCTGAGCGCGTCGCCGAGCCCGGCGGTGATCGCCAGCGCCACCCGCTCGCCCTTGCGCTCCAGCAGCGCGTTGGTGGCGACGGTCGTGCCCATCTTGACCGCATCGATCGCGCCGCCGCCCGCCTCGCCAAGGATCGCCGCGATCCCCGCCACCGCCGCGTCCTCGTATCGCTCCGGATTGTCGGAGAGGAGCTTGCGCACCACCAGCCGCCCGTCCGGCGCGCGCGCGACGATGTCGGTGAACGTCCCGCCCCGGTCGATCGAGAATGTCCAGGCGGATGTCATCGCTCCTTCCGTAAAAGCGAGCGCCTCCGGGTGCAAATCCCCTCCGCTCATCCTGAGTAGCCGTTGAGCTTGTCGAAACGGCGTATCGAAGGACGCACGCAGCCGGTCCTTCGATACGGGCCTTCGGCTTCGCTCAGTCCCTACTCAGGATGAGCGATGAGTTTTCGAAGATGCCGCTAAACATTGGGAACCGGTTGCACCTGCGGCGCTTTGGCACAGCCGTGACCGCCTCCGCTTCCTCCGCCGCGAAACGTCGCGTCGACGGCCCCGAGGACATTTCGCCGCGCGGCTGGAAGCGCATCCTGCTCGCGACCTGGAAGGATGCCGGCGAGGACAATCTCAGCCTGGTTTCCGCCGGCGTCGCCTTCTACGCCTTCCTGGCCTTCGTGCCTTTGCTCACCGCCTTCGTGCTGAGCTACGGGCTGATCGCCGAGCCCGCTTCGGTGGTGCGTCACATGCAGACCCTGACCAGCGTGATGCCGCAGAACGCCGCCGCGATCGTCGGCGACCAGCTGCTGGCGATGACCGAGGGAAGCGGCGCCAAGACCGGCTTCGCGCTCCTCCTCGCGATCGGCATCGCCCTCTATGGCGCGAGCAAGGGCGCCGGCGCGATCCTGACCGCGCTCAACATCGTCTTCGAGGTCGAGGAGAGCCGAGGCTTCGTCAAACGCACCCTGCTCGCGGTGGCGATGGCGGCGGGTGCGGTGCTGGTGCTGTTCCTCGCCATCCTCGCCATTTCCGCGCTGCACTTCCTGGAGGATGTGCTGCCCGAGCTCGGCGGCGTCTCGCAGCTCGTGCTGAAGGGCGGCTTCTTCCTGCTTGCCGGCGCCGCCGTGATCCTGCTGCTGGCCGTCATCTACCGCTACGGCCCGGACCGGCCCGACGCGCCATGGCGCTGGATCACCCCCGGCTCGGCGCTCGCTACTCTCGTCTGGCTGCTGGCGACCCTGGGCTTCGGCGCCTATGTCGCCAATTTCAGCGACTATAACGCGACCTACGGCTCGCTCGGCGCGGTGATCGTGTTCCTGACCTGGCTCTATCTGACCTTCTATATCGTGCTGATGGGGGCCGAGCTCAATTCGATCGTGGAGGCGGCGGCGCGGGAGGCGGCTTGACCCGGACGACCGCATGCGACAGCGCTGCCGCCATGGACAAGCCCGAACCCGAAGACATGCCGCCGCTCGGCAAGCCCGGCGTGGACGACGTGCCGCTCGACAAGCCGGCGGCGGAAGACCTGCCGGCGCTGACCTCGGCCGAATATCACAGCCTCGCCCAGAAGCAGATCCTGAACGCGGTGTTCGCCGCGCTCGCCGAGAACAAGATGGAATGGGCGACGGTCGCCCCCTTGCTGGACGCGGCGCGCGAGGTCTGCGCCGGCGATTTTCAGGAGAATGCGGAGATCCGCCTCAACACCACCCGCGCCGAGGGCGACGATTGGGTCGAGGCGGAGGAGGCGTTCTTGAGCATCTCGGTCGCCGACCGCGACCGTGGGGAGGAATGGCTGTCGCAGACCTTCTGGCTGTCCGACATCGCTACTGCCGAAGGCGACCGCCAGCAGGTGGAGGCGATCGTCGCCGCGCTAAAGCGGACGATCGCCAAGCTCGAAGCCTGGCTCCACAATCCGACGGGAGGCCCCGCCGAAGCGGAGCCTCCCGAAGAAGAACCGAAGACTTAGAGACCGGCGGTCTCGGACTCTTCGGTCTCGCCCAGCGCCATGTCGACGTCGCCGTCGCCGTTCATCGCGGTGTCAGACGTCGCCTCGTCGATCGGCTCGTAGGGGCCGCCCATCGCGGTCTGGGTCTCGCCGGCGAGGCCGCCGGTCGGCCGGTTCCACGCGGCGAGCGCGGTGCGCACGCCCGGTTCGTAGAGCTGGATGCAATTGTCGTCGCCCGGCCCCGGGCGGCAGGGCGGATAATTCTGGGCCGCCGGACGGGTCGCCAGATCGGCGGCGGCCATGTTGATGTCGCCGGTGGTCGCATCCTCGAGCGGGCCGCCCATCGCCGGCTGGTTGTCGGCGGGTTCCTCGGCGAGGTCGAGGTCGGGGTCGCCCGCCAGCGGATCGACCGCGACCGTGTCGACCGCTTTCTCGTCGGCCTTGGCCAGGTCGTCGGCCTTGGCGAGATCGTCGTCCCAGGTCACCGTCGAGGCCGGGATCAGCTTGGGCTCGCCGACATCGCTCCAGGTGGCCGGCATCGCGCCGCTCTTCGCCATGTCGAAATCGGCCCCGGCCGTGGTGAAATCATCGGCCTTCGCCATCTTGGCGCCTTCCCAAGCCGCCGTGGCGACCTTCTCCTTGCTGTCGAGCCAGGCGTCCTTGGGCTGCCAGGCCATGGCCGACGTGCCGACCAGCAGCGCCGCCGCCGCGATATAATAACCCTTCATCTTGAATCTCCGTTTCGCTGCCGGCGCCGTTGCGGGCGTGCCGGCGGAAAAGCCCCCGATGCTCCCATCCGGGCGCGGACGTCCGTATGCCGCTCAAACCAAGCAGCTCGCCTTTTTCTCCTTGGAATGGCTCAGCCGGTCAGAACGATCCGTCGAGTCGCCGCACATAGCCCCCGGCCCCGGGCGAGAAGCCGGCCGCGGTCAGCCGCGCGACGGCGGCGGGGTCGGCGGGGCGGGCGCTCACGTCGATCCGGTAGCGGCCGTCGCCGAAGATGCGGATGTCGGCGCGCTCCATCGCCGACTGGCTGGCCAGCGCGAGCAGCAGCGCCCCGTCGGCGCAGCGCAGCTCGCCGAGCAGCCCGCCCGGCAGCACGATCCCGGCCAGCTCGCCCGACAGCGTGGCGCGCACGCGGCCTTCGGCGCTCTCGCAAAGCCCGCTCGAGAAATGCGCACTCGCATCCTCGAGGTCGAGCGCGGCGATCGGCAGCGGTCCGAACAGGCCGCCGACGCGCAGCTGGCCGTTGAGATCGTCAAGCCCGAAGCTGTGCCGCGATACGGTCAGCGCGCCCTCGAACGCCCCCTCCCGGTCGGCCCGCGACAGCGACAGCCGCGCCCGGCCGAGGAATAGCGGCAGCACGTTCAGGCGCGCGCGCAGGTCGCCGAGCGGCACCCGGCCGAATTGCGCCTCCTTGAGCACGCCGAGCCAGATGCTGCCCGCCGCCTCGCGCGCGGCGAGGCCGCGGCCTTCGGCGCCGAACAGGCCGGCCGCGGCCCGCATCGGCAGCAGGGCGGCGACCGAGAAAGCGAAGGCCGCGATCACGAAGGCGGTGCGCCGCAAGGGGAGCCGGAAGCGCATCAGCGTCGCCGGGCCTGGAACGCGATTTCGACCGCAAGCGTCCGGTCCGGATTGGCCTGCGCGCGGAGCCGCGCCACCGCCAGCCCGCGCCGCTCCATCTGCGCCACCCAGCCGAACAGAGCCTGCGGCCGCGCGGCGTCGATCGCGACGATGGCGGCGGCCGGGCCCTGGCCGATCACCCGCGCCGCCGGAAAGCCGGCCTCGGCGGCTGCAGGCGCGAGCATCGCATCGATCGGCAGCCGCACCGCCGGGGCGTTGGCCCCCGCCCGCCGCGCCTCGTCCCGCGTCTTCCCCTCGCCGAGCGCGACCACGGCCGCGCCGTGCCGCGCCTTGGCCTCTTCGAGCGCATCGGCGAGCGGCTGCACCACCAGCAGCCAGCCGAGCACGATCACGGCCAGCACGCTCATCACCAGCAAAAGGTTGCGCTCGCGGGCGCTGCGGGCCTGCCACCACTCGCTCATGCCGGCCTCAGCACCAGCTCGGCCGACGGCCGCCCGCCGACATTGGTGAGCGTCCCGCCCTCGACCCTCAGCCCGCTCGCCTCGGCGCGCTGGCGAAAGGCGGCCAAGGTCGCCGGGCTGTCGACCAGCAATGTCGCCGCGAGGCTGCCGTCGGCGCGATAGTCGATCCGGCCCAATTCGGCATTGGGCGTGGCCCGGACCGTCTCGAACAGGATCGCGGCGAGCGCGGCGAAAGCGGGCCGCGCTTGCGGAGCCCCCGGGCCGCCGAGCGCCGCCGCTTCCGCCTCCAGCCGGTCGGCGGCGAAGGAATAGCGCATGATCGTCGCCAACTGCACGACCAGGCTCAGCAAGGCGAAAGCGGCGGCGTACAGGCCGATCCGGCGCAGCCGCCCGCTCTCCAGCCGCCAAACCCGCCGCCGCGCGAACGCGCCCTGGCGAAGGTTGATCGGCGGCGAGGCCAGCACCGCCGCGAGTCCCGTCTCGAACTCGGCCTCGCCGACCTCAGCCACTGGCGCATCGCCGGCGATCAGCCCGGCCAGCTCCGGCTCGACGCTGAACGCCGCCGCCAGCCCGCGATAATCCGCGGCCGCGCCCCGCTCGCGCCGCGCCAGCCCCTCGGGAGGCGGCAGCAGCAGCAAGGGCTCGGGCACGATCATATCCGGGTCCGACGCCACCCATTCCGCCATCCGCGCGAGCGGCACCAAAGCCACCGGGGTCAGCCCGTTCTCGGCGCTGCCCACCGCGACATGCAGAGCGGCGAGCGGCTCGGCGCTGGCGTCGGCGAGCAGCAGCCGCGCCGCCGCCGCCGCCTGCGCCGGGGCGAGGTCGCCGGCCAGCTCCAGCCAGTGGATCGCGACCTCGGTCCCAGGCACCGCCAAAGCGGTCCGAAGCCCCGGGCCCGCCGCCAGCACCTCGTCCGCCGCGCCGCGCACCGCCACGCCGTCCCGGTCGAGCAGCAGCCAGCCGCCTTCGCTCGCAAAGCTCAGCAGGATCTCGCCGGCGCGCGGATCGGCGAGGCCGTCAGTTGGCGAGATCTTCATTCTCTCCCGTTCCGCCCTCGCGCCCGTCCGCACCCCAGGTCATGATCGTATAGGGTTGCCCGTCCCGCCCCGGCGCGCTGTAGCGATAGGGGTTGTTCCAGGGATCGTTGGGCAGCCGCCGCACCAGGTTCTGCGCGACCAGGGCCTGCAGCCCCTCTTCGCTGGTCGGATAGCGGCGGTTGTTGAGGTGATAGAGGTCGATCCCCTGCTCGAGCGTGGCGATATCCGCCCGCGCCTTGGTCACCGCCGCCCGGTCCGCGGCCGGCATCACGTTGATCACGACGATGGTGGCGAGCAGGCCGATGATGACGATGACCACCATCAGCTCGACCAGGGTGAAGCCGCGCTCTCGGTCGCGCCGCGAGCGAGAGCGCGCTCCTGCGAAAGCAGGAGCCCAGTGGAGCCATTCATGCAGCTGGGCTCCTGCTTTCGCAGGAGCACATTTCAAGGTTCGCCACGACATCATAATCCACCAGCCAATGTATCGAGTTGCAGGATCGGGAGCAGGATCGACAGCACGATCACCGCTACGATCGCGCCCATGACGATGATGATCGCGGGCTCGAGCAGCGACAGGGCCGTGGTCGTGAAGGTGTCGAACTCGCGGTCGAGATAGTCGGCGGCGCGCTCCAGCATCAGATCGAGCTTGCCCGAAGCCTCGCCGGAGGCGGCGAGGTAGACGAGCAAAGGTGGGAAGATGCCGGCGCGCTTCAGCGCCCCGGACAGGCTGCCGCCGGTGCGGATCGCCTCGGCGATGTCGGCGGAAGCGGCGCGGAGCACGCGGTTGTGGACGGTGCCGGTGGTGAGCTTCAGGCCCTCCAGCAAAGGCAGCCGGCTCGACACCATGGTCGAAAGCGTCCGCGCCAGCCGCGCCGCGTGCAGATCGCGGATCAGCCGGCCGATCAGCGGCAGCCGCAGCAGCATCCGGTCGAACTTCATCCGGACGCCCTCGTCCTTCAGCGCCCGGGCGAACAGGAATACACCGCCCGCGATCAGCAGCAGCAAGGCCCACCACCAGGCGGCGAGGAAATTGGACAGGCCGATCACGATCCGGGTCAGCAGCGGCAGCGTCTGGCCGATGTCCTGGAACTGCTCGACCACCTTCGGCACCACGAAGATCATCAGCGCGAATACCACGAAGGCGGCGACGCCGGCGAGGATGATCGGATAGGCGAGCGTGGAGAGCACCTTGCTCCGCACCTGCGCCTGCCGCTCGAGCAGTGCGGCGAGCCGTTCCAATATCTGCGGCAGCGTTCCCGATCCTTCGCCGGCCGAGACCATCGCCCGATAAAGCGGCGGGAAGCTGTCCGCCTCCCGCCCCATCGCCTCGGACAGCCGCCGCCCCTCGACCACGCCGGCATGGACGTTGCCGAGCACTCGGCGCACCTCCTCGCGCTCGGCCTGGCGGGAGATGGTGCGGAGCGCCTCCTCCAGCGGGCTGACCTGGATCAGGGTGGCGAGCTGGCGGGTGAACAGGGTCACCTGCTTCACGCCCAGCCGTCGCCGCGACAGCAGCCCGCGCGACAGCAAGGGCGGCGCCGCGCTGCTCTCGGTCGCCTCGATCCGGACCACGTAGAGCTTGCGCTGGGTCAGCTGGTCGCGCGCGGCTTCGCTGGTCTCGGCGCGCACCGAGCCGCGGCGCTCGCGCCCGGCCGTGTCGAGGCCGACATAGGCGAAATCAGGCATCGGCCGCCTCGCGTCGCGATACCCGCACCGCTTCTTCGGGGCTGGTCACGCCCTCGCGCACCAGCTTCCGCGCCGCCTGGGTGAGCGTGTCGCTGTCGCGAAAGACATGGGCCGAAATCGCCGTTTCCTCGGCCCCGGAATTGATCAGCCGGCGGACCTCGTCGTCGATCCGCACCGCCTCGAACAGCCCGATCCGGCCCTTGTAGCCCGAATTGCCGCAGGCGCCGCAGCCCCTGGGCTCGTAAACGACCGTCCCCGGCGCCAGCCCGAGCAGGGAGGACAGGCTCCCCGAGGCCTCGACCGGCGTCCGGCATTCCGGGCAGAGCCGCCGCACCAGCCGCTGCGCGATCACCGCCCGCACGGTCGAGGCGATCAGGAATGGCTCGACCTTCATATCCCGCAGGCGCGTGATCGCGCCGACCGCGTCGTTGGTATGCACGGTCGACAGCACCAGGTGCCCGGTCAGCGCCGCCTGCACGGCGATGTCGGCGGTCTCGCGGTCGCGGATCTCGCCGACCATGACCACGTCGGGGTCCTGCCGCAGGATCGCGCGCAGCCCCGCGGCGAAGCTCAGGCCCACCTGCGGGTTGATCTGGGTCTGACCGACCCCGTCGACCGCATATTCGACCGGATCCTCGACGGTCAGGATGTTGCGGCTGCCGTCGTTGAGCAGCTTCAGGCCCGCATAGAGCGTCGTCGTCTTGCCGGAGCCGGTCGGGCCGGTGACGAGGACGATGCCGTTCGGCTCGCCAAGCGCACCGCGGAACAGCGTGTCGGCCGCCTCGCCCATGCCGAGCATTTCGAGGTCGATTCCCGCATTCTCCTTGTCGAGGATGCGCAGCACCACCCGTTCGCCGGCCCGGCTCGGCAGGGTCGAGACGCGCACGTCGATCAGCTTGCCGCCCAAAGTCAGCCCGATCCGCCCGTCCTGGGGCAGCCGCCGCTCGGCGATGTCGAGCCGCGCCATCACCTTCACGCGGCTGACCACCACCGGCGCCACGTGCGCTGGCATGCGCAGGGTCTCGCGAAGCACGCCGTCCATCCGCATCCGCACGACCAACCCGGTCTCATAAGGCTCGATATGGATGTCGGAGACGCCCTGGCGCGCCGCGTCGGCGATGATGCCGTTGATCAGGCGGATGGCGGGCGCGTCGTCGGACGTGTCGAGCAGGTCCTCGGCGCTCGGCAGCGCCGAGGCGAGATGGCCGAGATCGTCGCCGAAGCCCAGGGAGCCGGCCGCGTCCGCCGCCGCCTCGGTCCCGGACGGATAGGAATCGGACAGCAGCCGGTCGAAGGCGGGCCCGTCGACCTGGTGGACCGCGAACGGCCGCGCCAGGAAGCGGCGGAGCTCGATCAGCGCCTTCGGATCGGCGCCCGCGCGCATCGCCACCTCCAGCCGCCCCTCCGCCTCGCCGGTGGGCAGCAGGCCGTGGCGGCGGGCGAAGGCATAGGGGATTCTCGACGGGGCCGGGGCCGCTTCCATCTCGTCTTCCCCGGGGAGCCTCATTGCCGGGGCGCCGCGGGCGGCGGCGGATCGGCCGGGCTCACGACCTGGTCGGCGGGCTGCGGGGCCACGGTCGGCGGCACCGTGCCCATATATTCGCGGACCAACTCGTCGAGGCTCGGCTCGTGCTCGGGATTGGCGATCATCTGCTGGCCGCGCACATAATCGTAGCGGCGCGCGCTCATCGCCCGGGCGTCGGCGGCGCTGTGCAGGATGGTCGGCCGGATGAAGACCATCAAATTGGTGCGGCCGCGCGAGCGCGAGCGCGAGCGGAACAGATTGCCGAGGATGGGGATGTCGCTGAGCAGCGGAATGCGCTCGAGCGTCCGCCGGTCGTTGTCGTCGAGCAGCCCGCCGATGCCGACGATCTCGCCGTCGTCGACGGTGATCGTATTCTCGATCTCGCGCTTGTTGAGGATCAGGTCGGTCGAGCGCGGGTTCACCGTTCCGGCGATCGAGCTGACCTCGACGCGCAAGTCGAGCTTGATCGAGCCGCCGGCGTTGATCTGCGGCTGCACCTCCAGCGTGATGCCGACATTCTGACGCTGGGTGGTGCGGAAGGTGTTGTCGAAATTCTGGCTCAAGGCCTCGCCGGTGGTGATCGGCACCTCCTGGCCGACCAGGATCCGCGCCTCCTGATTGTCGAGCGTCATGATCGACGGCGTCGACAGGATGTTCGACTGGGTATCGGAGCGCACCGCGCTGATGATCGCGCCGAAGATCGCGTTCGAGTTGCGGATCGCGAAGCCGGCCAGGCCGCCGCTGAACCCGGCGATCTGCTGCGCGGCCGCGTCGAGCAGCAGCTGGCTGGCGCCCGTCGTCGTTGTGGTCGTGGTCGAGCCGCCGCCGGTGTTGATGGTCGTCGTCGTGCCGCCCAGCTCGCGCGCCGCGACGGCGCCGGCGATCGCCCCGAGATTGGGCGAGATGTTGGAATAATTGGTGATCGCGAACGGGATGTTCGATCCCTGCAGGCCGGAGAGGAACAATTGCACGCCGAGCTGGCGCGCGGCATTGTCCGAAATCTCGACGATGATCGCCTCGACCAGCACCTGCTGGCGGCGGACGTCAAGCTGGCGGATCAGCTCGCCCAGGGTGCGCTGGATGTCCGGGCTCGCCGAGATCACGATCGCGTTCGCGCCCTCGAAGCGGGTGACGACCGCGTTGCGGGCGCCGATCGGGCCGGCGCCGGTCGGCGCCGCCGGCGCCGCGGCAGCCGGCGCCGGAGTGGGGGTCGAGATCGTGGTCGAGAGGCCGGCGTCGCCGCTGGCGCCGGTGCGGCTGCTCATCCGCCGGCTGCGCGCGGGCTCGCGCGGGGCCGGCTGGGTCGGCGCCTGGCCGAGCACCTGCTGAAGCACCGGCAGCAACTGCTCGGCATCGGCATGCTGCAGGAAGACGACCCTGATCTCGCTGCCGCTGGCGGCGCGCCGGTCGAGCTCCTGGGCGATCCCGACCAGCTGCGCCACCGCCGCGCCGTCGCCGCGGAAGGCGAGCGCGTTGGAGCTGTCGATCGGCACCACCGAGACGCCCTCGGGCGCAAGCTCGCCGAGCGCCGCCGCGATCTCGCGCGCGCCGGCATTGTCGAGGCCGAGGATGCGGGTGACGCCGCTGTCGACGTCGATTCGCCGCAGCACCTGCCTGACCCGGGCGACATTGTCGGCGAAGTCCGAGACCACGATCGAGCTCCGGCTCGCGCTCAGCGATCCGTCGCGGCTGATCAGCGGACGAAGCGTCTCCACCGCTGCCGCCGCGTCGATATGGCGCACCCTGAGGATTTCGGTGACGAAGCTGCTCGGGCCGGCGCGGCGGGCGATCGGCGCGGTCGACGAGGCGCCCGCCACCGGCTGGATGCGCAGCGCCCCGCCCGCGACCGGCACCACGACGAAGCCGTTGGCGCGCATCGTCGAGAGGAACAATTCGAAATATTCCGAAGCCGACAGCGGCCGCTCGGTCACCACCGAGACGCGCCCCTGCACGCCCGGATCGATGATGAAGGTGCGTCCGGTGACCCGCGCCGCGTCCTGGATGAAGGCGCGGACGTCGGCGTCGCGAAGGTTCACGACATGCTGGGCATGAAGCGGCGCGAGCGGCGCCGAGACCGAAGCGGAGGCCAGAGCCAGAGTAATGATTACGCGTTTCACCTGTTCAACCTCACCCGCATCGTAATCGCCCGGCCGCCGCGATCGACCGTCACCGTCACGTCGCCGCCACCCGCCGCCGCGCGCGCCTGCTCCAGCGAGCCGACGCGCTGGCCGTTGATCGCGACGATCACGTCGCCCGGCGCGAAGCCGGCGGCGCGGAAGGCTTGGCCGCCGTCGCCGCCCGGCGAGACGATCACGCCGGTGACCCGGCCGCCGCTCAGCCGCGGCTGGAAGTTGATCGGCTGGCCCGAAGGCGGCGGTGGCGGTGCCGAGACGATCGGCGAGGGCGGCTGTGCGCGAGGGCCGGGCGGCGCGGCCGGAGCCGGCACGGCGCCCGCCGTCTCGGCGGCCGGCGGCTGGTCGAGGAAGATTTGCTCTTGGCCGCCATTGCGGCTGATCGTGACATTGTCGAAGGCGACGGCGGTCAGGATCACGCCGGGGAGGATCTCCTCGCCGACCGCGAAGCTCAGCTGGCGGCCGTCGGGAAGCGCGATGATCGCCGAGCCCCGGCCCGAGGCGCGGTCCTCGCGGGTGCCGTGAAGCTTGAGGTTCAGCGAGGTGACGACCGCCGGCCCGCCCGCCGCCTGCAGCCGGAAGAAGGGATCGAAATTGGCAAGCGCGGCATCGCCGGGGGCGGCGAGCCGGCTTTCCGGGCGCCAGTCGCCGACCGGGCCGACCGGCGAGACCAGGAGCCAGAACAGCCTCGCCGCCTGCACCGCGATCAGCACGAGCAGGATGAGCTCCGCCGCCGAATAGACGGTCGGGCGCGGCAGCCGGCCGAGCAGCCGTCCGGAGCGCGACATCAGGGCCGGTCGCGTCGCGATCTCAATTGCCTCCCCCGTATGAGCCGTTCAGCCCCTTTATGCCCGTCCAGTGACTCAAATCAGCCACGAGCCGGCGAATCTCGACGGCTCATCGTCTTGAACTGGATGGCGAAAACGCCTCCCCTTCCCCGGAAGAGTCGTAC
>Ga0070677_10000137_pt1 | contig 24531 bp, 25 predicted proteins | sample KBSM63metaG_FD_64674 | JGI IMG/M metagenome (GOLD analysis project Ga0070677, IMG submission 64674) | Miscanthus rhizosphere microbial communities from Kellogg Biological Station, Michigan, USA - KBS M6-3 metaG | ecosystem: Host-associated > Plants > Roots > Rhizosphere > Soil ... | reverse complement strand
GATCCGGGCGCGCTTCTCTACCTGATGGACGAGCACGGCATGGATTCCCGCGCGCTCGCCGACCTGATCTACAAGCGCTCGGGCCTGCTCGGCGTCTCGGGCCTGTCGTCGGACATGCGCAGCCTCCGCGATTGCAAGGATCCCGCGGCCAAAGAGGCGATCGACCTGTTCGTCTACCGGATCGTCAGGGAAATCGGCTCGCTCGCCGCCGCCCTCGGCGGCCTGGACGGCCTGGTCTTCACCGGCGGCATCGGCGAGAATGACGGCGCCACCCGCGCCGCCATCGCCGCCGGCTGCGCCTGGCTGGGCGCGAACGCCGAGGACGATCCGGACGGGTCCGGCGAGCGGCGGATCGACGCGGCCGCGTCCAGGGTGCAGCTCTGGGTCGTGCCGACGGACGAGGAACGGATGATCGCAAGCCACACTGCGCACCTCTTGGACGCGCTCGAGCCAATCCGTTCTCCGGGAAATCCACGGCCGGATTAGGGGTTTCCCGGATGCCGCAATCGCGCGCGCGATCTAGCCTGCTCTCGCCAACTGCCTTCGCCTGGGAGGCCGAGCTTGGAAGCTGTTCGACAGGAGAGCCACATGGGACGGATCAAATTCAATCTGATGGCCGCAGTCGCGCTCTCGGCAGCACTGGCGAGCGGGCCGGCCGCCGCTCAGGATCCGGAGGAAGTCAAGGGCATCGTCGTGACCAACGACAATGGCATGCTGACCGTCAAGACGCCGGCCGGCGACCAGAATATCCGGCTGGACAGCGGCGTCCGGATCCGTTCCGTTTCCGGCTTCCTGAACGCCAACAAGGAGGAGGTGCCGGCCGCGTCCCTGCTGCCCGGCCTGCCGGTCACGATCGAGATGGAAAACGGCGCCGCTGCCGAAATCGACTATAAGGCGAGCGACTATAAGACCGCGGCGCAGATCGAGGCCGGAGTCCAGGAGACGGCCCGCCGAAGCGAGGCGAACCAGCAGCGCAGCCAGGAGAATCAGCAGCGCAGCGTCGAAACCGCACGGCGGGAAGCCGAGCTTCGTGACGCCTATTCGAAGGTCGGCGAGTGGGAAGTGAAGGCCGAAACCTCCATTCATTTCCCGACCGGGAGCGCGACCCTTTCGGACGACGACAAGCGGGAGCTGGTCGATCTGGCGAAGCGGGCAAAGACGCATAAGGGCTATGTCATCTCGGTGCTCGGCTATGCCGACCCGACCGGCGATGCCGCCGCCAATGAGCGGCTCAGCGACCGCCGCGCGCAAAATGTGATCAACTATATCAAGCAGAGCGGCGAGGTCCTGCCCGGCCGGGTGATGGCAGCCTCGGCGATGGGCGAGCTGACACCGGCCGGCGAGACCGACGCGGGCAGCAACGCGGCGGCCCGACGGGTGTCCGTCCGAGTGCTCACCAGCAAGGCCCTGCTGCCGGGCGGACAGTGAGCCCGCAAGGGCCGGGGAGGTCGAGATGAATATCGGCCTTCCCCTGCTCGCCGCGGCGGCGATGAGCAGCTACGGCGCTTCTTCCGCGAGCGCTCAGACGAAGGGTCGACCCGTCGACGCGGCCGTCCCTCCGCTCATTCTCCAAAGCAAGGATACCTGCGTCGGCGGCACGCCTGACGAGGTCGTCGTCTGCGCGCGCCGCTCCGAGCGCGACCGTTACCGGATTCCCGAATCGCTTCGCGACGATCAGTCGAAGAGCGGCGGGGAGGGTTGGGCGGCCCGCAGCCAAAGCCTGAAGGAAACCTCGGACAGCGGCATCGGAAGCTGCTCCACCGCAGGCTCGGGCGGCGCCAGCGGCTGCTGGCTGGAGATGGTGCATCAGGCCCGCCGCGCCCGCTCCGAGCCTCACCTCGGCCCGGACTGACCCGCCGCGATGACTCGCGCGGCAGCCCTGTTCGTCGCGGCGACCTTCGCCTGGTCGGGGCCCGCGGCGGCGCAAGTCACCGCCGAGCCGCTTCAGGAGATGCAGGACAAAGCGGACGTGACCCGCGGCGATTCGAAGCCCGCCGACGGCACCGACCTGCTGATCGTGCCGATCCCCCAATCCTCGCCGACCCTGGGTACTGGCCTGACTCTGGTCGGAGCGCTCTTTTCCAATCCGGTCGGAGAACCCTCTCCCTGGGTGACCGGCATCGGCATCATGCGCACCAGCAACGGCAGCAAGGCGGCCGCGGGCCTGCACCGGATGTCGCTCGGAGATGACAAATTTCGCCTGGTCCTGTTCGGCGGCTATGCGCAGATCAACGTCAATTTCTACGGGATCGGACCGAGCGCCGGCGAACGCGACGTGGCGATCGAGCTCGAGGAGAAAGGCTATCTGGCGATCGCGCAGGGCCAATATCGGATCGCTCCACATCTCTATGCGGGGGTCCGATCGGTCTTCCTCGATCTCAATACGGGCATTCACAATCCGGAGCCGCGGTTTCCGGAGCTCGAACTCCCGACGATCGAATTCCAGACCCGGCTCGTCACGCTGGGGCCGTCATTCTCCTGGGATCGCCGCGACAATCTATTCACGCCGCGCAGTGGCGAGCTGGTCACCGCGGCATGGATGTTCAGCGGCCCGGGACTCGGCAGCGACTTCAGCTATGACAAGTTGACGGTCGCGGCGACCCTGTACCGTCCCCTGGGCGACTCCGGCGTCATCGCAGCCCATGCGTCGTTGTGCGGCGTTTCGAAAGGCGGCCCTTTCTACGATCTCTGTCTCTACGGCGCGCATGGCGATCTGCGCGGCTACGAAACCGGGCGCTACCGGGACCGTGCCTCTTGGACGGCGCAGGCCGAATATCGCCGGCAGCTGTTCGGTCGCTTCGGAGTCGCCGCCTTCGCCGGGATCGGCGGGATCGCACCGGAGCTCTCGGCGCTCGGCGACACCAAATTCCTTCCGGCCGCCGGCATCGGCCTGCGCTATCAGCCCTCAAAGCAGACGCCGATCAATCTTCGCGTCGACTTCGCCGTCGGCAGGCATTCGCGCGCGCTCTACGTCAGCCTGGGCGAGGCCTTCTGAGGCGTCGGAGGACCCGTCGCTCAGGGTAAGTCCGGATGTGCGGCAAAACCCGGCGGGCGCATAGCCGGAGCGAGGATCGGCATGCATTCGGGCGACCCGCCCGCGAACGGCAAGCCGGGAGAGTGGGAGGTCTGCGTGAGTATGAAGACCCTATCGATCGGCACCGGCATCGCGGCTTTGTTGACGATCCTGCCGCTTCAGGCGGCGCCAGCGCAGGTCGGCACATTCGATCTGGACGAAGACGGGAGCATCACCCGCACCGAGTTCGTCCGAGGCCGCGCAGCGCGTTTCGCCGCGCTCGACCGCAATGGCGACCAGACGATCAGCGCCGAGGATTTTCCCGCCGGCAAGCAGGCGATGGTGCTCGACCGGAAGGTCGATCAGGTGATCGCCGGCGCCGATCTCAACCGCGACGGCAAGATCACCCAGCTCGAGCTGGAGCTGACCGGCACGCCGCTCTTCGAGCGCGCCGACAGGGACGGCAACGGCATCGTCGAGAGGGACGAAATCGCGCAGTTCAAGGCACAGGTCGACACTCCCGACGGCGATTCCGGCACGCCGCGGGAGGGCGGCGGCGGGACCGAGCCGCTGGACGCGATCGCGCAATTCAAGGCTGCGCTCGGCTCCCCCGGCCTCGACTCCGGCGCTCCGCGGGAGGGGGACGGAATCCAGCCGACGGACGAAATCGCGCAGTTCAAGGCGGAGCTCGCTTCCCCGGACGGCGACTCCGCCACGCCGTGGGAGGACGGGGACGAATCCGAGCCGGTGGAGTGGGCGACCCCGACCAGCCGCGTCCCCTGAGACCCGCGACGCCGCGGCTCCGGTCGGCGCCGTCCTTGCATCGTTTTAGAAGAAATATCCTGGCCTGAGCGATGCCCGGGCGCGGCCCGGCTAAGGCATTTCCGCCCGCAGCCTCGGTGTTGTCCCCGATGCCGCGGGCGGCCGCCCGCGGCTAGCGAAGGGAAAGCTTGTTCGGCAGGGGAGGATAATTTTGGCCCATCGGCTGGTCCCGGCGTCCGCCATGGGAGCGATCGAGCTCCCCCTTTTCCATTTGGCGCCGCCACGCCCGAAGCTCGGAGCTGCCCGTTCGGGGTAGCGGCAAGACCATGGCCGCCGTCTACGACCTGCTGAACACCGATTTCCCCTGGTATTCGAAAATCCTGGTGGACCGGCCGGCCTTTGCCTTCCGGACCGGCCGGCGCCGGCATGGCTGCAAGTGCGCGCTGGAAGGGACGGTCGAGGCCGAGGATATCCGGGACGCGATCGGCAAGGCGAGCGCGCGCTTCGTCGAGGCGCTCGTCGACGCCTACGCCGCGGCGGGATACCAGGCCGTCGACCGGGCCGGCCCGGAAGTGCTTCGGGTCTCCACCTCGATCGTCGACCTCGCCATCGACGGTCCCCATCCGCTGGCGGTCGGCCGCGCCTATTCGAACCGGATGGGGGATCCCGCTTTGGTGCTGGAGGTGAGGGATTCGCTGAGCGGCACGCTCATGGGCAAGGCGGTCGATCGGCGCATCGCCGACGACAGGTTCGAAGGCGGCTATTTCCGCAACCGGGCCGGCGATCGCTCGGATTTCGAGCCGCTGTTCCGGCGCTGGGCCAAGATCAGCGCCGACAGGATGGCCAGGCTCGAGGCGATGTGGCCGATGACGGTCAGGGATTGGCGCGAAGATGCGAAGTATCGGCGCCGCCCAAGCCCCGTCGCTCATCGAGTCATGTCTTAAATCCGCCGGAATGAGGGAAAATCCCGATAGATGAACGCGCCGCGATAGTCTTAATTCGACTTGCTCTTCCGGTCTATGAGCCCATCCCCCGACCGAGAAGAGACGTAGCGGATCCCGTTGGACTCTATATCCGCTAACGCACGTCCCCAAACGTGGCGGGAGCCCCCTCCCGCGCCTCTCTGACGCGGCCGAGCCAACACTCGGCCGCGTCTTTTTATGCGCCGGCCGAAAAGCGGCGATGCGGGAATTGCCGCCCGCAATCTCAGTATTGGCCCGAATGGGAGCGGCAGCGGACGGCGGCCATGAACGACAGGCCGTTCCCGGCAGAGGAACCTGACATGGGCAATCGATCGATCCCGATACTCGCCGCCGCCGCCTTGCTGGCACTGCCGGCCTCGCTCGCCGCGAAGCCGCCCGACAGCTGGGACGGGCTGATCCGCGTCGAGGCCAAGCGCGTGGCCGCCGTCTACCTGCTCCAGGACGCCGATTTCCGCGGCTATTCGAAGGTCATGATCGACCAGCCCGAGGTCGCCTTCAAGAAGGACTGGAGGCGCAACTTCAATATGTCGCAGCGTTCGGCCGCGGCGAAGGTCGGCGACGCGGACATCCGCAAGGCCATCGACAGGGCGAAAGCGAGCTTCATGGAGGCGCTGGTCGAGGCTTATGCCGAAGCGGGCTACCAGGTCGTGAGCGAGCCCGGCCCGGACGTGCTCAGGGTGTCCACCGCAATCGTCAACCTCGCCGTCGATGCGCCCGAGCAGTTCAGCTCGGCGCGAAGCCGCTCGTTCGCGGCGCAGGCCGGCGAGGCTTCGCTGGTGGTCGAGGCGAGGGACTCGGTGAGCGGCAGCCTCATGGGCCGGGCGGTCGACCGCCGTCTCGCCGGCGACACGTCGGGCGGCGGCCCCTATATGCGCAACAGCGTCACCAATCGCGCGGATTTCGAACAATTGTTCAGGCGGTGGGCCAGGATCAGCGCCGAGGGCATGACCAAGCTCAAGACGATGTCGCCGGTGAACGCCCAAGGCCAGCGCGCGCAATGACAGTATAGATCGTCGCACGCCCCGACCGCGACATCGGGTTTGAACCCCTCGTCTCTAGGGGATTTCCCGATGACCGCGGCCGCCGCTCCGTTTCATTACGCTTGTCATTCGCTGCGAGGGGTCTCCCCCCTTCCCGGCCTCCTCTGACGCGGCGGAGTCCACACTCCGCCGCGTCTTTTTCACGACCAGCCCTTTGCATTTCCTCGGATTTATCCGACCAGCCCGCGCGACCGCAAGCTAATCTAAGTTAATACCGAGTATGAAGAAGGACGCTTATCTGAAATAGGACTCGAAAGAATCTTTACAGTGGTGTTACTTTATATCGCAAAAATCGCCTAGTGTTTTTACAATAACCGTGGAAAATTAGGGAATTTTTAACGCAATTGGCCGAAAGTTACGAAGCTGAAGCACGAGTATTTTATGTGTGGAGGAGAGTAAAGCGTACCGATTAGGGGGAGGTACGAATGTCAAGGCCAATGAAGAAGATACTAATCGCGGAAAATCATAACGTGATTCGACGCGGTTTAAGAACTCTGATCGAGTCGCGACCGTATCTTCAAATAGTCGCCGAGGCGGCTACTGGCCGCGAGGCGCTTGATGCGGCCCGCACGACCGAGCCGGACATCGCCATCGTGGACTATTCGCTGCCCGAGCTCAACGGGGTCGATCTCACCATCGAGCTGCGCAAGTTGCTGCCGCCCGTCGAGGTGCTGATCTACACGATGCACGAGCGCGAGGACATGGTCATCGACGCGCTGCAGGCGGGGGCGCGCGGCTTCGTGCTCAAATCCGATACCGAGACGAACGTGCTGGCCGCGATCGACGCGGTCGCCGGCCATCGCTCCTATTTCTCGGGCACCATTCACGAAACCTTGCTGACCCAGTTCCTGCGCCACCGGCCGCCGACGGTGCTGAGCGTGCTCAGCCATCGGGAGCGCGAGGTCGTCCAGCTGATCGCCGAGGGCCGGATCAACAAGCAGATCGGCTATATATTGAGCATCAGCGTCAAGACGGTCGAAAGCCATCGCGCCTCGGCGATGCAGAAGCTCAATTTCCGGACCACCGCCGAGCTGGTCCGCTACGCCGTCCGCAACAACATGGTCGAGGCGTGAAGTCCTGACCAGGCCCTAGCGGGGTAGGCTCGCCAGCAGCGAGGTTCCCTGGCCGAGCTGGCGGATGGAAAGGCGGCCCGCCATCTGGGCGACCCGCTCCTTCATGCCGGCGATGCCGACTCCCGGTCCACCCGTGGAACGGGCGGCGTCGAAGCCGATGCCGTCATCCTCGATCACCAGGTGGACATAATTGCGGGTGCTTGCGAGGCGGAGCCCGATCGTGCTCGCCTGGGCGTGGCGGCAGATGTTGGCCAGGGCCTCCTGGGTGAGCCGGTAGAGCGTGGCTTCGGTCGCCGCGGCGATCTCGCCGACGTCCTCGAGGTCGATCTGGACCATCAGCCCCGCCCGTATCGCCAGTCCGCGGGTCATCGCCTCGAGCGCGGAGCCGAGATCGCGATTGCCGAGCGCCGGCGGGTGACAAAGATAGGAAAGCGTCCGGATCTCGCGCTGAATCGAAGCCAATGCGGTCTCGCAATCCGCCAGGATCGGCCCGAACGGCGTGTTCAACGGGGTCCGCTTGAGTTGCGCAAAGCTCAATTGCAGGCCGACCAGCCATTGCGACGTCGAGTCATGCAGGTCGCGGGCGATCCGCCGGCGTTCCTCCTCCTGTGCGCGAAGCACGCGATCGTCGAGTGCCTGCCGCTCGTGCGCAGGATCATCCAACTCCGTCGCGCTATACCAGTTGACGAAGATGTAGCGCTCATCCCCGCACGCCAGGCTGGTCAGATTGACCTTGGAAGGGCCTTCTCTGAAACCGTCCAGGCCTTGCAGATCGACCTCGCGGTAGAGCGGCCTTCCCTCCCCGAGTTCCGCCAGCGCGCTCAGGATGGCCAGACTATCCGCATTGCCCTTGGCGGCCTCTTCCCGGTTGAACCCGAAATAATTTCCGCCCAGCTTCAGCTTGCGCCCGCCGGGCCGTTCCGCGAGCCGCTCCCAGGCCTCGTTGGTGACGACGATCGAGCCGTCGGCGGCGAGCAGCGCGCCCGGCGCCCAAAGCCCGTAGATGAGCGGTTGCAGCGCGGAACGGATGGACGTTGCAAGGCCCCGGCCATTGCCGCCGATCGGCGGTGGCAGTGGCTCGGCGTCGTCCGGAGCGGCGTGCGGGACAATCCCGATCCCCGTCTCCAGGTCGCTACCAAAAAGAATGTACCCCTCGCTCATGGTGAGCATCGCTCTTAGGTTGCTGTTGCAAAACTACGCGAACGCTACACACACTCCTTCAGAAATCCCTTTCTACCCACGAAGACCATACAGGATTTTCCCTAGCTGAAGCTCAGGTTTGGACGATTCACCTGAGTTCAGGCGAGATAGAGGATGTAAGCTGTCAAATCTTAGGGATAGTCCCGATGGTTTAAGTCGGCCCGAGTTTCCAATCTGCGAAGACGACCAGGAAACGGAGGCCAGACGTGCGGCGACTTTCACTTTACAGCTCCTGCCTGATGCTGGCCTTCGCGGCGCCGGTGAGTGGCCAGGCCACCCAAGGCGTCTCTCAGCCCGACCAGGCCATGGGACAGGCCAGCCGGGGCGAGGGACCGGACGCCGAGGCGGTCGCCGCCTTGCGGCGGATGAGCGGCTATCTCGCCAGCCTGAACAGCTTCGAGCTGACCTCCGAGGCCACGCTCGACGTCGTCACCTTCGACGACCAGAGGCTGCAGCTCGACGGCCGGGTTCATTACAAGGTGAAGCGGCCCGGAATCTTCATGGAGCTGACCAGCGACATCAAGAACCGGCGTTATTATTATGACGGCAGCAAATTCACCGTCCATGCGCCCAAGCTCGGTTTCTATGCGACGATGCCGGCGCCGGCGACCAACCGCGAATTCCTGAAGACCCTGGACGAAAAGTTCGGGATCGAGCTTCCGCTCGAGGATCTGTTCCGCTGGAGCGACGGCGACGACTCGGACGTCCGGGCCCTGACCTCGGGCTTCAGCGTCGGCACGGCGACGATCGACGGCGTCGAGACCGATCACTGGGCCTTCCGGCAGGGCGATTTCGACTGGGAAGTCTGGATCGAGAAGGGCGACCGTCCCCTGCCCCGCAAGCTGTCGATCATCGATCGGACGGACAAGACCATGCCGGGCTATACCGCCCGCCTGAACTGGGTCGTGAACCCGACCTTCGCCGCCAGCGACTTCACGTTCACCCCTGACGCGAGCGCCACGCAGATCCAGCTCGCGACCCTTGTGGAGGAGCCGAGATGAAATTCACCTCGCTTGCGAAGATCGCCGCCATAATCGTCCTCATCGGGGCACAGATCGAAGCGGCCAGCGCCCGCGGCGGGCGCGGCGGCGGCGGCGTGCGTGGCGGCGGCTCGATGAGCATGGGCCGCGGTGGCGGCGGCGGCGGCTTCAGCCGCGGCGGCGGCGGTTACAGCCGCGGCGGCGGCGGCAGCTACGGCCGCGGCGGCGGCAGCTATGGTCGTGGCGGCGGCGGCAGCCGCGGCGGCAGCAGCTTCAGCCCCAGCAGAAGCACCAGCTTCGGCCGTGGCAGCCCCGGGAGCCGAGGTGGCTATAGTCGCCCCGGCGGCGCAAGCTACAGCCGGCCGAGTACCCGGCCCAGTGGCGGGATCGGCAACCGTCCGGGCGGAGCAGGCGGCGTCGGGCGCCCCGGCGGCGCAGGCGGTGTCGGGCGTCCCGGCGGAGTCGGCGGCGTCGGGGGCGCCGGCGGAGTAGGCGGCGTCGGGCGTCCCGGCGGCGCGGGCGGTGTCGGGCGTCCCGGCGGAGTCGGCGGCGTCGGCGGAGTAGGCGGCGTCGGGCGTCCCGGCGGCGCGGGCGGCGTCCAGCGGCCCGGCGGCGGGAACAACATCGGCAGCGGGAATAATATCAACAACATCAACAACAACATCAACATCAACGGCGATGGCGATTGGGGCGGCTGGGGCGGTTATTACGACCACCCGATCGGCGCCGGCATCGCGATCGGCGCGGTGGCCGGGCTGACCGCGGCGGCGATCGGATCGGCTTATTATGCCCTGCCCTATGGCTGCTCCCCCTATCATTGGGGCGGCTACGGCTATTATTCCTGCGGTGGCGCCTATTATCAGCCGCAATATGAAGGCGACACGGTCGTCTACGTTCAAATCGACGATCCCTCGGACGGGCAGCAGGCCCCGGTCGTGGCCGATCCGAACGCGCCGCCGCCGCCGCTTCCGGAGAATTTCCCGACCGCACCGCCACCCCGGCCGTAGGGATACCGGGCCGGGATCCGGTCAATGCCTCTCGCCGGCGCAGGCCAGCTCCGGCTGCTTGCGCCGGCAATTCTCTTCCTGATTGCTGCGCCCGCCGCCGCGGCCGCGCCGGAGGAGCTGCCCGCTTCCCTCACCACGATGATCCGCGAGGCCCACCCGAGGGAACGCAAGGCGATCGTCGACGTCGCCAAGCGGCTCTATCCGTCCGAGGTCGAACGGATCGACGCGATCGTCAGGGGCATCGACCAGGAGAAGCGGGCCTCGGTCGCCGGCGCCGGCTTCCTTCGGGGCTGGCAGGGCGAGGCCGCGCTGGGCGGCTTCCTCAGCACCGGCAATACCGACGAATGGGGCGTCTCGGCCTCCTTCGCCGCCAAGCGCAAAGGGCCGCGCTGGACGCATGAGGCGGAAGCGCGGCTCGACATCAAGGAAGAGAGCGGCACGCGCACCGAGGAGCGCGGCTGGGGCAAATATACGGTGCGCCGCCGCCTGGGCGCGCCGCGCCTGTTCGCCTTCGGCCGGCTGAGCTTCGAGCGCGACCGCCTGCAGGGAATCGACCGGCGCTTCTTCGAATCCGTTGGGCTGGGCTACCAGTTGCTCGAAGGCCGCTCGGTGCGCTGGGACGCGATGGCCGGGCCGGCACTCCGCCAGACCCGCTACTCCGACGGCGCTTCCGTCGGCGAGCCGGCCCTGTTCGCGCGCACCAGGCTGGAATGGGAGATCACCGACACCTTGCGCTTCAGCGAGGAAGCCGATGCCGGCCTCGCCGAGGGCAACAGCACCTTCACCTCGACGACGGCTTTGACCTCCAACCTCTACGGAAGCCTCGCGGGGCGGATCTCGTTCGGGATCGAGATCGAGACCGACCCCCCCGAGGGCCGGGAGAAGACCGACACCTATACGCGGGTGAGCCTGGTCTACGCTTTCTGATCCCTCAGGACGGGCACTCTTCGACAAACTCGTTTGCCGGGTGGTGGGAGCAGCCGTGCGACGGAGGGAAGCGATTGAGGATAAGATCGACGGCCCGGTCCAATTGACTGTCCGACAGGCCGGCGCTCAAATCCTTCTTGCCGATGCCGCTCCAGACCGGACGCCGGGTTGCCGCGTCATAAATGTCGATGGACAGCGAAGCGGACGAAGCCCAGCCGCCCCGATAAGAGCCGCTATATTCGGTCCGCGTGAATGGAACCGCCGAAAAGGCAACCGCGAAGTCCCCGGAATCGGCCTTGCGATAGCCGCGGGCGGCAAGGACACGATCGATCGAGGTGCGAACCCGTTCGTAATCGGCGGGGGTCACGCCCTCGGGAAGCGGTCGCGGCACCCAGCTGTACGTGCGATATCTCGCGAAATCGACCGACGGGTCGAAATTGAAGTCGACGGTCGCCGCCGACTGACCGGCCACCGGAGCGAGCGGCGCCGCAAGGGAAAGCAAGAGCGAGGCAGCCGCCTTTGGCCACAGATGCGTCATGCCAGGCCGAATACATCCGAGCACCCTTGGCTGGGTATCGGCATTAACCCCAAGCCCAAGCGTCCGCGAGAATTCCTCGGCATCCGGCACGATACGCCTTCGACAGGGGGGGTGGCCTGACTCAAAACATCACCACCCAGTCGGTCAGGAACACCCAGCCGTTGGCGCCGACGAGGATCGGCATGTGGAAGCCGCCGACCGGCGAACGATCCAGCTTGAGCGCCTGGAAATTGACATGCATTTCCCGCCGCCTGAACGGATAGACATTGACTCCGAACGAATATTCGGTCGGGTCGCCATTATCGCCCCAGATTTTCGACGCGGTCACATAGACCTGCAGCAGGTCCTTGATCGGCATGGCCGAGGCCTGCAGGGCGACGCCGTTGTCTTCGAGCTGCGTGATGGGAATGGTGCCGATGGTGTGGAAATTGTCGACCCGGCGCCAATACCACTGTCCCTCGAGCGAGAAGCCGCGATATTTCACGCCCAAGTCGACGCTCGCCATCTGGTAGCGGGCCTGCTCGATCTTGCCGCCGGTCAGGAAAGGATCGGGGCTGAACACCAGGGTGCCGTCGGTCAGCCGGATTTGCGAGTTCTCGAAGGAATCGTTGAGCGGCTGGCCCTGCGCTGTTTCGGTGCTGTGCGTGTAGTTGAGGCCGACATAGGTCGCGACCTTCTGGTGGTAGTCATAGTCGCCGAAGCCGTTATTCTCGCCGAACTCGCCCGTGGTGGGCATCCACCAGACCGAGGCCGCGACCGTATCGAACCGGTTGTCGAGCTGCTTGGAGCTGACGCCGAGCGTCGACAGATTGTTGCCGATCATCGCGCGATATTGCAGCCCGGGGACGATCTCGCCGAACACGTCGATGCCGCTGGTGTAGGAGCCGCGGTAGAATTCGTCGGCCATCACCCGATTGTCGTGGCGCAGCCATTTGGGGAAGCTGTAATTGGTGCTGCGCGTGGTCGGCAGCGGCATGATGCCCGCGCTGACGTTGAAATGCTTGTCGAAGGCGTAGCGCAGGAAGCCGGCGAGGACGACCTGCGCCCCTTCGCCCTGGTTGGCGTTGTTGGTCCAGACGAAGAGCAGATACTGGAATTTCGGGTCGATCAGCCAGCCCTTGAAGTTCAGGCTCACCTTGTAGAGCTGGACCTCGTTGCGCCGGTCGAGCGCGATCACCCGCCCGAAGCTGTCGGTGTAGCTCTCGTCGAGCGCGTTCTGGTTGAGATAGCGCGCATAGGTGGTGAAGCCGAAGTTGAGACGGGCATCGTCGTCGTCGACCAGCACATAGCCCGCGCGCGGATCGTAGGTGCCGGCCTGGGTCTGGCGCTCCAGGAAGCCGCCGACGCCTCCCCTACCCGTCGGTTCCACTGCTGCCCTCTGCACCTCGGCAAGCGGCTGCTCCGAAGCCGCTTGAGCCGGCGGAGCAATGCCATCTCCGGGAGCTGCAGCGGCCGCCGGCGCCTGACCCAGACGGGCTTCCAGCGACTGGATCCTGGCGCCGAACTCGCGCTTCAGCGAGTCGATTTCCGCCTGGATCGCGGCGCGGTCCTGCGCCGACGGTTCTTCGTCGGCGCTTGCGCCCTGGGCGTGAGCCTGAAGCGGCGCCAACAGCAAGGGCGCCCCCAGCAAGGTCAGCAGGCGAATGCGGAACCTAGTCGTGCGCATTCGAACGCTCCCATTGCCTGACCCGAACGCGCGCCGAATCGAACAGCCGCTCGTAATTGCCCATCGTGATCGCGGTCTTGGTCGCCGGCCGCAGCCGGGCGAAGATCGGCTCCCACAGGTCGAAAACCCTGAGATCCGCGGCGAGATCGGCCGGAGCGACATTGTCCGTGCCGAACAGGAAACGGTCCGGATGCCGCTCGAAAGCGGCCGCCACGCGCTCGATCGACTGCGGCGAGGACAGCGCATATTTGGCGACCTCGTCCCAGCTGATGTCGAAATAGACGTGGGCGAACCGCGCATCGGTCAGCAGGCTTTCGATCAGTTCGAGGTGGCCGGGATGACGCTCGGTCGAGGTGGAGCCGGCCTGGACCGGGATCGGCTGCACGACCCGCCCGAGCCCGGTATGCGCCCAGATGATCGTCGTTTGCGGATGGCGCGAAAGCAGGTCGCGCATCTGCTCGAAATAAAGGGGGAGCTGATTGCCTTTGGTGAAGGGCATGTCGATGTCGCAATGGAGGATCACGACCAGCCCGGCCTCGCCGGCGAAATCCAGGATCCGATCGAGCGCCGGATTGGTCAGGCTCGCCGTCTCGCCCGGGATCTTGCCGGAGACGAATTCCTTGTGGATGCTGAACTCGCCGATGCCGCTGAACACGCCCGGGAATGTTTGGAGAACCCGGCGGATATGGTCCGCCGCGTACATGTCGGCCGGATTGAAGCCGGTGATCATCGGATCGAGCCGTTCGCGATCGGCCTCAGGCAACGACAGATAGGCCATGGCGATCGCCGCGTCGGTGAACGAATAATAATAAAGCGGCGCGTCCGTCTGCAGATAATAGGTCGGGGCGAAATTCCCGGAATTGGCGAAGGACCAGCTCTGCTGCAGCGGTATTCCGAACAGGGTCGAGCGTTTGACGGTGCCGCCCATCATGTCGACATATTGCCGCACGGTGAGGCCCTTCTGGACGTAATTGGTCAGATGGAAATGGGAGTCGTTGAACAGCCAGCCCCGTCCCGCCTGCGCCGCGGACGCGTCAGGGGCAGTCCACGCGCAGGCGAGGGCGAAAAGAGCAAAAAGGAAGGGCCTGGCTGTGCTGCGCATACGGCCATCGTCAGCCGGCCTGCGCATAGGGATTGGCGTGCAGCGCCTCGACGATGTCGGTGATCGCCCGCTGGCCGCGGACGCTGTTGCCCGCCTCGTCGAGCGGCGGCGCGAACGTCCCGATCCCGAACTTGCCCGGCGAGACCGCCATCAGGCCGCCGCCCACCCCGCTCTTCGCCGGCAGGCCGGTCTTGAACAGCCATTTGCCGCTGTCGTCGTAGAGGCCGGCGGTCGCCATGATCGCGAGCAGGCCCGGCACGTGGCGGCTCTCGATCACCTGCTTGTGGGTGACCGGATTGCGGCCGCCGAAGGCGAGCGTCGCGGCCATCGTCGCCAGATCGCGCGCCGAGACGTTGATCGAGCATTGCCGGGTATAGAGATCGACCGCGACCGTATGGTCCATCGGGAAGCGCTCATAGGCGGACATCAAGGCGGAGATCGCCCGGTTGCGCTGGTTGGTGTCGCTTTCCGACCGGTAGACCTCCTGGTTCACCTCGAGCGTGCGGCCGGCGAAATCGGAATGCATCTGGATGATCTTCCGCCACACCTCGTCGGGCGAGGAGCCCTTGACGTTGCCCACGGTCGCGATCGCGCCGGGATTGACCAGCGGGTTCATCTCCCGGCCGCGATATTGCTCGACGGCCGCGATCGAGTTGAAGACCTGGCCGGTGGCGTCGACGCCGACGCTGTTGACCAGGGCGCTGTCGCCCGATTCCTGCATGACCAGGGCGGCGGTGATCACCTTGGAGATCGACTGGATCGAGAAGAGCGAGCCGGAATCGCCGACCTCGTGGACCCGGCCGTCCGCCCCGACCATCGCGATCCCGAACAAGGTCGAGGGCACCGCCGCCAGCGCCGGAATGTAATCGGCGTTCTTGCCCTCGGCGAGGCCGCGATACTGGCCGTAAGCCGCGCGGATCGCCGCATCGACGCTTTCGCCGCCGACGGCGGCGGGTCGCGCCTGTTTGGTCGGCCCGGGCCCGATACAGCCCGACGCCTCGGTGGCGAGGCCGGCGGCGCCCGCGGCGAGGCCGGCCATGAGGAAGCGGCGGTTCAGCTGCAATTCGGTCATGCTTCGTCTCCGTGCGAAAGGGTCAGTCGCCCCAGATGTCGTTGCTCGAGAAGGAAACCTTGAAGGTGAATTGCGCCCGCAGGTCGGTGCCGGTGTTGCCGTCATTGTCGGTGCGCTTGCCCCAGAGCATCTCGAGGCCGGTGAGGAGCCGGGGAGCGGGCGCCCACAGCAGGTTCGCCGAGGCATATTCGCCCTTGTGGAAGGCGGTCGCTTCCTGGAAATTGGTGTTGTCGACCTCGTCGAAGCTGTAGCCGATCGACGTGCTCAGCGTCTTCGTCCATTGCAGGTCGACATAAGCGGTGATCCCCCATAAGGGCACGGCCGTGGCCGAGACGAGCTCGCTCGCCGGCGGGGTCGGCAGCGGCGGGAAGATCGCCGGCGCCGGGATCAGGGCCACGCTCGGCGCGAGGTCCATGCCGCCGTCGTTCATGTAGCTGGCGATGCCCTCGCCATAGACGCCGCCGATGCGGAAGGTGGCGAGCCCCCATTTGAAGGCGCCGCCGAGCATCAGGCCCCAGCCGAACTCGCTCCCGCTCGGTTCGTTGTCGGGCGTTCCCAGCGTATCGAAGCCGATCTTGCGGGCGAGGCCGGAGAGCTGAACATGGCCCCAATCGCCCTGATAGCGCACCATGGCGGTGAAATCGGGCAGCTCCTCGTTCGGCCGCAAATTGGTGCCGAGCTCGGGGTCGATCAGGCGGATCGCGCCGGGGTCGATGTCGTCGCTCGGCGCCTCCAGCGCGATCGCCGCCACCCAGGTCGGGTTGTCCGCCAGATAGAAGCGAATCTGGGGGTTGCGGACGAAGACCATGCCCGCCGGGCCCCAATAATCGACCACGTTCGGGAACAGGTCGCCGTCCATGAACAGGCTGTTGGTCTGGCCGGCCAGGATCGGCCCCCAGCGGCCGTAGGCGTGGCGCAGGCGGATCGTGGTCTGCCCCGCATCGCCGCCGACGCCGTACATGTCGATCTCGAACTTGGCTTCGTAATTCTTGCCGGCCACCTGGCCGTTCGCCTTCGCGCCGAGCCGCGACTGTCGGACGCTGAAGATGGTCTGGCCGTCGCTGCCGAACTCACCCTCGGTGGTCGGAATCCGCGACGGCCGCAAGGTCGCGTCCCAATCCGGGTTCACCCGGTCGAAATCCTGGATCGCATCGATCTGGGCGAAGCCGTAAATCTCGAAATGATGGTTGGCGGACCGCCGCGGCGTCGGCGGCAGGCTGTCCGCCTGCTGCGCGGCTGCCGCCTCCTGCCGGTCGCGCTCGTCCAGGCGCCGGGTGAGATCGCTCACCGTATTTTCGAGCCTTTGGATTCTTTCCGCGTCGGTTTCCCCGGCGGGGGGCTGGTCGGCCGCCCAGGCGGGCTGCGCCGCCAGCCATGAGGAAGCGAGTGCGATCAGCGAGCATGAAATCCAGCGTTTCGACATAAGACCCCCGAGCGGCATGTCTTGGATGAGCCCGGTTTTTGCGTGCTTTGGGGAGTGCTTCACTCGGGTGAATGCCCGACCGCCATGGCGGGTAACCCCGGGGCATCCGAAGGCTGTTACTGGCTCACGAGAGAGCGGGATCGAGCCGTCGCCGCCCGCCGGGCCCATCGGTTGGGGCGGGCGGGGAAGATATGAGGCTCGTCTAGGGGCTTCACCCGATGTCCGCGTCATCCGGGCGGCGCATCCTCGCCGTTTTCGGGAGGCGCGCGTGGATCTGTTGCCGATCTCGGCATGGGCGGACATCTCGCAGACCTGGATCGCGATATGCCTGTTCGGCGCCATGGTCTTCGCCTGCGCCTTCGGCTTCGGCGCGCGGGCGCTGGTGGTCCGCCACGTCCGGCGAATCGCGGAGGAGGAAGAAGAGCCGAGCGGCCAGGAGACCACGGTCGTCGCCGAGGTTCTCGGCCTCCTGGCCCTGCTGCTGGCCTTCACCTTCGGCGTCGCGCTCGACCGCTATGAGGCGCGGCGCGAACTGGTGAACAGCGAAGCGGCCGCGATCGGAAGCACCTATGCGGTCGCCCAGATGCTCGACGAACCGCACCGGACGCGCATCGGCACCCTGCTTACGGCCTATGTCGACAACCGCATCCAGCTCGGCGACCGCGGCGGTCACGAGGCGGCGCTGGTACGGACCAACGACCGGCTTCTCGCCGAAATCTGGGCCGCCGTCATCGCGGCGTCGGATTCGGCGCTTGCGCGCGGGGTTACCGAGCCGCTGGTGGAAAAGGCGACCGAGGTCCTCGAGCATGACGACCTGCGCAAGCTGGCGCGGCTGACGCGCGTGCCGCCGGGCGTCCTGCAGGTTCTTTTCATCTACGTGATCGTGGCCGCGGCCATGCTCGGCTACGTCCTCGACGAGCTGCGCGCCCGGATCGCGGCCTGCCTCCTGTTCCTGCTGCTGACTCTCTCGCTCGTCGTCATCGTCGATCTGAACCGGCCCGATTCCGGCTTCATCCGCGAGCCCCAGATGGCGATGCGCATGCTGAGCCAATCCCTGAAAAGCCGGGCGCAGGCTGAGGGCCCAAGCCGAAGCGCTGGGGAAACGCCGATCGGTAAGTCGGGGGTTCACCCGATGCCTGGGTCCGACCGGGCCGATTAGGCCAAGCATCAAGGACGCGTTCGAACAGGGAGAAGATTCAATGACTTTCGCAGCCATTTCAGCCGGGAGGTTCCGGTTCACCGGTCTCGGTTCCGCCGGCCTCGGCGCGATCGGCCTCGTCGCGGCGATGACCGCGGCGACGCCGGCGCTGGCGCAGGACGAGCCGCTCTTCAGCGGCTTCAAGGCGGAGATCCTCACCGGCTACGACAATGAGGGAGTCGATTATGACGACGACTTCTTCGACGGCGGCAAGACCTCCCAAAGCGGCTGGATGTATGGCTTCGGGCTCGGCTACGACCATCAGTTCGGCGGGTTCGTGCTGGGCGTCGAGGGCGAGCTGATGGAATCGACTGCCGGCAAGGAGCGAAGCTATACCGGCAGCCGGACGAACCCATTGATCTTTCCGCCCACCACGCCGGTCACGGTGAACACCAACATCGATGCCGGCGGCGATTTGTATATCGGGGTGCGCGGCGGCTTCCTGGTGACGCCGCAGATGCTGCTCTACGCCAAGCTCGGCTATTCGATGCACAAGATCGACGTCGACGGCAGCGGCACCGATAACGGCGTCCCCTTCACCTTCGACGAGAAGATCGACGTGGACGGCTTCCGCCTCGGCATCGGCGGCGAATATGCGTTCAGCAACTCGCTCTACGGCAAGATCGAGTATCGCTACACGAACTACAATAATGGCGATCTCGACATCCGGGGGGCGAACGTCAACCTGGATCCGTTGTTCGCCGGCATCGATGTCGTTCGGCACCAGGCCGTGTTGGGACTCGGCCTCCGGTTCTAGGCCGATGTCAGGCGTTTCCGAGGAGGGCTGGAGTTGGGCCTAGGCGGGCGGAGGCATGTCAATAATCAAGCGAATCATCATCGTCGACGACCACGAGGTCATCCGCCGCGGCATTCGGACGCTTCTCGAGACGAAGCAGAATCTGCAGGTGGTGGGCGAGGCCGCGACCGGCCGCGAGGCGCTCGCCGCGGCCCGGGAGACGAGCCCTGATATTGCGATCCTGGATTATTCCCTGCCCGAGTTGAACGGGCGGGACCTCACCATCGAGCTGCGCAAGGTGCTGCCGCGGATCGAGGTGCTGATCTTCACGATGCACGATCGGGAGGAAACCATCCTGGAAGTGCTGCAGGCCGGGGCTCGGGGCTTCGTCCTGAAATCCGACACGGAGCAGCATCTCCTCGCCGCGATCGACGCGCTCTCCGTGCGCCGGCCCTATTTCTCCGCCTCCATCTCGGAGACCCTGCTGACGCAGTTCCTGCGCAGCAAGCCGCAGCCGACTTTGAGCAGCCTCACCCATCGCGAGCGCGAGGTCGTTCAGCTGATCGCCGAGGGCAAGATCAACAAGCAGGTGGCGCAGGTGCTGAGCATCAGCATCAAGACCGTGGAAACCCACCGCGCCACCGCGATGCAGAAGCTCAGCCTGAGGACGACCGCGGACCTCGTCCGCTACGCCGTGCGCAACAAGCTCGTCGAAGCCTGACCGAATAGCGAAAGAGATAATTGCCGCGCCGTTTCGGCGACGGTCTCGCGTTAGCGGCTCATCGCCCTTTCCAGCCGCTCCCGGATCCGCTTCGCGCTGCTCTCGGCGACGGCCTTGACGGTCTCGGTGGTCGAAAGCGTCGCCGGCACGTCCAGCGCATCGGGGCTGACCCGGCGGATCGCCGCCATCTGCAGCTGGCCGGTGCGGGCGTCGCTCAGCTCGACGGCGTAGAGGACCGAGCCGGTGAACGCCCCGTCCTTGCCGGCCAGGCTCTTGACGGCGTTCATGGCGAAGCCGATCGGGGTCACGCGCGTGGCCGTGGCCACGCCGCCCCGCGTCTTCTCCGCGCCGAGCAGGGTCATCTTCAGCCGCGCCGTCGCGGCGCCAGGCCTGGTGACGATCGGGAAAGCCTTGCCGAGCTCGTCCCTCAGCGCCTTGGTCGTGATCGACGCGAATCGGTTGCGATCGCTCTGGTCGATATCCTCGAATTGCGCGTCGGCACCGCGATAGACCACAGTCTCGTCGATGATGAGGTCGCGATATTTCGACAGATCGAGATTCGGCCTGGCGTAGTTCCAGGATTCGCCGCGGCCCTGGGTCATCCGCCCGGCATAGGGCAGCGCCACCGGCGCATGGTCCCTGGTCTGCGCGATGGCGGCGGACGCCGCGACGAGCAGCAGGCAGGCGGCGGGGAGCGACTTGTTCATGCTGATTCCGCCTCGGCCTCGGCGATGCTGGGCGCCGGCGGCGCGGCCGGCTCGGCGAACAGCGCGCGGTAGATGAGGCTGCCGGCCGCGGCGCCGAGCAAAGGCGCCAGCCAGAACAGCCATAATTGCACGATCGCCGTTCCGCCCACGGCCAGCGCCGGACCGGTGCTCCGCGCGGGATTCACCGAGGTGCCGGTGACGGGGATGGAGATCAGGTGGATGAGGGTCAGCGCCAGCCCGATCGCGACCGGCGCCGTCGCGGCGGAAATACGCGTTTCCGTCGCGCCGAGGATGATGAACAGGAAGAAAGCGGTCAGCACGAACTCGGTGACGAAGCAGGCCATGAGGGAGTAGCCGCCGGGCGAGAATTCGCCATAGCCGTTCTCGCCGAGGCCAAGCCGGGAGACGTCGTAATCCGGCGCCCCCGACACGATCAGCAGCAGCAAGCCGGCGGCCGCGATCGACCCGGCCACCTGGGCGGCGACATAATAAGCGACGTCCCCTCTCGGAAACCGGCCGGCGACGCACAGTCCCAATGTTACCGCGGGGTTGAGATGGCAGCCGCTGATCCGGCTGATCGTAAAGGCCATGGTCAGCACGGTCAGCCCGAAGGCGAAGGAGACGCCGACGATGCCGATGCCGTCGGGATATTGGGTGCTGATCACGACGCTGCCGCACCCGCCGAAGACGAGCCAGAAGGTTCCGATCGCCTCGGCCGAGGCGCGACGCTTAATGTCCATTGCCAATGCTCCACGGCGAGCCGGCGACACGGCGGTCCCCGACGGGTTGCAGCAATCGTCGAGCCGCGACGCCCACGTCCTGCGGCTGCAGCGATGTTTCGATCGGCCGGGCGGCGCCGAAGCCGATCGGCACCGCCGGCGAAGGCGGCCGCGGCGACAGCCAATGGTCGAGATTCCTGCCGATCACCCGCGACAGATGCGAGACATCGTCGCGAAGCCGGTCCTTGATCTCAAGCTGTAAATGAAGCGGAACGGCCGTAGGCGGTCCTTCGACCGTGTTCCAGTCGAGGATGCGCTTGCGCGCTTCCATGAGCTGCCGGACTAGGTAATGGGGGTGCTGGTCCGGCCTGGCGGTTACGCGCAGTCGGGTCTTCTCGCCGCCGAGCACCGAGCGGGCGATCCTCGGCGGCCGCTTGAGCAGCCGTTGCAGCGCTCCGAACCGGTAGCCGCGGCTCGTCCGCTGGGGGGAGAAATCGCGGCGGGGATGATAGGGAAGTTCGAGAAATTCGAGCATTTCGCGATAAACCGATTCCGGGTCCGAGGCGAGATCGTCGAAGACGGAGACGAAGCAGCGTTCGCGCCCGATCGCGGCGATGAAGCGGTCGACATATTTGCCGATGCGAACGATCTCGTCATATTCGAGCCAGCGCCGGTCGACGCAGGTCCGCGGTACCTCCCTGCCCTCGCGCCGCCGGGCGGCCAGCGACCAGGCCCGCTCGAAATCGGGCTCCACCTCGTCGCCGTTGAAGAGCAGCCGCAGATGCAGGGACGGAAGCATCTCCATGGGATCGCGGACCGCGATCACGAACTTCGCGTCCGGCCACAGCCGAAGGAGCGGCGCCATCCGCTCGGGCGCGTAGAGATAGGTCACCGACCCTTCCGCAAGCACGGGACCGGCGCTTTCCCGCCCGGGAAAATAGCGGCGGAGATAGTCGCGCTCGACCCGCCGGCGAAGCTCCCCGCTGGAGCAGGCGGTGAGATCGAATTGGGTGAAGAAATGCGGCTCCTTGACCTGGGAGAAGCAGATTTGCGGATGGTCCTTGAGCCAGGTGGACAGCGAGGTCGTGCCGCAGCGCGGAGCACCGACGACGCAGACCATCCGACGCGATTGCAATTCGCTCATGACCCGGGATTAGGATGGCGGGCGGAGCGGCCGATATCCGAAGAAACCCGCGCTTCGCGGATGGATTATCCGGAAGGCGATCGCCGAGGCGTGCACAACGAATGCGTAACCACAGGCCGTAGCACTTCGCTAATCCCTTAAGCGTATGGAAAGTCTGTCGATGCCGGGAGCCGTCGCGTGTCTGATTTGTCATTGAAGCTGTCGCGCGCGGTGTCGCGCGGACGCGCCGCGAAGGGCGTGCCGCAGAGCCGTGCCGAAATTCTGGCCTCATTGCTGCGCAAGCGCGCCGAGGCGCACCGGCGCGGCCAATCCGAGCACGAGCGCAAGCTCCGCGACCAGATCACCTGGTCGCTGCCGATCGAGGACGGCGAAGAGAAGGCCCCGGCCGAGACCGAGTAACCACGCATAATCGCATGTTCGATGGGGGCTGCGCCCGCCACCTGAATGGACTATGCTCTTCGCGGGGGAGGGCCAGCCGATGAACAGCGCCAGCAATGCCAGCGAGGCTTATGCCTATACGGATTGGTGGTCGGTCAACAACGCGATGACCATGTGCGCCGTGCTGCTGGCCTTCTCCTTCTTCGTCCTCAGCCTGACCGGCTATCTGATGAAGAACGGATTGTCGGGCGCCGTCGTGCTGCGCGTATTCGGCACGATCCTGGTGATCACCATGGCCACCTTCCTGGTCGTCGCCGGCTATGACGAGAAGGCGCTGGGCGCCCCGCTCGGCCTGCTCGGCACGATCGTCGGCTACCTGCTCGGCAAGGATACGGCCCGCAACGAACCGGCGCCTATTCGTGACGAAGCGCGTCAATCGGATTGAGCGCCGCCGCCCGGCGGGCGGGGAAATAGCCGAAGACGACGCCGATCAGCGCCGAGACGCTGAACGCGATCAGGTTGATCTGCGGGTCGAACAGGAACGGGACCTGGATCAGGGGCGCCACCACCAGCACGGCGACGAAGGCGAGGACCAGGCCGATCAGGCCGCCCAGGCAGGCGAGCACCACCGCCTCGACCAGGAATTGCAGGAGCACCTCGCGGCCGATCGCGCCGATGGCGAGGCGGATGCCGATCTCGCGGGTCCGCTCGGTCACCGAGACGAGCATGATGTTCATGATGCCGATGCCGCCGACGATCAGGCTAACCGCCGCGACCGCGCCCATCACCGCGGTCAGGATCCGGGTCGTGCCCTGCAGGGTCTCGGAGATCTGGCGCGTGTCGAAGATGTTGAAATTGTCCTGCTCGCCGCGGCCGACATGGCGGCGCTCGCGCAGCAGGCTTTCGATCGAGGACTGGACCGAACTCGTCTGAAAGGCGTCGTCGACCGCGACCATGATGAAGCGGATGTCGCGATTGCCCGAGAAGCGCCGCTGCACCGCCTTGATCGGCATGATGACGACGTCGTCCTGGTCCTGGAAGCCGCCCTGGCCGCGCGACGCCAGGGTGCCGATCACCTCGCAGCTGATGTCCCTGATGCGGAAGCGCTCGCCGACCGCCTGCTCGGCGCGGAACAGATTCTGCTGGACCGTGCTGCCGATGATGCAGACCGCCTTGCCGGCCTGCTCCTCGGCGTCGGTCCAGATCCGGCCGTCGGTCAGCTGCCATTGCTGGGCGGTGAAGAATTGCGAGGTCGTGCCGTTCACCTGGGTCTGCCAGTTGGCGGCGTTGCGTACGGCGAGGCCCGCGGCCTGCGCCTGCGGCGCGACCGCGCGCACGCCCGCGACCTGCTCCTGGATCGCCTCGACATCGGCCATGTCGAAATCGGGCGCCTGCTGGCCGCCGCCGCCGCGGCCGAAGCCCTGGCCGGGACGGATTTGCAGGATGTTGGCGCCGAGGCTCGAAATCTGCTCGGCGACCGCGGCGGTCGCGCCCTTGCCGAGCGTGACCATGGTCACCACCGCGGCGACGCCGATCACGATGCCGAGCACGGTGAGGAACGAGCGGAGCAGGTGGCGCCTGATTTCGCGGATGGCGAGGATGATGGTGGTGAAGAACATGACGGTTTATCCGTCACCCCGGCGAAGGCCGGGGTCTCGATGAGAAGTGCCGTGACCTTCCGGCCTGAGATCCCGGCCTTCGCCGGGATGACGCTGAGGGGGGCCGGGGTCACCGGAATGGGCCTCGACCGTCTCCACCAGGCCGTCGCGGAAATGGACGACGGTTCGGGCATATTTGGCCATGTCGGGCTCGTGCGTGACCATCAGCACGGTGATGCCGCCGTCGCGGTTGAGGCTGGTCAGCAGCTCCATGATCTCGATCGAGGTCTTGCTGTCGAGATTGCCGGTTGGCTCGTCGGCGAGCAGCACGTCGGGGTTGGTGACGATGGCGCGGGCGATAGCGACGCGCTGCTGCTGACCGCCGCTGAGCTCCGCCGGCGTATGGTCCCACCAGTCCTTGAGCCCGACCTTGTCGAGCGCAGCCATCGCCGACTCGCGCCGCTGCGCCTTGGTCTCGCCGCGATAGAGCAGAGGCAGCTCGACATTTTCGAGCGCGTCGGTGCGGGCGAGCAGGTTGAAGCCC
>Ga0070677_10000133_pt1 | contig 24786 bp, 20 predicted proteins | sample KBSM63metaG_FD_64674 | JGI IMG/M metagenome (GOLD analysis project Ga0070677, IMG submission 64674) | Miscanthus rhizosphere microbial communities from Kellogg Biological Station, Michigan, USA - KBS M6-3 metaG | ecosystem: Host-associated > Plants > Roots > Rhizosphere > Soil ... | reverse complement strand
CGCGCCACGAAGAAGAGCAGGCCGGTGACCAGCAGCATCAGCGCCTCGCCGCCGCTCAGCGACAGCACGACCGGGCCGCCATGGACGAGGGCGCCGGCGAGCGGGGCGAACACCGAGAGCAGGACGGCGAGGAACAGCCAGGTCGCGAAGCCGCGCAGCGCCCGCGCCGGAAAGCGCACCCCGGCCTCGACCTGGCGGCACATCGCGACGAGGCGAAGCAGAGCGAGGCCGATCAGCAGGCCGAAGAGCAGCAGCACGAGCGCGGCGGGGAGCGGCGCCATGCCCTGATCGTGGACGGTGAGCATCGCGAACTCGTCGCGGCGGCCGGCGAGCAGGACCCACGCGGCGAACAGGATCACCAGCTCGACCGAAGCGAGTGCGAACAAGGCGACGAGGCGCAGACGCCGCGCGGAGCGGCGCAGCGAGGCGGGGGCGTCGTTCATTGCTTGACGGACATAAATTATCGTCCTACGATAAAATCTATTCGCCATTCGATAGTAGCGAGGGAGACGAGGATGCGCAAGATGGCATGGGCGGTCGCGGCAGCGATGCTGGCGGCGGGCAATGTGCAGGCCCGGGCGCAACACGCTGTGGCGGCGGCTCCGGCCGGGCCGGCTACGATCGCGACCCTGTTCGAGGGCGCGGAGCGCGGCGAGATCGGTCCGCTCGAGCGGGCGCTGGCCAATGCGCGCGGCGACGAGGCGGTGCTGCTGCGCGCGCGGATCGCGGCGGCGCGGTTCGATCGCCAAGCGGCGCGCGACCCGGCGTTGGCGCGGATCGCCGAACGCGGCGCCCCGGCCGAGCGCGAGGCGGCGCTCGCGATCGTCGCCGGCGCCGGCTTCGCCAATGGCGACTATCGCGCCGCGGCGAGCGCCGGCCGGCGGCTCGCCGAGGCGCAGGCGGTGCGCGGCGACGGCCGGGCGGCCGACACGGCACGGATGTGGCGGCTGGCCGAATTGCTCGCCGCGCAGCCGGCGCAGCGGATCGAACCCGCGGCGCCGGGCAGCGTCGCGGCGCGCACCGACAAGGTCGGCCTGCCGCGGATCGACATCCAGGTGAACGGCCAGGCGCAGGAGGCGGTGTTCGACACCGGCGCCAGCCTGTCGGTGCTCTCGGCGGAGACGGCCCGGCGGCTCGGCGTCACGATCCTCGAGCAGGCGGCGGAGGTCGGCAACGGCGTGCAGGGCACGGTACCGGTCCGGCTCGGCATCGCCGAGAGGGTCGAGGTCGCCGGCACGGTGCTGCGCAACCATCCCTTCCTGATCATCGACGACGCGCAGCTCACCTTCGCGCAGGTGCCCGGCGGCTACGACATCAGGGCGATCTTCGGGCTGCCGGCGATGCGCGCTCTGGGCCGGATGCGGATGGAGGCCGGGCGCCTCACGGTGCTGGCGCCGGCGGCGGGCGCGGCGGGCGCGCCCAATCTCGCGGCGAGCGGCAACCAGCTCTATGTCGAGACCGGCGTGGCCGGGCGGACGCTGCCGCTCCACCTCGACACCGGCGCCAACCAGACCGCGCTCAGCCCGCTCTACGCCGCGGCCGAGCCGGCGCGGATCGCCGGGCTCGCCACCGGCCAGGCGCGAATGGCGAGCGCGGGCGGGACGCGGGCGTCGAACATGGCCACCTGGGCCGACGCGCCGATCGAACTGGCCGGGCGGAGCCTCACCCTGCCGCAGCTGCCGGTGCGGCTCGCCGGCGACGGGCCGGAGGCGCGCGATTACGGCACGCTCGGCTCGAACGTCCTGCGCCGCTTCGACAGCTACACGCTCGATCTCCGGGCGATGCGGCTGGAGCTCGGCGAGCCGGTCACGCCGGGACCCTGAGCGGGGCCTATCGCCAGGGCCGCCGGAACGCGCTGTCCGGCGCGGCGTGGGCGACGAGATAGCTGCCGAGTGCCATGGCGAGCAGAGTGGCGTCCGAGGTGGGGGCCCAGTAGCGGGACGAGTCGCGGGACACGCCGTGCCGATCCTTGCCCACAACCCGGGCAAGATGCTCGACCAGGCCAGCCCGTACGAGCCGCCTTTGCCAGACCCGTCCGCCCTGTCGAGCGGTCAGGCGGACGCAATAAGGAGCGCCGGTGTCGTCGAGGGCGAAGTCCTGCTCGACGAGAATATTGACGCCGTCGTTTGGAACCGCGGTTTCGCGCAGCCGGGGCGGAATTCGGGAGGCTTCCGAGAAAGCGTGGTCAATTCCCCAAGCCGGAATGCGATAGCCGAAGCCGTCATGCGCTCCCACGTGGGTGGCGAAGGCAGGATGAATCCGGGTGCGCGTGAAGATTCGAGTTTCCGGGGTCACGCGGAATGGCCGGCCGCCTCGGGCGTGGGTCAGCGCACAGCCCGCCTCGGGCGACAACAGCTCCTGCAGCGGCGGATTGTAGCGATACGGTCCGGGGGGCGGGCGCCGCGCCCGGTCCTTTTCGCCGCAATCCGCTTCGATCGGGGGCTCGGCATCCTCCCGCAGCAATAGGATGCGCTGGCGGGCGAGGTCGTCGCCCGGCCGCTGGCGAGGGTGCGTGCAGTGGAGCGTGTAGACGAGCGCGGCGCAGCGCCGGCGGGACACCGGCGTCGGCTCGTACCACCGCACCTCGCGCCGGACGATCCGGCCTTCGCCGAAGCCGTTGCAGAAGCGGCCACTGTCCATCATGCGGAGACGCGCAGCCTCCCAGCGCCGGTCTTCGACCTGGCCTTCGGTGAAATAGCCGATCCGGAATACATAGCCGCCCAGATCGCTTCGCCAAGTGTGTCCGACGGCCAGGGGGTAGGGTGGCTCGCCGGCTTCCTCACGCTGGCCGCCGGCCATATTTTCATAGGGAACGGGGCGTACCATGGGTGCGACGACCGGCTGCTATTTCGCGCAGCTGCCGGACAAGATCGCCAGGAGCAGCAGTGGCAAGCCGGTTCGGGATAGGGTCATCGCGCATTTCTCATCAATCCCCGATGCCCCGAGCGGGGTTACCGAACGTTTAGCACCACGCCTGGACACACAGCGGGGAATAGGCGGCGAGCTCCTCCAGCCTCCGTTCGGCACTCTCGGTGCCGGGTCACGGCCAGCGTGCCGGTTTGAGGATCAGCGGCATCGGGAGGTCGAACTCCACCCAACCCTCGATCGCGATCACGTCGTTGCTTTCCCGAGCCTCGCGGCCGTCCTTGAGCGACCAGGTGATGTGGTAGGTGGAGCCGTCGGGCCGGTCGGCGGTGCCGCCGAGGCGGACCACCATCGCCTCGACGCCGCGGCCGTCGTCGGCGCGGCCGATCAATTCGGCGCCGGTTTCCTCGGGCAGCGGCGCGTCGGCGGCGGCGCCCGAGACCAAAGTGACGTGATCGGCGATGGGGTTGCGGTAGCGAGGCGGGAATTGCCGGAGCAGCTCCCGGCGCTGGCCGCGGTCCAGCTTCCAGCCGATCGTGCTCTCGCCGGCGCCGGCGCGTTCATAGGTTTCGCGAGCTGAGGGCATGGGCTTTCAACCCGCCGGAGCGCGCGCCGTTCCGAAACTTCCCTAGTCATCCCGACGAAAGTCGGGACCCCATGAACACGGTGAATGAAGGTTATCGCCGATGCCTTGCCCTCTGCCTCTTCGGTGCATGGGTCCCGGCCTTCGCCGGGATGACTCGGAGCAGATCCGTTCACTCTGCGGGACTTAGGCGAGCGAGGTCGGGGCGAGGAAGAGGTGGCTGACGTCGGGTTGGGCGGCGCGGACCTTGGCCGTAAGGTCGGCGGTGACCCGTTCGACCTCGCCGGCCGGGACGCTGTCGACGAAATCGACGCAGGCGGTGACGACGATGTCGTGCGGGCCGAGATGGACCGAATTGATGTCGCGCACGCCGACGACCTGGGGCGCGGCGCAGATCAGGGCCCGGATCTCGGCCAGCACCTCGGGCGCCGCCGCCTCGCCGACCAAGAGGCCCTTGGTCTCGCGGGCGAGGAGGATCGAGGCGCAGATCAGCACCACGCCGATGACGATCGAGGCGATGCCGTCGAGCATCGGCATGGCGAGCAAATGCGCGGCGAGCAGCCCGGCGAGCGCGATCGCCAGGCCGAGCATGGCGGCGCTGTCCTCGAACAGGACGGTGAACAGGACCGGGTCCTTGGCCTCGGTGACCGCGGTCCACCAGTGGCGGTCGCCGGCGACCTTGCGGAACTCCTTGAGCGCGACCCGGAAGGAGGCGGCCTCAAGCAGGATCGCGCCGCCGAGGATCACGTAGTTGACGATCGGGCTTTCGACCGGGTGGGGGTCAGCGAGCTTGTGCCAGCCTTCGTAGATCGCGACCACGCCGCCCGCGGTGAACAGCAGCACGGCGACGACGAAGCTCCAGAAATAGATTTCGCGCGAATAGCCGAACGGGTGGCGCTCGTCGGCCGGCCGCTCGGCCCGCTTCATGCCGAACAGGAGGAGCAATTGGTTGAAGCTGTCGACGACGCTGTGCACGCCTTCGGCCAGCATCGCCGCCGAGCCGGTATAGGCCGCGCCGCCGAACTTGGCGACGGCGATGCCGAGATTCGCCGCGAGCGCGGCCAGCACCGCCTTTGTCGATCCGCCTGCCATGGGCTCGCTAACGTATCGAGGGCGGAATGGTTCTCCCCTCATTCCCTCTCCCAGGGGAGAGGGTTAGGGTGAGGGGTTCGGGAGTTGGGGAGTTTTCGCGGAAGCCACATCCCCTCACCCCATCCCTCTCCCCCTGGGAGAGGGAGCCTGCTGGTCGATCCACTGCTGCAGTGCTTTCACTTCCTGCTTCGACAGCTCCAGCCCGAGCTTGGTGCGGCGCCAGAGGATGTCGTCGGCGGTCCGGGCGAATTCGGTTGCGAGCAGGTAGCGGACCTCCGCCTCGTAGAGGCCGGCACCGAAGTGGCGGCCGAGGGGGCGCTCGAGCAGCTTCTTGAGGCGGGTGCCGTAGGCGCGGCGCATCCGTTCCAGCGGAAGCTCGGGATATTTGTCGCGCGCGGCATCGAGCCAGGCGAGGAAGGACGCGTCGACATTGCCGCCGGGCAGGGTCGAGCCGGCGGTGAACTTCATGCCGCCGACGCCGAGCCGGTCGAGCGCCTCCAGCGCCAGCGCGCGGGCGGTGGTGAGCTTGCCGCCGAACACGGAGAGCAGTTTCGCGCCGGGGCCGGGATCCAGCTCGAGATGATAGTCGCGGGTGACGTCCTTGGCCTCGGCCGCGCCGTCGTCGTGGAGCGAGCGGATGCCGGAATAGGACCAGATCACGTCCGCCGGGCCGATTTGCTTCGAGAAATAGGCATTGGCGGCGGCGCAGAGATAGGCGATCTCCCCGGGCGCGATGGCGGCGTCCTCGGGGCGCTCGACGGGCACGTCGGTGGTGCCGATCAGGCTGTGCTCGCCATAAGGCAAAGCGAAGACGACCCGGCCGTCCGCCTCGTGCTGGAAGATATAGGCGTGGTCGCCCTGCCAGAGGCGGGGAACGAGGATGTGGCTGCCCTTGACCAGGCGGGCGGCGCTCCGGCTGTCGCTGCCCAGGCGGCCGCGAAGCATTTCGGCGACCCAGGGGCCGGCGGCGTTGACCAGCATCCGCGCCGAGACGGTGCGGCCGTCCGAGAGCTCGGCCAGCCAGCGCTCGCCCTCGCGGCGGGCCGAGAGCAATTCGGTGCGGGTGGCGATCTCGGCGCCGCGCTCGTGCGCGTCGAGCGCGTTCAGCACGACCAGGCGGGCATCGTCGACCCAGGCGTCCCAATAGGAAGCGAGCCTGAAGCCCGGCCTGAGCGCCGGATCGGCATTCTTTTCCCGGCGCGAGCGCGGCAGCTCGTCGCGTCCGCTGAGCAGGTCATAGAGAAGGAGGCCGAGGCGGAGCAGCCAGAACGGGCGGCCGCCGGGCGGATCGGGCAGGACGAACTTCAGCGGCCGGACGATATGCGGCGCGGTGGCGAGCAGGATCGCGCGCTCGTGCAGCGATTCCCGGACCAGGCGGAACTCATATTGCTCGAGATAGCGAAGGCCGCCGTGGATCAATTTGGACGAGGCCGAGCTGGTATGGTGGGCGAGATCGTCCTTCTCGACGAGGAGCACGGCGAGCCCGCGCCCGGCCGCGTCGCGCGCGATCGCCGCGCCGTTGATGCCGCCGCCGACGATCAGGAGGTCGAAGGAGTCGCTCAGATTTTGCTTGCCCATTGGTCTCCGCTCATCCTGAGTAGGGACTGAGCCTGGCGAAGGCCCGTATCGAAGGACCGGCCATGCGTCCTTCGATACGCCGGTTCGACAAGCTCACCGGCTACTCAGGATGAGCGGGACTATGCAAGTGATTAGGGCATGAGCGGCGACACGATCCTCGTCATCGATGCGGGCACGACCAGCACCCGGGCGATGCTGTTCGCAGCGGACGGGGCGTTGGTCGGCAGCAGGCAGGCGGAGCTCGCCCAGCATTATCCGCGGCCGGGCTGGGTCGAGCATGACGCGAAAGAGATCTGGGAGAAGAGCCTCGCCTGCGCCCGGGCGGTCGCGGACGACGCCGGCGGCGCCGAGCGGATCGCCTGTATCGGGATTACCAACCAGCGCGAGACGATCTGCTTCTGGTCGAAGCGGACCGGGGAGCCGCTGGCGCGGGCGATCGTCTGGCAGGACCGGCGCACGGCCGAGGATTGCGCGCGGCTGAAGGAGGCCGGGCACGAGCCGGCGCTGCAGGCGAAGACCGGGCTGCTGCTCGATCCCTATTTTTCGGCGAGCAAGATCGCCTGGGCGCTGCGGGAATGGCCGCAGCTTCGCGAGGCGGGCGACGACCTCGCGATCGGTACGGTCGAGAGCTGGCTGATCCACAAGCTGACCGCCTGCGGCGGGCTTTTCGTCACCGACGCCAGCAACGCCTCGCGGACCGCGCTGATGGACATCCACCAGGGCTGCTGGGACGAGGGGCTGCTCGACCTGTTCGGCGTGCCCAAGGCGGCGCTGCCCGAGATCGTCGATTGCGCGGGGCGGTTCAGCGGGACCCGGCTGCTCGGCCCGCCGATTCCGATCTGCGGCATGGCCGGCGACCAGCAGGCGGCGGCGATCGGCCAGGCCTGCTTCGCGCCGGGCGAAACCAAGGCGACCTACGGCACCGGCGCGTTCGTGCTGACCCATACCGGCCTCGAGGCGCCGGTGTCGCGGCACCGGCTGCTGACCACATTGGCGTGGCAGCTCGGCGGCGAGCGGCGCTACGCGCTGGAAGGCTCGGTGTTCGTCGCCGGCAGCCTGATCCAGTGGCTGCGGGATTCGCTCGGCCTCATCGTCACCGCGGCGGAGAGCGAAAAGCTGGCGCGCTCGATTCCGGATTCGGGCGGGGTGACGATCGTGCCGGCGCTGGCCGGGCTCGGCGCGCCGCATTGGCGGCCGGGAGCGCGGGCGGCGATCACCGGCCTGACCTTCGCCAGCGGGCGGGCCGAGATCGTCCGCGCCGCGCTGGAGGCGATGGCGCACCAGACGCAAGACCTGATGACGGCCTTCGCCGCCGACGGCGCGCCGTGGGAGCGGCTCAGGATCGACGGCGGGATGAGCGCCAACGACTGGCTGGCGCAGGACCTGGCGGACGTGCTCGCGCTGGAGGTGGAGCGGCCTGCGTTCGTCGAGACGACCGCGCTGGGGGCGGCGATGCTGGCGGGCGTGGGCGCGGGGCTGTTCGGCTCGCTGGAGGAAGCGGCGGCGATGCGCGGCGCGGTGCGGCGGTTCGAGCCGGCCATGGCGGAAGAAATGCGGGTGGCGCGGCTGGCGGGGTGGGAGAAGGCGGTGGCGGGAGTGCTCGCCGACTGAGCGTCATCCCCGCGGAGGCCGGGATCTCATAGAGACAGCTGTGACTTCTTGTCCCGAGACCCCGGCCTTCGCCGGGGTGACGATCAGGGTGTCTCCGGCGCCACCCAGCTGTCGTCGATCATCCGGATGATCCCGGAAAAATCCTTGCCGCCCCCGCCCAGCGCCTCGGCGAAGCGGGCGTAGAGGGTTTCGGCGGCGCCGCCCATCGGGGTGTAGGCGTCGACGCTCTGCGCGGCCTCCATGGCGAGGCGGAGGTCCTTGAGCATCAAAGCGGCCGCGAAGCCGCCTTCATAATCGCGGTCCGCGGGCGTCTCCGGGCCGACGCCGGGGACCGGGCAATAGGTGGTCATCGACCAGCATTGGCCCGAAGCCTTGGACGAGATGTCGAAGAAGGTCTGCAGATCGAGGCCGAGCTTCCTCGCCATGACGAAGGTCTCGCAGGTCGCGACCATCGAGGCGCCGAGCAGCATGTTGTTGCAGATCTTGGCGGCCTGGCCCGCGCCGGGCGCGCCGGCGTGGATCACGGCCTTGCCCATGATCTCGAGGAAGGGCCGGGCGCGCTCGAACGCCTCGGCGGTGCCGCCGACCATGAAGGTGAGGCTGCCCGCCTCGGCGGCGGCGATGCCGCCGGAGACCGGCGCGTCGACCATCGCGTAACCCGAGGCCCGGGCCTTCTCGATCTCCTCGCGGGCGGTGGCGACGTCGATCGTCGAGCAATCGATCAGGATGGCGCCGGCCGAGGCGGTGCCGATCACGCTGCTTTCGTAGACGTCGCGGACGTGCTTGCCGGCCGGGAGCATGGTGACGACGGCCTCGGCATTCTGCACCGCTTCCGCGGCGGAGGCGGCGCGCGCCGCGCCGCGCGCCTCGGCGCGGAGCAGGGCGTCCTCGCTGAGATCGAAGGCGCGGACGTCGTGGCCGGCCTGCGCGAGGTTCGCGGCCATGCCGCCGCCCATATTACCGAGGCCGATGAAGGCGATGCGTGCCATTGTCTTCCTTTCGTCACCCCGGCGAAGGCCGGGGTCTCAGCGCGGGCTTGCGCCGTGTTCTTCACCCCACGAGATCCCGGCCTTCGCCGGGATGACGGCTACTTACCCTTCCAGCTCGGACCGCGCTTCTCCACGAAAGCCGCCATGCCTTCCTTCTGGTCCTCGGTGCCGAACAGGCCGTGGAAGAGTCGGCGCTCGAAATTGATTCCTTGCGCCAGGCCGTTCTCGAAGGCGGCGTTGACCATCTCCTTGTTGGCCATCGCCGCGACCGGGGACATGCCGGCGATCGTCTCGGCGGTCTTCATCGCTTCGTCGATCAGCTCGGCGGCTGGGACCACCCTGGCGACCAGGCCGGATCGCTCGGCCTCCTCGGCGCCCATCGTCCGGCCGGTGAGGCACATCTCCATCGCCTTGGCCTTGCCGACCGCGCGGGTGAGGCGCTGCGAGCCGCCCATGCCGGGGGTGACGCCGAGCTTGATCTCGGGCTGTCCGAATTTCGCGCTGTCGGCGGCGATGATGAAATCGGCCATCATCGCCACCTCGCAGCCGCCGCCGAGCGCATAGCCGGCGACCGCGGCGAGCCAGGGCTTGCGGGTCGCGGTGACCTTCTCCCAGCCTTGGAAGAAGTTCGAGCCGTACATGGAGGCGAAGCCCTGGTCCGACATCTCCTTGATGTCGGCGCCGGCGGCGAAGGCCTTCTCCGAGCCGGTGAGGACCAGGCAGCGCTGGCTCTCGTCGGCATCATAGGCGGCGAAGGCGGCGATCAGCTCGGCGAGGACGGTCGAGTTGAGCGCGTTGAGCGCCTGCGGGCGGTTCAGGGTGACGAGCGTGACCGCGCCGCGCTGCTCGACCAGGATGGTTTCGTAATCTGCCATTTCCCGTCTCCGTGTTCCTGCGAAAGCAGGAACCCAGCCCTGCCTTCGAAACTGGGCTCCTGCTTTCGCAGGAGCACAAGGACTAGCGCATCCGCACGTAGCTGCCCGGTGCCGGCTCGATCTCCCTCTTCGGCGTGCGCGCCTTCACCTTCGCGCCGCCGCCGTCGCGGACCAGCCAGGCCTGCCATTCGGGCCACCAGCTGCCCTCGTGGCGCGTCGCCGTCACCAGCCACTCCTCCGCGCTCTCCGGCATCTCTTCGTTGGTCCAATAGCCGTGCTTGTTGGCGGCGGGCGGGTTGATCACGCCGGCATTGTGGCCGGAGCCGCCGAGCAGGAAACGAGTTTCGCCGCCGAGCAATTTGGCACCGTCATAAGTGGCCTGCCAGGCGGAGACGTGGTCGTCCTTGAGCGAGATCACCATCGCGGGCGTTTCCATCGCCAGCGCGCCGGGCCCGGTCAGTTCGTTGGCGACGAGGATTCGCTTGGTCCATTCGAGCAGGAAGGCGGCGGGGATGTGGGCGCCGTCGGCGAACCAGTGGAGGATGTCGGAGGGCGGCGCCTCCTTGTCGAGCAGGTAGTGGCTGACCACCGAGGACCAGATCAGGTCGTTGGCGCGGACCACGGAGAACAGGGCCTGCAGCTCGTGCGCGGCCATCACGCCCTTGGCCTCGAGATGCTTCTCCAGCGCCTCCAGCTGGGCCGGCTCCCTGAAGGTCGCCCATTGGCCCATGTTCGAGAAGTCGAACATCGAGCCGATCGTGGTCAGCGAGGCGATCCGGCCGGGCTCGGCGCGGGCCGCGGCCATGGCGGCCAGCGTGCCGCCCATGCAGAAGCCGAACAGATCGATGCTCTTCTCGCCGGTCGCGGCCTCGATCGCATCGAGCGCGGCGGCGGGGCCGAGGTTCAGGTAATCGTCGATGCCCTGGTCGGCGAGCTCCGGGCCGGGATTGACCCAGGAGATGACGAAGAGCGTATGGCCCTGCTCGACCAGCCAGCGGATCAGCGACGATTTGGGCTGGAGATCGAGGAGGTAATATTTGTTCACCAGCGGCGGCACGTAGAGAAGCGGGCGCCGGTAAACCTCATCCGTCGCGGGCGCGTACTGGATGAGCTGCATCAATTCGTTCTGGAAGATCACGCTGCCGGGGGTGGCGGCGATGTCCCTGCCCAATTCGAACTCGGCCGAGGCGCGGCGGACCGGCAGCTTCGCGTCGGTGGCGGCGTCGGCGAGCAGGTTGGCGAGGCCGGAGAGCAGGCTGATCGAGCCGGTGTCGATCGCGCGCCGGATCGCCTCCGGGTTGGTGAAGGCGAAATTGGCCGGGGAGAGCGCGTTCAGATAGGCTTGGGTGAAGAATTGGGCGCGGGTGCGGGTGGCCTCGTCGATCCCCTCGGCCTCGTCGACCAGCTCGGTCGCCTGCCGCGCGGCGAGCAGATAGGCCTGCTTGAGATAATCGAACACGGGGTCCTCGGACCAGGCCGGGTCGCCGAAACGGCGGTCGCCGCGCTCGGGCGCGATCACCGGCTCGACCTCGGCCCCGGCGGCGCGGCGGGCGGCGGCGCCCCAGAGCTCCATCCATTCGGACGCCGCGGCCTGGCTGGCCTGGAGCACCGACATCGGGTTGGTCCAGAGCTGGCGCTGGAAATCGAACATCGCCCGGGCGGGCGCCAGCGGATCGAAGGCAAGGCTTGCCGACGGGCGGACGCCGGCCTGGATGGCGGCAAGGCCGTTCTCGACGACCTTGCTCCACGCGGCGGCCAGCTCGGCGGGATCGGGAGCGGTTTCGGGCAGCTTCCAGACGCGGTTGTCGGTCATCGGTTCAATGCTTCCAAGAAAGTATCCGTTCGTCCCGAGCGAAGTCGAGGGGCGCCGTGATGAGTCCGTGCCAACGCCCCTCGACTACGCTCGGGACGAACGAGGCTTTTGCTTCTCATTGGTTGCGCATCAAGGGCAGCGGCGACCAGGCTTCCTCCGGCGGAAGCGGCTGGAACAAAGCGTCGATCATCTCTTCGGTAACTTCCTCGGGCGTGGCGGGCTGCCAGCGCGGCGCGTTGTCCTTGTCGACGAGCAGGGCGCGGACCCCCTCGGCGAAATCGGGATGGTGGGAGACATGCGCCATCAACGCATATTCCATGCCCATCTCTCCGGCGAAGTCGCGCATCCGGCCGCCATGATCCAAGAGGCGCAGCGAGACCTTGCAGGCGGTCGGCGACTTCTTGCGGAGCGTCGCCAGCTCCTTCAGCGCCCATTCCGAGCCGTCCGCCTCGAGATCGGCCATGATCCCTTCCAGCGTCTCGGCCGCGAACAGGCGGCAGATCTTGTCGCGATTGGTCTTGATCCGCGCCGGCGGCGGGGCGGCCTGGGCGTGGGCGAGATAGGCGTCGATCCGGTCGGGATCGCGGGCGATGTCGGCCTTCAGCTGCTCGACATCCTCATGCGCGACATAATGGGTGGCGAGGCCCAGCGCGAAACATTCGGCGCCGTCGAGCCGCGCGCCGGTCAGCGCCAGGAATTGCGGCAGGCGGCCGAGCAGGCGGGACAGGTGCCAGCCGCCGCCGACGTCGGGGAACAGGCCGATCGAGGTCTCCGGCATGGCGAACAGGGTGCGGTCGGTCGCGATCCGGTACTTGCACGGCCGCGAGATGCCGACGCCGCCGCCCATGACGATGCCGTCCATGAACACGGCGGTCGGCTTGGGATAGGTGAAGAGCAGGTGATTGAGGCGATATTCGTTGAAGAAGAAATCGCTGGCCGCCTTGCCGGTGCCCTTGGTGCTTCGGGCGATGGCGACGACGTCGCCGCCGGCGCAGAAGCCGCGGCCGTCGGCGTGGTCGATAAGCACCGCTTCCACCTCGGGCAGGTGCAGCCATTCGATCAGCGACGCCGTCATCTTCAGCACCATGTCGAGGTCGAGCGCATGAATCGCCTTGGGGCGATTCAGGCTGAGGCGGCCGACATGGCCTTCGATGCGGTCGATGACTTTCTGTTCCACCGACAAGCCTCGTTCGTCCCGAGCGTAGTCGAGGGGCGTATGTGATGACTCGGTGCCGGCGCCCCTCGACTTCGCTCGGGACGAACGGATATTTTCGGCTTCCCCAATGCTCACTGCCGGGTCAGCTCCCGCCCGACGATCATCCGCATCACCTGGTTGGTGCCTTCGAGGATCGAATGGACCCGGAGGTCGCGCCAGAAGCGCTCGATCGGATAATCCTGGAGGTAGCCGTAGCCGCCGTGCAGTTGGAGGGCGCGGTCGACGATCGAGGAGCCCGAGTCGGTGGCGAGGCGCTTGGCCATGGCGGCGAACTTGGTCTTGTCGGGCGCGTTCTCGGTGACCTTCACCGCCGCCGCGTAGAGCAGCATGCGGGCGGCCTGAAGCTCGGTCTCCATGTCGGCGAGCATGAACTGGGTGTTCTGGAAATCGGCGATCGGGGTGCCGAACTGCTTGCGCTCCTTGGTATAGGCGATCGCCTCGTCGAGGCAGCGCTGGGCGCCGCCGAGGCTGCAGGCGCCGATGTTGAGCCGGCCGCCGTCGAGGCCCATCATCGCGATCCGGAAGCCCTCGCCCTCGCCGCCGACCAGGTTCTCCGCCGGGACGCGGACCTCGTCGAAATTGACCTGGGCGGTGGGCTGCGAATGCCAGCCGAGCTTCTTCTCCTGCGCGCCGAAGCTGACGCCCGGCATGTCCTTCTCGATCACCAGGCAGGAAATGCCCTTGGGCCCGTCGACGCCGGTGCGGACCATCGAGACGTAGACCTTGTTCTCGCCGCCGCCCGAGATGAACGCCTTGGAGCCCGAGACGACATAATGGTCGCCGTCCCTGACCGCCCGGGTCTTGAGCGCGGCCGCGTCGGAGCCCGAGCCGGGCTCGGTCAGGCAATAGGAGCCGATCCGCTCCATGGTCACCATCGAGGGGAGATATTTGTCCTTCACCGCCTGGCTGCCGAAGCGATCGATCATCCAGCTCGCCATATTGTGGATCGAGATGAAGGCCGAGGTGGAGGGGCAGCCATAAGCCATCGCCTCCATGATCAAGGCCGCTTCCAGCCGGCCGAGGCCGATGCCGCCGGCCTCCTCGGAGACGTAGATCGAGCCGAAGCCGAGCTCGGCGGCGGCGCGGATCGTGTCGCGCGGGAAGATATGCTTCTCGTCCCACTCGGCGGCATGGGGGGTAATCGCATCGGCGGTGAATTGCTGCGCCATCTCCTGGATCTGGCGCTGCTCGTCATTGAGGTCGAACTGGCTGGTCATGGGCGTCCCTCTTCACCAACTCCCGCCGGTTCGCAAGCCGCGCCGGGCCCTCCGCCGCTCAGCGGCACGCGCTTGCCCGCTCGCCGACGCGGATCCGCCGGGCCAGCGCGCGCGGCCCGTGAACCGAGAGGAGCGGCGGGAAGGTGGCGCCGGTTTCGATCACGATGCCGCCAGGCTGCGGATAGGCGCCCTCGTAGATCACGATCTCCTCCGCGCCACGCCGATAGGTGTAGAGCGTGAAGTCCGAACCGGTATCCTGGCGCTCCATCGACTCGTCGGGAGCCAGGCCGATGCAGAAGGTGGAGCCGTGAAACCAGTGCTGCTGCGCGTGACCCGCCCCCGCGACGCCCGCGCCGCCCGGTTGCGGCGCAGCGCAGGCGCCGGCAAGCGCGAGCGCCGGCAAGGCGAGCGCGCCCCTCATAGAGCGGCTCCCGCCTCGGCGAACGCCGCCACCGCCCGCTCCAGCTCCTCGCGGGTGTGCGTGGCGGAGATCTGGGTGCGGATGCGCGCCCTGCCCTTGGGCACGACGGGGTAGGAGAAGGCGATCACATAGACGCCCTTCTTCAATAGCGCGTCGGCGAGGGCCGAGGCACGGCGGGCATCGTGGAGCATGACCGGGATGATCGGGTGCTCGCCGGGCAGGAGCTCGAAGCCGGCCTGCTCGAGGCCTTCGCGGAAGACGCGCATATTGTCGCGGAGCTGCGCGCGCAGATCGTCGCCCGCGGCGGCCAGCTCGACCGCCTTCGCCGCACCCGCCACCATCGCCGGGGCGACGGTGTTGGAGAAGAGATAGGGCCGCGAGCGCTGGCGGAGCAGCTCGACGATCGCCCGCTTCGCACTGGTGAAGCCGCCGCTGGCGCCGCCCAGCGCCTTGCCCAGAGTGCCGGTGACGATGTCGATCCGGTCGATCACGCCGCAATGTTCGGGCGAGCCGCGCCCATGCGCGCCGACCACGCCGGTGGCGTGACTGTCGTCGACATGGACGAGGGCGCCGTAGCGCTCGGCGAGGTCGCAGATCGCCGCGAGCGGGGCGATATAGCCGTCCATCGAGAAGACGCCGTCGGTGGCGATCAGCTTGAACCGCGCGCCGGCCGCGTCTGCGGCCTGCAGCTGCGCCTCGAGATCGGCCATGTCGGCATTCTTGTAGCGGTAGCGCTGCGCCTTGCAGAGCCGGACGCCGTCGATGATCGAGGCGTGGTTGAGCTCGTCGGAGATGACCGCGTCCTCGGGCCCCAGCAGGGTCTCGTAGAGGCCGCCATTGGCGTCGAAGCAGGAGGGATAGAGGATCGTATCCTCCATCTGCAGCCAGTCGGAGAGCTGGCCCTCGAGCTGCTTGTGCACCGCCTGGGTGCCGCAGATGAAGCGGACCGAGGCCATGCCGTAGCCCCAGCGCTCCAGCCCGTCCTGCGCCGCGGCCTTGACCCGCTCGTCCTGGGCGAGGCCGAGATAATTGTTGGCGCACAGGTTGATCACGCCCTCGCCGGTGGCGACCTCGACGTGGGAGCCCTGCGGCGTCGTGATCACCCGCTCCTGCTTGTAGAAGCCCGCCTCGCGGATGCCGTCGAGCTCGGCCTCGAGATGCTGCTGGAATTCGCCGTACATGTGGCCCCTCGCCTTTCGTGCGAGCGCCCCCTTAAAGCGAATCGGACTTATCTCAAACCCGCTCATCCTGAGGAGGGACTGAGCCTGGCGAAGGCCCGTCTCGAAGGACCCGTTCGGATTCCATGCGTCCTTCGAGACGCCGGTTCGACAAGCTCACCGGCTCCTCAGGATGAGCGGGGACGGGGGTTCCGCCGACCGATCCTCATTCCCAGTTGAGCACGACCTTGCCGGTGCCGCCCTGGAGCATCGCCTCGAAGCCCTGCTCGAAATCTTGATAGGGCAGGCGGTGGGTGATGATCGGGCTGAGATCGAGCCCGGACTGGATCATCACGCTCATCTTGTACCAGGTCTCGAAAATCTCACGGCCGTAAATCCCTTTGAGAGTCAGCATGTTGAACACGATTTTGTTCCAGTCGATCGCGATCTCCTCGGCCGGGATGCCGAGCATGGAGACCTTGCCGCCATGCGCCATATTGTCGAGCAGGTCGCGCAGCGCCTGCGGGTTGCCGGACATTTCGAGAGCGACGTCGAAGCCCTCGGTCATGCCGAGCTCCTTCTGGACGTCTTGAAGTTTCTCCTTGCCGACGTTGACCGTGCGGGTGGCGCCGAGCTGCTTGGCGAGATCGAGCCGGTAATCGTTGACGTCGGTGATGACGATATGGCGCGCGCCGGCGTGGCGGCAGACGGCGGCGGCCATCGCCCCGATTGGCCCGGCGCCGGTGATCAGCACGTCCTCGCCGACCAAATCCCATTGCAAGGCGGTGTGGGTGGCGTTGCCGAACGGATCGAAGATCGAGGCGATATCGAGATCGATGCCGTCGGCATGGTGCCAGACATTGGCGTTGGGAATGACGATATATTCGGCGAAGGCGCCCGGCCGGTTGACGCCGACGCCGCTCGTGTAGGGGCACAGGTGCCGCCGGCCGGCCATGCAATTGCGGCAGCGGCCGCAGACGATATGGCCCTCGCCCGAGACGATCATGCCGGGAGCATAGTCGTTGACGTTGTCGCCGACCGCGACGATCTCGCCCACGAATTCGTGGCCGACGACCATGGGCACGGGAATCGTCTTCTGCGCCCATTCGTCCCATTTGTAGATATGCAGGTCGGTGCCGCAGATCGCGGTCCGCTTCACCGCGATCTTGACGTCGTTGATGCCGGGCTCCGGCTCGGGCACGTCCTCGAGCCAAAGGCCGCGGGCACGTTCCTTCTTGACCAACGCCTTCATGTATTCCTCCGGGGACAAGCGATGGATCGTCGCGCCGCGTTCTGAATCCGGCGCTGCTCATCGGTGAGATCGAATTGGTTGACCATTATGTTCCGGCCGCCCTCTTCCGGGCGATGAGGAAAAAGGCAAGGGCGGCGAGGCTCAGGTTGGCCGCCATCCACATATAATAGCCTTCATGAGCGCTCCGAACGTCATAGAAGTCCGGGCGGATGAACAGATCGATCGTGTGGGCGGAGAAAAGCATTAGGGCGGCGGCGAGCCAGCTCACCAGGCGGCGGGACGGCTCTCGCGGCAAGAGCGCGAACACCAGCATCCAGAACACCGGATTTGCCAGCCATCCGCTCTGCAAGACCAGCAGGTCGATCCACCCGCTCAGCAATATTTTCGAGCCCCGAAACAGGTTCGGTTCTACGTCGAAGACGAAAGTGATGGCGGGAAGGAACAGGCTGACGACCCAGAGGCCAACAGCAAAGATCAGCGCGGGTTGAAGGAAGCGGTGGCCGCGAACCTGCACCCCGGCCCTAGCCCAATTTCTCGATCACGTCGCCGAACAGCGCCTCGTCGCTGGGCAATTCCTTGGGCACCGCCAAGGGCTTCGACACCCAGGTTTCGTTGATCAGGTCGCGCCAGTTGATGTTATTGCTGGTGCCGGTGCCGCCCCAGGAACCGCAGCCCAATGAGAAGGTCTGGCGCATGCCGTTCCACAGATTGCCGCTGTTGGAGGCGGCCTGGGGCTGGTTGACCATCACCCGGCAGGTCCGCGTCGCCTCGGCCAGCTTCATGATGTTGGCGTCGGAGCGCGAATAGATGCCGCAGCTGTGGCCCTGGCCCTGATAGGCCTGGATGCGGTTGGTGAGTTCGATCGCCTCGTCGATGTCCTTCACCCGGTAGAGCGTCATCGTGACGGTCAGTTTCTCGCCCGAGAAGGGATGGTCCGGGCCGGTGCCGGTCTCGGGGACGATGAAGAATCTGGTGCCCTCGGGGATGTCGAAGCCGGCCATGGCGGCGATCGCCTCCGGCGGCTGGGCGACGATCTTCGGGTTGAGCGCGCCGTCGACCCAGAGCACGGCCTGGAGCTTGGCCTTCTGCGCGTCGTCGAGGACGAGGCCGCCTTTCTCCTCGAGCTTGGCCAGCATCTCGTCGTGGATCGCGTCGACCAGCAGGACGCTGTTGTCGGACGAGCAGGACGCGGCCTGATCGAGCGTCTTCGAGATGCGGATCTTCTCCGCCGCCTCGTCGAGATCGGCGGTGTCGTCGACCGTGATCACCGCATTGCCGGCGCCGACGCCCAGCGCGGGCGTGCCGCTCGCATAGGCCGCCTTCACCATCGGCGCGCCGCCGGTGGCGAGGATCCGGTCGCATTGCTTCATCAGCGCGTTGGTCTTTTCGAGCGTCGGCGTCTCGATCGCGATGACGAGGTCGGCGGGCGCGCCCATCTTCACCAGCGCCGCGCGCATCTTGTCGACCACCAGCTTGTTGGTGAGCTTGGCGCGGGGATGCGGGGCGATGACGATGGCGTTGCGGCCCTTGACCGCGTTGATCGCCTTGATCACCGGCGTCGCCTCCGGGTTGGTCGAGGGCGAGAGCGCGCCGATCACGCCGACCGGCTTGGCGAAGACCACGAGCTCGCGCTCGGGATATTCCTCGATCACGCCGACCGACTTGTCGTCGATGATGTCCATGAGCGCGGCGCGGGTCTTGCGGAAGATCTTGAGATATTTGCCGTCATAATTGCCGAGCTGGGTCTCCTCGACGGTGTGGCGGGCGATCTCCTCGGCGGTGCCGGGCTTCGCCACCGCCCAGACCATGGCGCGGATCAGCTCGTCGACCCGCTCCTGCGTCGCATGCTCGATCTCGGCCTGCGCCAGCCTCGCCCGCGCGACCAGCCCGGCGATCTCGGCGGCGGCTTCCGCCTGCTCGTCGCCGGCGACAATCGGTTCGTGCTTACCCATGTGAAACTCCGGATGCGCTGAGGAAGGTGCGCAAAATATAGGGCGCCACTAGCCAAGCCGAAAGGGAAATGCCAGTTGCTCCAGGCACGTCACCCCGGCGCAGGCCGGGGTCTCGTGGGGAAGGACCGTGACCTCTCGACCCGAGATCCCGGCCTTCGCCGGGATGACGAGGAGTGGTAATGAAGCTTGGTAGTCTGAAGCATGGCCGCGACGGGCGGCTGGTGGTGGTCTCGGACGATCTCGCCTGGTGCGCCGACGCCGGTCATCTCGCGCCGACCCTGCAAGCGGCGCTCGACGATTGGGAAAGGATCGAGCCCCAGCTCCAGCTGCTCGCCACCGATCTCGCCCACGGCGTCATCCCCAAGGACCGCTTCCACGAACGCCAGGCGGACGCGCCGCTGCCGCGCGCCTACCAGTGGGCGGACGGCTCGGCCTATGTGAACCATGTCGAGCTGGTCCGGAAGGCACGCGGCGTGGAGATGCCCGAGAGCTTCTGGACCGACCCGCTCATGTATCAGGGCGGCTCCGACGAGATGCTGGCGCCGCGCGATCCGATCCCGCTCGCCGACGAGGCCTGGGGCTGCGATCTCGAGGCGGAGATCGTGGTGGTGACCGACGACGTGCCCCGCGGCGTCTCGCGCGAGGAGGCGCTGACGCACATCAAGCTGGTCGGGCTGGTCAACGACGTCAGCTTGCGCAACCTGATCCCGGCCGAGCTCGCCAAGGGCTTCGGCTTCGTCCAGTCCAAGCCCGCCTCGGCCCTGTCGCCGGTGCTGGTCACCCCGGATTCGCTCGGCGACGCCTGGGCGGACGGGCGCCTCAGCGGCGTGCTGCGGGTCGACCTCAACGGCGAGCCGTTCGGCCGCGCCGACGCCGGTGTCGACATGACCTTCGATTTCGGCACCCTCGTCGCCCATCTCGCGAAGACCCGCAATCTCGGCGCGGGGACGATCATCGGCTCGGGCACCGTCTCCAACCGCGATTCCGACGGCGGCCCGGGCCGGCCGGTCGGCCGCGGCGGCCTCGGTTATTCCTGCCTCGCCGAGCTGCGCACCGTCGAGACCATCCTCGACGGCAAGCCCGCCACCCCCTTCCTCAAGGCCGGCGACAGGGTGCGGATCTGGATGGAGGATGCGTCGGGCCACTCCATCTTCGGCGCGATCGAGCAGGAGCTCGTGGCGGTCTGAGACGCGGGGAGCGCCACGGCACCATTGTGCCGCGACGTCGATCGGGGTCGGCCGCTGGCCGCCCCGTCGGCCGGCCTGGCCAACTCCCGCCCAGCTTGCGGGCGCGACGCGCCCGCAGCGACTGGGCCGGGGATGGCTGCGGCTCAGATTTCCCGAAGATTGTCGAGAATCCTGACCTCGGAGCCGTAATGCAGTCCGCAGAGCCGCGCCGCGATCCGGGCGCGGCGGCCGACCTGCTCCGCCGACAGGTTGGAATCGAAATACCAGCCTTCCGTCAGAAGTTCGGCATGGTCCCGCGCAAGATGCGGGGACCGCTCATAGAGCGCGCCCGGGGACCGCGCGAGGAAGCGCCGCCCTCGTGCCTTCTCCTCCGCGAACGCTTCGAGGAAATGTGGATAGGCCGCGGCCATGACGCACAGCAGCTCGCGATAGGCATGCTTGAGGTTCGCGGCCGGTCGCTTGCGCCCATGGATCTCCACCGTCCACAGGCCGCGACGCCGTGGCTCCGCGCGCGGCACCCGAGCGCTGCGGCCAGAGCCTCGCCGGATTGCGGGGCTGCGCGCCGAAAGCAGCAGGCGCCGTAGGATATCGTTCTCGCTTTCGTCGAGCGATCGGCGCCCCCGCTCGATCGCGCGATGCACGTCGATATCGATCCCGATCCGCCGTTGCCCTTCCATTACTCCCTTATAAGGGAACTCCCTTGTAAGGCAAGAGAGGCGCCGCCTTCGGCGAGACCGGGGGCGCAGTCGAAAGGGGGTAGGGCGGTCGAAGGGGGGTAGGGCGGGAGACAGATCACGGCCGGACGGGAAGTGGCGGCGTCGAACCTACTCTGCGATGTACCGCCACGGGGCGCCCGGCCTTTCCCGCCGCCACACCGTGAAGAAGGGGATGCTGGCGGGCTGGCCTTCGGGGACGGGGCCGTTCGGGTAGATGGTGCCGATCGAGACGCCGAGGTCGCCGCTCGAGGCGACGATGGCGCGGTCGGTGGCCCAGTGGAGCGGGCTCGCGGTCTCGCCTTCGGGGAAGCCGGCGGTGAGCGCGTCGAGACCGACGGCGATCGGGCCCGGGCCGCCCATGTTCATCGCGTCGGGGCGGCCATATTCGCGGAAGGCGGCGCGCAGGCCGACCTGCTGCGCGCGGGCGGAGAAGGCGGCTTCGGCGGCGGCGAGGCTGTGTCGGTGGGCTTCGATGAGCGCCGCGTCCTCGCTCGGCGCCACGGCGGCGGCGGGGAGCGAGGGCGGCAGCATGGCGAGCGAGACCTCGCCCTCGCCGCGGTATTGCAGGCGGTAGGCGGCGACCCGCCAGCCCTCCGCCCGCCGCACCCAATAAGCGAGATATTTGCGATTGCGGCGGGCGGGGTCGCCGGCGGAGAGGTCGAGATAGCCGTAGGTGAAGCCTTGGCTGCCGTCGGCCGAAATGCCTGCGCGGATCGGGGTCCAGCGGGCAATGCCCTCGCGGAAGGACGGGCTGTCGCGGAAGAGGGCGAGGACGGCGTCGCGGCCGGCGATCAGGCCGCGGCCCGGCATCGGCATCGCCACCTCGGCGTCGAACATCGGCGCGAGGCCGTCGGCGGCACTGGCGGCCCGGGCCGCCGCGGCGGAGAAGGCGCGGTCGGCGGCGAGCAGGTCATCGACCGCCGTTTGGGCAAGGGCCGGAGAGCATAAGAAGAGCGCGGCGAGCGCGGTCAGCAACGGGCGGAACATGCGGACATCCTTTGCGATTCGACGTGGGGCTAGAATCGGCGCGGCGGCGCCGCCCGGCGATTTCGACGAAGGCGCGGCGCGGCTCGACGGCCGGCTTGCGAATCGGGGCGGGCGGGTCCATCGCAGCGGGCCATGAAGAAGCTGCTCCTGATCGCGGCGCTCGCCGCCGCCTTCCCCGCCGCCGCGCAACGCTCCTCCAGCACCCCGCTCCGCGAGATCGCCGACCAGGTCTCCGAGCAAAGGCTGCGGGCGACGGTCGAGCGGTTGGTCGGCTTCGGCACCCGGCACACGCTGTCGGCGCGCGACCATCCGACGCGAGGGATCGGCGCGGCGCTGGGCTGGGCCGAGGCCGAGTTCCGGCGGATGTCGCGCGAGTGCGGCGGCTGCCTGCGCGTGGTGCGCACCGGCGACACGGTGACCAACCGGCGAATCCTCAATCCGACCCTGGTCGAGAATGTCGTCGCCATCCAGCGCGGCACGGAGCGGCCCGACCAGGTGGTGATCATCACCGGCCATATCGACAGCCGGGTCACCGACGTGATGAACGCAACCGCCGACGCTCCGGGCGCCAATGACGACGGCTCCGGCGTCGCGGCGGTGATGGAGGCGGCGCGGGTGCTCTCGCGGCATCGCTTTCCGGGCACGATCGTCTACGTGCCTCTGTCCGGCGAGGAGCAGGGGCTGGTCGGCGGCCGGATCCTGGCCGATTACGCACGGGCGCAGGGCTGGCAGGTGGTCGCCAACCTCAACAACGACATCGTCGGCAACAGCTGCTCCTCGGACGGGGTCTGCGACGACGCCCATGTCCGGGTCTTCTCGGAAGGGCCGCGCTGGCAGGGGCACGAAGACCTCGCCGCGCGCCAGCGCAGCCTCGGCGGCGAGAATGACGCGCCGGGACGGAACCTGTCGCGCTTCCTCGACACGCTGGCGGACGATCTGAGCCTCGGCCTCGACGTCCGCCAGATCTGGCGCAACGACCGCTTCGGCCGCGGCGGCGACCACACCGAATTCCTGAACCTCGGCTTCCCGGCCGTGCGCTTCTCGGTCGCGATCGAGAATTACAATTGGCAGCACCAGGATCTCAGGACCGAGAACGGCACCGTCTACGGCGACACGATCGACCATATGGACTTCCCCTATCTGCGGCGGGTGACACAGCTCAATGTGGCAGCGCTCGCGGCGCTGGCCCGGGCGCCGATGCCGCCCGAGCCCACCGCGGAGGGAGCGGTCTCTACGAGCACCGTCATACATTGGCCTAATGTTCAGGGAGCGACGGACTACATTATCCGCTGGCGACGCACGGATGCCTCCCAATGGCAGCATTCCCGCCGCTGGAAGGCGGACGAGGTGATTACAACCGAAAACACGATCAGCCATCATCCCTACCGCGTGACGGGTGGAGTGACGGTTGAATTACCGCACGTCCGAGTCGACGACTGGGTGTTCGGGGTCTCCTCGGTGGCGGCGGACGGATCGGAGAGTCCGGTCGCGTCCGCGGTGCCGGGCGGGGCTTTCCGGCCCTACACGCCGCCTCCGCCGGCGCAGCCGTAGGGGCTCATGGCGAAGAAACCCCAACAGGCCGGCTTCCCCACCCGCCGGCAGATCCTCGACTTCATCGCGTCATCGGACGAGCCGGCGGGGAAGCGTGAGATCGCGCGCGCCTTCGGGCTCAAGGGCAATGAGAAGATCGCGCTGAAGCAATTGCTTCGCGACATGGGCGACGAGGGGCTGATCGACAGCGCCCCCGGCCGCGCCTTCCACAAGATGGGCGGGGTGCCGAAGGTGACGGTGCTCCGGGTCGCCGACGTGGACGACAGCGGTCGCGTCTGGGCGGTGCCCGAGCGCTGGGAGGCGGACGGGGCGGCGCCGCGCCTTCGGGTGATGGAGCGGCGCGGCAAGGACCAGGCGCTCGGCGTCGGCGATCGCATCCTCGCCCGCAACGAGGAGGGCCGCGACGGCTGGATCGCGCATCCGATGAAGAAGCTGCTGAAAGGCAGCGAGCTGGTGCTCGGCGTCGTCCACAAGGAGGGGTCCGGGCATTGGCTGAAGCCGGTCGAGAAGAAGGAGCGGCGCGAGCTGCCGATCACCGAGCTGGGCGAGGCGCAGGCCGGCGATCTGGTGCTCGCCGAGAAGGTCGGCCGGCCGCCGCGGCTGTCGGCGCGGGTCGACACCATCCTCGGCGATCCGTTCGCGCCGCGCAGCTTCAGCCTGATCGCGATCCACAAGCACGGCATCCCGCACGAATTCCCCGATGGCGTGATCGCGGAGGCGGAGCGGGTGGCGAAGCTGGATCTGGGCGAGCGCGAGGACCTGACTCACATCCCGATCGTCGCCATCGACCCGGCCGACGCGCGCGACCATGACGACGCGGTCTGGGCGGCGGCGGACGACGATCCCGCCAATCAAGGCGGCTGGCAGGCGATCGTCGCCATCGCCGACGTCAGCTTCTACGTCCGCCCCGGCTCGGCGCTGGACAAGGAGGCGAGGAAGCGCGGCAACAGCGTCTATTTCCCGGACCGGGTGGTGCCGATGCTGCCCGAGATATTGTCCGCGGAGGTCTGCTCGCTGAAAGAGGGCGAGGACCGGGCGGCCCTGGTCTGCCATCTGCAGGTGACCAAGGCGGGAACGCTTAAGAGCTGGCGGTTCAGCCGCGCCCGCGTCCGGATCGCCGCCAACATTGCCTATGAGGAAGCGCAGGCGGCGATCGACGGCGCCACGGCGACGGAAGTTTCCTCCTCGCCCTGCTCCATGCCCGAGATCGAGGGCACGATCCTCGACCAGCTGAAGCCGCTTTGGGCCTGCTGGCGGGCGCTCTATGCGGCGCGGGTGAAGCGCGGGCCGCTGGAGCTGGACCTGCCGGAGCGGCGGGTGATGCTCGACGAGAAGGGGCGGATCCTGTCGGTGGCGCCGCGCGAGCGGCTCGACGCGCATAAATTGATCGAGGATTATATGATCGCCGCCAACGTCGCCGCGGCCAAGGCGCTGGAGGCGAAGAAGGCGCCGGTCATGTACCGGGTGCACGAGCCGCCGAGTCGCGAGAAGCTGGTCGCGCTGAAGGACTATCTCAAGACCTTCGCGGTCGAGTTCGCGCTCGGCCAGGTGGTGAAGCCGGAGACGTTCAACCGGATCATCGAGCGGCTCGGCGAGGCCGATTTCCGGCCGCAGGTGATGGAGCAGATCCTGCGCACCCAGACCCAGGCCTATTACGGGCCGCAGAATCACGGCCATTTCGGGCTGGCGCTCGGCTCCTACGCCCATTTCACCTCGCCGATCCG
>Ga0070677_10000131_pt1 | contig 24829 bp, 15 predicted proteins | sample KBSM63metaG_FD_64674 | JGI IMG/M metagenome (GOLD analysis project Ga0070677, IMG submission 64674) | Miscanthus rhizosphere microbial communities from Kellogg Biological Station, Michigan, USA - KBS M6-3 metaG | ecosystem: Host-associated > Plants > Roots > Rhizosphere > Soil ... | reverse complement strand
GCCTCGTACCGCAAGCTGACGCACCTCGCGCGAAAGCCGATCATGATCGCCGAGATCGGCTCCAACGAGAGCGGGGGCAGCAAGGCCCGCTGGCTGCGCCGGACGTTGAACCGCCAGCTGCCCCGCCTGAAGCGGGTGAAGGCGGTTGTCTGGTTCAACGCGACCGATGGCGCGGACTTTCGCGTAGACAGCTCACCCGACGCCCTTGCGGCGTTCCGGGAAGGGATCCGTTCACCGCTCTACTCGGGGGGTGCCGCACTCGTCAATCGAGTGTCCGCGCAGGCTGCGCGCCTGGCCCGGTTGGGTCATTGAGGCGACTGCGGGCGGCGCCACTCGTCCTGGCGGCGCTCCTTCTCCTCGCACCCTCCGCCGCCGCGGCGCAGCGCGCCCCGATCGCGTTCGGCGCCTACATCGAAAAGCAGTGGAAGGACCCGAAGCTGATCGACGCCTTCGCCAAGGAAGTGGGCAGGAGGCCGGCGATCATCCTCTCCTACAAGCGTTGGGACGTGAAGCCCTTCTATGCCCCCGAGCTGACTCAGATCGCTCGGCGCGGAGCACTGCCGATGGTCAGCTGGGAGCCCTGGAGCAGCTCCGGCAAGCCGGCGAAGCTGTGGGCGATCGCGCGCGGGCGCTATGACGGCTACCTGCGACGCTCCGCGCGCCAGGCCCGGGAATGGGGCCGGCCGATCATGTTGCGCTTCGCCCAGGAGATGAACGGCGAATGGGCGCCGTGGGAGCGCGGCCACGTGGGCAGCACCCCGCGCAGCTTCGTCCTCGCCTGGCGCCACCTGGTCAGGGTCTTTCGCGAAGTGGGCGCCGACAACGTCACCTGGGTCTGGTGTCCCAACGTCAACACCGGCCACCTTCCCTTCATGCAGTACTACCCGGGCGACAGCTGGGTCGATTGGGTCGGCCTGGACGGCTTCAACTGGGGCGGCTCGATCGGGTGGCGTTCGATCAGCGAGATCTTCGCCGGCTCCTACGAACAGCTCGCCGAGGAAACCTCGAAGCCGATCGTGATCGGCGAGACCGGCTCGGGGCAGACCGGGGGAGACAAGGCGGCCTGGGTGACGAGCGCGCTCGAAGACGAGCTGCCCAACTTCGACAGGGTGCGGGCGGTGGTCTGGTACAACGCGTTCGATCGCGCCGACTTCCGCATCAACAGCTCTCCGTCGGCGCTGCAGGCCTTCCGCCAGGGCATCGCCAAGCCGCTCTACGCCGCCGATCGACGCGACCTGCTCGAGACGCCGCCGCGGCTGACCGAAACGGTCAAGCCGATCTCCGTTCCCGACGCGGGGTATGGCCAACCGGCGCTGCCCGAGCGTCTTTGGCGCAAGCTTCACGATCGGCTCGGCGCTGTGGTCTGGGTCCTGATCGGCGTCGGTGCGCTGGTCCTGCTGGGGGGCGTCGCGCTTCTGATCAGGCGCCGACGGCGGCCCCGCCCGCCCGCCGCTGCCTACCGATGAACGACCTGCTCATTCTCTGCTACCACGCTGTCAGCGAGGACTGGCCGACCGACTTCGCCGTCTCGCCTCGGCGACTGGGCGAACAGCTGCGCGACCTCAGCCGCCGTGGCTACCGGGCCGCGACGCTCTCCGAGGCGCTCGAGCGGCCGGCGGAGCGGAAGACCCTGGTCGTCACTTTTGACGACGCCTATGCCTCGGTGCTCGAGCGGGCGCTGCCGGTGATGGCGGCGCTTGGAGTGCCGGGGACGATGTACGTACCGACCGGATACGTGAGCGGGGACGGTGCGCTCGAGTGGGACTCGATGCGGCGCTGGGTCGGCACACCGCACCAGGACGAGCTGCGCTGCATGGACTGGGACGGCGTGCGCAAGTTGGCGACGGCAGGGTGGGAGATCGGCTCGCACTCCGTGAGCCACCCCGATCTTCCTTCCCTGGGCGACGCCGAGCTGCGCGAAGAGCTGATCGGCTCCAAGCGCCGCTGCGAGGAGGAGCTGCAGCGCCCTTGCCGCTCGCTCGCCTATCCCTTCAGCGCCCACGACAGGCGGGTGATGGAGGCCACCCGAGCGGCCGGATACGAGTCCGCCGTGATTCTCGACAACGAGCTTGCGATTCCTCCCGGCAGCCTGGTTCGCCCGGCGGCGCCGGTGGAGCGCTTCGGATTGCTGCGCGAGGGCATCTATCGCCACGACAGCCGCTTGCGCCTGCGCTTGAAGACCTCGCCGCTGCTGCGCCGGGGACGGGCCTCGCGGCTCGCGCGTATAGCGCCTCGTTCTCGCTGACGCAAGCCATTTTTCAGCTCCTCTAGTACATACGTCCAGAGAGTGGACGCTCCCCGCGAATACGCCTTGCAAACGTCGATACGGGGGGCGTGAAGGCATCCAATCGACAGGCACTCCGCTCCCGACTTGCAGTCCTCGCGGCAATCGTCACAACCGCGCTGACCCTCGGCGCCGCCGCTTCGACCCCGGCCGCCTCGGCTTCGATACAGCTCGGCGCTTACGTCCGCGAAGCCCCCGGCAGCACCCAGAAGCTCGACGAATACGCCAATCTCGTCGGTCAGCGACCCGCGATCGTGATGTGGTACCGCGGCTTTGACCAGCCCCTGATGTACTCGAGCGAGATGGCGAACCTCTCGGCCCGCGGCGCGACGCCGATGGTCAGCCTGGAGCCGGTCGACGTCAACGGCAACGACATCCCGCTCGCCAAGATCGCCGCCGGCGAATACGACGGCTACATTCACAAAGCCGCCGCTGCCGCAAAGAGCTGGAGCGGTCGCCTTTTGATCCGTTTCGCCTACGAGATGAACCTCTCGCCGCGTGCGGGCATCCCCTGGGGCGGCGGCTCAGGTGCCTTCGCCGGCAACACCGCCTCCGATTACATCGCCGCCTGGAAGCACGTCGTCTCGATCTTCCGCGCCGACGGTGCCACCAACGCCGAGTGGGTGTGGGCCCCCAACGTCGACGACGGCGGCATCCCCTTCACCGAATACTTCCCCGGTGACGAATGGGTCGACGACGTCGGGCTCGACGGCTACAACTGGGGCTCGGCGTTCTCCGCCCAGGGCCACAGCTGGCTCAGCGTCGGCGATACCTTCGCTTCCTCCTACGCGACGATCACCCAGCTCAGCTCGAAGCCGTTCATGATCACCGAGACCGCCTCGTCCGAGATCGGCGGCGAAAAGGCCAACTGGATCCGGCGCGGCTTCCTCAACGAAATCCCGCAGCTCTTTCCGCGCACGTCGGCCGTGATCTGGTTCGACGTGCAAAAGGAGTCCGACTGGCGCGTCGACTCCTCGCCTTCCTCGCTGGAAGCCTTCCGCGAAGTGGCGGCCTCCTCGCTCTACGGCGGTCCCGTCCCCTACGCGCCCTTCGTCGAACCCAACCCGGTGGTCGAAGACGTCAACGTCACCAAACGGATCCACGACAAGGACAAGCCGCCCCGGGTCAAGCCAGGGCACCGCGCTCCCCGCACCGGCACGATCAGCTACCGGCTCTCCGAACCGGCGCAGGTCGAGATCCGCATCGAGCAGCGCCGTCATCCGCGACGCCACGTCACCCTGCGGCGCCGCGGCCATGCCGGCCGCAACACGGTCCATTTCTCGACCAGGGTCGCCGGTCGGCGCTTGACTCCCGGCGGCTACAGGGTCTCGGTGCGGGCGCTGGCGAACGGCAAGCACTCGCGCGAGCGTCGGGCCGCCTTCAGGGTTGTGACGCGCTAGGCGTTCGAGGCGTTCCCGTCTCTTCGGCGGTGGACGCCGCGGCGACGGCCTTTTCGGCCCGGTGGCCCGGAGTGATCATCCGCCAGACGTCGCGGCTCATCAGCGAGGACTCGACGCAGATCGCCGCCAGCCAGCCGATCGCCACCCCGGTCAGGTCGCCCGTGATCAGCGCTCCGGCAGTGCCGCCGGCCACCTCGATCACGGCGCCGCCCCAGACCAGCGGCAGCGCGGTGCCGATGCGGCGGGTCAGGCGACGCACGGCGACGAAGTGGGTGCGCACGGCCTCCGGAAAGACGCCCAGGGCGAGGATCTGGACGGCGACCGTCGCCTGGGCGGCGTAGCTCGATCCGAAGAGGTGCAGCAGTGGCTCGCTGCCGGGAAGCAGGATCAGCACGGCGACGACGCCACACACCGCCGAGATGCCGAGCGTGAAGCGAAAGCGCCTTTCGAGGTCTCCCGGATCCCCGGAGCCGACCGCGTAGAGCACCGTGCTCAGCGACTGGGGGATGCTGAAGAGGAGGCTGGCGATCATCCAGGCGATGTAGAAGCTGGCGCTGAGGTTGGCCTTGAGCACGATCAGGACCATCACCGGCAGCAGCAGGTCAGGCGCCCGCAGCGCCAGGTTGAAGGCGTGGTGGCTGGCGGCGTCGAGCCGCAACGAGTTGAGTTCCCCGAAGTGCGAACGCAGGGGCTTGACCTGGCGGCGATAGAAGGGGACGAGCACGATCAGCGAAACCAGCGCGCCCAGCGCCCAGGCGGTGTAGATGCCCATGCCGCCGTGGGCAGCGCCAAGCGAGGCAACCGCGAGCAAGAAGAGGAGCTTCACTCCCGAGAAGACGATGTTGCGGACCAGCTGCAGGGCGCCGCGCAGCAGTCCGATCAGCGCCTGGTCGAGGACGAGCGTGAGGGCGGTGAGGGAGACCCCCGCGGCGAAGATGAAGACGGCGAGCGCGCTTGCGCGCAGCGGGTCGAAGCCGGAGGAGAAAAGGGGCGCGACCAGGGCGAAGCCGAGGCCGAGGCCGGCGCCCACCGCGGCGGCGGTGGCAAGTGCCGCATTGAGCAGGCCGTGGGCCCGGCTCTCGCGCTGGGGGAGCTCGCCCATCAGGACCGTGCCGAGCCCGATCGTCGCCGCGAAGCCGAGCAGCGTCATCGCCGAGACGGCGGCTCCGGCGACGCCGACGGCGTGCTGATCGAACTGCCGCGCCGCAAGCCACCAGAACGCTGCGCCGAGCAGCGACGAGGTGCCCAGCGCGAGCATCATCGAGGTTGCGTTGCTGAGGATCGTCCGGTGGGTCTCGGCTGCCTCGCGCAAGCGTCCGAGCAGATCGCCGCGGGCGCTCACCGTTGCTCTATCCGCCTGGTGTCGTAGATCACGATCGGCCCGTTGTCGTAGATGCGATCGATGCCGGGAACCGCGTCGAACTTGCGCAGGGCGGCCGCGGCGATCGGGCGCTCGCGTTCGTGCGCCAGCGGTTCTTCGCGGTCGTAGTAGTAACCGTCGACCGGCAGCGAGTGCGCCAGGCGGCGATCGACGACGACGTAGTCGATCGCGTCGTGGACGATCACGGTGCGGGCGTTGAAGCCGAATTCCTTGCTGAAGAAGACGATCGGCACGGGGATGCCGCGGATGCTGCCGATCACCGGTTCGAGGTGGCCGTAGGAGCCGAGCAGGAGCCCGTTGGGGCCGTCGACGAGGATGCGGCTGTTGCGGGGGAGGTGTTCGGCGGCGAAGTGGGCCGCGGCCGTGCCCTGCGGGCTGATCGAGCGTGACTCGGCGCCGACCTCGAAGCGCCCCGGCTGTCGGGTTACCGGCGACTCGCCGAGGATCACCCCGCCGACGAAGACGAGTCCGGCGAGGCCCGTCGCGGTCAAGGCCAAGAGTCGAGCGCGGGTGTGGCCGACCGAGTCGGTCAGGTGGAGGAAGAGCACCGCGGCGACGAAGCCGATGCCGGCGAAGACGAACTCGGAGGCGCGCTGGGAGATCTCCGAGCCGGCCTGGGTGAGTCGCGGGACCAGCGTGAAGGGGTAGAGCAGGGCGACGGCGGCGAGCGAGATCGCCAGCGTGTTACGGCGGTAGGACTTCCAGATGCGCCAGACGCCGAGCGGGATCACCAGGGCCAGCACACCGACCGAGGCGAGGCCGAGGACACGGACGACGAGCGGATCGACCTGTCCGGTGCCCGCCTTGAAGAGGGTCTTCGTCCCCGATCCGCCGAAGACGAGGTGAAAGAGGGCGCTGATCGCTTCGGTGAAGACGCTGCCGAGCTCGTCTTGGGTGGCGCCGCCGGCGACGAAGACGAACCAGAGGAGGGCGGCGGCGGCCAGCATCGCGCAGCCGAGAGCGGGACCGACGCGCAGGCGGGCGATCTGCGCCATGAGCCGGTTCGGATTTCCGCGGGCGGTCGGGCGGAGCAGTTGCAGCAGCGGTTGCTGCCCTTTGACGAACCAGATCACCCCGGTCCAAAGCCCGAGGAAGGCGATCATCGCGTAGGCGCTCAGGTGATGGGTGACGACGAGGCCGGCGGTGAGGATCGACAGCGCCACCACCATCCCGATCTCTCCGGCCCGCCTGCGCCGGGGATCGATTCCGGCGCCGCGCATGACGACGAGCAGGTAGCCGGCGGCGATCGCGAGGGCGAGCGACTCATAGCCGAACTGGGAGTCGAAGTAGAGGATGCTCGGATTGCAGGCGTAGACCACGATCGCGATTCCGGCGGCCCGGGCCGAGCGTGCTGCCCGCTGCAGGATCAGGAAGAGGGCGATCATCAGCACCGCGCGGGCCACTCCGATCAGGACCAGCGCCGAGACGAAGACGGAGAGACCGCTGAGGTCGGTCAGCGCACCGGTGACCGCGGTCATTCCAGGGAAGACGCTGTAGCCGCCGACCAGCGGATTGTCGGAGAACAGGTGGCCGCTTTCGAGCAGGTTCCAGACCCCCCGCCAGGAGGCGAGCTCGTCGTGGAGGGTGAAGCCGGCCGGGCTGTGAACGACCTTCACCCCGTAGAGGGCCATGCCGAGCACGACCACCAGGGCCAGTCGCTCTGGCGCCCCGGCGCTGCGGCCGAACAGCCGCCAGGCGATCGGCAGGTAGATCAGCAGCAGACCGAGCCAGAAGGTGCTTTCGCTGCCGGCTTCTTCGAGCCGGGCGGCGTTGTTGGCCACGGCGATGAGAAGGAGGCCGGCGGCGGCGAGGAGGGCGAGCAGGGGCGCGGCACCGAGCTGGTAGCGCCAGGCGGTGCCGCTGCGCCTCGACGAGCGCCGCGGAACGACGGCAGCGCCCCGCGAGGTGACTGGGGTCGAATCGGCCCCCCGGGTTGGCTGGGCGAAGCTCACGGCGGCGGGACCACGTCAAGTCGTCTGTAGGGCGCCCCTTCACGGCTGAGAACGGCAACCACCGGCACCCCGGCGGGGTCGACGCTCACGGCAAAGCTTTTTTCCCATTTTTCCCCGGCCCGCAGCAGCAGGTCCTCCTGGGAGAGGACTTCGCCGTCGCGCGTAAGCTCCAGGGAGTAGCGGCGCGGCTCTCCCTCGTGGCTGCGCAGTCCCACCGAGAGGTTGTCCGTTTCCGCTCCCGCTCCGCCGTCGGGGATCAGCCAGAAGTCGGTGAAGCGGATCTTCGCCTGGGCATCGCGCAGGCCATCGCCGGCCGAGATCACCGCGAGGGTCGCGACCGCCCCGGCGAGGACGAAAGCCAGCGCGGCCACGGGAATCTTCCAAGAGATCGAGCTGGGCACCGAGAGCGGACTCGACCGCTTGTCGACGAGGATGCGCAGGCAGGCGTAGATGGTGATGCCGGCGAGGAAGATCGCCCAGACCTCGCGCTCGAGCCCGAGCACGACCTGGATCACGAGGCCGCCGACGGCGGTGATCGCGATGCTGAGCACGACCGCGTAGACGCCTCGCTCGGTGATGCCGATCGTCTTCGGTGCGAAGAGGTTGGCGGCGACGGCGTAACCGGGCAGGAGCAGGACCAGCGGCACCAACAGCGGGGCGCGCAGCCACACGGGTGCGGAAAGCAGCGCCGCAATCAGGGCGAGGAAGGCAAGCGCCGATACCAGCGCCAAATCGCGTCTCATGGCCGAATCTTCGCGCTCAGCGCCGCTGTTCCCCCACCCGCACGCTCGCCGTCTCCTCGTATAGCCGTGCCAGCTCGGGCAGTACGGCGGCCTCGGTGAAGGCCCGCGAGCGTTCCGCCGCCCGCCGGCCAAGGCTCTCGCGCAGCTCGGGGTCGGCGATCAGCCGTGTCATCGCCTCCCGCAGCGCCGCGACGTCGCCGGCGCCGACCAACAGCCCGGAACGGCCGTCCTCGATCATGTCCTCGTGCCCACCTGGTCGGGTGCCGATCACCGCCCGGCCCTTGCTCATCGCCTCGTAGACGACGTTGCCGAGCGGCTCGGGCCACTTCGACGGAAAGACGCCGAAGAGGGCCCGTTCCCACATCGCCATCACGGTCGGCAGAGGCACGCTGTGCATCACCGTCACGCCCGCGGGGAAGCTCTCCGGGGTGTCGGGGGCAGGGGGGCCCGCCAGCACCAGGGGAGGTGGCGAGTCGAGCTGCTCATACGCTTGGCAGAGCTCGACGATGCCCTTGACCCGACGCAAAGCGCCGACGAAGAGGATGAACGGCCGGCGGGGCAGCTGGGCGAGGATCGCCTCGTCGAGCGGCTTTGCCGAGAGGTCCTCGCCGAAGTTGGGCACGATCTCGATCGGCGCCCTGGGCTTGAGGTCCTGCTCGATCATGCCCGCGACGTATCGGCTGATGCTGTGCACCCGCGTCACCCTGCGGCGCAGGAGCGGTCGCGAGCCGAAGATCCCACCGACGGCGACGGCGCCCTTTGCGGTGCCGTAGTTGGCGCTCGCGCACTGCAGGCACTTCGCCGGTGCGGAGCCCGAGCAGATTTCTTCTCCGTTGCGGTAGAGCGTGCGAAGAGCGCAGATGTTGCCGTAGTCCTGGGTCGAGACCAGCAGCGGCACGTCGGAGCCGAGCAGGGCGGCCGCGACCGAGTGGGTCAGCCAGCCGTATGAGTGCACGAGGTCGGGCTTGAGCCGCTTGATCAGCCGGCGCAGACGCAGCATCGCCTCGGGGTCGGGAAAAGGGGGAGGGTTGTGGCGGAAAGGATCGGCGGAGATCCCCGGCACCCGGCTGGTCAGGTCGCGCAAACGATGCACGGCCACCGAGCCGTCCATCTCGAAGGACTCGGTTTTCGGCTGCCAGGTCGTCGCCACCGTCATCGAGTGGCCGCGAGCGCTCATCAGCCTGGCCACCTGCTGCGACCAGAAGGTCGCGCCGCCGACGAGGGGAGGGTAGGAGTCCGTGACGAGCAGGACCTCCAACTAGATCATCCGCCCGGCGATATCGCGCTCGCTTCACGCCGCAGTCGGGCCTCGCGCCGGCCGCGCGCATAGGCGAGCGGGCCGCGCAACATGCCGCGGAGCTCGAGGCGGGACAAGGCGGCCGGGAAGTCCTCCTTCTTGTCCGCGTTCTTGGCCGAGCGGGGGGAGAGCGCGAAGGCGATGCCCCGGGGGAGCTTGCGAGCCAGCTCCGGCAGCAGGCGTGGGTTCTGCAAAAGCGACTTGGTCAGCACGGCGGTCAGCCCGAGCCCGTAGCCGTAGACGCGGCGCTCGAGCTGGTGGTACTCGCGCTGGTGGGCGTGCTGGACGATCGCGCCGGGATCGTGCACCACCGTCCAGCCCCGCAGCATCACCCGCAACAGCGCCTCGACGTCGGTGCCGTTGGGAAGCGCCTGGGTGTTGAAGGCGGGGTCCAGGCAGCCGGCCTGACGAAGTGCTTCGACCCGGAAGGCCATGTTCGCCCCGGTGCCGAGAACGCCGATGTCAAAGGGGAACAGGGGGTCGTCATCGGGCCGGTTGGGCCCCAGGTCATAGGCGCGGCGGTGAAAACGGCCGGAGAAGCGGGCGTAGCCCTCGAACCAGACCTGAGCCTGCGTCTCCAGCTCCAGCGGCATGACGAGCCCGGAGGCCGCTCCGACGCCGGGCTGTCCGTCAAAGGCACGGGCAACCGTCATCAGCCAATCGCGGTCGGCGACCACGTCGTCGTCGGTGAAGGCGACGATCTCACCGCGCGCGTCGGCCATCCCTGTGTTGCGGGCGTTTGCGCCCCCGGGAACGGGCTCGTGCAGGACGCGCACCCGCTCGTCCGCGAGCGTGCCGGTCGTAGCGCCGGCAAGGTCGGCGGCACCGTCGGGGCGGTTGTCGACGAGGATCACCTCGTAACGGTCAGGTGGGTAGTCGCAGCGCAGTACGGAGTCGATCGCCGCCGCGGCGCGCTCGGGCCTGTCGCGCGTCGGGATAACCACCGAGATGAAAGGTGCCCGCGCGAGGAACTCTTTGCGCGCTTGCTGACAACGAGGCTGCGCAGTGGTCGGCAGGCCCGCTGGGCCCAACCGGTGACGGTCGAGCCCGTCGGCGCCGAGGTGCTCGTCGATCGCGCCGGAGAGCGCCCCCTCGATGCTCTCGGCCAGCGAGGCGGGCTCCAACCCCGACGGCGGCAGGTCGACCTCGACGATGCCGAGGGGCTGCCCGTGCAGGCGCACCAGGCAGAAGACGGAGCCGTAGCGGACGCCGGATTCCCCGAGCCGCGCCTCGATTCTCGGCAGTGCCTCGCCGATCTCGACCTCGACGATGTCGATCGGGGCGAAGTCGTCAGCCGGGGGGCCGAGGGGCTTTTCACCGGTCTCCCCGTCGTCCGGCGCGAGCCAGGCGCCGAGAACCGCGCCGGCGTAGCCGCAGGCAGCAGCGGCAATGCCGGCGACGATCATCGCCGCCCGGGCTAGCCCCGCGGGCTTGCCCCGGAGCAGGTCGGCCAAGCCGCCGATGATGCCCCGCGGGATCACGGTCAGCAGATGACGTCGCTCGGAATCGAGTCCCTGCTCAGAGCCGACCGCCTGGGCTAGCGCGGCCTTCCCGGCGCCCTCCTCGAAGCTGCGCCGCAGGAGGTAGCCGGGCGTTGCCTGCTCCTGGTTGACACGGTGAAAGACGGTCGCGTGCGGCTGGTACAGCCACTGCATCTCGGGCCACCTGCGACCGATGCGGATGCCGAGCTCGGTGTCCTCGAGCGCGTGGCCGCCGGCGACCACGGCGCCCCGGTGGCGGATCTGGCGAGGAGCGACTCCCTGCCGAAAGCCGCCGACCTCCTCCAGCGCCCAGCGACGCACCGCCATGTTGGCGGCAATCGGGTTGCGCACCGGCGCAAGCTCGGTCGGCAGGCCGGCGTAGCTGCAGCCGAACACCCAGTAGAACTCGTAGGGGAACCACTTCGGCTCCTCGCCGCTCCAGCGAGGCAGGAGCTCACCGGTGACGCCCACCACGCCGGGGTCGGCGAAACACGACTCCAAGTTCTCGATCCAGGTCGGCTCGGCGATCGTGTCGTCGTCGGTCAGCACCACCAGGTCCCCTTGCGCCAACGCGGTACCGGTGTTGCGAGCTCCGACCACGCCGCGCTCGTGCCGGTTCTCGACGGCCCGCATGCGCGGGAAGCGGTCGCCGACCCACTCGAGCAGCTCTGGGTTGTGATCGATGACGACGATCACCTCGAGCGGGGGAAGGGTCTGGCGCTCGATCGCCTGCAGGCAGGCGGCGAGTTCATCGCGCCTGGCCCAGTTCCAGGCCGGGACCACGATGGAGACGCTGTGGCTTGCCGCGCTCACGTTCATAGGAGGTTTCGGCGCCCGCGCGCCGGTTCCCACGTTCATAGTCACAGCGAGAACCGCGCTCAGGCGGCCGAGGTCGTTCCGGCTTGCGTCACCTTTGCGGGAGCGGCGACCGCGGGTTGACCGCCACCGATCGTGCGCCGCCGCCGCGCCTCGCTGAAGATCGTGCCGAGGACCCTGGTTCCGTCGCGGAAGGTCTTCAGGTTGCTCTCGCCGTGCATGCGGTCGAGCTCGTAGCTCGGCACCTCGGTGATCTTCATCCCCGCTCCGGCGATCCGCAGGTTGATCAGCGTCTCCACCTCAAAGCCGGGCACGTCGAGCGAGATGAAGGGCAGGCAGCGGGCCCAGAAGGCGTTGTAGCCGTAACAGAGGTCGGTGAAGTGGGTGCCGTGCAGGAGGTTGGCCGAACCGCTCAACACCTTGTTGCCGAGGCTGCGCAGGCCGGTGATGTCGGTGCTGCCGCCGCCCGGTAGGTAACGCGAGCCCTTGGCGAAGTCAGCGCCCGCCTCGAGCGCCTCGATGAAGCGAGGAATCTCGGCTGGATCGGCCGAGCCGTCGGCGTCGAGCATGACGATCAAGTTGCCGGTGACGGCGGCGAAGCCGGTGCGGAAGGCGTCACCCTTGCCGCGGCCGCTCTGCACGAGCACGCGGATGTCGGGACAGGCGGCTCGGGCCGCCTCGATCGTGTTGTCTTCGGAGTTGCCGTCGACGAGGATCACCTCGTGTAGGCCCTCCGGCAGTTGCTCGAGCACGTGACCGATGTTCTTCGCCTCGTTCATCGCCGGCACGACGACGCTGACCTTGGTCTTGCGGCCGGCGCGCCGGTCGGGGCCGGTGTAGGGGACGGCGTCGCGGGAGGCGAGTTCCTCGACCTCGATCAGCGGCACGCCGCCGATGCGGCTGGGTGTCGCCGCGGGGGCCTCGAGCAGGTCGAGCGGGCGCGGCAGCAGGCTGACCGGCACGCCGATCGACTTGAAGGCGCGGACCAGGTCGAGCAGGCTTTCGTCGTCGGCGTGTTGGGTGCCGATGACGACGCGGTCGGCGTGGAAGCGATCGACGATCTCCAACGCGGCGACGCGGTCCGAGCGCTCTTCATCGAATGGCGTGACGGTGCAGACGATGGCGGCGTAGTTACGCAGCGGCTCGTAGGCTTTGAGTCGCTCGGCGGTCGCCTCGTCGCCGACCAGGACCCAGCGCTCGATTCTGTCGAGGCGACCGAGCAGCGGCGCGCTGAGGCTGCGCCCGACGGTGTCGAGCAGCGCGAAGGTGACCCAGAGGGCCAACTGAGCGCCGCCGGAGAGTGGTGTGATCAGCGATGCCGACCAGGCGAAGACGGCCGCCAGCAGGAGCCGGATCATCGGCCAGGCAAGCCCCTCCTCGCCGCCGAAGGCGGTCCGCGAAGCATTGGCGCCGTAGACGCCGAGGATGCCGTTGAGGACGATCAGCAGCAGCGGCGCGATCGGGAAGACGGGGAAGACCGCGACGCCGGCGATCAGGGTGACGGCGACGAGCGCGATCGAGGAAGAGAGAAAATCTACGGCGGAGGGGAGCCACCAGCCCGAACCGCGCCGGGCGCGTGGTAGTGAGCCGAGCGTCGGGCGGTCCTGCACCAGCGCGCCGCGACGTGACTCAACCGACGGAAAGGCGTTGTCGAGGGGGAAATCGGTCGAGCTTTGCATGGGAGGAGGGTTACCTTTTTTTAGGGTGATTTTTTGATGTTTTTTGGCACTGGACTGGGAATTTCCCAGTTCCTCCCCCCTATCGGCAGGGGCACGAGTTCACGTTAGCGCGGAACGAAAATGCATGTAGAAATTCGGTCCCCGGAACCAGGTCTACGGTTAAAACGACCGCACCGGTTCGATGTCAGTGCCGGTCTGATGTCCCCGGCCTGAAAAACAGGCCTACAGACCGTATGTTTCGGCTAGCTCCGGGTCCTTGGCCGCCAGCATTTCCGCCAGCTCGACCATCACCTTGCACTGCTTCCAGGTGGCGTCGTCCTGCATCTTGCCGTCGATCATGTGGACGCCGCGACCATCCGGGATGGCCTCCAGCACCTTCTTGGCGAATTTAACCTCGTCCGGCGGCGGACTGAATACCTTCTTGGCGATGCCGATCTGCACCGGGTGCAGCGACCAGGCGCCGACGCAGCCGAGCAGGAAGGCGGCGCGGAACTGGGTCTCGCAGCCGGCGGTGTCCTTGATGTCGCCGAAGGGGCCGTAGAAGGGCAGGATGCCGGTCGCCGCGCAGGCGTCGACCATGCGGGCGATCGAGTAGTGCCAGGGGTCCTGTTGGGCGGTGACGCGATCGCCGGCCTCGGGGTTCTCGGGGTCGGCCGGGTCCTCCATCGAGCGGTAGCCGGGGTGGCCGCCGCCGACGCGGGTGGTCTTCATCCGCCGCGAGGCGGCGAGGTCGGCGGGGCCGAAGCTCATGCCCTGCATGCGCGGGCTGGCGGCGGCGATCTCCTCGACGTTGACGACGCCCTGAGCGGTCTCGAGGATCGCGTGGACGAGGATCGGCCGCTCGAGACCGGCCTTGGCCTCGAGCTGGGCCAGCAGGCGGTCGACGTAGTGGATGTCCCAGGGCCCCTCGACCTTGGGCACCATCACGACCTCGAGCTTGTCGCCGATCTCACCGATCAGGGTGGTGAGGTCGTCGAGCACCCAGGGGCTCTCCAGCGAGTTGACCCGGGTCCAGAGCGCGGTCTGACCGAAATCCGACTCCTTCGCCGCCTTGATCAGGCCCTGGCGCGCGGCCTCCTTGCGGTCGACCGGGATCGCGTCCTCGAGGTTGCCGAGCAGGATGTCGGTCTTGGTCGCGATGTCGGCCGCCTTGGCGACCATCTTCTCGTTCGAGAAGTCGAGGAAGTGGATCATCCGCGAGGGCTTGACGGGGATCTCACGCAGGGGCTCAGGCGCGCCGATTGCCTGCGGTTGGAAGAAATCTCTTGGGTTTCTCAAGGTGCTCCTCGGGTTGGTCGATATGCGGGCCATTACTTGGTAGTGGGGAGCGAAATCTAGCCGACCCCCTTGCGATCAGCCCCGATGCGACTTTTTGGCAACAAACCGTTATGTTTACCGGCCCGGCAGACCCCGCATGGGAAGCGGGAGACCCGGCCGGTATCCGATTGCGCACAACCGGGAGGGGTAGGGACTACGCATTCAGGGTCCACCATGTCAGCTCGGCGACCCCTGATCCACGGCAGGTCGATCGTTCTAGGCAGCGAGAAGCTACATGTTCGTGGGGTCACTTACGGCACCTTTCGCCCGGTGGAGGGCTACTCGTTGCCGCCGCCGGATCGGGTGCGGGCCGATTTCGAGGCGATGGCGGCGGCCGGCGTCAACGCCCTGCGCACCTACGAGCCACCGCCGCTGTGGTTGTTGGAGATCGCGGCGGAGCACGGCCTGAAGGTGATGGTGGGGCTGGCCTGGGAGCAGCACATCGCCTTCCTCGACGAGCCCGGACGGGCGACGGCGATCGCTGCCAGGGTCGCCGACCAGGTCCGCCGATGCGAGGCCCATCCGGCGATCCTCTGTTACGCGGTCGGCAACGAGATCCCCGCCCCGATCGTGCGCTGGCACGGCAAGCGCGAGATCGAAGGCTTTCTCGAGCGCCTCTACTGGGAGGCCAAGGCAGAGGATCCCGAGGGCCTCTTCACCTACGTCAACTACCCCTCGACCGAGTACCTCGAGCTGCCCTTCCTCGACCTCGCCGCCTTCAACGTCTTTCTCGAGGAGGAGCGCACCTTCGAGTCCTATCTGGCGCGCCTGCAGAACCTTTCCGGCGATCGGCCGCTGTTGATCGCCGAGGTCGGGATCGACAGCGGCCGCAACGGCGAGGAGATGCAGGCCCGTACGCTCGAGTGGCAGGTCCGCCACGCCTTCGGCACCGGCGCCGCCGGCGTCTTCGTCTTCTCCTGGACCGACGAGTGGCACCGCGGCGGTCACGAGGTGACCGACTGGGACTTCGGCCTTCTCGATCGCCGGCGCCGGCCAAAGCAGGCGCTGACGGCGGTCCGCGATGCCTTCGGCGCAATACCCTTCTCGCCGGCCGATCGCTGGCCGCGCGTCTCGGTAATCGTCTGCACCCACAACGGCGAGCGCACCCTGGGCCAATGCCTGGAGCGGGTCGCTGAGCTGGCCTACCCCGATTTCGAGCTGATCGTCGTCGACGACGGCTCCAGCGACGGCTCCGCCGACATCGCCCTCGCGCGCGGCGCGACCCTGGTGCAGACCGAGCACCGCGGCCTCAGCTTTGCTCGCAACGCCGGCGTCGCCCGGGCGAGCGGGGAGATCGTCGCCTTCCTCGACGACGATGCCTATCCCGACTCCGACTGGCTGCGCTACGTCGCCGCCTCGCTGAGGCCCGACACCCACGCCGGCACCGGCGGGCCGAACATCCCGCCCGACGACGACGGCTGGATCGCCGACTGCGTCGCCGCCGCGCCGGGCGGGCCGATACACGTGCTGATCTCCGATCGCGAGGCCGAGCACGTTCCAGGTTGCAACATGGCCTTCCGCAAAGCGGCGCTGGAGGAGATCGGCGGCTTCGACGAGCGCTTCCGCGTCGCCGGCGACGACGTCGACATCTGCTGGCGCCTGCAGGAATCGGGGCGGACGCTCGGCTTCAGCGCCGGCGCCGTCGTCATGCACCGTCGCCGCGACACCGTCTGGCGCTACCTCAAGCAGCAGTACGGCTACGGCAAGGCCGAGGCGCTGCTCGAGCGCAAGTGGCCGAGCCGCTACAACCGGGCCGGCTCCTCGCACTGGTCCGGCAAGATCTACGACTCGGTCGCCCAGGCCGCGGGGCAGAGGCGGGGATTGATTCGCTATGGCACCTGGGGCAGCGGCCTCTTCCAGTCGATCTACGAGCCGGCGCCGAGCACTCTCTCGAGCTTCCTTGCCGCACCGGAGCTCTTCCTGGTGATCGCGATGCTCGGAGTGCTCTCGGTCCTGGCGCTGATCTGGTCGCCCCTGCTGATCGCCCCGCCACTCTTCGCCGCCGCGCTCGCCGCGACCGCGGGGCACGCTTTCGAGTTGGGCTGGCGCGCCCATAGTCCCGTGCCTGGGCGCCCCTGGCGGGAGACGATGATGCGCCGCCTCGTCACCGCCGCGCTCTTCTTCGGGCAGCCGATCGCTCGCCTCGCGGGTCGGCTCCGCAACGGGCTCTCGCCCTGGCGCCGGCGCATGCGGCCGCGGGCGGCCTGGCCGCGGCCGCGTACGGTCGAGGTCTGGTCCGAAGAGTGGCGCCCGCCCCAGGCCTGGCTGCAGGCCCTGCAGGACGACCTCGCCGTGCGCGGCGGCTTCGTGCGCAGCGGTGGGCCCTTCGATCGTTGGGATCTCGACCTGCGGGTCGGCCTGCTCGGCGGGGTGAGGATCCGCACCGCGGTCGAGGAGCACGGCTCGGGCCGGCAACTGCTGCGGGCGAGGGTCCTGCCCCGGGCCTCGGCGGTGGGCGCCGTCGTCGCGCTTGTCCTCGCCGTGCTCGCGGTCGGCGCCGTCCTCGGTGACCAGCGTGCTGTCGGGGTTACCGCGGGATTGGCCACGGCCGCCCTTCTCCTCCTCGCGACCGAGGGCACGGCGACGGCGATGAAGCTGGCGCTCGACGAGCTCGAGCGGCTGCGCCCGCAGGCGGGCGAGGGGGCCGAGGGCGATGCCACGCAGCGCGAGGATCTCGCGCTGCCGGGGGCGAGATCCTCGCGCCGGCCCGCCGCCCCTGCCCGGACCGCCGAACGGCGGTCGGCCCTGACCGAGGCGCGCGCGATGCCCGAGGCGAAGCGGGGGCCGCGATGAGCCCGAGCATGGGACCCGTGCGGATGCGGAGCAAACGGAGGGACAAAAAGCCTTCCGAGGCGAAGCGGAATGCCTGGGAGCTCTGGAAGGCCCTGCCCAGGATCAAGCCCTACCTCGCGCCCTATCGACGGACGCTGATCTGGGTCGTCGTCCTCACCTTCCTCGCCGCCGCGATGGGCCTTGCCGAGCCGTGGCCCCTGGCGGTGATCCTCAACAACGTCCTGCACGACAACAACCCGAGCGGGTTCGTCGAGGCGGTCTACGGGCCGAACCCGACGATGTGGGTGGTCCTGGTCTCGATGCTGCTGGTCCGCTTCATGACGGTGGTGATCGGCAACCTCTTCACGGTCGCCAACCACTACCTCGGGGCGAGGACAGAGCAGAACATGATCCTCGACCTCCGCAGCGACCTCTTCCGCCACGTGCAGCGGCTTTCGCTCACCTTCCACGATCACAAGCAGACCGGCGCCCTGATGAGCCAGATCAACCTGCAGGCGGCGGCGGTCGGGAACATCGTCATGGTCATCCCGCCGATCATGGAGGCGACCGTGACGCTCGGCGGCATGCTGGTCATCGCCTCGCTGGTCGACTGGGAACTGGCGCTCCTCTCGCTGATCGTGGTGCCGCTCCTCTACTGGTCCTTCGGTGTCTACGGCCGGCGGATCGTGCCGCGGATCCAGGAGGTGCAGCGGCTGGAGTGGCGCTCGCTCTCGATCGTCCACGAGGCGATGGCGATGCTGCGGGTAATCGTCTCCTTCGGCCGCGAGGACTACGAGCACCAGAAGTTCCGCGAACAGGGTCAGGCGGCGGTGGACGAACGGGTCAAGCTGACGGTCAGCCAGAGCCTCTACACCCTGGGGGTGCAGACGGCGACCGCGGCCGGCGGCTCCCTCGTGCTGGGGTTCGGCGCCTGGCACGTGATGCAGGGGAAGCTCTCGATCGGGGAGCTGATCGTGCTCCTCACCTACATCGTCTCCGTCTACCAGCCGCTGGAGCAGGTAAGCGGGACGATCGGCACCGTCCACGAGCAGCTCGTCCAGTTCAACGCCTCGCTGAACATCCTCGACACCGAGCCGGAAGTGAAGGAGAAGCCCGATGCGGTTGACCTCGGCCGGGCCGTCGGCTGGGTCAGCGCCGAGGACGTCAGCTTCAACTACCCGACCCGCAAGGAAACGCTGGCGGGGATCTCGTTCCTCGCCCAGCCGGGCGAACGGGTCGCGATCGTCGGCCACACCGGGGCCGGCAAGAGCACTCTGATGAGCCTGCTGATCCGCTTCTACGACCCGAAAGGGGGGTCGATCGCGATCGACGGGGTCGACCTGCGGGACCTGCGGCTCGACTCGCTGCGCGAGCAGATCAGCGTCGTGCTCCAGGACCCGCTGCTCTTCTCCGGGACGATCGCCGAGAACATCAGGTACGGGAAGCTCGACGCGAACGACGAGGAGGTGCGGACGGCGGCCCGGGCGGCGAATGCCCACGACTTCATCGAGGGCCTCCCCGACGGCTACGAGACCGTCCTCGGCGAGCGGGGGGCGCAGATCTCCGGCGGCGAGCGCCAGCGCATCTCCGTCGCCCGGGCCTTTCTCAAGGACGCGCCGATCCTGATCCTCGACGAGCCGACCTCCTCGATCGACTCGAAGACCGAGGCGGTGATCCTCGACGCCCTCGACGACCTGATGGAGGGCCGCACCTCGTTCATGATCGCCCACCGCCTCTCGACCGTCCGTCATGCCGACCAGATCCTCGTCCTCGACCAAGGGCGGATCGTCGAGCGGGGCACGCACGAGCAGCTGGTGGCGGCGGACGGCACCTACCACCAGCTCTACCTCGCCCAGACCAGGGAGCGAAAGCGTCGCGGCGCCAGAAGCGACGTCAACGGCGCCAGAAGCGAGGTCAACGGCGGCAACGGCAACGGCGGGACTCCCGAGCCGGTGCGGGAGACGATCAGCTGGCGCCAGGTGGGAGAGGGCTCATGAGCGGTGGCCGCCCCAAGGTCGTGCTGCTCGGGATGATGACCAAGATGCCCGTCGCGGGCGTCGTCTGGCAGAACCTGCATTACCTGCTCGGGTTCGAGCGGCTCGGCTGCGAGGCCTACTACGTGGAGACCCACGCGCGGACGCCGTCGATGCTGATGAGCGATCCCGAGGACGACAGCTCGGCGCTGGCGGCCGAGTTCATCGCCGCGATCATGCGCCGGTTCGGCCTCGCCGATCGCTGGGCGTTTCGGGCGCTGCACGACGACGGCAGCTGCTTCGGGATGAGCGAGCAGCAGCTCGAACGCCTCTACGGCTCGGCCGACCTGCTGATCAACCTGCACGGCGGCACGCAGCCGTTTCCCGAGCTGACCGCCGGCGGCCGGCTCGTCTACCTCGAGACCGACCCCGTCCAGCTGCAGCTGGAGCTGCGCCACGGCGTCCAGGAGACGCTCGATTTCCTCGAGCCTCACTGCGCCTTCTTCACCTTCGCCGAGAACTGGGGCAAGCCGGACTGCGGGCTGCCGGTCCAGGACCGCTACCGCTTCGTGCCGACCCGCCAGCCGGTGGTGATGGAGCTCTGGCCCGACCGCTCGCCGCAGCCCGCCGATCTCTTCACGACGATCGGCAACTGGCGCCAGGACTGGCGCGATGTCACCTTCGAGGGGGAGCGCTACACCTGGAGCAAGCACTACGAGTTCCTCAAGTACCTCGATCTGCCACAGCGCACCGGCGCCGCCTTCGAGCTGGCGCTGAGCAGCTGTGAGAGCCAGGAACGCGAGATGCTGCGGGAGCGGGGCTGGCGCGTCCGCGACGGCCTCGAGATCTCGCGCGGGATCGATCCTTACCGCGACTACGTCGGTGCCTCGCGGGCCGAGTTCACCGTCGCCAAGGACCAGAACGTGCGCCTGCGCACCGGCTGGTTCAGCGACCGCACCGCGACCTACCTCGCCTCCGGCCGGCCGGCGGTGACCCAGGACACCGGCTTCGGGATCGCCCTGCCGACGGGCGAGGGCCTCTTCTCCTTCGACTCCTTCGACTCGGCCGCGGCGGCGGTCGAGGCGATCGACGCCGACTACGCGCGCCACGCCCGCGCCGCTCGCGAGATCGGCCGCGAGTACTTCAGCCACGAGGCGGTGCTGCGGCCGCTGCTCGAGCATCTCGACGTGCGCCCGGCGCAGCCGCGGCCGCGGCGGGCGCCATCCGTCTTCCCTGCCGAGCTCGTCGTCGAGCCGGTCTCGCGGCGGCCGACGGCGCTGCCGCGGGAGACGGTCGAGGCGGCGCAGCGCCAGCCGACCTCGCGCCATCCCGAGCCGCCGGCGATGGGCGCGGGCAGCGCCAGCGTCGTCGTCGTCACCTACGACGGCCTGCCCTTCACCAGGCTCTGCCTGGAGACCGTGCTCGCCCACGGAGGCGAGGTCGAGTTCGAGCTGATCGTCGTCGACAACGGCTCCGGCGACGGGACCCCCGAGTACCTCACCCGCCTCTCTCGGGAAGACGCCCGGGTCCGCGTCCTCCTCAACGGCCGCAACGCCGGCTTCGCGGTCGCCTGCAACCAGGGCCTCGGCCTCGCCGGCGGCGACCATCTCGTCCTCCTCAACAACGACACCATGGTGCCGCCGGGTTGGCTCGGGAAGCTGGTGCCCCACCTCAGCAACCCGGAGGTGGGGCTGGTCGGCCCGGTCACCAACCGGATCGGCAACGAGGCCGAGATCGAGACCGACTACCGGACCTGGGGCGGGTTCCTCCAGTTCGCCGCCCGCCGCGCCGAGAAGCACGCCGGCGACTGGATCGAGCTGCGCTCGCCGGCGATGTTCTGCCTGGCGATGCGCCGTCAGACCTATCTCCACCTCGGCGGCCTCGACGAGCGCTACGAGGTCGGGCTGCTGGAGGACGACGATTACGCCGACCGAGCCCGGGCGGCGGGCTATGAGCTGCGCTGTATCGAGGACCTCGTCGTCCACCACTTCGGCGAGGCCTCCTTCGGGCGGCTCGTCGGCGACGGCGAGTACCACCGCATCCTCCGCACCAACCAGCAGCGCTACGCGGAAAAGTGGGGCAAGAGCTGGCAGCCCTACGGGCGGCGCCCGAACCCGCGCTATGAACGCGAGACGCAGCACCTGCGCGAAGTCGTCTGCTCGACCGTGCCGCCGGACGCGACCGTGCTCGTGATCAGCCGGGGCGACGAGGCGCTGTTGGAGCTCGACGGCCGCGCGGCCAAGCATTTCCCGCAGGCCCAGAGCGGCGGTTGGGCGGGTCACCATCCGGCCGACAGCGAGGAGGCGATCGGCCATCTCGAGGCGCTGCGCGGGAACGGCGCCACCTACCTGGTGGTGCCGCCGACTTATCGCTGGTGGCTGAGCTTCTACGAGGGTCTCCGCGACCACCTCGAAAGGCGCTACCAGTCCGTCCACTCCGACGAGAAGACCGGTGAGATCTTTCTGCTCGAGGAGGCCCGCAGATGAGCCGCGTCTCGATCGTGATCCCGGTCCACGACAACGCGAAGCTGACCGGTCGCTGCCTCGAGGCCCTGCTCCCCGACCTGCCGGGGGACTGCGAGGTGATCGTCGTCGACGACGCCTCGAGCGACGAGACCCCGGAGCTGCTGCGGGGCTTCGGCGAGCGGATCCAGGTCCTGGAGCTGGCGGAGAACGTCGGTTTCGCCCGCGCCTGCAACCACGGCGCCGCGGCCGCGAGCGGCGAGCTGCTGGTCTTCATCAACAACGACACCGAGCCGGGGCCGGGATGGCTCGAGGCGCTGGTCAGCTACGCGGACCGGCGAGGAGAGGCCGAGGTGGTGGGGGCCAAGCTCCTCTATCCGACCGGCACCGTCCAGCACGCCGGCGTCGTCTTCGGCCAGGACGGCTACCCCCACAACCTCTACGCCGGTCTGCCCGATGGGCATCCGGCGGTCGAACGTTCGCGCCGGCTACAGGCCGTTACCGCCGCCTGCATGCTGGTCCGCCGCTCCGCTTTCGAGCGGGTCGGCGGCTTCGACACGGGCTATGAGAACTCGCTGGAGGACGTCGACCTCTGCCTGCGGATCGGCGCCGAGGGGGGCGAGGTCCACTACTGCCACGAGGTGGTGCTGGTGCACATGGAGTCGGTCTCCCGCGGTCGCCGCGACCGCTTCCAGGCCAGCGTCGACCTCTACCGGCGGCGCTGGCGCGAGTCGGTCCACCGCGACGACCTCTCCGTCTACGCCGAAGACGGCTTGATCGAGGTCGAGTACCCCGCTGCCTACCCGTTGCGGCTCTCGATCTCCCCCGTGCTGGCAAGCGTCGCCGGCGATCGCGAGGTCGAGGTCGAGCGGCTGCTGGAGTCCTACGCCGGACAGGTCTCCGACCTGCTCGCCGAGGTGATGAGGCTGACGGCGCTGGCCGGATCGCCGCCTCGCCCGCCCGGCGAAGCGGCGGCCATGCCGGTCGACCACCGGGCCTTGCTGGCCGAGGCACATCGGCTCGAAGCCGAGGCGCGCTCGCTGCAGGAGCGGCTCGCCGTCCCGGTGGAGGGGCTCGGTTATCGCCACATGGTCGAACAGGTCCGGGCCGCCGTCGCCGAGCGGCTGCCGGGTGGGGCGAGCGTGCTCGTCGTCAGTCGCGGCGACCGGGAGCTGGTCGACCTCGGCGACGTCGACGCCGGCCACTTTCCCCAGGACTCCGCGGGTCGCTACCTGGGTCACCATCCTCGCGACGGCGAGGACGCGCTCGCCCGGCTGGAGGAGCTGCGGCAGCGTGGCGCCGGCTACCTCGTCCTGCCGGCGACCTCCTATTGGTGGCTCGACCACTATGAGGAGCTGGCCGCGCACCTGCGCGATCGCTGCGCCGCCACGGAGCTCGGCTTCTGCAAGATCTACGAGCTTGCGCCCGTGCGCCAAGAGTCCGTTCCGGAGAGGGTCGGATGAGCGAGAACGGACGGCTGGACAGTACCGAGTACTCCGAGCTGGTCGGCCGCATTCAGGCCGCCGTGACCCATCACGTGCCACCGGGGTCCTCGGTGCTGGTCGTCAGCAAGGGCGACGCGGCGCTGGTCGAGCTGCCCGGCGTCGCCGCCGCCCACTTTCCGCAGGACGCCTCCGGCGGCTACGCCGGCCACCACCCGCACGACAGCGCCACCGCGATGGCCGAGCTGGAGGAGCTGCGACGGCGGGGCGCCGAATACCTGGTGCTGCCGGCGACCGCCCGCTGGTGGCTCGACTTCTACGGGGGCCTGGCGACGCACCTCGCCACCCACGGCGAGCTGGTGGCCGACGTCGAGGACGCCTGTCTCATCTTCGGGCTCGGCGGGCAACCTCAGCCCCGCCTTGGTTCGCCGGTCGTGACGCGGCCTCGCGCCTCGGTCGAGCAGCTCCGCGACTTCCTGCAGAGGCTCGTCGGCGAAGACATGGGTCTGGCGGTGCTGGAGGTCGAAGGAGGCGTCGCGCCCGCACTGGCACCGCTGCGGACCAACGGGCTCCTGGTCGGCGAACTCGTCGGCGGGGAGACCCTGCGCAGCCTCCGCCGCGCGGTGCTGGCGGGGGCCGAGTACCTGGTGGTGCCGCGCGATGCCGAGGAATGGCTCGCCGGGCACAAGGAAGTCGCCGTCGAGATCGAAGAGAACTATCGGACCGTCGCGGACCAGGGTCATCTGTGCCGCGTTTTCGAGCTGAACGAGCGGGAGGAGCGATACATGAGCAGGAGAGGGAACGAATGAGCGATCTGCGCGTCCTGTACGTAGTCCACAACCACCCGACGCTGCACCCGGGCGGGGCGGAGGCCTACTCGCTGGAGCTGTACGAAGCGATGCGCGAGCAGCCGGGGGTCGAGCCGATCCTGATGGCCCGGATCGGCTCCAACGTCGCCCGGCGACGGGTCGCCCATCCGGGCACCCCGTTCATGTCGGTCAACGGCGATCCGAACCAGCACTTCGTCTTCACCGAGACCGACCACTTCGACTTCTTCACCCTCACCTCGCGCGACAAGAGCCTCTACTCCCGCCACCTCACCGACTTCCTGCTCGCGCAGCGGCCCGACGTGGTCCACCTCCAGCACACCCACTTCATCGGCCTCGATCTGCTCAGCCAGATCCGCCGCGTGCTGCCCGAGGCCGCGATCGTCTACACGCTGCACGAGTTCCTGCCGATCTGCCACCACCACGGGCAGATGGTCCGCACCTTCGGCGACGAGCTCTGTCCCGAAGCCTCCCCCCGGCGCTGCAACGAATGCTTCCCCGAGCTCAGTCCCCAGTCGTTCTTCCTGCGCGAACGCTTCGTCAAGGGGCATTTCGCCAACGTCGACCGCTTCCTCGCTCCGAGCGCGCAGCTGATGGACAAGTACCTGCGCTGGGGGATCGCTCCCGAGCGGATCGAAGTCGAGGAGTACGGCCGGCTGACGCCCCGCCGGCGCGCCCCCGACCCGCGGCAGACGAAGTCGCCCACCAACATCGGCTTCTTCGGTCAGCTCAGCCACTTCAAGGGAGCCGAGGTGATGATGGAGGCGATGGCCCAGCTCGACCCGGAGGCCGAAGCCCATCTCTGGCTCCACGGTGCCAACCTCGACCTGCAGACCGTCGAGTTCCAGGAGGAATTCGCCCGGTTGCGGGAGCAGCTGCAAGGACGCGTCACCTTTCGCGGCCCCTACGAGCACCACGAGCTGCCGAATCTGATGGCGGATCTGCACTGGGTGCTGATCCCCTCGATCTGGTGGGAGAACTCGCCGCTGGTGATCCAGGAGGC
>Ga0070677_10000130_pt1 | contig 25077 bp, 28 predicted proteins | sample KBSM63metaG_FD_64674 | JGI IMG/M metagenome (GOLD analysis project Ga0070677, IMG submission 64674) | Miscanthus rhizosphere microbial communities from Kellogg Biological Station, Michigan, USA - KBS M6-3 metaG | ecosystem: Host-associated > Plants > Roots > Rhizosphere > Soil ... | reverse complement strand
CGCTCCTGGCTGATCCACCGCACCATCGCCAAGCTCGAGGAGGATCTCGATCCGGCTTTGTTCATCCGGGTCCACCGCTCGGTGATCCTGCGCCGCGACACCATCACCGGCCTCTATCGCGACGAGGCCGGCCACTGGACCGCGCGCCTCTCCGACGGCGCCGAGCAGCGCATCGGCCGCTCCTATGTCGACGACGTGAAGAAGTTCGCCGGCCGGTAGGTTGTTACTGAATCGGAGCGCGCCAGCGAGCGGTTTATCCCCCGGAGTCATCCCGGCGAAGGCCGGGAGCCAAGAACTCGGAGGTCGAAACGCGGCCCTGGCGGTGTCGCCCTTCCTCGACGATCGGTGGTCATGGGTCCCGGCTTTCGCCGGGATGACTCTGACACAGCGGTAGACTTGAGCCGATCCATCGTTCCAAAAGAAAAGGGAGACGGCGGGGGTACCGCCGCCTCCCAATGGAGCCTTGCTGCCTGGTGGGCTCAATAGGCAGTTCGGCTCACTCTCACATTCGCGTTGTTCGAGGCGAGGACGATCGCCGAGCGCTGCGCCTCGGCCGAGGCGATGACGTCCGCCTGGCAGGCGCGGCTGAGCGAGTTCCGCCGGAGCTCGACCGGCGCGAACTGGCCGCAAACCTGCCGCGCCGCGTGGGCGATGCGGCGGTCGAGCACGGCCCGGCCGGCCGCGTTGGCGAGGTTGAGATCGGCATAGCTGATCGTGACGCTGTCGGCGGTCTGGGCCGCGGCGGGGGTGACCGCGACACCGGTGTTGAGGAAAGCCGCGGCGAAAGCGGCGGCGAGGATGGTCTTGCGAGGTGACATCGACTTACTCCCTGATGGCCGCGGGGACGGCCGGTTGGTTCGAGGTTGCGGCCCGCCGGTCGGGGCGGGGGACCTTCGCCGTGCGGGCCGCTGAGCCTCAAATCGCGTCATCGCGCTCGAATTTCCTCCCTGTTTCGACGATCATGCGCCCGATTTCGGCGAATGTTGGGGCGGTTCGACGAAGCGCCGCTTCGGCTCGACCAAGGCCGTCCGGACCGGCCGAAGCGGCCGCCCGTCAATCTTTCCTGCACCTCTGTCCTCTATTGGGACGGCCCGAAATCGAGGCGCGCGCCTGAGCGGCGAATGAATTATGCGCCGGCTTCCAGGGGCCGATTTCCGGGCGGAAGGCAGGCATGGCGGTGCGTATTCAACGGGGCAAGAGCAAGGCGCGCAAGCACCGCCGCGCGCTCGCCGCCTCGGCCTGGCTCGGCCTGATCCTGCCGAGCGCCTCCTGCGTCCCGGCCGCCATGTCCGCACCCGCCCAAATCGCTTCGGCCGGCATGCCGGCAGCGCAACCGCTCGCCGCGCCGCTGCCGATCCCGCTGGACGGGTCTCAGGAAACCGCCCTCCCCGCTCTGGGCGGCCTGTTCAATCCCGCCTTCGCCGCCAATGCCGCGATTCCGGTGTTCAGCGGCCCCAATCCCGGCGCGGCCTCCTACGTCTTTAGGGCCGCTACGCCGCTCGACCAATTGCGCTCGCTCGATTGTCTCGCCCAGGCGGTCTATTACGAGGCCCGCTCGGAGAGCGAGGACGGCCAGCGCGCCGTCGCCCAAGTGGTGCTGAACCGGGTCCGCCACCCCGCCTGGCCGGACAGCGTCTGCGGGGTCGTCTATCAGGGGCCGATGCGCGCCGGCGGCGGCTGCCAGTTCACCTTCACCTGCGACGGCTCGCTCGCCTATCGCGCCGCCGGCCCCACCTGGGACCGCGCCCGGCAGATCGCCGCCGAGGCGCTCGCCGGCCGGACGTTCACGCCCGTGGGCACGTCGACCCATTATCATACCAGCGCCGTCTTCCCGGCCTGGGCGCCGCGGCTGGTCAAGACCGCGGTGATCGGCGCGCACAATTTCTACCGCCTGCCCGGCCTCGGCGGCGCCCCCGGCGCCTTCGGCGATGCCTATGCGGGCCGCGAGCCGGCGACTCGGCCCGCTTTCTATATGGCCGCCTCGCGCCAGGCCGCCGGCGGCATGACGGGCGACGTGCCGGCCTTCAGCCCGGCCGCGGTCCAGGCCTATGCGCCGCCCGCGCCGGCGCCGGTCCCGTCCGACATTCCGCAGGACCCGCGCTGGGCGGTGAGCAATGCGCCCGAGTCCACCGTCCGCGAGGAATATCGCCAGTCCGGCCAGTGGCGCGAGGACGCGCCCGCCGCGGTGACCGGCGCCCGCTGAGGTCGAACTCCGGGCTCCGCACGATACCGTTCCCCGGCGAAAGCCGGGGCCCAGGCCGGCGCAAGCCGGGGTCGACATAAAGCTCCGCTCCTGGACCCCGGCCTTCGCCCGGGAACAACTCAAATCCGGGTCAGCCGCGCCGCCGCCTTGGCGAGGCCCGGCACGCCCGCCAGCCCCATCATCAGCGTCCGCCTGACCGGATGCTCGGCCATGCCGCGCAGCAGCTCGGCGACCGCCAGCGGCCGCCGCGCCCTCCTCGCGAACGCCCGCTGATAAGCGCGCGCGCCCGGCCCGTCGCCGTGCAGGCAGGCCTGCGCCGCCGCCGCGCCGCTGGCCAGCGCCACCGCGATGCCGTCGCCGGCGAGGCTGGCGATCACCGCCGCCTGATCGCCGACCCGGTAGACGCCCGGAGCGGTGCTCAGCGCCCGCCAGCCATAAGGCACGCCGGCGATTGCGTCCCAGGACGGGGTTGCATCGCCGATCCGTTCGGCGAGCAGGGGCGCGTCGCCCACCAGCTCGGCGATCAGCGCCTGCGGGCTCTCCATCCGCCGGCGCGCCACCGACAGGCAGAGGTTCGCCGAACCGTCCTCCTGCAGCAGCAGGCCGGCATAGCCGCCGTCGTAAAGGTGAAGCTCGATCGTCCCGGCGAGCGCGCGCGCGAGCGCCGGCGACGGCGGCAGCGCCGTCCGCAGCCCGACCGAGACCGGCCGATCGCCGATCTCCCGGGCGGCGCCGCGAAGCTCGTGCTTGCCGGTGGCGAGGAAGAGCGCGTCGGCCTCCATCTCCTCGCCGTCGTCGAGGCGCAGGCAATGCCCGTCCAGCGCCCGCGCCGTCCGCCCGCGCAGCACCGCCGCCCCCGCCTCCTCGGCCAGGGCCAGCAGGCGCGCATCGAGCCGCCGGCGCGAGAGGCCCGCGGCGGCCTTCGGCAGCGCGGCCTCGACCATGCGCGTGCCCGAGACCAGCCGAAGCCGGCGAATCGGCTTCGCCCCCAGCGCCGCGGGGTCGAGGCCGAGCCGCTGGAGCGCCGCCAGCGAGTCCCAGCCGAGGAAGCCGCCGCAGACCAGGTCGCGCTCGCCGGGCGAGCGCTCGATCAGCACCGGCATGGCGCCGCCGCGGGCGAGCCCGATCGCCGCCGACGCGCCGGCCGGCCCGCCGCCGACGATCAGCGCAGCCGTTCGACGCACAGCCGGAAAGGAAAGCGCCGGACGATCCGCGCCGCTTCGGGATCGATGCCGGATCCGCGGATCAGCGCCTGCCAATCGGCCTCGCGGAAGCCGCGGGCGATCGACAGCTGGCCGTCCTCGCGGATCATCCGGTGCCAGCGCATGATCCCGCACAGCAGCGGAAAGCCGTAATAAGCGAAGGCGCCGCGATAGATGTCGTTGACGATCCAGCCGCGCGTCGCCCGCTCCTCCATGAAGCGTAGGAAAGCATGGATCTGCGGGTCGGTCATGTGATGGGTGACCGCGCTCGAGATGACGAAATCCACCTGGCCCTCGACCTCGCGATAGTCGCCCGTCCGATAGTCGATCGGCCAGCCGGCCGGGGTCGCGGCGCGCGCCACCTTCGCGCTCTTGGCGTTGAGATCGACGCCGATCAGGTCGACGGCGATCCGCCGCTTGCGCGCCCAGCGCGCGATCCGGCGCAGCATGTCGCCATGGCCGAAGCCGACGTCGAGCAGGCGAAAGGCCGGCATGTCCTTGGCGGCGCGGGCGAGGAAGGCGAGCGTCGGCCGCGCGCCCATCGTCCAGGCGTTGACCCGGGAGAGATCGTGGAGGACCCGCTCATAAGTCGCCGGGTCGAGCGCCGGGTCGTCCATCTGCTCCTCTTGCCGGGAGCGGACGGACAGGTCCGTCATTGGGCGCGCTCGAAATGGAAGCCTTCCGCGGCGAGACCGGGCCCGAAGGCCAGCGCCACGCCCTTGCGGGCGTCCGGCCGCGCCATCAGCTCGGACAGCACGAACATCAGGGTGGATGAGGACATGTTGCCGTAGCGCGCCAGCACCTCGCGCGAGGCCCAGAGCGCCCCCTGCGGCAGCTCCAGCCCCTTCTCGACCGAGTCGAGGATCGAGCGTCCGCCGGCATGGACCGCCCAGCTGTCGATCTCGTCCGCGCCCCAGCCGTTGTACAGGGTGGCGCGCACCTCCTCGTCGGCCAGGGCGTGCTGGATCCGTCCCGGCACCTCGCCGGAAAGAATCATCTCGAAGCCGGTGTCGCCGATCGTCCACTGGATCAGCTCCGCCGAATCCTCGAGCGCGCAGGAGAACAGGTGGCTGAGCTCGAACCCGCCCGGCTCGGCGCTGAGCAACGCGGCGGCGGCGCCGTCGCTGAACTGCAGCATGGCGAGCAAAGGCTCCAGCTGCTGGCGCTCCTGCAGGTGCAGCGTGCACAGCTCGACCGTCACCGCCAGCACCTTCGCCGCCGGCTCGGAGCGGACGATATGGTAAGCGGTGCGCAGCGCCGACACCGCCGCATAGCAGCCCATGAAGCCGACCAGGGTGCGCTCGACATTGTCGAGGCCGAGGCGGCGGGCAATGATCTGGTCGATCCCCGGCGCGACGAAGCCGGTGCAGCTCGCCACCACCAGATGGGTAACTCCGGACAGGTCGGCCTGCTCGGCGAGCCTGTCGATCGCCCGAAGCGCCAGCTCGGGGGCTTCGGCGGCATAGCTCGCCATCCGGGTCGAGGTGGCGGGCATCCCGCCGTGGTAGAAGCCGCCCGGGCGGTCGTGCGGGAGCCCGCCCGGCGCCGGCGGCAGCACCGACCAGCGATGCTCGATGCCGGAGCGTTCGGCCATGCGCATGAACAATTTGCGCAGGCGCGGATCCTCGACCTTGGCTTCGGCCCATTCGATGAACAGCTGGTGCACGTCGTGCTCGGGGACGATTCCGGCGACGGCATTCAGATAGGCGCGCTTCGAGTCCACGCGGAATCCTTTCCGGTCAGCGCCCTGTTTCACCCCCGGCTCAACGGCTACACACGCTTTAGGCTCCGTGGCAATACGGGACTTATCCCCAGCGCGCGCGGAAAATGACGGGCGGCCGCGAAGCCGCCCGTCACCTCCCTAGCTTCTCGCTGACTTCCTTGGGGGGGCGGGAAAGCGTCAGTCGCGGCCGTCGCGCATCCGCTGGGCGGCCTCGCGCATCTCGCGCGCGCCTTCGCGCATCCCGTCGGCGCCCTCGCGCATGCCTTCGGCCGCTTCGAGCAGATCCTCGTGGGTGACGTTGTGGCCGCGGGCGCGCTCGCGGGCGATCTGCCGCTCGCGATAGGCGCGGTCCTGCAGGCGGCGGACTTCCTCCTCCATCCGCCGGGCGCCCTGCTCCATGCCGTCGGCGCCGTGCAGCATGCCGTCGGCGCCGTGCGCCATCGACAAGCGGGCGATCCGCGGCGCGTCGGCGGCCACGCGCCTGGCGTCGGCCACCGCGCGGGCGATCTGCGCATGGTCGATCTGGGCGACCTGGACCCGGGCCCGGGCGGCATGCGCCCGCGCCTGGGCGACGGCGCGGCGGACCTCGCGATTCACCCGGTTCCGCTCCTCGCGGCTCATCCGCTGGAATTCCGGCCTGGCCTCGCGCAGGGCTTCCTCGACCTCGCGCTCGATCTCGTCCGGGTCGACCGCGGTCATCGCCTGGGCGACGATGGCCGGGACTTGCGGCAGCACCTCGGCCAGCGCCCGGTTCACGATCGGTGCGACGTCGGGGATTTCGATCGTCGGCACCAGCGGCGCCGGCGGCACGGGCGGCGCGCCGGGCGCATGGGGCGCGAGCGGGGCGGACGGCGCGTGCGGCGCACCCGTGGGCGGCAGCGGCGCTTCGGGGGCGTCGGGCGTTTCCTGGGCGTTGGCCGCCTGGACCAGCTGCAGCGCGGCGACCGGGCCGGCAATGCCGATGCACAGGATCGCGGCGATCTTGGCCCAGGCCGAGCCCGACGGCCGCTCGCGCAGCCGCCGGTCGAGGATCGCCTTGATCCGGCGCGAGAGCGCGCTGCCGGCCGGGGCGATCGAATTGGCCGGGATCAGCCGCCCGTTGACCTGCGCCAGGCTGAGCAGGGTCCGCGCATAGAGCGCCGGCTCGACCGCGCGGGCCGCCTCGGCGTCGGCGGCCTCCTCGGCCTGCTGGACGACCTCGCGCTCGAGCAGCCAGACGACCGGGTTGAACCAGAACAGGGTGGCGGCGAGACGGGTCAGCATCAGCACCGGCCAGTCGCGCCGGGCGATGTGCGCCACTTCGTGCGCGAGGATCGCCTCGGCTTCGTCGGCCTCGGCCAGAGTGTCCGGGTCGATCAGGATCACCGGGTTTCTCCAGCCCCAGCTCAAGGGCGAAGGCACCGAATCGGAGGTCAGCAGCCGCAGCCGCTCGCCGTTCGGAGCGGCCCAGCGCGCCCGCTCGAACGCCTCGGCCCAGACCGGACAGTCGACCGGGCGGGCGCGGCGGGTCCAGCGGCCGAGCAGGAACAGGCCGGCGAGCAGCCGGGCGCCGACCATCGCCAGCCCGCCCAGATAAGCGAGCAGGACGAGCGGCGTGGGATCGTCCCAAATGGTCGGCGCCCCGGCCTGCGGCCCGGACTCCGTCAAAGCGGTGAGCGGAAGCTCAGAGCCCGGGACATAGGCATAGTGCAAAGGCGCCAGGGCGAGCGGCTCGGGCGCGGCCCAGGCCTCGATCGGCAGCGCCGGCAGCGCCAGCGCGATGAACGGCAACAGCAGCAGCATCGCGACGCCGAGCCTCAGCACCAGCGCCCGGTCCGCCGCCGCGCGCGAGCGCAGCACGTAGGCGAGCAGCAGGGCGGCGCCGCTGATCAAGGCCGATTTCCACGCCATTTCGCCGAAAAAGGACACGTCCATCACTCGCGCTCCTCTGCCTCGCGGATCGCCTTCAACAGGGCTTCCGCTTCATCCGATGACAGGCTCTTGGTCAGGCCGAGCAGGGCCGTGGCGGCATTGGCCGCCGAGCCGTCGAAAAAGGTCTTCACCATGCTCTTCAGCGCCGATTCGCGGACCTTGGCCGGCTGCCTGACGCTCGAATAGACATAGGCCTGGTCGGCCACCCGGTGCTTGATCACGCCGCGCGCCTCGAGCCTGGCGAGCAGGGTGCGGACCGCCGAATAAGAGGGCGGATCCTGCATCGCCGCGCGCACCTCGGCGGCGGTCGCCTCGCCGGCGCTGCACAGCAGCTCGAAGATTTCGCGTTCGCGTCTGGGGAGAGAATCGATCATGGGACCTCGCTGCTACCGATGTAGCATGCCACAAACGTAGCAGGATGCAAGTCACTTTATCGCGGGGAAGCTTCGTTTCGGCTTCGCAAGCTGAAGCGCGGATGAACCGCGCCGGTCAGCAGCCGGTCGGCGCGCGCTTCAGCTCGGTGCGGATCATCTCCTCCAGCACGGCCATGTCGACGTCGCTCAACCGCTTCACATAGAGGCAGGATTTGCCGGTCCGGTGCTTGCCGAGCCGCGCCAGCAGATCGGCCGCCTCGGGATTGGTCGCGCCGATATAGAGGACCAGCTCCTTCGCGCGCGGCGAATAGCCGATCCGGGCCATGTCGCCTTCGTGACCGCTCGCATATTTGTAATGATAGTCGCCGAAGCCGACGATGCTCGGCCCCCACATGGTCGCGGGCTCGCCGGTGATCCGCTCGAACAGCGCGCGGAGCGCCTTGCCGTCCTCGCGCCGTTGCGGATCGGGGACGGCGTCGAGGAAAGCATCGACGGCAACGCCGGTCGGCCTGGTCTTGATCTCCGCCATCCTCGCTACTGCCTCCGATAGGTCCAGCTCAGCGCATTGGAGCCGTCCAGCTTCGAGATCGTCGCCACCATCACGTCCCCGTCGCGCTGATAGCGGATTCGCTGCGGATAATCATGGCCCGGATTCTCGAACGTGGCGCTGGTTCCTTCCGCACGGACGAGATGGAAGCCGGTGCCGGGGCCGCCGCCCGGCTGGGCGAGATAGACGATCTCGTCATCCTCCCCCGATTGCACGCGCAGATATTCATATTCGGCGATGTTCGCGCCCTCGCCGGTCCAGCTGAAGCCCATCAGGGTGCCGCCGCGCGGGCCGGACCAGATTTCCTCGGTCCAGCGCCCGCCGTCGCTCGTCAGCCAGCGGCCGCTCAGCCAGGCGAGGTCGTCCACCCGCGGCGCCGGCGGCGCCTGCCCCATCAGCAGCAAGCCCAGCGCCGCCCCTAAGATCTTCCGCATCGTCGCCTCCCTCGTTCCGGCCGCTATGCGCCCTGCCCGACCCTCCGTCTTGAACCGACGCGACAAAAGGCGTCAGATCGGCGGATGGACTATCGCGAGCATCCGCCGCCGCCGCAGCTCGAAGGGCTGGTCAAGGCGTGCTGGACGCTGTCTGGGACGGGCGCGCCCGACGACTGGGTCGAGCAGCAGGCGGTGCCGGACGGCTGCGTCGAGCTCATCCGCCGCCTCGCCGGCCGCTCGCGCTGGGGCGCGGAGCAGCCCGCCGCTTTCGCGGTCGGCCTGATCGAGCGGCCCGAGCCGTTCGGCATCAGCGGCGATGCGCAGTTCGAGGCGTGGCGCATCTGGCCCTGGGCCTGGCGCCTGCTCAGCGGCGTTCCGCTCGACGCGATGCGCGGGCGCTGGCTTCCGTTCGAGGCGGATTCGATCGAGGCCCGGCTCGCCGCCGCGCCCGCTCTCGCCGCGACCGGCAGAGCGATCCTCGCCGCCGGCTCGGTCGAGGAGATGAGCAGTGCCACCGGCATGACGCCGCGCACGCTGCAACGCTGGTTCGCCCGCAATGTCGGCCTGCCGCCGCGCCGCTATTTGCGGCTGCTGCGCTTCAACAAGGCGTTCGAGGGGGTGCCGGCGAGCGGGAGCCTGGCCGGCCATGCCGCCGACCAGGGCTTCGCCGACCAGGCCCATATGGCCCGCGAGTTCCGCGCCATGGCCGGCGTGCCGGCGAAGCAGGCGCGCCGCACCGCCAAGGGCCCTTTCCTTACCTAGCGGGGCGGCGGAAGCGGTAGACGAACCGGTCGGTGCGGCCGCGGATGCTCGGGTCGAACACGTTCTTGCTGTGATCGTCGGCGGGATTGCGCAGCATTTCCGAGGAGCCGACGAACTCGAACCCGGCACGCTCGAAATCGGCGCGCACCGTCGCCGGGTCGATCCGGTGATGGGCCTCGACCTCGGCCCGGGTCTCGGTCCCCGGCGTGGCGATATGGTCGATCACCGCCACCGTGCCGCCGGGCTTGGTCGCCTGGAACAGCGCCGCCGTCACCGTGTTCGGGTCGATCCGCGGCAGCCCGAATTGCGTGCTCTCCCAATAAGCGTCGTGATAGACGAGGTGGAGCAGGATGAAATCATAGGCATTGGGCGCGAACGACAAGGCCGTGGTCGGGGTGAAGTAGAAGCTGGTGTTGGGCGAGCGCTCGTGGATGCCGGCGAGCGCGGTACGGACCCGCTCGTTGCGGCCGAAGCCCGGCGAGTTCCAGCCGGTCACCGAGCCGGTCGGCCCGACCGCGCGGGCCATGATCTCGGCATAATAGCCGGTGCCGGTGAAGTAATCGAGCACGCGGTCGCCGCGCTCGAGGCCGAGCCAGGTCAGCACGTCGACCGGTTTCCTCACCTCGTCGAGGGCGACCGCCTCGGCGGGCCGCCCGGGTGCCGAGACCGCGGCGGCGACCTCGGCGGGGGCGGCTAGAGCAGGCGCGGAAAGAACCAGGGCGGCGGCGAGCAGGACGCGCTTCAGCATCGGAAAATCCCCTTCGTTGAGCTGGCGGAACATTATCAGCAGCGGGCACTAGGCCCAAGCCGTTTCGACGGGTGGCGGCTCCGCTTCGACGAGGGATGACTCCCAAGGAAGATGGCCCTTCCCCCGTCATCCCGGCGAAAGCCGGGATCTCGGGACGAGAGGTCACGGCGGCCTCCACGAGACCCCGGCCTTCGCCGGGGTGACGAGGGCGGGATCGAGCGCCGTATGGCCCGCGCGCCCTGCCCTCGTCGTCCCGGCGAAGGCCTCAGGCCGCCGCCCGCCGCTCCGCCGCCTGGCTCGCCAGCAGCCGCATCGCCTCGTGCGCCGAAAGCGCCGCGCCCTCCTGCCAGAAGACGACGTAGGAGAGATGCTCGCCGGCGAAGAAGATCGGTCCTTCCGGGCGCAGCAACTCGGTGTAGCGGGCGCCGCGCGGATTGGCCGCCCAATCCGGGTGGAGCGGCCCCACGCCTTCCGACCACGGGGTCAGCCCCCAATTCACCGTCACGCCCTTGTCGAGCAGCCGCGACTTGCCCGGGTGCATCCGCTCGACCACCTCGCGGCAGAGCCGGAAGCGCTCCTCATGGCTCATCGCCATGAATTGCTGGATGTGCGGCCCGCCGGTCCAGCCGGCGACATAGGCGGCGACCAGCACGCCTTTCTCCGCATGCCAGTTGCCCGAAGGGTAGAGCAGATTCTCGTTGGCCTGGTCGGTCCAGCCGAGGCCGCCGTAAATCCCTTCCTCCTCCCAGAAGCGCGGGCTTTCGAAGGCCACCTTCGAAGCCGGCAGATAGGGCACGTCACGAATCGCCGCCTGCTTGGCCGGCGAGAAGTCGCTGGGGATCCGGGCGAGCAGGTTGAGCGGCAGGGTGCAGATGCAATAATCCGCCTCGGTCGCTTGGCGGCCCGGGCCATGCTCGATCCTGACCCCGGCCCCTTGCCGCCTGATCGCGGTCACGGGGCTGTTCAGCCGCACTTTGTCGCGCACCTGTTCGTAAATGGCATAAGCGATCCGGTCCATGCCGCCCACCGGCTGGAACATCGGCGCCTGCTGGTCGAAAAACTCCTCGAAGACGAGCGGCAGCCCGGCCGCCGGATTGCGCATCAGGTCGGCAAGATTCAGCGCCTCCGCGGGCCGGCCGTGATGGGTATAGCCGCCGGGCAGCTCGGCATAGCCGGACTGGCCGGCGGGCGTATATTCGCCGCTCTGGTTGAGCTCGCCGTAGAAAGCGAGGAAGCCTTTCAACGCGTTGCGCTCGCCCTCGGCGAGCTCCTGGTCGAGCGCGTGCCGGTCGATCGCCTTGGAGAGCAGTTCCGAGAAGCGCCCGCGCACGCCGTTCCGGATCTGCCGGTCGGTATAGACCCGCCCGCCGAAATCCCACTTCGCCGCCCGGTTGGAATTGACCATCACCTCGATCGGCACGTGGAGGCTCTTGGCATAGCCGAGGATGGTCTCGTGCGCGGTCGGGATGCGGGCGGCGCCGGCGTTGAAATAATGGCCCTCGTCGAACCGGCAGATCTGGTCCTCGCGTCCGGTCTGCACGATCCGGTCGCCGCCGCGGATCGTCCAGACCCGGCCGCCGATCCGGTCCCGCGCCTCCAGCACGGTGACGTCCCAGCCGGCGCGGCCGAGCTCGTAGGCCGAGACCAGCCCGGCGATGCCGGCGCCGAGGATCACGACCTTGCGCCCGCGCCCCGATGCCTGCGGCAGCTCGAACGGCGCCGCCGCGGCCGGCGCATTGAGCAGGCCCATCGCCTCCATGCCGAGATAGACGGCGCTGTAGCCGCCGACCGCGCCCAGCCGCTCGAGGAAACCGCGCCGCGTAAGTGCCATCTTGCTTCCCCCTAAGAAGAACGATCTATCGCCGCGCCGCCGCGGGCGCCGCCGCCGTCACCTCGATCTCGACCAGCCAGCCGGGATCGACCAGCCCCGCCACCTGCATCGTGGAGCGCGCCGGCCGCGCCGGCTGCGCGCGGGTGCCGAAAAATTCGCGATAGGCGGTCATCATCCCGGCGAAGTCCATCCGCGCCTGGCCCGGCGGCGCGACCAGGAACACCCGCATCATCACCACGTCGCCCAGGGCCAGACCGTGCCGGCCGAGCTGCGCCTCGATCTTGCGGATCACCGAGCGGGTCTGCGTGGCGGTGTCGCCGTAGCGCTGCACCGAGCCCGGCTCGGCATTGCCGTCGACCGCGTCGGGGACGGTGCCGCTGACATAGACGAGCCGGCTTCCCCCCGGCACCTCGACCGAGGCCGAGATCGGCGCGTCCGGCGCGCCCAGCCGGCGCAAATCCTGCGCCTGGGCCTCGCCGCACAGCAAGGCGGTAAGCAGGATGAAATGCCGCATCAGCGAGTCCCCCCTTTGGCCGCGAACGCTATCGCCATCCGCCCGCGGCGTCATCCGGATATTCGGCGAACCGCCGATGGGCATCGACCGGCGAAAAAACGGGCGGCGCTCCGGGAAGGGAGCGCCGCCCAGCGGCAGCGGCAGGGGGAGTTCGGGCCGCTTAACGGGTGCCGGCGAAGACGATCGCGCCGGGCCGCGCCTCGGCGACGCGGGCGGCGGTCTCCGCCCGGCAGGCGCGGATTTCGTAGACGCCGCGCAGGTCGGCGGGCGAAGCGGTGCCGCAGACCTCGCGGACGGCCGCCGCGAGGCGCCGGTCGAGCCGGCTGCGGCCGGCGGCGCTGGCGAGGTCGAGATCGGCCGCCGAGACGATGCGGACGCCGGGACTTTGCGGCGCCGCGGCCGCAGGCGCGGCGGTCATGGCGGCGAGCGAGGAAGCGAGGATGAAGAAGAGCTTGGACATGATGAATTCCTTATCGGTCATGGGGGTCTGAATCGCCCCGTCGCGCGCCGGGAACGATGTTCAAATGGCGCAACCCGGCTTCGACCGCCAACGAAACGATCGCACCTTGCTATAAGGAGAGCTTATCGGCTCGGCTCGACGCTCAGGCGGCGCCGAACACGAATTTCACATGGTCGCGGAACAGCCGCATGTGCCGGCCCATCAGGGCGCGGTCGTTGAGCGCCTTGGACAGGATGATGGCCCCTTCGACGATCACCGTGACGTTGTCGGCCAGAGCGGTGAGATCGACCGGCATGCGCGGTTCGTGCTTTTCCGCGATCTGCTCGAGCCAGTTGGCGAAGCGGAGTCTCAGCGCGATCACGCTCTCCGCATTCATCTCGCGCACCGCGGCATCGAACATCTGCTCCTGATAGGTGATCGTCGCCACCAGGCAGCCGGGATGGAGCTCGGGCATCTCGTCCATCACCTCCGCGTAGAGGTTGAGGAAGATGAGGAAGCTCTGCAGCGGATCGTCGGCCAGCGCCCGCGCCCTTCGCTCCAGCGTGTCGAGGATCTCGCAATCCTCGGCCAGGAAGCGCTCGAGCAATTGCCGGGCGAGGTCGTTCTTGTCCTTGAAATGATAGAAGAAGCCGCTCTTGGTGATCCCCGCCGCCTCGACCAGCTCGTCGATCGAGGTCGCCGCGAAGCCCTTGTGGACGATCGCGTCGTAGGCCACGTCGAGGATCCGGCTGCGCGTGCGTTCGCCCTTGGTCTGCGGCGCGCCGCGCAACTGTACCGCGGGTGCGGTTTTTTCGATGACCTTGTCGACCATGGTCCGTCCCCTGCCCCGATGCGGCGGCCAAGCTACCACGAAGGCTCGCTTTTCTCCACCGGCTGAAAAGCGACCGCAAAGCTGCTAGAGCCGGCGGCGGCCGAAAGGCTAGTTTGCGTGCCTGTTCACTTTTAGACCGGGATCGCACGCCATGATCGGCCTCTACCATTATCTCGCGCTCGACCTGTTCGCCGCCTTCGCCGCGATCGACCTCGCCGCCCGCGCCCATCCCTTTCCGCCGGTCCGCCGCTGGAAGCTGAAGGGCATCGCCTTCACCTTCCTCTATTTCGCGGCCGCCACCTACGCGCCGTTGATGTGGGACGGCTGGCTCGGCCGATATCAGCTGTTCGACGGCAGCGCGTTGCCGCTGTGGGCGCAGATCCTGGGCGGCTTCTTCGTGCTGGAGCTCGGCGTCTATGCCTGGCACCGGACCATGCACAATGTCGATTTCCTGTGGCGCTGGTTCCACCAGCTGCACCACAGCGCCGAGCGCGTCGACATCTGGGGCGCCTTCTATTTCCACCCGTTCGACATGCTCGGCTGGGCCTTCCTCGGCAGCCTCGCACTCGTGCTCGGCTTCGGCATCACCGCCGAGGCGGCGATCGTCATCAACGTCGCCGCGACCTTCATGGGCATGTTCCAGCACGCCAATATGCGGACGCCGCGCTGGCTCGGCTATCTGGTCCAGCGGCCCGAAAGCCATAGCCACCATCACGAACGCGGCGTCCACGCCCGCAATTACGGCGACCTGCCGTTGTTCGACATGCTCTTCGGCACCTTCCACAACCCCCCGGATTTCGCGCCGGCATGCGGCTTCCACGACGGCGGCTCGGAGCGGCTGGGCGCGATGCTGGCCGGAAGGAAGATCGCATGATGAGCACGAGAACCTTGCCCCGCAAGGTTCAGCCATGTCCGGGGGACATGGCGACCTGCTCATGGATCCTCGTCGCTCTCGCGCTTATGCTCGCCGTGCTCACCACGCTCGCCGCACCGGCCCTCGCCGCGCCGATTGATCAGGCCGGCTGGGCCGCGCGCAAGCGCCACGTCGACCTGCCCAACGGCATCCGGATGGCCTATGTCGAGCTCGGCGATCCGGCCGGGCCGCCGCTGCTGCTGCTCCACGGCTATACCGACTCCAGCCGGGTCTGGACGATCCTGGCGCCCTGGCTGGCAAGCCACCGCGTGCTGATCCCCGACCAGCGCGGCCACGGCGCCTCGGCCGCGCCCCAATGCTGCTACGCCCTTTCGGACTTCGCCAACGACGCGCGCCTGTTCCTCGACGCGATGGGCGTGGACCGGGCGGCGGTGGTCGGCCATTCGATGGGCTCCATGGTGGCCCAGGCCCTCGCCGCCGAGCAGCCCGGGCGGGTGACCCGCGTCGTGCTGATCGGCTCGACCGCGCTGCCGGCGGTGCGCCGGGACAGCTGGATGTGGACCCGGATCATGGCGCTGCGCGAGCCGATCGCCGGCAATGCCGAGTTCCTCCGCCTCTGGGGCCCGGCCTCGAGCCCGACCCCGGTCGACCCCGCCTTGCTGCCTTATTACGAGCCCGAGATCGCGGCGACTCCGCCCCACGTCTGGCGGAGCGTGCTGCGCGAGCTGCTCGACGTCCCGATCGGGCGCCATGCGCCCGACGTGCGCGCGCCGGTGCTGATCCTCTCCGGCGGCCGCGACGCGCTGTTCCCGGCCGAGCATCACCGGGCTTTGGTCGCGGCTTACCCGAGCGCGCAGGCGCACGTCTTCGCCGAGCTCGGCCACAACCTGATCCTGGAGCGGCCGCACGAAGTCGGCCCCCTGCTGGCGGCGTTCCTGGCGGCGGAGCGCCAGGCGCGGGCCTCGCCCTGACGGGCGCCCGCGCTCACAGGCGCCAGTGCGGGTGACGCGGCCGGCGGCCGTCCCGCCGGTTTCGTCGAGCATCTTCCAGAGCCGGACGGCCCGCGCCGCCGCCCCCTCGACTGAACAAGTTTCATAAGTTTCAGCTTCCCAGGGTGCGAAAAAACCTGCCGCGGGCGGAAATAAGTTGAGGATGTTGAGGGTTGCCAAGAGGCGGACGCCAGGTCGCTGATGATCGCTGGCCGCGAGGCGCCGCAAGCGGACGCAAGCTCCATCGGCAGGGAGTGTCCCAAGAACATTTTCTTGTGCGTCCTTCTCGCGCTCGCGATTCGACTCGCTGGAGAACAATACCAGAACACGCGCCGTTTGTGCAGAAAACCGCGCTACCCGTCCTCTTTTGTCCCGGCCGCCCTCGGGCTAGACTCCCCCGATGATCGCTTTGGCCCTCGCCCTCGCCCAGCCGCAGCGGGCAGCGCCGCCGCCCGCGCCGCCCGCGCCGCCCCAGCCCGCCGCCAACCGCCGCCCCCGGGCGATCCGTCCTTCGCTGTTCGGCGTCACGGATTATCCGGCGGCCGCCTTGCGCGCGGGCGAGCAGGGGAGTGTCGCCTTCCGCCTCGCCATCGACGCCTCGGGCCGGGTGACCGACTGCACGGTGACCGGCTCGAGCGGCTCCCCGACGCTCGATGCCGCCACCTGCGCGATCATCCGGGAGCGCGCCCGCTACGCTCCGGCCACCGACTCCGACGGCCGGCCGACCGCGGGCACGGACGTCGGCCGGGTGACGTGGGCGCTGCCAGCCGACGAACCCGCAGCGCCGCTGCCGCAGAATTGCGTGGGTTGCAGGGTGCCGCGCGCCCTGTTCAGCGGCTTGTTCAGCATCCGGGACTATCCGGCGGCGGCGCTCCGCGCCCGCGAGGCGGGCCGGGTCGAGTTTTTCGTGGTCGTCGGCGCCGACGGCCGGGTGAAGCGCTGCCTGGTCACCGCGACCAGCGGCTCGCGCGCCCTCGACGACACCACCTGCGCCATCCTCCGCGCCCGCGCCCGCTACCGCCCCGCCCGCGATCCCGCCGGCCGGCCGGTCGAGGGCGTCGATAGCGGCCATGTCGACTGGCGGTTGCCGGATCCGGATTGAGGGGGTGGCGGCCCGCGGGAGAACGAGGCGCGCAGTCAATGTTTCGCCTTCGCAAAACTTTCCCGCTACGCTTCGTCGGCTCGCGTCCTCCCAGGAGAATTGAACATGCGCAGGTTGATCCTCGCCGCCGCCATGGCGGCGATCGCTATGCCCGCCGCGGTCACCCCCGCCGATGCGCGCGGCCGCAGCGCGCGGGGGGAAGCCCGCCGATGCGGGCGGGAGCTGCGCGACGCCCACAACCTTCCGGAATATCGCATGGAGCGCCGCGAATGCGCGCGCGAGCTGAGTCGGCCCAGCGAGCGCGACTGGCGCACTTACGACCGCTACGATTACGACCGGCCGCCGCCGGGCGGCCGCTATTATGCCGACGATTATTATCGCGACGGCCGCCATTATCGCGAGCGCCGGCTGAGCGCCGACGACCGCATCTATCGCGGCCGCGACGGCCGCTATTATTGCCGCCGCGACGACGGTACCACCGGCCTGATCGTCGGCGCCGACACCGGCGCGCTGATCGGCAACGCCCTCGACAACGGCCGCTCGAGCACGCTCGGCACCCTCCTCGGCGCCGCCGCCGTCACGGGCGGCGCGATCGGCCGCGACCTCCGCTGCCGCTAGACGAACCCTGATGCAAGAAGGGGCGCTCTTCGCGCGGCGCTCTTTTGGTCTTGGGTCGGCCCTCGAGCGATCTCTCGCCGGCTTTTGAACTGCCCGAGCGGATCGTCTATTGGGGAGGCGTGAAGCCCGGCATGCGCCTCGAGACCTTGGATATCGCTCTAGTGGCGACATATTATGGATTGCTCATCGTCAGCGGCTCCATCATGTGGGCAGTGATCATGCAGGCGAACGATGACGCCCCGAGCGTAACGCTGCTCTCGGCTGTCGAAATTGCGATGTCCGCTGCGCTCGCGGTTTCAAGCCTGTTCTACGTCCGAAAGCTTTATAAGGACACGTTCGCGGCTCTAACGCCGGGCTACGACAAACAAAACACCTCCCGAATCGCTACCGTAATATATTACGTAGCTAGGCCAATATTCGCATGCGCAATATCAGTTCTAACTGCTGTGTTTCTGTTCGAATTCGTACACGCCATGTCCGTGGGCCACGTCGGCGTCAGCTTCAATTTTCTGTTGTTTTCGACCGTTAGCTCCGCCTTGGTTGCAATCGGAACAGGCGTTGCCGTTGAACGAATCGAGACAGTCGCGAAGCATAGCGATGCCGTCCTCCGGCCACCGATTTGAGGGCCCATGTTACCGGCAGACTCACAAGCGCAGATCAAGCGTCTAGAAAGCATGGCCGAAGCGCTTCTGAAGGCGAAGCGGTCCGTTCGACCGCGACGTCCAATCATCATCGAATTCTGTGGAACACCGAAGGCCGGAAAGACTTCGTGCATCAGCTCTCTGGTAATTTTTCTCAAAAGAAATCGCTTTAAAGTCAAGGTGCTAACGGAACGAGCAAGCGTTTGCCCCATACATGACAAATTTGATCCAAATTTTAATGTTTGGACCGGGTGCAGCTCACTGGCCGAGCTCACTAAAATAATAAGCAATGAATCAAAAGAACACGACGTGGTTATACTGGATCGCGGTATTTTCGATTCTGTATGCTGGTTTCATTGGCAGCTTGAAAGGCACCACCTAGGAATTCATGATTACGAGGTATTTAGAGATTTCTTTCTAGCTGAACGATGGACGGCAAAGATAGACATTGTCTACATCCTCAAGGCTTCTGAAACCTCGGCTTTAGAGAGAGAGTATTCACACCTGCTAACGAGGCGGTATGGGAGTGTAATGAATCCGACGGTTCTCCGTACATACAACGATGCCATAGATGAATGCGCTAAATTGTATGAGGATAGATTCCAAGATGTTCGTTCAATTGAAACTACTAATATAGAGCAAAATGAAGTAAGTTACAGGGTAACGATGGATATATTGAACGCGTTGGATGAGTTAATTTCTGAAAAAATTGGCTATTTTACTCGTAGAGATCTTTTTCCCGCTGATAGAAACTCGTTTCTCCTGTCAGAATCTAACCTTGACAAACTAGAAATCAAATATGGCCATCGAGCTGAAATAGAAGCGACTCATGATCTAATTCAACCCATACCGGTTGCCGTCATAGTGTCTAGCGATCTTAAAAGCGTCTTGACGGGGATGAAGTCACGTAGAGCCACGTCGTCAAAATCTGCCGAAAAGCGGAGGCAGCTGTTTTATTTTGGTGGGCATGTACGGGCAGAGGATAAAGGCCGTGGAGATGATAATATTGCTACGTGGGCTCGCTCGCTACAGAGAGAGATAAAAGAGGAACTTGGCTTGGACTACGTGCCCAATTTCGACGACGCAATTTGTATCCTTGACCAATCACGTGGTGGCGCTCCTCAGCATATGGCAATCGCGACGCTTTGTTATGTTGATTTCGATCTGGTGGAATTTCGTGGCGATGCGAAAGAGTTCACGGAAAAGGGCTTAGTCCCACTGAGCCGAGCTGACTTTGAGGTGCAGAAAGTTAATACGGAGCGCTGGAGTCAGGTGATCATCCAACGACTTCTAAAATGGACGATCATCTAGCCAAGACGGCTCCTTCCTCCCTCTTACCCTTCCCCCTTGCCCCCGCCTTGCTAGAGCGCCACCTTAGGAAATCCCGAAAATTCAGCGGTGAAAATTTCGGAGATCGCTAAACCGAAGGAGGGGCGCAGATCACCAGCACCGGCCGCGACACGATCATGCCACAGCCCGTTCCCGCCACCCGTCCGCCGTCTGCCGGAACACCAATCGCTCAGCCTTGCCCGCCTCCCCGCTTCCCGCCAGCTGCCAGGCGCTGGCCTCTCGCCGCATCCGTTCCAGATAGAGCACGCGCAGCAGCAGGCTTTCCGAGCCGGGAATCCGAATCTTGCCCCTCTCCCACAGGCTCACAGTCTGCTCCGAAGTCTGCAGGCAGCGCGCCAGCTCGGCCTGGCTGAGCTCCAGCCGCTTACGGAGGAACCGCACTTCAGCACCCGAGAGGTCCCGCTTGCGGGCGACCGCCTCGCCGATCGCGGCGAACAGCCCGGGAATGTCGTGGACGAGCAGGGCCCGCCCTTCGCCGGTCTCCCGATGTTCGAAGCCGTCCTCCAGGAACACGTTGGGAAGCCCCGTCGTCTCCAGCTGCAACATCATGCCCTCCTTGGCATTCAAATCACGGTGACGACGATCACGCCGTCGTCCGGCACTTCGATCACCGCCACCACGTCCAGCTCCTCTCCCGCAGCAAAGCGATGGACGGTCACTTTCCAGTTTCCCCGCGCATTCAACGCCGGACCCTCGGTGATCCGGCCGAGCACGAGGCATTTCAGCACATCCTCCTCGGTCACGCCGCGCTCGACCATGCGACGCCGGCAATGCGCCTCCTCAAAGCCGACACGGCTTTCGCGCGCCGCCGCGCGAAGGATACGTTGCGCATCCGGGCGCGACAGGTTCGAACCGCCCTTTGCCATACCTATAATTATTATGGGTCGGCGCCTCAAAGTCAACTTAATCCATAATGGTTATGGGTCGAGCCCATGGGAACATGGCCGCCACTCCCTTTCCCCTACCCGTCCAGCTTGCTAGAGCGCCCTCGATTTCGGAATTTGTTACAACGGGAAGGGGCGCTTCGATGACCGCGACCGGGCACGACACATTGGGAACCCGTTCCACGTTCGAGGTCGGCGGCAAGAGCTACGCTTATTACTCTCTCGCCAAGGCGGCCGGGAAGCTCGGCAATGTCGACAAGCTCCCTTTCTCGATGAAGGTGCTGCTCGAGAACCTGCTTCGCTTCGAGGACGGGGTCACGGTCACCGTCGAGGACGTCCAGGCCCTGGTCGACTGGCAGACCGAGCGCGCCTCCACCCGCGAGATCCAGTATCGGCCGGCGCGGGTGCTGATGCAGGATTTCACCGGCGTTCCGGCCGTCGTCGATCTCGCCGCGATGCGCGACGCGATGGCGCGGCTGGGTGGCGATCCGCAGAAGATCAACCCGCTCGTCCCGGTCCACCTGGTGATCGATCACAGCGTCATGGTCGACGAGTTCGGCTCGCCCAAGGCGTTCGAGCGGAACGTCGCGCTCGAATATGAGCGCAACATGGAGCGCTACCAGTTCCTGAAATGGGGCCAGCGCGCGTTCGACAATTTCGAGGTCGTGCCGCCGGGCACCGGCATCTGCCACCAGGTCAACCTGGAATATATCGCGCGCGGCATTTGGTCCTCGCCCGAGCGCGGCGCCAGTGACGGCGGCGGCGACCGCCGCGCCGACGACCGGCGCCAGCTCGACATGGCAGTGGAAGAGGACCGGCGCGAGGCCGAGCGCCGCTCCGGCGAGGATCGGCGCGGCGGCGGCCGCGGCCCGGCCGAGATCGCCTACCCCGACACCTTGGTCGGCACCGACAGCCACACCACCATGGTCAACGGCCTCGGCGTGCTCGGCTGGGGCGTCGGCGGCATCGAGGCGGAGGCGGCGATGCTCGGCCAGCCGGTGTCGATGATCATTCCCGAAGTGGTCGGCTTCCACCTGACCGGCGCGCTCAAGGAGGGGATCACCGCCACCGATCTCGTCCTCACCGTCACCCAGATGCTGCGTGCCAAGGGCGTGGTCGGGCGGTTCGTCGAATTTTTCGGCCCGGGCGTCTCGGCGCTCTCGGTCGCCGACCGCGCGACCATCGCCAACATGGCGCCCGAATATGGCGCGACCTGCGGCTTCTTCCCGATCGATTCGAAGACGCTCGAGTATATGCGCCTGACCGGCCGCCCGGATCACGACATCGCGCTGACCGAGGCCTATTGCCGGGCGCAGGGCATGTGGTTCGAGGAAGGCGCCGACGACCCGGTGTTCACCGAGACGCTGCGGCTCGACATGTCGACCGTCGAGCCCAGCCTCGCCGGGCCGAAGCGGCCGCAGGACAAGGTGCTGCTGTCCGCGGTGGACGAGGAGTTTCGCACCAACTTCACCAGCGAATACGGCCATCCGGCGGAGGAGCTGCCCGAGCGGTTCGACGTCGAGGCGCCCAATGCCGACGGCGTCAAGCACGACATCGGCCATGGCGACGTCGTCATCGCCGCGATCACCTCGTGCACCAACACCTCCAACCCCTCGGTGCTGGTCGCCGCCGGCCTGGTCGCGCGCAAGGCCCGCGCGCTCGGCCTCGATTCCAAGCCCTGGGTGAAGACCAGCCTCGCGCCCGGCTCGCAGGTCGTCACCGACTATCTCGACCGCGCCGGGCTCAGCGAGGACCTCAACGCGATCGGCTTCGACCTGGTCGGCTACGGCTGCACCACCTGCATCGGCAATTCGGGGCCGCTGCCCGAGGCGATCAGCGCCTCGATCCACCGCAACGACGTCGTCGCCGCCTCCGTGCTCTCCGGCAACCGCAATTTCGAGGGCCGGGTCTCGCCGGACGTGCGCGCCAATTATCTCGCCTCGCCGCCGCTCGTCGTCGCCTATGCGATCAAGGGGACGGTGATCGAGGACATGATCGAAACCCCGATCGGGAAGAGCGACGCCGGCAACGACGTCTACCTGCGCGACATCTGGCCTTCCAACGACGAGATCCGCGGCCTGATCGACCGGTTCGTCAACGGCGACATGTTCCGCGCCCGCTATGCCGACGTCTACAAGGGCGACGAGCGCTGGCGGGCGATCGAGGTGGTCGGCGGCGACACCTATGGCTGGCCGGCCGGCTCCACCTACATCGCCAATCCGCCCTATTTCGAGGGCATGACGATGACCCCGACGCCGCCGTCCGACATCGTCGGCGCCCGCCCGCTCGCCATATTGGGCGATTCGATCACCACCGATCACATCAGCCCCGCCGGCGCGATCAAGCTGGACAGCCCCGCCGGCACCTACCTCACCGAACACCAGGTCGCCCGCGCCGACTTCAACTCCTACGGCGCCCGCCGCGGCAATCACGAGGTGATGATGCGCGGCACCTTCGCCAACATCCGGATCAAGAACAGGATGGTCCCGGGCGTCGAAGGGGGCATCACGAAGCACATCCCGAGCGGCGCGCAGATGCCGATCTACGACGCCGCCATGCTCTACAAGGAGGCGGGCACGCCGCTCGTCATCGTCGCCGGCAAGGAATATGGCACGGGCTCCTCGCGCGACTGGGCCGCGAAGGGCACCAACCTGCTCGGCGTCCGCGCGGTGATCGCCGAGACCTACGAGCGCATCCACCGCTCCAACCTGGTCGGCATGGGCGTGGTGCCGCTGCAGTTCCTCGATACCCCGCCCGCATTCGACGGCACCGAGCAATTCACCATCCTCGGCATCGGCGAGCTCAGCCCGCGCAAGGAGATCGGGGTCACGGTCACCCGGGCCGACGGCACCTCCTTCACCTTCCCGGCCCGGGTCCGCATCGATACCGCCAACGAGCTCGAATATTTCCGCGCCGGCGGCATCCTCCATTATGTGCTGAGGCATCTGGCGCGGGGGAACGCCTGACCCCGGCCGAAATCGGGGTCGAGGTCGCCGGCTGGACCGGCGCGTTCCTGATCCTGCTGGCCTATCTCCTGCTGTCGATGGGGCGGCTGACCGGCCGGTCTTTGCTCTATCAGGGCATGAACGTGGTCGGGGCCGCGGGGTTCGTCGTCAACGGCTGGTGGCACGGGGCACTGCCCTCGGCGAGCCTCAACGTCATCTGGCTGGTCATCGGCGCTTGGGCGTCATGGCGGATATGGAAGCGCAGGCCGGCGACCCCCTAGCCCGTCATTCCAGCGAAAGCTGGAATCCCTCTTCCTTCATCACCAATGAGATTCCAGCTTTCGCTGGAATGACGGTAAGAGGTGCCAATGACCCCACCCACCCTGATCGACCTCAGCCATGTGATCGAGCACAACATGGTGACCTACAAGGGCCTGCCGGCGCCGCACATCTGCGATTATTGGGAGCGCGAGGCGTCGGCGGCGCATTATGACGACGGCTCGAGCTTCCAGATCGGCCGGATCGACATGGTCGCCAATACCGGCACCTATCTCGACTCGCCCTTCCACCGTTATTCCGACGGCGCCGATCTCGCCGGGCTGGCGCTGGCGCAGCTGGCCGGCCTGCCCGGCCTGCTCGTCCCCGCTGATACGCAGGCGGTCGACGCCGACGCGTTCGAAGACCTCGACGTCGCCGGCAAGGCGGTGCTGGTCATGACCGGCTGGGACCGGCACTGGCGCACCGACGCCTATTTCACCGGCCACCCCTTCCTGACCGAGGCCGCCGCGCGCCTGCTCGCCGAACGCCGCGCCAGGCTGGTCGGCATCGACAGTTACAATATCGACGACACCGCGACCCGCTCGCGCCCGGTCCACACCATCCTGCTCGGCGCGAACATCCCCATCTGCGAGCATATGACGAATCTCGGCGCGTTGCCCGACAGCGGCTTCGCCTTTACCGCCGTCCCGCCCAAGATCGCCGGCATGGGCACCTTCCCGGTCCGGGCCTTCGCCCGGATCGGCGGCTAGCCTCCGAACCAAAACCGTCATGCCGGACTTGATCCGGCATCCACCTGTTCATTCTCGGGATCGGGGCCCCATGTCGAAAGAAGGTGGACCCCGGATCGGGTCCGGGGTGACGATTATCGCACTATTTGCGGCTCTTCCGGGCCGCGTAGCGCGCGTCGCGCATCGCCTTGCGCTCTTCGTCGGTGGCGATCCGGCCGCCCTCATTCTCTTCCGCCCTGACCGCCGCCTCGTCGGCTCTGCGCGCCTTTTGCGCCGCGGCCGCATCGCGCTCGGCCAGCCGGGCCGCGCGCTTTCCGGCCTGCGCGGCTTCGCGGGCGAGCGCGGCTTCGCGGCGGGCGGCGAGCCTCGCCTCGTCTACCGCCGGCCTGGCCTTGAGCCGATCGAGCGCCTTCTGCTTCGCCTCGGCGGCGCGCCCCAATCGGGCCTGGTAGGATTCTTCGCGATAGGCTTTCATCGTCGCCGGGCTCCTTCGCAGCCGCGATGGGCGTCCCGGCGCCAGGTTGCAAGCAGCGTTCACCGGCGGGAAAGTTTCGCTGCCGTACCGAAGCGCTCCCCCCAGTAAAGGAGTGCGCATCATGCTCCAGCCTCTTCTCTTCGCTCTGGCCCTCGCCGCGGTGCCGGTTGCCCCGCCGCCGCCCCTGCTCAACCCGCAGATCGATTATGACGGCTACCGGACGCTGATCGAGGAGGTCCGGCCCTATCGCCTCGGCCGGCTGATCGATTGGGACGCGTTCGTCGCCGCCGCCGATCAACCCGGCGTGCTGATCCTCGACGCCCGTTCGGCCGACCAGTTCGCCGCCGGCCATATCAGGGGCGCGGTCAACGTGCCGCTGCCCGAGTTCAGCGACGAGCGCCTGGCCGAGGTGATCGGCGACGCCGACCGGCCGATCCTGATCTACTGCAACAACAATTTCCGCAACGACCGGCCGCCGGTCATGCTGAAGACCGGGCGGCTCGCGCTCAATCTTTCGACCTTCACCCATCTTTACGGCTACGGCTACCGCAACATCCGAGAGCTGAACGACGTGATGGATCTCGACGATCCGCGCGTGCGCTGGGTCAGCGGGCCGGAGCGGGCGGCACCCTGATCTCGTAGAGGCGAGGCCAGTTCTTGCCGGTGACGAAC
>Ga0070677_10000121_pt1 | contig 26015 bp, 33 predicted proteins | sample KBSM63metaG_FD_64674 | JGI IMG/M metagenome (GOLD analysis project Ga0070677, IMG submission 64674) | Miscanthus rhizosphere microbial communities from Kellogg Biological Station, Michigan, USA - KBS M6-3 metaG | ecosystem: Host-associated > Plants > Roots > Rhizosphere > Soil ... | reverse complement strand
CATCGGCACGGCCAGGATCGCCGCGAGCAATGGCGCGTTGAGATGGCGCAGGGCCGGACCAGGCTGGATCGGTTCACCCATCGCCCTGCCCTATCCGTTCGGGAGCCCGATCCGCAGGTTCCACAGGAACGTGCGGAACATTCGAAGGTCTCGCTCCAGCCGCTCGGGATCGGTGCCGAGCTAAGCCCAATAGATCATGCGCGGCGCGGTCTCGCGAAAGCCGCGAGGCCACCTTCCCGTCATCGCATAGATTGAGATCTCGATCCTCTCGCCCCGCCGCTGACAAGAGAGGGAGCGATGTCCGGGGATCGTCAGGGGCGCCTCACGCAGAAGCCGTCCCACCCTTCCGGCGGGCGGCCTGCAATCCTCTCCGGCCGCCTCCCGAAGCGACGGGTAGAATGCTGCATTGAACGAGGAGCCGATGCCCATATAGGCGCCAGGCAGGTCGCCGCGTTCGGGGCAACCCGTCTCGTCCGTGCCGTACCAGGCATAGAAACCCCGTGCGGCGTCTCCGGAGCGGCTCATGCAGACCCGGCTTCCGGCCGGGAAGACGGCGCTCAAGCCCATCTCCTCGTTGCGGAACCGGCGGCGGCCGTTGGAGACGATTGGCGTCTGCATGCCGCACGACAGATATTCGGGCGTACAGGGCGGGGCCTTGCCGGGCTCTACGGCGGCGGGACGGGAGCGCGGGGCGGCGGCATTCGCGCCTTTGTCCGCCGGAGCGCCCGGCGAACAGCCGCCCATCGCCGCGACGGCGGAGCAGATCGCGAGCAGGATGTTCCGCGGCACCGGAAAAGCCTACACCCAGGCCCGGAAGGGTCAACTGGACCTTCCGTCCCGGCGGTCCGAGCCGCAGCCTTCAGCCTGAAGGGAATCAGCCATGCGACGATTGCTTGTCCTGACCGCGGCAGCTTTGTGCGCCTGCGGCCAGCAGGACGCGTCCAACGGGGCGGCCGCGCCTTCGTCCGGCTCCGGCCGGCAGGCGAGCGCGGCGGGATCGGACGCGGCGTCCGCCCTCGTCCCCGATTTTCCCGGCTCGACGCCGGTCGAGGTCCCCAATCTCGGCGCTCCGGGCACGGACAGCCGCTCGGGCAACGCGACCGCGCGGGAGACCGATGCAAGTCCCGAGCAGGTCGCCGCATATTATCGGGATCATTTCCAAACAGCGGGCATTCCGGTGCGGGCGGACAGCGCGACCGCGGCCGGCGGCCTGATCTCGGTCGCCCGGGACGGCGAGCGCGGCGCGATGCTGACGATCAGCCGGATCGGCGGCAAGACCCGGATCGCGGTGATCATGGCGCGGCAATGAGCCCGAGCTGGGCGGGCAGGTCGCAAAATCCGTTGCCGCCGCAATAAGATCGCTTTGTCCAAGGGGATATGCTAGCGTCCCGCCATCACCCGCGTCCTTTTTCGCAAGCGCCCCGTGACTGAGAGACACTTTCGTGCTCCCGCTTGCAGACCGAGGTGACCGTCATGAACAAGAAATATTGGCTCGGCCGCGAGCGCGCGGCCCTGGCGATGGCGCGCGCCGCGACCGACGCCGAGGCGCGGCTCATCCATTACGACCTGGCCGGACGCCACAGCGTCCGGGCGGCGCACGGCCTGCCGTTCCTGCTTCCCGGCGCGGGGCCGGCGACCGAGGGCGAGCGGGCCGCGCTGCGGCTTGATCCGCCGCTGCCTCGCCCGATCCGCGACATCGCGGAGCCAGGCTCGCCGCGCAAGGGCCGGCGCGGCCCGTCGGTGCGCGGACATTGAGCGATCCGTTCCGCAAGCGCCGGCCGAAGCTCGCGCCGCTTTCCCATGAGGCGGGCCAGCGCCAGGGACGGATCGTGCGGACCGCGCAGGCCGCGCTCGGCAGCGTCGAAGCCGTCCGCGCCTTCCTCAACGGCCATCATCCGGCGCTCGACGGCCGCCCCATCGATCTCGCCGTCGCCAGCGAGGCCGGCCTGATCGCGGTCGAAGCCGCAATCGCGTCCGAAGGCGCACGGGCGCTGCCCCGCCCTTCGCCCACCCGGGAGGAGACGAGCCCATGACCGCCACCGCGAGGCGGCATCCGCCGGTCGGGAACGGCGTATGAGCCTGCACGACTGGCTCGGCAGGCATGTGGCCGATCTCGGCTTCAGTCACTGGGAGGCGGGCTATTTCGTCACCCGCTGCACCCTGTGCGGCCGGCCGATGGTGAAGCTGCCCGGCCTGCCCTGGCGGATTCGGCAGAGCCCGGCCTGATGGGGCTCGCCGCCGCCAGGCTCGCCGCCGCCAGGCTCGCCGCCGTCGCGGCTTTGCTGCTCGCCGGCTGCAACGACCCCGGCGACACGCGCTCGCAAGGCGCCAGGGACGCGGCGGCGCAGCGGCTGGCCAAGGCCGAAGCCCGGCCGACGGGGCTCGCGGCCGCCATGATCGGCCGCTGGGCGACGGACCGGACCTGCGGCGACGCGATCGTCTATGCCGCCGACGGCGATCTCGGCATGCCCGCCGACCGTCCCGGTACGCCGCGGACGGCGCGCTGGTCCGCCGCCGGCGACACCGTTACCTGGACCGGTCCGGACGGCCGCTCGGTTTTCCGGGTGACCGAGCTCGCCGCGAATTCGCACACCGCGCTTTCGAGCGACGGCCGGCGCGAACGCTACGTCCGCTGCTGACCGGGCTTCCGGCCCCTTGCCCGCCGTCAAAAGATTAGGAACCCCGCCGTGGAACGACACGTCATCGCCTATCTGCTGCTCGCCCTGACGGTCCTCGCCGTGGCCGCATTGCTGGCGTTCAAGCGCCATCATTCACGCGACAGAAGCTACCGCCGGCGCTTGAAACGTGAGAGAGTGGATCATGCGCGGACGCTGGGCGAGCGGGCGGGCGAATAGCCGCGCCCGCCCGCGCCCGCGCGCCCACCTTCGCCCGGAGGAAGCGATGGCCGACCCTGACGCGCCCTATCACGCCCACATCTATTACGCGCCCGACGAGCGGCCCGCCGCCGAGGCGCTGCGCGAGCGGTTCGCGCGCCGGGCCGGGGCGGAGGTCCTGTTCGTCGGCCGGATGATGGATCGCGGCGTCGGGCCGCATCCGCTTCCGCAATATGAGATCCACTTCATGGCGCGTGCGCGCGCCGCGATCGTCGCCGAGATCGAGGCGTCGGGCCTGCGCGCGCTGGTCCATCCGCTCACCGACGACGACCTGGCCGACCATACGAATTTGGCGCGCTGGATCGGCGAACCGGTGGCGCTGGATCTGGAGGTGCTCGATCCGCCGGGGAAGAATCAGGGCGTCGGGCGGTTCGGGAAGGCGGATTTCTAAAGCTCTGTGGGCAGCCGTGCCGGGGTCGACCCTGTCAGGGTGCCGTGACACCCCCTCGCCGTCACCGCGGATCCGATCCGGGCCCACCTTTGAAGACCGCCAGTTGATCCGCGAACGCACGCCGGTAGGCGGGCCGCTTTTCGCCTCGGGCGACATAGGCGCACAGGTTCGGATAATCCTCCAACAGGCCCTCCCCTTCCACCCGGCGCAGCACCAGCACCATCATCAGGTCGCCGGCGCTGAACGCGCCGTCGAGCCAGTCGGCCTTGCCGAGCCGGGCGGACAGGGCGTCCAGCCGGACGCGGATGCGGTCCGCCAGGATGGGCCGGCGCGCCGCGTACCAGGGCTTGTCGCGCTCCAGCAGCGTGAAGGCTTCGAGCTCGACGATCGGCGGCTCCACCGTGTTGAGCGCGGCGAACAGCCAGGTCACGGCGCGCGCCCGCGCATTCGGCTCGTCCGGCAGCAGGCCGGCATGGCGCTCGGCGACGTGCAGGATGATCGCCCCCGATTCGAACAGGACCAGATCGCCTTCCTCATAGGTGGGGATCTGCCCGAACGGATGGCGCTCGAGATGGGCGGGCTGCCTCATCTCCGCGAACGACACCAGCCGGACGTCGTAAGCCTGGCCCACCTCCTCGAGCGCCCAGCGCACCCGCATGTCGCGCGCCAGCCCCTGGCCGCGATCGGGAGAGGATTCGAAGGCGGTGATGACGGGGGTCATGGCAGGCTCCGGATTGAAACGCCGTTCCCCTACAACGGGACGAGGCCCGGCTCCACCCGGCCCGGTCTGCCCAAGCCCTCAGCGCGCCTCCGCCGTCGCGAAGCCCTAGGCGCCGCCGACACCGAATCGCGCGGCGGCGCGAAAACGGGAAATGCCGAAGCGCTGCGACGAACCGAGTTCCGGCGCGCGGCAGCGAAGCGGAGCTTTTCTGATGGTTCCTCAACATCTTAGGTGGAAACTCAACCGCATAGGTAAAAAACACTTTCCCACAGCGTACCTCTTATGTTCTAAACTCGTCGATGGACGAGCAACCCGATTCGCAGGCGCCGCGCAAGCGGCGCGTCGACGCCGCCGCCAAGGCGGCCTTCGTCGCCGCCTTGCGCGGCGGCGCCCGGCGCCACGCCGCGGCGAAGGCCGCCGGCTTCTCCGCCAACGCCTTCTATCATGCGCGAGAGAGCGATCCGGCCTTCGCTCTGGCCTGGCGGTTCGCGCTGGAGCTGTCCGCGATCGACGCCCGCGCCACGCCGCCCCCGCCCGGAAGCGCCCCGATCGCCGCCAATGCCAACCGCCCCTTGCAGGCCCGCGGCGAGCGCCGCCGCCGCTTCGACGACGATCGCAAGCGCATCTTCCTCGATTATTTTGCCGGCACGGCCGACGCCAACGCCGCCTGCGCCGCCGCCGGCATCTCCTATTCCGCCTATACCGCCCATTACCGCAAGGACCCCGAATTCCGCGCCGCCTGCGACGAGGCGCTCGCCGTCGCCGTCGCGGGCCTGGAGGCCGAGGCGGTCCGCCAGCGGGTCGAGGCGCAGCGCAACCTTCGCGAGGGCCTCTGCCCCGCGGGCGAGATCTCGAAGGAGTTCGACCGGGTCATGCAATTGCTCGCCCGCTACGACCGCCGCGACCGCCGCTATGGCCGTCGCGAGCGTCACTATGGCCGCCTCAAGCGCTGGAGCTTCGAGGAGGCGATCGTCGCGCTCGACAAATATCTGCGCGCCCTCGGCGCCCGCCACGGCATCCAGGCCGAGCCGATCGTGCTGCCGCCGCCGAAGGAGGAAGAGTGATTTTCACGCGAGGGCAAAAAACCCTCTCCCTGGGGAGAAGGTGGGGTGAGGGGTTCCGGCGTAGGCGGACACTCTCGGCCGTGGCCCCCCACCCCGGCCCTCTCCCCATGGGAGAGGGAGAACTCCTTCCTGCCCGGATGTGAACGATGAAGCCCATCGAACCCGCTTGCTTCGCCGACGGCCGCCCCTTCACCCGCGCCGAAGCCCGCGCCGTCCTCCTCGATTTCTCGCGCCTGCCGGCCGAGGTTCGCCTGCGCGCCTATCTCACGCTTCCCCCGCCCCTCCTCCGCGCGATCCTCGAGGAATGGTGGTGGCAGGCCCATGGCGGCCAGATCGAGCCCGAGGCCGCCCGTAACGGCGAGCCCTGGCGGGTCTGGGCGATCATCGCCGGCCGCCATTTCGGCAAGACCCGCGCCGGCGCCGAATGGGCCTGGGCCCGGGCGCGCGAGGACAAAGCCGCCCGCATCGCCCTGGTCGGCGCCAGCCTCGACGAGGTCGCCCGGGTCATGGTCGAGGGCGAGAGCGGCCTGCTCGCCGTCGCCCGCTGCGACGAGGAGCCGCGCTGGATCGCCAGCCGCGGCCTCTTCCTCTTCCCTTCGGGAGCTCAGGCCCATGCCTTCTCTGCCGAGCGCCCCGACAAGCTGCGCGGCCCGCAGCACCACCACGCCTGGTGCGACGAGCTCGCCAAATGGCCCAATGCCGACGCCACCTGGGACAATCTGATGCTCGGCCTTCGCCTCGGCGAGCGCCCGCGCTGCCTCGTCACCACCACGCCCAAGCCGGTCCCGGCGCTGCACCGGATCCTCGCTCTCTCGCGCACCGTGCGCACCAACGGCCGCAGCGATGAGAACCCGAACGGCGCCCCCGATTTCATCGCCGCGATGAACGAGCTCTATGCCGGCACCCGCTTCGGCCGCCAGGAGCTGGAGGGCCTGCTGCTCGATGATTTCGAAGGCACCCTGTGGACCCGGGAGATGCTGGAGAAAGCGAGAGGGCAACCATCCGCGCGGAGACGCGGCGACGCGGAGAGTCCGAACCCTGCACGCCGCGAAGCGGAACCTCCCGACTCCGGAGAATTTGGGGCTTCGCCCGGCGCGGATGAAGACGGGGGCCTCTCTGCGCCTCTGCGTCTGTGCGCGAACCCCGAGGATTTCGCCCGCATCGTCGTCGGCGTCGATCCGCCCGCCTCCACCGGCGGGAACAGCTGCGGCATCGTCGTGTGCGGCCTGGACCGGGAGGAGATCGCCTGGGTCCTCGCCGATCTCACCGCCCAGGGTCTCTCCCCCGAAGCCTGGGCCCGCCGGGTGGCCGGCGCCGCCGCCCATTGGCGCGCGAGCCGGATCGTGGCCGAGAAGAACCAGGGCGGCGACATGATCGAAAGCGTGCTGCGCGCCGTCGATGCCGACCTTCCCATCCACCTCGTCCCGGCGATCCATAGCAAGGCCGCCCGCGCCGAACCGATCGCGCTCCGCTTCGAGACCGGCCGGGCGAAGCTCGCCGGAAGCTTCCCGGAGCTGGAGGACCAGCTCTGCGCGCTGACCTGGTCCGGCTACCAGGGTCCCGGCAGCCCCGACCGCGCCGACGCCATGGTCTGGGCGATGACGGAGCTGTTCGAGAAAGGCCTGGGGACGCCGCGAATCCGGAGGCTTTAGCTACTCCGCGGCGATGGCCGATGGCTCGAGAACTGACTGGAAATCTACAAACCCACCGTTCCGCACCTGCGCGTATATCGCTTGCTGATCCCCTGGACTCAGACTGGTCGTGAATCGGAAGCTCGAGGCCGCAAGAAACTCGCGGTCCAGCTCATATGCCTTCCAGCGCCTGCCCAGCGTCTCGGCGACGGCACCAGTGGTATTTGAACCCGCGAAAATATCAACGACCAGGTCATCGGGCTCGGTTAACATCTCGATGAAGAATCTCGGGAGCTGTGCCGGAAATCGCGCCGGATGTCCTTTGACACCAGCGAGCTTACAGGCGCGCTGGTAGGAACCGTTGCTCTCCGTGTTCGAAATCTGCAGTAAGTTCGAGGGGATAGCGCCGCCATTATCGCGGGCGAAGGCCTTTCCGATGTCATGTCCGCTCGGTCGCGCCTTCGGAGCATAGAAGGCGTCCGGGTCGGCCAGGAGCTTCTTCATGCGTGCGCTATACGGCGTGAGCACTTTCGTCACATCCGCTTTTGGCCAAGCCGTCTTGCTGAACCACCAGACCGTGTTGACCGAATCCTTGACTCGAATCTTGCGCTTGTTCACCCACTCGATTGGGCTCGGCAGCTTCGATGGATTGAACCAGTAGAAATCCTCTGCGAGATGGAAGCCAACCTCGTCGCAGAAGCGGATCGGCACCCGGAAATTGTAGAGGCTTCGGGAAGGTTCGCCTCGTTGGTAGGCGCCCCCGAGATCCAGAACAAAGCTCCCATCTGGCGCCAGTTTCTTGAATACGAGACGCGCAAATTTCGTCAGCCAGTCGAGATATTCCGACTGGTCCTTGTTCCCGTAGCTCTTTTGGCGCTGGAGGGCGAACGGCGGTGATGTCATCACCAGGTTGACGGAATCGGACGGCAACAGGTCAATCAGCTCCAGCGCATCTCCGCACCATGCCTCTCCAAGTGCAGTTCTGTAAGCTAGCGTCACCTCGTACAATCCAGTTCCCTCATGCTACTCAAACGCTGTCGACGTATTTGCGTCATTCGGCTTTATCGCTCCGATGCCCCGTGGTGACAATCCCCTTCGTCATGCCTTGGCTGCGAACCTGCGCCGGCTCCGTGCGAGTCGCGGCCTCAGCCAGGAAGCTTTAGCCGATCTTGCCGAGCTTCACAGGACCTTCGTAGGGTCCGTCGAGCGATCGGAGCGCAACATCTCCCTCGACAATATTGGTCGCCTTGCAAAGGCGCTAGGCGTAACTGCGGCGGAGCTGCTGAAGGAAGAAAAGCGATGAATGGGCTCCGACCGCATCCCGACAAGCGGCGGATGGATGAGCTGATGCCGGCAGTGCGGGAGTTTCAAGCCTTGGCCGAGAAGCATGGCATCGGCGACATCTTCCAGGATAATGGCGGCAAGCTTCTGCAGCTGGTGCTGACTATGGACCTCCAGGTATCGCCAGGCCGGGGCGGCGCTGACGCCCGTGACCGGCTGGGAAGGGAATATGAGCTGAAGTCTGTGAATATCGACCTCACGAACCTGTTCAGCACCAATCATCACCTGAATCCGACGATCATTGCGAAATACCGTCAGGTTGGCTGGCTCTTTGCGATGTACAGAGGGATTGAGCTCACCGCGATCTATAGCGTTGAGCCGTTTCGCCTGGAGCCGCTTTTTCAGGAATGGGAACGAAAGTGGCAACGGCAGGGCGATTTGAACAATCCGAAGATTCCCGTGAAGTTCGTCTTCGAGAACGGGACGCTCATCTATGGCACTCAACCGGATCGAGTCGGACGCCGGCGGCCGGGTCCAGCCAAGCCTCCGATCGATCCATTCGAGGCAGAGGACTAGGGGCCGGCGTCTCTCAGCCGCGCCGCCCGGCGGTTGCGAAGCCGTACGCCCCGCCGACCACCGCGCCCAGGATCGGCCCCACGAACGGCACCGGGATCGCGATCAGCGCCCCGATCCCCGCCGCGATCGCCGTCCGCTTCGCCACCGGATTTTCGAACATGGTCCACGTCCTTCTGTTGAGATGTGTATTATAGGAATAATACAGTGGAATGTCCAGACCCGCGCGGCGAGGCGGACGCATTGCTCACATATTCGTCTGCTCGGGAGGAACGCCGGCGGGAAGTCGCGCGGCGCAGGTCGGGTCCTTGCCAAGCGCCAGGTCCGCGCCGATCCCGAAACAGCTCATCGAGATGGAACCCATGGCGTAGCCGCGTACCAGGGGCTCGGGACCGACGCCCTCCGCAGCGGCCAGGCCGGCCAAATATAGAAGCGGGACGAAATGATCGGGCGTGGGCACGGCGAGCGCGAAATCGGGATGCTCCGCCACTTTGAGGATGTCGTTCGGATCGCGGGCGAGCTGCCCCGCGACCGCATCGTCGAACCGCTCCGCCCAGTCGTAGGCCAGGTTCGGCTCGTTCCACTGGAGCCGCCTAAGGTTGTGGACCACGTTGCCGCTGGCGAGGATCATCACGCCGCGCTCCCTGAGCGGCGCGAGCCTTCGCGCGAGATCGAGATGATAGTCCAGCGGTCGAAGCGCGTTGATCGAGAGCTGGACGACCGGGACATCCGCGTCCGGATAGAGGTGCGCGAGCACCGACCAGGTGCCGTGGTCGAGCCCCCATTGGTCGCGGTCGAGGCCGACCCATTCCGGCTTCACGAGCTCGACGATCTCGCCCGCCAGCTCGGGATCGCCCGCGGCGGGATAGTCGAACTCGAACAATTCCTGCGGGAAGCCGTAAAAGTCATGGATCGTCCGCGGCTGCGGCATCGCCGTGACGGCCGTCGCCCCGAAATACCAATGGGCGGAGACGACGAGCAGCGCCTTCGGCCGCGCAAGCTGCCGTCCGAACGCCCGCCAGGCTTCGGTGTAGCCGTTCACCTCGAGCGTGTTCATCGGGCTGCCATGGCCGACGAACAATGCGGGCATTGCGGTCATCTCTGCCTCCCTCTTTCTCCTGGCACCAAACGTCCGCGGGCCTTTGACGGCTCCCCGCAGGCCGCCCTTCCATCCGAGAACAGACATGGCGCGTTGGCGCCGCACTCGGCGAATCAGGGCAGCGCCGCCAGATCCGGCTCCGCCCACCCCAGCCGCGCCTCTTTCGAAAACAGCAACTCGGGCGAATAGAACCGGAGCGGCCAGTCCCGCCGCCCCTCGGGCGCGGTCAGCTCGGCATTGACGCGCTCGCACAGCCCCTGCCCTTCGGTCTCCGCCAGCTTCGGCCGAAGCGTGCGGATGAACACCTGCGTGATCGTCTCGTGATAGCCTTCCGTGTCGTTGTTCACCCCGCCGACGCTCTCGTTGTAGCGGCGGATCAGGCCGGGCAGGTCGCGCTCGGGCAGGATGTCCGGCCGTTCGAGGATCAGCCAGCAGGTCGTGCTGATATGCGCTTCGTGCGTCCATTCCGGCTTGGGCAGGGTGCAGGCGAGGAAGCCCTCCCCCACGCGCCGGATCGCGTCGTCGTCGGGCCAGAGCCGCGGTTCGTGTTCGGTCGTGGTCGTCGTCATATTCATGTCCTTTACATAGTAAAAGGGAGCGCGCCGGACCCGGCACGCTCCCTCTTCAAATTCCCCTCCCTGACTTCGGGGAGGGGCTAGGGGTGGGTTGGCTGGGCGTCAGGCCGTGATCGCGGTCTCCGGGACTTGTTGGGGCTGCTGTTGGCTCGGGACGCGCGGCGCCGCCGCGCGGACGGCCGGGTCGACATGCTCGGCGAACTTGGCGAAATTGTTGGTGAACAGGGTCACCAGCCGCGCCGCGGTCGCGTCGTAATCGGCCTTGTCGGCCCAGGTGTCGCGCGGATTCAGGATCGCGCTGTCGACGCCGGGGACGCTGACCGGAACCTCCACGCCGAAATAAGGATCGGTGCGGAACGCGACCGCGTTCAGCGAGCCGTCGAGCGCGGCGTTGAGGAGGGCGCGGGTGGCCTTGATCGGCATCCGGCTGCCGGCGCCATATTTGCCGCCGGTCCAGCCGGTGTTGACCAGCCAGCATTTGACGCCGCCCTTGGCGATCCGCTCCTTGAGCAGGTTGCCGTAGACCCAGGGGAAGCGCGGCATGAACGGCGCGCCGAAGCAGGTCGAGAAGGTCGCCTCGGGCTCGGTGACGCCGATCTCCGTGCCGGCGACCTTGGCGGTGTAGCCGGAGAGGAAATGGTACATCGCCTGTTCGGGCGTCAGCCGCGCGATCGGCGGCAGCACGCCGAACGCGTCGGCGGTCAGGAAGACCACGTTCCTCGGCACCGGCCCCATGTTGTCGGCCGAGCTGTTCGGGATGAAGTCGATCGGATAGGCGCCGCGGGTATTCTCGGCGAGGCCGTTGTCGTCGAGGTCGAGCGCGCGCGTCACGGGATCGACGATCACGTTCTCGAGCACGGTGCCGAAGCGCCTGGTGGTCGCATAAATCTCCGGCTCCGCCTCGGGGCTCAGCCGGATCATCTTCGCATAACACCCGCCCTCGAAGTTAAAAACGGCCGTGTCCGACCAGCCGTGCTCGTCGTCGCCGATCAGGGTGCGGCTGGCGTCGGCGCTGAGCGTGGTCTTGCCGGTGCCCGAAAGGCCGAAGAAGACCGCGGTGTCGCCCTCGGGGCCGATATTGGCCGAGCAGTGCATCGGCATCACGCCGGCCGGCGGCAGGCGGTAGTTGAGGATGCCGAACACCGACTTCTTCATCTCGCCCGCATAAGCGGTGCCGCCGATCAGGATCAGCTTCTCCGCCAGGTTCACCGCGATTACCGTCTCCGAGCGGGTGCCGTGCCGCTCGGGATCGGCGCGGAAGCTGGGCAGGTCGATAATGGTGAATTCGGGCTCGAAGCCGGCCAGCTCGCCCGCCTCCGGGCGGACCAGCAGGGTGCGGATGAACTGGCTGTGCCAGGCGAGCTCGTTGATTACGCGGACGTTGACCCGGTGCTCGGGCTGCGAGCCGCCGTAGAGATCCTGGACGTAGAGCGTGCCCTTTCGCGCCAAGGTGGCCATGAAGTCGGCCTTCAGCGCGGCGAACTGGCCGGGCGTCATCGACGCGTTGTTGTCCCACCAGATGGTCGATTCCGTCTCGGCGTCGCGGACGATGAACTTGTCTTTCGCGGAACGGCCGGTGTGCTTGCCGGTGGCGACGACCAGCGGCCCGTCCTTGGCAAGCACGCCTTCGCCGTTGCGGATGGCATGCTCGACAAGCTCGGCCGGGCCGAGGTTCCAGTGAAGCTTCGCGGGCGTGTCGATGCCCTGATACGCAAGATCGAAAGACGGCACGCGGGTCGTCACGTTCATTCCCCTAATCTGTGATAATAACGGCCATGAAACCGGCCTCAATTCATGGCCGCGCGCATAACGGGAAGAGGCTTCCGCGTCAAAGGGTAGCGCGGCGGAGCGCCCTTGGCTAAAGCCGGCCAGGGCAAGGGAAGCTGAAAATCCGATGTCGATCACAATTGCGCTCGTCGACGACGACCGCAACATCCTGACCTCCCTGTCGGTGACGCTGCAGTCGGAAGGCTTCGTCACCCGCCTCTATTCGGACGGCGAGGCGGCGCTGAAGGCGCTCACCGAGAATTCGCCCGATCTCGCCATCTTCGATATCAAGATGCCCAAGATGGACGGCATGGAGCTGCTCCGCCGGGTCCGCGAAAAGAGCGACTTTCCGGTCATTTTCCTCACTTCCAAGGACGAGGAGATCGACGAGGCGCTGGGCCTGGCCATGGGCGCCGACGATTATATCGCCAAGCCCTTCTCCCAGCGCCTGCTGCTCGCGCGGATCCGCGCCGTGCTTCGCCGGACGGAAATGCGCGCCCAGCCACCGGCGGAGGACGAAGCCGAGAAAGCGGCCGAGATCGTTCGCGGCCGCCTGGTCATGGACCCGGCCCGGCACCGGGTGCGCTGGGGCGGCAAGGACGTGACGCTGACCGTCACCGAGTTCATGATCCTTGAGGCGCTCGCCCAGCGCCCGGGCGTGGTAAAATCGCGCAACCAATTGATGGACGTCGCCTATCAGGACGATATCTATGTCGACGACCGCACCATCGACAGTCACATCAAGCGGATGCGCCGCAAGTTCCGCGCCGTCGACGACGAGTTCGGCGCGATCGACACGCTCTACGGGGTCGGATACCGCTTTGCCGAAGAATGAGGACAAGGCGCTGCGCCTGAAATGGTCGGGGCGGCTGACGCTCCGCCAGCGAATCCTGGCGGTCAACGTGTTCGCGGTGGCGATCCTCGCCGGCTCGATCTTCTATCTCGACGGCTTCCGCAGCCGCCTGACCCAGGCGAGGCTCGAGCAGGCGCAGTCGGAAGCGGTGATGATCGCGCACATGCTGGCCGTGATCCCCTCGGATAGAAGGCAGCCGGTGCTGGTCCAGCTCGGCCAGGATTCGCTGACGCGGCTCAGGCTCTATGACCGCAGCGGCGCCCGGGTAGCGGACAGCTGGTTCGGGGTGCACCCGACCTACGAGCTTCGCGACCCGACGACGGAGGCCTGGTATCGCGACGTCGCTCGGGCGCTCGACAACGGCTTCGACGCCATCGTCGGCGCTCGCCGGCCGCCTTTGTTCGAGCCGCCGCCGCGGGACCGGCTGGAAGGCTGGCCGGAGGCGCGGCGGGCGATCCGTAGCACCACGCCGACGACCGAGCTTCGCCGGGCGCCCGACGGCACGCCCTATATCTCCGCGGCGATGCAGGTCGACGAGGGCAACGTCCTGCTGCTCACCGTCAATGCGCGCGATGTTCGCCGGGTGGTGCGCGCCGAGCGCTTCTCGCTGGCGTTGATTCTCGCCGCCACGCTCATCGTCTCGATCCTGCTGTCGCGCTTCCTCGCCCGGACCATCGCCAGTCCGCTGAAGCGGCTCGCTTATGCCGCGCATCAGGTCCGGCGGGGCAGCGCCCGCGAGGTCGACGTGCCCTTGCTGCCCGCCCGCCGCGACGAGATCGGCCTGCTCGCCCGGGCGATCCACGACATGACGCAAAGCCTCAGGCAGCGGATCGACGCGACGGAGGCGTTCGCCGCCGACGTCACCCACGAACTCAAGAACCCGCTCGCCTCGCTGCGCTCGGCCGTCGATACGCTCGACCGGGTCGAGGATCCTCAGCTGCGGCGCAAGCTGCTCGACGTGGTTCGGCAGGACGTGGGGCGGCTCGACCGGTTGGTGATGGACATCGCCGAGACCTCGCGGCTCGACGCCGAGCTGTCGCGGGCCCGATTCGAGCCGGTCGATCTCGGCGCGATGATCGAAAACATGCTGCCGATGTGGGAGACTCGCAGCGACAATGGCGCTCAGGTCGCGTTCGCGCGGCCGCGGGCCGGGACTGCGGTCGTCCAGGGCGACGAATCGCGGCTTTGCCGGTTGGTCGACAATCTGGTCGACAACGCCCTCTCCTTCTCACCGCCCGGCGCAGTCGTCACGGTGCGGGCGGCGCGGCTCGGCGAGGAGGTAGTGATCAGCGTCGAGGATGAGGGTCCCGGAGTTCCGCCCGACGCACGGGAAGCGATCTTTAACCGGTTCCATTCCATCAGGCCGGAAGAAGAGTTCGGCCGCCATTCCGGCCTCGGCCTCGCCATCGCGCGGTCGATCGTCCTGGCGCATGACGGGGCGATCGAAGTGGAGGACCGCCAGGACGGGCGAACCGGCGCCCGCTTCACGGTCCGGTTTGGGGGAGTTTGATCATGAGCGCGCCTTCGCTTTCATCCGAGACCGTCCATGCCAGCGCGGTCGCGATCGCGGGCCGGGCGGTGCTGATCGGCGGCCGCTCCGGTCACGGCAAGTCAGATCTCGCCCTCAGGCTGATCGACCGCGGCGCGCGGCTGATCAGCGACGATTACACCTTCGTTCGCCGCCGCGAGGGCCGGGTCGTCGCCAGCGCACCGCCGACCATCGTCGGCAAGATCGAGATGCGCGGCGTCGGCCTGATCGAGATGGAGACCGAGCAGGACGTTCCGGTCGCGCTTTATATCGACCTCGACAAGACCCCCGACCGGCTGCCCGAGCCGGGCGGGACGATGATGCTGGTCGGGGTGTCGGTTCCGACCATCGCGATGAACGGCCTCGAGGATTCGGCGCCGCTCAAGGTCGAGGCGGCGCTGAAGCTGTTCGGCCTGGCGGGATGACCGAGATCCGGATCCTGTCATTCGCTTATTCGAAAGGCGAGCCCCCGGCTGCCAACCTGGTCTTCGACATGCGCTTCCTGCGCAATCCGCACTGGCAGGCGGAGCTGCGCGACCTTTGCGGCCTCGACGCCGCGGTCGGCGACTATATCGCCGGCGACGAGGCATATCCTGACGCGGTCGAGCGGATCGAGGCACTGCTGCTGGCCCTCCTCCCCCGCTATGCCGCCGACGGCAAGCCGCTTGTCTCGGTCGCGTTCGGCTGTACCGGCGGGACGCATCGCTCGGTCCATGTCGCCGAGCGGATCGCGGCACGGTTGCGCGCGGCGGGATTTTCGCCCACGATGGAACATCGCGACCTCGCCACGCCGCCGCGCGACGAACGTCAGAGGCCAGCGCGATAGGAACAAGGGCGCAGGACGGCTTTTCAAGGTGGATGAATGATCGGTTTGGTGCTGGTGACCCACGGGCGACTCGCGTCGGAGTTCGTCGTGGCGATGGAACATGTGGTGGGCAAGCAGGAGCGGATCGCGCCGATCTGCATCGGCCCCGACGACGATATGGACCAGCGCCGCAAGGATATCGCCAAGGCGATCGCCAAGGTCGATGACGGCAGCGGCGTGATCGTCCTCACCGACCTGTTCGGCGGCACGCCGTCCAACCTCGCCATCAGCCTGATGAAATCCGACAAGATCGAGGTGATCGCCGGCGTCAACCTGCCGATGCTGATCCGGCTCGAAGGCGCGCGCAAGACGATGGACGTCCGCGCCGCAGTCGCCGCCGCGCGCGAGGCGGGGCGGAAGTACATCTCGGTCGCTTCGGAAATCCTGGGCGAGGCGGCGGCTTGAGCGGCACTTCGCGAACCGTCGAAGTCCGAAACCGGCGCGGCCTTCACGCGCGCGCCAGCGCCAAGTTCGTCACCATGGCCTCGCAGATCGACGCGGCCATCGAGGTCGAGAAGGACGGCACGAAGGTCTGCGGCACCTCGATCATGGGGCTGATGATGCTCGGCGCGGCGATGGGCGACTCGATCACGATCAGCGCCACGGGCCTCGGCGCCGAGCAGGCGGTGGACCAGCTCGCCGAGCTCGTCGAGGCGCGTTTCCACGAGGAGTGAGGCGGTGCCCCGGCAGATCACCGCTTTCTCCAATCCGCTGGTCAAGCAGGTCCGCGGGCTCCGGGACAAGAAGAACCGCCGCGCGGAGGGGCGTTTCCTGGCCGAGGGGCTGAGGATTCTGACCGAAGCGCGCGAGGCGGGAATGCTGCCGGAGCTTCTGTTCTTCTCCGACGCTTCGCATCCGCTCGTCCAGGCGATGATTGCGGCGACCGAAAGCGCGGGCGGCGAGGCGATCGAGACGGTGCCGGACATCCTCCACAAGATCAGCGGCAAGGAAAATCCGCAGGCCGTGCTCGGCGTCTACCGGGGGTTCGATACCGATCTCGCTCTGGTAGACCGCGCCGCGGCGCCGCTCTGGATCGTCGCCCAGGCGCTACGCGATCCCGGCAATCTCGGCACCATCCTCAGGACCGGCGACGCGGTCGGCGCGGGCGGGCTGATCCTGATCGACGATTGCGCCGACCCCTTCTCGGTCGAGGCGGTCCGCGCGTCGATGGGGGCCCTGTTCACCCAGAAGATCGCGGCGGCTCGTTGGGAGGAGTTCGTACCCTGGCTGCGTTCAGGACCGGGACAGCTGATCGGGACCAGCCTCGATACAGACCAGGATTATCAGGCGCCGCGCTACGAGCAGCCCGCCTTCATCCTGGTCGGCAACGAGCAGGCCGGGCTGCCGGCGGCCTATGAGAAGGAATGCGACGTGCTGGTGAAGATGCCGATGCTGGGCAAGGCCGACAGCCTCAACGCCGCGGTGGCGACCGCGGTGATGGCGTATGAGGTGATCAACCAGTGGCGGCGCGCGTGAAGCCCCTGCTCGCCTTGCTCGGCTTCGCCGGCTGCGCGGCGATGCAGGCGCCGGCGGGCGAACGCTACAGCGCGCTCGGTACCGAACCGTTCTGGTCGATCGCCATTGCCAATGGGCAGTTGAGCTACGAAGCGCCGGACGGGCCCAATTTCTCCGTGCCGGCGCCCGTGCCGTACACGACCTTCAACGGGCTTAACTATGTGACCGACCGGGCCCTCCTTATCCTCACTCATGCCCAATGCAGCGACGGGATGAGCGACAACACCTATCCCGACACCGTGCTGGCTGTGGTCGACGGCGTGATCCTGCGCGGCTGCGGCGGCGAGGTGCTCCAGCCCGGAATGCTGCCCAACAGCCACTGGCAGATCAACGAGATCGACGGCGAGCAGGTCTTCGAGCAGCGCTACTTCCTGGAATTCGGCCCGGACCGGATCAGCGGCCTCGCGGGCTGCAACCGCTTTTCCGGATCCTATCGCCAGGATGGCGACAGCCTCGTCGCGGGCCCGCTCGCGGCGACGCGCATGGCCTGTGCCGGGCCCGGCATGACGCACGAGCGGCGCGTGCTGGAGCTGCTGCGCGGACCGCTGGCGATCAACCGTTCGGAAGAGGACGACACGCTGCTGCTGACCGGCGGCGGGGGCACCATCCGGCTTCAGCAGGTCTTGAACTGAGGGAATGCAGATGAAAGCGGCCAGGCTTTTACTCACCGTCTTCCTCCTCGGCGGTTGCGCGACCGTGCCGGCGGACGAGACGGAGCCCTATCGGGCGCTCGGCAACGAGCCCTTCTGGTCGATCACCATCGCCAATGGGCGGATGACTTACGAGTCGCCGGAAGGCGGCTTTTCCGTCCCGGCGCCGCGCTCGCAGGAGCTGGGCGACGGGCGGATCTATGGAAGCCGGCGGATCACGCTTCAGGCCTCGAACGCCCAGTGCAGCGACGGGATGAGCGACATTGTCTACCCGCAGACGGTGCGGGCCGTGGTCGACGGTCGCGAGCTGCGCGGCTGCGGCGGGGCCGTGATGGCGCCATCCCCGAATTAGTTCGGCTGACCGTCCTTCTCGGTCGGAAACAGCTTGGTCAGCGGCCGGGTGCCGCTCTCGACCACCGGCAGCGACTCGATCTCCTTGGCGCCGCTCGATACTTCCAGCGTCTCGAAGCGCCTGGCCTGGGTCATCACCTGGGTCTCCAGGCTGCCGACGAAGGCGTTGTAGGCGCCGGTGGCGAGCTCGAGATTGCGGCCCATCCGGGCGACGTGGCCGCCCATGGTGGCGAGCCGCGAATGGAGTTCCTTGCCGAGCCGGGCGATCTCGGCGGCTTCCTCGGCGATCTTCTCCTGCCGCCAGACCGAGGAGACGGTGCGGGCGATGGCGACGAGATTGGTCGGCGTGGCGAGCAGCACCCGGCGCTCGAACGCCCAGGTCCATAAGTTGTCGTCCTGCTCGAGCGCGGCGGTCAGGAAATGCTCGCCGGGAATGTACATCACGACATAATCGGCCGCGTCGCCGAACTGGTCCCAATAATTCTTCGAGCCGAGCTTTTGGGCGTGCATGCGGATCGAGGCCGCGTGCGCTTTGAGATGCTGGGTCCGCGCCGCTTCGTCGACCTCGTCGCTGGCGTCGAGAAAGGCGTTGAGCGAGCATTTGGCGTCGATGATGAGCTTGCGCCCGCCGGGCAGGCGGACGATCACGTCGGGGCGCAGCCGCCCGTCTTCGGTGTCGACCGACACTTCGGACTGATAATCGGCATAAGGCGAGAGGCCCGCCTGCTCGAGCACGTTCTTGAGGCTCTGCTCGCCCCAGCGGCCGCGCGACTTGGGGCTGTGGCGAAGCGCGCTGACCAGCTTCGCGGTCTCGTCGCGGACTTGGCTGTGGCCGGCGTGGAGCAGGGTCACCGCCTCGCGCAGCGCCTCGTAGCTGCCCACCCTCTCCTTCTCGACCTTGTTGAGCCCCTCCTCGTAGCGCTTCAGCGTCGCCTCGACCGGCTGCAGCAACGCCTTCAGCTGGGCGTCGCTCTTCTCGCTGGCCTGGTTGAACCGGGCGTCGGCGCGCTCCAGGAACTGCTTTTGCGCCTCGCTCAGCAATTTCGCGCCGACCTCGTGAAACTGGGCGGTGAGCGCCTCCTTGGCCTCCAGCAACTCCTTCATCCGCGCCTCGAAATTGCGGGCGTCGGCTTGCAGGGTGGCGAGGTCCTGCGCGGCGGCATTGGCACGGCCGCGTTCGGCGTCGCGCTCCCTGGTAACCTCATCGAGGGTGAGGCGAAGCAATTCGGCCGTGGCGCCGGCCTTGCCGCCCTGATGCGAGGCCAGCAGCCAGCCCAAAGTCGCGCCGACCGCCAGGGCGATCAATACCAGCAGCAGGGAAATCGGATCCATCGCTCTAGTCCATTGTGGAACGAAGAGCGAACTTAGACGAGCGGCGGCTGCGGCTCAAGCCGCTCCGCGACGCCGCTGTGGAAAAGTCACGCCGCCTGCTTACGGGCCTTGGCGATCTTGCGGAGGATCATCTCGCGCTTGAGGCGGGAGAGGTGGTCGATGAAGAGCACGCCTTCGAGATGGTCCAGCTCGTGCTGCAGGCAGACGGCGAGCATGCCCTCGATGTCTTCCTCGTGCCGCTCGCCCTGCTCGTCGAGCCAACGGGCGCGGATCCGGTCGGGGCGGTCGACCTCGGCATATTGGTCGGGGACCGAGAGGCAGCCTTCGGTATAGGGCACCTCCTGATCCGAATGGGTGAGGATTTCCGGATTGATGAACACGCGCGGGTCGCGGATCGGCTCGCCGCCTTCCTCCTCGGGCTCCTGGAGATCGATGACCAGGAGGCGCCTGGGCACGCCGACCTGCACGGCGGCGAGGCCGATGCCGGGCGCCGCGTACATGGTTTCGAACATGTCGGCGATCAGCGCGCGGATGTCGTCATTCACCTCCTCGACGGGGGTGGACACCTGCCTGAGGCGCGGATCGGGGACTTCGAGGATCGGTAGCAAGGCCATGGCCGGAAAATAAGAGGAATCGGGCGATTCTTCAAGAAACTCCCGCGCTCGACTTGAAGGAGTCATCCCGGCGGAAGCCGGGACCCAGGAACACTGCCACTTGAATGCAGGAGCCGACCGCCGCGCTTCATCCTTTTGCGCTTCGGTTCATGGGCTCCGGCTTTCGCCGGGGTGACTCCAACCTAGGAAACCGGGCGTCTCGCGCGCAAGGCCTGGGCGAGCGTGCCTTCGTCGAGATAGTCGAGCTCGCCGCCGACGGGGAGGCCGTGGGCGAGCTGGGTGATCCGGACCGGAAAGCGCTCGAGCCGCTCGGCGAGATAATGGGCAGTGGTTTGGCCTTCGAGGGTCGCGTTCATCGCCAGCACGACCTCGTCGATGCCGCCGGCGGCGACTCGGGAGACCAGCCGGTCGATGCCGAGATCCTCGGGGCGGACGCCCTCAAGCGCCGAGAGGCGGCCGCCGAGCACGTGGAAGCGACCCGGGAACAGCCGCGAGCGATCGAGCGCCCAGAGGTCCGAAACCTCCTCGACCACGCAGAGCAGCCGCGAATCGCGGCGCGGATCGGCACAGATGCCGCAGGGATCCACGGTATCGACATTGCCGCAGCTGGCGCAGACCGAAAGGTTGCGGCTCACCGTCTCGAGCGCGCGCAGCAGCGGCATCAAAGCCGTCTCGCGCTTCTTCATCAGGTGCAGCACCGCGCGACGGGCCGAACGCGGACCGAGTCCGGGCAACCGCGACAGCGCCTGAGTGAGCGCCTCGATTTCGGTGGAAGCCATGGAGGGGGAATATGGAGGGTGGTGAAGGCGGGCAAGCCTCGGTTAGAGCAAAGCCATGCGCATCGCCTTCATGGGAACCCCGGAATTCGCCGTGCCGACCCTGGACGCGCTGCTCGCGGCCGGGCACGAGGTGGCGGCGGTCTATTCGCAGCCGCCGCGGCCGGCCGGACGCGGCAGGGCGCCCCGGCCCTCGCCTGTGCAGAAGCGCGCCGAGGCGGCCGGGATCGAGGTCAGGACGCCGGTGTCGTTGCGTGGGATCGAGGAGCAGGCGGCGTTCGCGGCGCTGGCGCTCGATGTCGCGGTGGTCGCGGCCTACGGGCTGATTCTGCCCGAGACGATTCTTGCGGCGCCGAAATACGGCTGCCTCAACGTTCACGCCTCGCTGCTGCCGCGCTGGCGGGGTGCCGCGCCGATCCAGCGCGCGATCCTCGCCGGCGACACGCGCACCGGAATCACCATCATGCGGATGGAAAAGGGGCTCGACACCGGGCCGATGCTGGCGGCGTGGCCGGTCGAGATCGACCGCAAGACGGCGGGCGAGCTCGGCACGGAGCTGGCGGCCGAGGGCGCCGCCCTGATGGCGCAGGTGCTGACCGAGCTGCACCGGGTAGGCGCGATGCCTCAGCGCGACGAGCGCGCCACTTATGCGCCTAAGATCGAAAAGCACGAGGCGAAGCTCGATTTCTCCCAGCCGGCGGTCCATGTCGAGCGACAAGTGCGGGCATTCAATCCCGTCCCGGGCGCCTGGCTCGATTATGAAGGTGAACGAATCAAGGTGCTTGCAGCCGAGACTTCTGACCTGAACGGAGAGCCGGGCACAGTGCTCGACCACGGCCTCGCCATCGCCTGCGCAGACGGGTCGATCGTGCCGAGCCTGGTCCAGCGCGCCGGCCGCGGTGCGATGAGCACCGCCGAACTGCTGCGCGGCTTCGTCATCCCGGCCGGTGCGAAGCTGGGGTGACCCGTTTCCGCCTGATCGTCGAATATGACGGCCGGCCGTTCATGGGTTGGCAGCGGCAGGCGCACGGGCGCTCGGTGCAGCAGGCGATCGAGGAAGCGATCCGGGCGATCACCCACGAGGACGTGGTGCTGCACGCGGCCGGGCGGACCGATGCGGGCGTGCACGCGCTGGCGATGACCGCACATGTCGATATCGACAAGCCGATCACGCCGCACCGGCTCGCCGACGGCACCAACGCCAAGCTCCGGCCGCTGCCGGTCGCGATCCTGTCGGCCGAGGTGGTTGACGACGAGTTTCACGCCCGCTTCTCCTGCATCGGCCGCCGCTACCTCTACCGGATCGCCAATCGGCGGGCGCCGCTGGCGCTGGAGGCGGGCCGTGCCTGGCGGGTGCCCGTGGTGCTCTACGCCGACGAGATGAACCGGGCCGCGCAGGTGCTGGTCGGGCGGCACGATTTCACCACCTTCCGCTCCGCCCATTGCCAGTCGGCCAGCCCGGTGAAGACGCTCGACCGGCTCACGGTGCGACGCCTTGGCGAGACGATCGAGATCGAGGCGGCGGCGCGGAGCTTCCTCCATCATCAGGTGCGCTCGATGGTCGGCTGCCTCGAGCTAGTCGGGCGGGGAAAATGGACGAAGGCGGATTTGAAGGCCGCCTTGGAGGCTCGGGACCGGGCCGCCTTGGGCTTCAACGCGCCGCCCGCCGGGCTCTATTTCGTCGAGGCGCTCTATCCGGGTGGGCGATAGGCCGGCCGAGGCCGAACAGGCGCTGCAGCGACTTTTCCAGCATCAGCAATTGCCAGAGCAGGCGGCCATGGTCCGAGCGGCCCGAGCGGTGGGCGTCGGCAAGGCGGGCGATGGCGGCGGCGTCGAACCAGCCGGTCTCGGCCAGCGCAGAGCCGTGGGCGATCGCCGACGCCTCATTGGCGAGTGGGCTGCGGAACCAGGCCGAGACCGGGGTGACGAAGCCCATCTTGCGGCGGTGGAGGATTTCGTCGGGCAGGCGCGAGGCGAGCGCGCGCTTCATCAGCCATTTGCCGGTCCCGCCGCGCAGCCGCATCCGCGCCGGCAGCCGAGCGGCGAATTCGACCAGGCGATGGTCGAGCAAAGGCTCGCGCGCCTCCAGGCTCACCGCCATCGAGGTGCGGTCGACCTTGGTGAGAATGTCGCCGGGGAGCCAGATCTTGAGATCGGCATATTGGGCGCGGGACAGAGCGTCGTTCGCCGGCGCCTCCCGCATCGCGCGGACGTAGCGCTCCTCGGCGACATGGCCGTGGAGCGGCGCGGTCAGGATTTGGCGGCGGATTGCCGGCGGGGTGACGCCGACGGCATGGGCATAGGCCTCGCCACTCCCCTGCCCCAGCGCCTGCAATGTGGTCTTGGCCCGCAGCATTTGCGGCGCCCAATCGAGCTTGGGATAAACGCCGCCCAGCGCGCCGGCGGCGGCGCGCAGCGGCCCGGGCAGCAGCCGGCGCGCGCGCTCCTCGGCCGCGAATAGGCGGTAGCGGCGGTAGCCGGCGAAAATCTCGTCGGCGCCGTCGCCGGAGAGCGAGACCTTCACCTTCTCGACCGCAAGTTCGGATACCCGGTAGGTGGCAAGGGCACTGGCATCGGCGAACGGTTCGTCGAAGGCGTCGGCGAGCGTGTCGATCAGTCCGAAATCCTCCGACGCGACGATGCGGCTCCGATGGTTGGTGGCGAACAGCTCGGCGACCTGGGCGGCATAGGCCGTCTCATCGTGGTCGGCCTGGTCGAAGCCGATCGAGCAGGTCTCGACCGCCCCCCGACTCGCCTCGGCCATGAAGGCGACCACGGCCGAGCTGTCGACACCCCCGGAGAGGAAGGCGCCGAGCGGTACGTCGGCGACCATGCGCGAGCGGACCGCCGCGTCGAGCCGCTCGATCATCTCCTCCCCGAGCGCCTTCAGCGGCTTCCGGACGGGGTTCGAGAAATCGACGTCCCACCAACGCACTGGCTGCGGGACCCGACGGCCGCGGCGGATATGGAGGAAATGACCGGCAGGAAGCTTGCGGACGCCCTCGACGATCGAGGCGTCGTCCGGAACGTAGCCGTAGGCGAGGAAATCCTCGACCGCCTGCACATTGGGCGTCCGGCGCATCAGCGGATGGGCAAGCAGGCCCTTGAGTTCGGAGGCGAAGATCAAGGCGCCGTCGGAAATCTCCGCGTAGAAGAGGGGCTTCACCCCGAGCCGGTCCCGGGCGAGGAACAGGCTGTCCTCGGCGGCGTCATAGAGGGCGATGGCGAACATGCCGTTGAGGCGGGAGAGGCAGTCGGGGCCCCATTGCCGCCAACCGGCGAGGATCACCTCGGTGTCGCTCTCGGTGGTGAAACGATGCCCTTTGGCCTCCAGCTCGGCGCGGACCTCGCGGAAATTGTAGATCTCGCCGTTGAACATCACCGCTTGACGCCGGTCGGGCGCGAGCATCGGCTGCGACGCGGCTTCGCTGAGGTCGATGATCGCGAGGCGGCGATGGCCGAGGCCGACGCCCGGCGCGGTCCAGATGCCGCTGCCGTCCGGCCCGCGATGGGCGAGCATGTCGGTCATCGCCTCGACCCGCGCCGGATCGACCGGCTTCGGCACGTCGGGATGGAAGATGCCGGCAATGCCGCACATCGCGCTATTCCATCCCGGCGGCGCGGTCGGCGAGCGGTGCGATCGGGCCGAGCGCGCGGAGGAAGTCGTCAATCGCCGGGCGGGCGCTGGTCGCCGCGGCGGGCGCCTGCGCGGACACGAGCACCGCGACCGCGCGCTGCGGCCCGCCGAACAGGCGCACCTTCATCGTTTCGAGCTTCACCCCCATCCCGCTCCCGGTCAGCGTTTCGCCGACTCGGTAGAAGCTGACGACCTCGCGCGCCACCCCGTGCGAGGCGATCCGTTCCGCGCGTCCGTTCGGCGGCGCCGGGGCGTCGCCGGTCCAGGCCCAGCGGCCTTTCGGCGTCACCGCGCCCTGGCCGAAGCCGACCAATTCGCGATCTTCCGATTGGCTGGCGAAGACGGCAATGCCGAGGTCGACCGTCCTGCCCCGCGCGTCGCGGTAACGGCCGGCGGCGATCCGGTCGGCGCCGGCGAAATGCGGCCGCCAGTCGGACGCCGGGGCGATCCGCTGCCAGCCGGGCACGTCCGGCATGGCGATTCGTGCCGGCACGGCCTGCGTGCCCGCCGCCAGCACTGCGGTGGACCAGAGAAGCGGTAGAGCGGCCAGAGCGATGATCGCCGCCATGACCGGCGGCAGTCTCGCCCCTTTGTTCGCCGGCATGGCGGCGGGATCGAACCAGGGCTCGTCGAGGCCGCGGTCGAAGAAGCGCCAGCCGGCGCCGAGGATCAGGGCGATGACGATGGCGAAGAAGATGCCGCCATAGATGACGTGATCGAAGCTGACGGCGAAATCGGTGCTGCCGCTCAAATGGGCGACATAGATCGTCCCCCAGGCACGGACGCCGTTGGCGAGGACCGGCACCAGGATCGAGGCGGCGACGAAGACGAGCCGGCGCGGCCAGGCACGGTAGCAGACATTGGCGACCAGGGCGCCGAACGCGGCCATGGCGATCAGGAAGCGAACCCCCGCGCAGGCCTCGGCGACCTCGAAATAGCCGGTGGGCGTGGTGATGAAGACGCCCTCGAGATGCGCGGGCACGGCGGTGAGGTCGAGCAGGAAGGCGGCGATCTCGGCGGTGACGGTCTGCATCACCGGCACGAATTCCTCGCCGACCGGCACCAGGAACAGAGCATAGCAGAGCGGGAAGGCGATGCCGCGCGACACCGCTTTGCCGAGCAAGGCGATCACGCTCCCTTGCAGCATCAGCACCAGGCCGAGATGGCGGGCGAAATCGACGCCGCTCGCCTCGCCGAGCAACCAGCCGAAAGCGCCGGCGCCGACGAGGAGGAGCCCCGGCGTCCAGGCGGCGGGAGTGAGCCGGCGGAGCTGCGGCAGGCGTTGCCAGATCAGCCAGGCGATGATCGGCGGGATCAAGAGGCAATGGTTGAAGGTCGCGCTGGTCCACCAAATCGCGGCCATGTCGGAGGCGTCGCGGACGAAGAGCAGCAGGATCGCGGAGGCCGCGACCGCGAGCGCGGCGAGATGCGTGCGCCAGGTGGAGGGCGCCGCGGCTCGCACCGGGAGGGCGAGTGACGCGCTCATGCCGCTTCGCGGTTCGCGGAAGGGCTTACGATTTCGGCCAGCGGGGCCAGCCGCGCTTCCCAGCGATAGGCCTGCTCCATCTGCCGTCGGGCCGCCGCGCCCATCGCCGAGGCCCGGTCCGGGGCGCCAAGGAGCCCACGAATTGCTTCCGCGGTCGCGGCGGCGTCCTCGGCGACCAACAGGTCGCGGCCCGGCACCGCCTCGATCCCTTCGAAGGCGGGGGCCGACGCGACTACGGGCTTGGCCATCGCCATCGCTTCCAGCACCTTGTTCTGGATGCCGCGCGCCAGTCGCAGCGGCGCCACCACCACGTCGGCGGCGGCGAGCCAAGACCGCATGTCGGCGACCGCGCCCGTGACGGTCACCCGTTCGCCGGCCAGCGCCTGCACGGACGGCAGCGGATTGCGGCCGG
>Ga0070677_10000120_pt1 | contig 26043 bp, 5 predicted proteins | sample KBSM63metaG_FD_64674 | JGI IMG/M metagenome (GOLD analysis project Ga0070677, IMG submission 64674) | Miscanthus rhizosphere microbial communities from Kellogg Biological Station, Michigan, USA - KBS M6-3 metaG | ecosystem: Host-associated > Plants > Roots > Rhizosphere > Soil ... | reverse complement strand
CCTTCCACTCGCCGCTGATGGAGCCGATGCTGGAGGAGTTCCAGGCGGTCTGCGAGGAGCTCACCTTCAACGCTCCCAAGACCCCGATCGTCTCCTGTCTAACCGGCGAGCTGCTGACCGAGGAGCAGGCAACCGACCCCGCCTACTGGCTTACCCACGTTCGTCGACCCGTGCGTTTCGCCGCCGCGGTCTCGACCCTGCTCGGCGAAGGCACCACCACCGCGCTTGAGCTCGGCCCCGACCCGGTTCTCTGCGCGATGGCCGACGAGTGCCTGGCCGAGGACCAAGAGCTCACCCTCGCTCCCGCGCTTCGCTCTGGACACGCTGAGCCAGGTACCGCCCTCGGCGCCCTCGCCACCGCTCACGCCACCGGCGCTCCCGTCGATTGGAACACCTTCTTCAAAGGCTCGGGAGCACGACAGGTCCCGCTCCCCACCTACGCCTTCCAGCGCAAGCGCTACTGGCTTGCCCCGCAGAGCAAAGGTGCCGACCCCGCCGCGCTGGGCCACACGCCCCTCGATCACCCCTTCCTCGTGGCGGCGATCGAGGAGCCCGAAGGCGAGGGCCTCTCACTCAGCGGCCGCATCTCCTTGGCGGAGCACTCCTGGCTCGCCGACCACGGCGTCGGGGAGCAGGCGATCCTGCCCGGCACCGCATTCCTGGAGGCGGCGCTCTACGCCGGCGAGCAGGCGGGTGCTCCGCTGGTCGAGGAGCTGCTGTTGCAGGCACCGCTCGCTATCGGCGACAGCCCGGTGGCGCTGCGCGTCTCGATCTCCGCCCCCGAGGAGGGAAGGCGCGACTTCTCGATCCACTCGCGCCCCGAAGGGGAGGAAGCGCCATGGACCAAGAACGCCGGCGGCACCCTCGCCGAAGGCGACCCGACGGAGCCGGCGCCACTCGGCGAGTGGCCACCGCGGGGCGCCGAAGAGCTCGAGGTCGACGACCTGCGTGCCCGCCTCGCCGAGGCCGGCTTCGATTACGGCGAGGCCTTCCAGGGTCTCGCCGCCGCCTGGCAAGACGGTGAAGACATCTACAGCGAGGCCTCATTGCCCGAGGCGCTGAGGAGCGAGGGGTTCCTCCTCCACCCGGCCCTGCTCGACTCGTCTCTTCATCCCTCCTCGCTCGCCGGGGGAGAGGAGATGCGCCTGCCCTTCTCCTTCACCGGCATCTCTCTCACCGCGCCCGTTCGTGGAGAGCTGCGAGTGCGCATCCGCGGTGGGGGAGGGCAGGCCCGCATAGAGCTCTTCGACGAGCTCGGCGCTCCCCTGGGTCTGATCGAGAGGGCCACCTCGCGTCCCCTCGATCCGACCGCCCTGCGCGTAAGTGCCGCCGATCACCTGTACGCGTTGAACTGGCAGGCGCTGCCGGTTCCGGATGAGGAGTCGGGGGGCGGTAACGAGACCGAGATCTGGCGAGCTCCCGAGGGCGCGGATGCCAAGCAGTCGACCCTCGCCCTGCTGGCAAAGCTGCAGGACTTCCTCTCCACCGGGGAGGAGGACACCCGCCTGGCGATCCTCACCCGCGGCGCCTTCGCCACGGACGCATCGGAGTCCCCCGATCCGAGCCAGGCCGCGCTCGCGGGCCTCGCCGGTTCGGCTGCCTCCGAGCACCCCGGCCGCGTCGTCCTGATCGACAGCGACGGCAGCGATGCCTCCGAAGCGATGCTGCAAGCAGCGCTCGCGAGCTCCGAGTCCCAGCTCGCCCTACGCGAGGGAGAGCTTCTGGCGCCCCGGTTGGCCAAGGCCGAGCCGGACGAGGAGGAAGCGGTCGAGCTCGACGCCGAGCGCACCGTGCTGATCACCGGCGCCACCGGCGGCTTGGGCGGCCTGGTCGCTCGTCACCTGATCGAGCACCACGGCGCGGGGCGTCTGCTGCTTGCGAGTCGCTCAGGCGAAGAAGCACAAGGCGCGACGGAGCTGCGCGAGGAGCTCGAAGCACTCGGAGCGGTCGTCAGCATCGCCGCCTGCGACGTCTCCGATCGCTCCCAGATGGAGGAGCTGCTCGCCGGAATCGACCCCGCCTACCCGCTCGGCGCCGTCATCCACTGCGCCGCCGTGCTCGACGACGCCACCGTGCAGGGCGCGAGCCCCGAGCAGATCGAGCGCGTCTTCGCCCCCAAGGTCGCCGGAGCCCAAAACCTCAGCGAGCTCACCCGCGATCACGAGCTCACCCACTTCGTCTGCTTCTCCTCGATCGCCGGGCTCTTCGGGGCCCCCGGACAGGGCGCCTACGCCGCCGCCAACCGCTACCTCGACGCGCTCGCCCAGCAACGCAGCGCCGAAGGGCTCGCCGCCACCTCGATCGCCTGGGGGCTGTGGAAGCGAGAGGGCATGACCTCGGGCCTCGGCGGCAGGGACGTCGCGCGCATGAACCGTGGCGGCATCGCGCCGCTCTCGGACGCCCAGGGGCTGGCGCTCTTCGATCGCGCCCTGGCGAGCCCCGAGCCCCTGTGCGCGGCCCTCTCACTCGAACGCGGCGCCTTAAGAGCAAGGGCCAAGACCGGAGCGCTGCCGCCGATGCTGGTCGGGATCGTGCCCCGGGGCACGGTTTCCAGCGGCCAGGGAGTGCTCGCGCGCCGCCTGCGCGAGGCCCCCGAGGAGGCCCGTCCCCGCATCGCCGAGGACTTCGTCCGCTCCGAGGTCGCCGCGCTCCTCGGTCATTCCTCGCCCGCGCAGATCGGGCCCACGGATGCCTTCAAGGACCTCGGCTTCGACTCGCTGGCGGCGGTGGAGCTGCGCAACCGGCTCGGCGAGGCGATCGAGGCTCGCCTGATGAGCTCTGTGGTCTTCGACTACCCGACCGTGAAGGCCCTCGCCGCGCATCTGCTGGAGCAGAGCGGAGAAGGCGCGCCGGCGCCGGCGGTCGAGCTGTCGCACCTGGAGCGGGCGGTCGCGGAGATCGCCGAGGACGACCCGCGACGGAGCTCGCTGGCGGGCCGGTTGCGCGCTCTGGCCGGCGAGCTCGAAGGGCGCCGGGCGCCCGGCGGCGAGTCCGCGGCAACACAGCTCGAGCAGGCCTCGGACGAGGAGCTGCTCGATTTCATCGACACGCAAGTGGGGGGACAGAACGGTGGCTGACGAGCAGAAACTGCGCGATTACCTGCGCCGGGTGACGATCGAGTTGAGCGAGGAGCGGGAGCGGCGCCGCGAGCCGATCGCGATCGTCGGCATGGCCTGTCGCTACCCGGGCGGGGTGAGCTCTCCCGAGCAGCTCTGGCAGATGCTGGAGGAGGGGCGCGACGGCATCGTCCCGATGCCCGCCGATCGCGACTGGAACGCCGACGCGCTCTATGACCCCGACCCCGACCGACCGGGCTCGATGTACGTGCGCGAAAGCGGCTTCATCGAGCGGGCCGCCGAGTTCGACGCCGAGTTCTTCGGCATCTCCCCGCGCGAGGCGCTGGCGATGGATCCCCAGCAGCGCCTGCTGCTGGAAACGGCCTGGGAGGGGCTCGAGTCGGCGGCCATCGTCCCCACCGACCTGCAGGGCAGCAGGGTCGGGGTCTTCGCCGGCCTGATGCACCACGAATACGGCGCCGGCCTGCTCAGCTCGCGGGAAGACCTCGAGGGCCACCTGGCCACCGGCACCGCCGGCAGCGTCGCTTCGGGCCGCATCTCCTACGTGCTCGGGCTCGAGGGCCCCGCGATGACCCTCGACACCGCCTGCTCCTCCTCGCTGGTGGCGATGCACCTGGCGGCGGCGGCGCTGCGGGCGGGCGAGTGCTCGCTCGCCCTCGCCGGCGGGGCGACGGTGATGTGGAGCCCGGACGCCTTCGTGCTCTTCTCGCGCCAGCGCGGCCTCGCCCCCGACGGGCGCTGCAAGTCCTTCGCCGAGGGGGCCGACGGCACCGCCTGGGCCGAGGGGGCGGGAATGCTCGTGCTCGAGCGCCTCTCCGACGCCGAAGCCGAGGGCCGGCGCGTCCTCGCCACGATCCGCGGCAGCGCGGTCAACCAGGACGGCGCCTCCAACGGCCTCACCGCTCCCAACGGCCCCTCGCAGGAGCGGGTTATCCGCCAGGCCCTGGCCAACGCCGGGCTGAAGCCCGCGGACGTCGACATGGTCGAGGCCCACGGCACCGGGACCACCCTCGGCGACCCGATTGAGGCCGGCGCCCTGCTCGCCACCTACGGCCAGGAACGCGAGGAGCCGCTATGGCTCGGCTCGCTCAAGTCGAACATCGGCCATGCCCAGGCCGCCGCCGGGGTGGGCGGGGTGATCAAGGCCGTATTGGCGATGCGCGCGGGCACGATGCCGAAGACGCTGCACGTCGATCAGCCTTCCTCGAAGATCGATTGGGAGGCCGGCAGGGTCGAGCTGCTGACCGAGGCGCGCGAGTGGGAGGAGGGGGATGCGCCGCGCCGCGCCGCCGTCTCCTCCTTCGGCCTCGGCGGCACCAACGCCCACCTGATCCTGGAGGGGGCGCCGGCGAGCGCGCAGGCGGAGAGGGAGGCCTCTACGGATCCCGTCGGCCCTCTCGCCTTGCCGCTCTCGGCAAGGACGGACGCGGCTCTCGCCGAGCAGGCCTCCCGCCTTGCCGCTCACGTCGAGCGAAACCCCGAGCTCTCGCTCGTCGACCTGGCCTACTCGCTCGCGACCAGCCGCGCTCGGCTCGAGCGGGCGGCGGCGCTGGTGACCGCAAATCGGCAGGAGCTGCTCTCGGGACTGGACGCCCTCGCGCGGGGCGAGCGCCCCGCCGGCGCCGTCTTCGCCACCGCTCCACCCAGCCCACGCTTCGCCTACCTCTTCACCGGCCAGGGCTCCCAGCGCCCGGGCATGGGCTCCGAGCTCTATGAGACCTATCCCGCCTACCGCGAGGCGCTCGATCGGGTCCTCGCCGAGATCGACCCGCTGATCGATCGCTCCCTCGCCGAGCTGATCTTCAGCGAGGAGGGCTCCGAGCAGGCCGAAGAGCTCGCCCACACGACCTACGCCCAGCCGGCGCTCTTCGCCACCCAGGTAGCCCTCGGCCGTCTCTATGAGAGCTGGGGGCTCAAGCCAGAAGCGATGGCCGGTCACTCGGTCGGGGAGATCTCGGCGGCTCACCTCGCCGGCGTCCTCTCGCTAAAAGACGCGGCAAGGCTCGTCTGCTCGCGGGGCGCCCTGATGGGAGCCCTGCCCTCCGGCGGGGCGATGCTGGCGATCGAGGCGACAGAGCAGGAAGCCTTGGAGCTGATCGCGGGCAAGGAGCAAGAACTCTCCCTCGCGGCGATCAACTCGCCCAGCTCCTGCGTGATCTCGGGAACCGAAGCGGCGATCGATGCCTGTGAGTCCGCCTGGAAGGAGCAGAGCAGGCGGGCCAAGCGCCTCGACGTCTCCCATGCCTTCCACTCCCCGCTGATGGAGCCGATGCTGGAGGAGTTCCAGGCGGTCTGTGAGGAGCTCACCTTCAACGCCCCCAAGACCCCGATCGTCTCCTGTCTCACCGGTGAGCCGCTCACTCCCGAACAGGCAACCGACCCCGCCTACTGGGTCGCCCACGTCCGCCGGCCGGTCCGCTTCGCCGCCGCTGTCTCGGCCCTGCTCGGCGAAGGAACCACCACCGCCTTGGAGCTCGGACCCGACCCCGTGCTTTGCGCGATGGCGGATGAGTGCCTGGGCGAGGGCGAGGAGCTCACCCTCGCTCCGGCCCTGCGTTTCGGCCGCCCCGAGCCCCAAAGCGCCCTCGGCGCTCTCGCCACGGCTCACGCCGCCGGCGCCCCGGTCGACTGGAACGCCTTCTTCGCGGGCTCGGGCGCCAGGACGGTCCCGCTGCCCACCTACGCCTTCCAGCGCAAGCGCCTCTGGCTCACTCCCCAGAGCGGGGGGGCGGACCCCGCCGCGCTCGGCCAGACCGCGCTCGGCCACCCCTTCCTGGCGGCGGCGATCGAGGATCCCGAGGGCGAGGGCCTCTCGCTCAGCGGCCGCGTCTCCCTCGCTGAGCACCCCTGGCTCGCCGACCACGCCCTCGTCGGCACCGCGATCATGCCCGGCACCGCCTTCCTCGAGGCCGCGCTCTACGCCGGCGAGCGCGTCGGGGCCGACACCGTGGAGGAGCTGATCCTGCAGGCACCGCTGCCGCTCGGCGACAATCCGGTGGCGCTGCGGGTGACGGTCTCCGCTCCCGTCGACGGCAGGCGAGCGCTCGCGATCCACTCCCGCCCCGAAGAAGAGGGAGCGCCGTGGACGAGGAACGCCGCAGGCACCCTCTCCGAGCGGATCCCCCAGCAGCCCGGGCCCCTGTCGGAGTGGCCGCCCTACGGCGCCAAGGGGATCGAGGTCGAGGACCTGCGCAGCCGCCTTGCCGAAACCGGCTTCGAATACGGCGAGGCCTTCGAGTGCCTCTCGGCCGCCTGGCAGGGCAGTGGGGAAATCTACGTCGAGGCTTCGACGCCCCAGCAGCTCGATCGCCAGGAGGGCTTCCTGGTTCACCCGGCCCTGCTCGACGCGATCGGCAACGTGCTGCTCAGCGCGCCGGGCGAGGACGCCGACGGGAAGCTGCTCCTTCCCTATGCCTGGCGGGGAGTGCGACTGAACCGCGCCGGCGTGTCCGTGCTGCGAATGCGGATGTCGCAGTCCGAGGACTCCGGCTTTGCCGCCTTCGACCGGGACGGGGCTGTGGCGATCGGCGCCGAGTCGGTGGAACTGCGCTTCATCGACCGCGACGACCTGCGGGCCACCGTCGGCGCCGACCGCTCGCTCTACGCCCTCGCCTGGCAGGCGCTTCCCGCCCCCGCCGCCGGGGCGCACCCCGAGCCGGAGATCTTCGACGCCCGTGGCGCGGCGGACGGCGCCGAGGCCCTCTGCGCCCGCGCCCTCGAGCGCATCCAGGGCTTCCTCGCCGAGGCGGAGGACGAGGAGACCCGCCTCACCGTCCTCACCCGAGGCGCTTTCGCCACCGGCCGCAATGAGTCCCCCGATCTCGCTCAGGCCGCGCTCGCCGGCCTGGTCGGCTCCGCGGCCGCCGAGAACCCCGGCCGCTTCGCCCTCCTCGACAGCGACGGCAGCGCCGCCTCGGAGGCGGCCCTGCGGGGCGCGATCGCCAGTCAGGAGCCGCAACTGGCCCTGCGCGAGGGGGAGCTGCTGGCCCCGCGCCTCGCCCAGCCGGGCCCGAGCGAGGCCGAGCCGGTCGCGCTCGATCCCGAGCACACCGTCCTCATCACCGGTGCCACGAGCGGTCTCGGCCGGCTGGTCGCCCGCCACCTGGCCTCTGTCCACGGCGCCCGGCACCTGCTCCTCGCCAGCCGCTCCGGCGAAGCCGCCGAGGGCGCCCGGGAGCTGCGCGAGGAACTGGAGGGATTGGGCGTCACGGTGGAGATCGCCGCCTGCGACGTCTCCGATCGCGCCCAGGTGCAGGAGCTGCTGGCGAGCATCGACCCCGAGCACCGCCTCGGCGCGGTGATCCACTGCGCAGGCCTACTCGAGGACGCGACCGTGCCAAACGCGAGCGCCGAGCAACTGGCCCGCGTCTTCGGGCCCAAGGTCGATGCCGCGCTACACCTGCACGAGCTGACCGCGGCGCTCGACCTGACTCATTTCGTCCTCTTCTCCTCGATCGCCGGTGTCTTCGGCGGCGCCGGCCAGGGCGCCTACGCGGCCGCCAACCGCTGTCTCGACGCGCTCGCCCAGGCGCGGCGGGCCGAGGGACTCGCCGCCACCTCGTTGGCCTGGGGCCTGTGGAGCGAGGAAAACGCCGCCACGGCCGGCGCCGACGCGGCCGACGTCGCCCGCGTCTGGCGCCTGGCCGCCCAGCGCTTCGCCCTCCTGCCGCTTTCTCCCGAGCGCGGCCTGGCGCTCTTCGACGCCGCCCTCGCCCGGCCCGAGGAGCTGCTCGTCCCGGTCGACCTCGACTTCGCCCTCCTGCGCGGCCGGGCTCGCGCCGATTCCCTGCCCGCTCTCTACAAGGGCCTCGTCCGCGCTCCGGTCAAGACCAGTGGCGAGGGCGGCTCGCTCGCCCGCCGTTTCGCCGCGGCCACCGAGGCGAAACGCGAGGAGCTCGTGCTCGAGATCGTCCGCGGCCACGTCGCCGCCGTGCTCGGACACGAATCCGCCGCCCAGGTCGCTCCCGACAAGGCCTTCAAGGAGCTCGGCTTCGACTCGCTCGCCGCGGTTGAGCTGCGCAACCGCCTGGAGCTGGACAGCGAACTGAGCTTCGCCTCCAGCCTCGCCTTCGATTACCCCACGCCCGCCGCCGTGGCCGAATACCTGGTCGGGGAGCTCGGCTCGGGCCCGGCGGGAGCGGCAGCGGGGTCGAGCGAGGAGCGGGAGATCCGCGACGCCCTCGCCCAGATCCCGCTCGAGCGCCTGCGCGGGGCGGGGCTGCTGGGCGCCCTGCTCGAGCTCGTCGGCGCCGACGAGGGTCCGGAAGGGGAAGCGCCGGAGCAGCCGATCGAGCAGATCGACTCGATGGACATCGGCGACCTGGTGCAGCGCACGCTCGCCGGCGAAGACGCCGAGGAACCAGTGGGAGGGGCGGGATGAAGCCATCGCTCGAGCAGATCGAAGCCGCGCTGCGGGCCTCGGCCAGGGAGGCCGAGCAGCTGCGCCGTCAGAACCGCAGCCTGCGCGAGGCGGCCGCCGAGCCGATCGCGATCGTCGGCATGGCCTGCCGCTTCCCCGGCGACGTCGATTCGCCGGCGGGACTGTGGCGGCTGCTGGCCGGGGGCGAGGACGGGGTCGGCGCCTTCCCGACCGACCGCGGCTGGGACCTGGAGCGCATCTACGACCCGGATCCGGAACGGCCGTCGACCAGCAACACCCTGGAAGGCGGCTTCCTCCCCGACGCCGGCGACTTCGACGCCGCCTTCTTCGGCATCCGCCCGCGCGAGGCGCCGGCCCTCGATCCCCAGGTGCGGTTGATGCTGGAATCGAGCTGGGAGGCGCTGGAGGACGCCGGGATCGATCCGGGGACGCTGCACGGCAGCGCCACCGGGGTCTTCACCGGCGTGATGTACCACGACTACGGCTGGGGACTGCCGCTGACCGCGGAGGCCGGCAAGGCGCTCGGCACCGGCGGCAGCAGCAGCATCGCCTCCGGCCACGTCGCCTACACGCTCGGCCTCGAGGGCCCGGCGATCAGCCTTGACACCGCCTGCTCCTCCTCGCTGGTGGCGACGCACCTGGCGGCGACGGCGCTGCGCCGCGGCGAGTGCTCGCTGGCGCTGGCCGGCGGCGCGACCGTGCTCTCGACGCCCAGCATCTTCGTCCAGTTCAGCCGCCAGGGCGGGGTGGCCACGGACGGCCGCTGCAAGTCCTTCGCCGAGGGCGCCGAGGGGGCAGGCTTCTCCGAGGGCGCCGGCGTCCTCGTTCTCGAGCGCCTCTCCGACGCCGAAGCAAAGGGCCACCGCATCCTCGCCACGATCCGCGGCTCGGCGATCAACCAGGACGGGGCCTCCAACGGCATCACCGCCCCCAACGGCCCCTCCCAGGAGCGGGTGATCCGCCAGGCCCTCGCCAACGCCGGCCTCGATCCTGCCGACGTCGACATGGTCGAGGCCCACGGCACCGGCACCGCTCTGGGTGACCCGATCGAGGCAGGCGCCCTGCTCGCCACCTACGGCCAGGAACGCGAGGAGCCGCTCTGGCTCGGCTCGCTGAAGTCGAACATCGGCCACGCCCAGGCAGCGGCGGGAGTGGGAGGGGTGATCAAGGCGGTGCTCTCTATGCGCGAGGGCACGATGCCGAAGACACTCCACGTCGAGGAGCCCTCCTCGAAGATCGACTGGGAGGCGGGCAAGGTCGAGCTGCTCACCGAGGCCCGTGAGTGGGAGGCGAACGGTCGCCCGCGCCGCGCCGCGGTCTCCTCCTTCGGCGCGACCGGGACCAACGCGCACGTGATCTTGGAGGAGGCGTCCGCCGCGCCGGAGCCGACGGCCGCGCCGGAGCGGCCCGAGATGGCCGACGGCGAGGTGGGGGACGCGCCGCTGCCCTTTGTGATCTCGGCCAAAGACGAGGGGGCGCTGCGCGCCCAGGCCGCCCGCATCGCCGGCCACGTCGAGGCGACGCCGGGGCTCGGCCTCGCCGACCTCTCCCACTCCCTGCTTGCCACCCGCGCCCAGATGGAGCAGCGGGCGGCGGTGGCGGCGGCGGACCGGGACGAGCTGCTCGCCGGCCTCACCGCGCTGGCGCGGGGCGAGGACGGGGCGGGCGTCACCGGCACCGCAGTGGAGCGGGCGAAGGTCGCCTTCGTCTTCTCCGGCCACGGGTCCCAGTGGGGAGGCATGGCGACCGAGCTGCTCGACACCTCGCCGGTCTTCGCGGCCTCGATGCGCGAGTGCGAGGAAGCGTTCGAGCCCTTCGTCGACTGGTCGCTGCGCGAGGTCCTGCGCGATCCCGAGGACGAGTGGCTGCAGCGGGTCGACATGGTGCAGCCGGCGATCTTCTCGATGATGGTCTCGCTGGCGCGGCTCTGGCGCGCCGGCGGGGTCGAGCCGGCGGCCGTCGTCGGCCACTCGCAGGGCGAGGTCGCCGCCGCCCACGTGGCCGGCGGCCTCTCGCTCGAGGACGGCGCCCGGATCACCGCGGTGCGCAGCCGCATGATCCTGGAGATGACGGGGCAGGGCGGGATGCTCTCGATCCGCCTGCCCGTCGAGCGCCTCGCGGAGTTGATCGCCCCCTGGGACGGGCGGATCGAGATCGCCGTCCTCAACGGCCCCGCCTCCGCCGTCCTCACCGGTGACCGCGAGCCACTCGACGAGCTGCTGGCCGAGTGCGAGCGGGAGGGGATCTGGACCCGCGACATCGCCGGCGCGGTGGCCGCCGGGCACTCCCGCTACATGGAGCCGCTGCGCGAGCAGCTGCTCACCGCCCTGGCACCGATCTCGCCGCGCGGAGGCGAGGTGCCCTTCTACTCCACGGTCGACGGGGAGGTGGTCGACACCGCCGGCCTCGACGCCGAGTACTGGTACCGCAACATGCGCCGGCCGGTGCTCTTCGCGCCGGTCGTGCGCGAGCTGCTCGGCGACGGGCACAGGGTCCTGATCGAGGTCAACCAGCACCCGGTCCTGGTCCCCGCGATGGGGGAAACGATCGAGGCCGAGGCGGGCCCGGCGGCGGCGCTCGGCACGCTGCGCCGCGGCGAAGGGGGGATGAAGCGCTTCGTGCTCTCGCTGGCCGAGGCGCACGTGCACGGTGCTCCGGTCGATTGGCCGACCTTCTTCTCCGGCACCGAGGTGGAGCAGGTGCCGCTCCCCACCTACCCCTTCCAGCGCAAGCGCCACTGGCTCAACGCCGCCGGCGGCGCGGCCGGGCTGACCGAGGCCGGGCTCGCCGACGCCAATCACCCCCTGCTCGGCGCCTCGATCGACGATCCGGCCGGGGAGGGCCTGACCCTCAGCGGTCGCATCTCGCTCGACTCGGAGTCGTGGCCGGCCGACCACGCCGCTTTCGGCACGGTCCTGCTGCCCGGCACCGCCTTCGTCGAGATGGCCCTGCGGGCGGCAGCCGCGGTCGGAGCCGCGGCCGTCGAGGAGCTGACCGTGGAGGCACCGCTGGTGCTGAACGAGGGGGTGGCGGCGCTGCTGCGCGTCACGGTCGGCCCGCCGGACGATCGCGATCGGCGCGAGGTCGCGATCTACGCGCGCGCCGAGGCAAAGGAGGAGCAAGGCCCGTGGGTCCGCCACGCCAGCGGCTTCCTCGCCGCTGAGGTCGCGGCGAGCGGCGACGTCTCCTGGGCGGCCGAGTGGCCGCCGCCGGGAGCGGAGCCGATCGACGTCGCCGGCACCTACGAGCAGCTGATCGCGGCGGGCATCGAATACGGCCCCGCGTTCCAGTGCCTGACGGCCGCCTGGCAGGCGGGTGAGGATCTCTTCGCCGAGGTCTCTCTCCCCGGCGACCGGCTCGAGGAGGCGAGCCGTTACGGCCTCCATCCCGCTCTCTTCGACGCCCTCGCCCACCCCTGGGTCGCGCGTGCCCTGGGCGAGCCCGGCGACGCCGAGGAGGCCGAGCTGCCGATGCCGTTCTCCTGGCGTGGGGTGCGGCTCGAGGCCGCCGGCCCCAGCTCGTTGCGGTTGCGGATCTCCGGCGCGAGCGAGGGCGGTGGGCTGACCGCGGTCGACGCCGCCGGGACGCCCGTGCTCAGGGTCGAGTCGGTGGCGACGCGCCCGGTCGACCGGGCGCGCCTGCGGGCGGCGGCCCAGGATTCGAGCTCGCTGTACCGCATCGCCTGGCAGCCGCTCACCGCCCCCGGCGACGAGCCGCGGGGGGAGCAGCTGGTCGAGGACCTGCGCGCGCCGGCGGAGGCCGATCCGACCGCGGCGGCGCGCGCCCTCTGCGCCCGCGGCCTGGAGCGGATCCAGTCCTTCCTCGAGGAGGCGGAGGAGGGCTCGCGCCTGGTCCTGCTGGTCGAAGGGGCCTTGGCGACGGGGAACGAGGAGGCGCCGGATCTCGCCGCCGCCGCGCTCGCCGGCCTGGTGCGCTCGGCCGCCACCGAGCACCCCGGCCGCTTCCTCCTGCTCGACACCGACGGCAGCGAGGCGTCCGAGCAGGCGCTGGCGGCGGCCCTCGCGGCCGATCCGCGCGAGGCCGAGCTCGCCCTGCGCGGGGGCGAGCTGCTCGCTCCCCGCTTCATCGCGGCGGAGGCCGGCGGCGAGAGCGAGCCGATCGATCCCGAGCGCACGATCCTCATCACCGGCGCGACCGGCGACGTCGGCGCCCTGGTCGCCCTGCACCTGGTCGAGCAGCACGGCGCCCGCCGGCTGCTGCTCGCCAGTCGCTCGGGCGAGGAGGCGCCGGGCGCCGCGGAGCTGCGCGAGAGGCTCGAGGCGAGCGGCGCGGAGGTGCGGATCGCCGCCTGCGACGTCTCCCGGCGCGAGGAGCTCGAAGCGCTGCTGGCGGAGATCCCGACCGCGCACCCGCTCGGCGCGGTGATCCATTGCGCCGCCGTGCTCGACGACGGGCTGGTCCAGTCGCTCGACCCGGAGCGCTTCGATCGGGTCTTCGCGCCCAAGGCTGACGCCGCCTGGCACCTGCACGAGCTCACCGCCCGGATGGAGCTCTCCCACTTCGTCTGCTTCTCCTCGGTCTCCGGCCTGCTCGGCGGCGCCGCCCAGGCCAATTACGCCGCCGCCAACGCCTTCCTCGACGCGCTGGCGGCGCGGCGGCGGGCGAGCGGCCTACCGGCGGTCTCGATGGCGTGGGGGGGCTGGGAACAGAGGGCCGGGGAAGGAGCCGAGCGGGAGGCAGGGAGCGGCGGCGAGCGGATGATGCGCCAGGCCGCCGAGCGGCTCGCCCTGCTGCCGCTTTCCGCCGAGCGCGGCCTTGCCCTCTTCGACGCTGCCCTCGTCGCGACCGAGCCGCTGATCGCTCCCGCCAGCTTCGATCTTCCCCTGCTGCGCTCCCGCGCCCGCACCGGCTCGATGCCGGCGCTCTTCAGGGGCATCGTTCGCGCTCCCGCCGGCGCCGTCGAGGCGGGCCACCTCGCCCGTCGCCTCGCCGCCGCCGCCGAGGACGAGCGCGAGGGGATCACCCTGGAGCTGGTCCGCCGCCACGTCGCCGCCGTGCTCGGTCACGAGTCGCCAGGCGAGATCCCGCTCGACAAGGCCTTCAGGGACCTCGGCTTCGATTCGCTCGGTGCGGTCGAGCTGCGCAACCGGCTGGGGGCGGACGCCGGCGTCTCATTGGCGGCGACTGTCGTCTTCGACTACCCGACCCCGCGCGCCCTCGCCGGCCACCTGCTGGAGAGCATCGCCGGGAACGCCGCCGTCCACCGGCCCGCGCCGGCGCGGCCGGCCGGCGAGGAGCCGATCGCGATCGTCGGCATGGCCTGCCGCTATCCGGGCGGGGTGGCCTCGCCGGCGCAGCTGTGGGGCCTGGTCGCGACGGAGGTGGACGCGATCGGCGCCTTCCCGGACGATCGCGGCTGGGACCTGGAGCAGCTCTTCGACCCCGAGCCCGGCACGCCGGGCAAGATCTACGTCGACCAGGGCGGCTTCCTCCACGACGCCGCCGAGTTCGATCCCGGCTTCTTCTCGGTCAGCCCCCGCGACGCGGTCGCGATGGACCCCCAGCAGCGCACCATGCTGGAAGCCTCCTGGGAGGCGCTCGAAGACGCCGGCCTCGACCCGGGCGCGCTGCGCGGCAGCCAGAGCGGGGTCTTCGTCGGCACGATGTACCAGGACTACGGCGGGGCGGGGATGACCTCGAGCGCCGTCTCCGGTCACATCTCCTACGCGTTCGGCCTCGAGGGCCCGGCGATCAGCATCGACACCGCCTGCTCCTCCTCGCTTGTCGCGATGCACCTGGCAGCGGGGGCGCTTCAGCGGGGCGAGTGCGATCTGGCCCTGGCGGGCGGCGTCACCATCCTCTCCACCCCGGTGGTCTTCGTCGAGTTCTCGCGCCAGCGCGCCCTCGCCGCTGACGGACGTTGCAAGGCGTTCTCCGAGGCGGCCGACGGCACGGGGGTCGCGGACGGCGCCGGCGTCCTCGTCCTCGAGCGCCTCTCCGACGCCGAAGCCAAGGGCCATCGCATCCTCGCCACGATCCGCGGCTCCGCCGTCAACCAGGACGGCGCCTCCAACGGCATCACCGCCCCCAACGGCCCCTCCCAAGAGCGGGTGATCCGCCAGGCACTCGCCAACGCCGGCCTCGAGCCCGCCGACGTCGACATGGTCGAGGCCCACGGCACCGGCACCGCCCTGGGCGACCCGATCGAGGCCGGCGCCCTGCTCGCCACCTACGGCCAGGAAAGAGAGGAGCCGCTCTGGCTCGGCTCGCTGAAGTCCAACATCGGCCACGCCCAGGCAGCGGCGGGAGTGGGAGGGGTGATCAAGGCGGTCCTGGCGATGCGCGAGGGCACGATGCCGAAGACCCTCCACGTCGATCAGCCCTCCTCGAAGATCGACTGGGAGGCCGGCAAGGTCGAGCTGCTCACCGAGGCGCGTGAGTGGGAGGCGAACGGCCGCCCGCGCCGCGCCGCCGTCTCCTCCTTCGGCGCGACCGGGACCAACGCGCACGTGATCCTGGAGGAGGCGTCGGCCCTGGCGGAGCCGACGGCCGCGCCGGAGCGGCCCGAGGCGGCCGACGACGAGGTGGGGGACGCGCCGCTGCCGGGCTGGGTCCCGGTACCGCTCTCGGCTCGCTCCGAGCCCGCCCTGCGGGACAGCGCCGCCGACCTCGCCGAGCTGCTCCGCGCCGATCCCGAGCTCGAACCGGCGGACCTGGCCCGGGCGCTCGCCGGCCGCCGGGCCCGGCTCGAGCACCGCGCGGCGATCGCCGCTCCCGACCGCGAGGGCCTGCTGGACTCGCTTACCGCGCTCGAGCGGGGTGAGGAGAGCGCCGCGCTCACCACCGGCCTCGCCCGCGCCGAGCAGCGCCCGGTCTTCCTCTTCGGCGGCCAGGGGGCGCAGTGGGCCGGGATGGGCGCCGAGCTGATCGACGCCTCGCCCCGCTTCGCCGTCGCCATGCGCGCCTGCGAGGAGGCGCTCGCCCCGCACGTGGATTGGTCGCTGGAGCAGGTGCTGCGGGGTGAGGACGACACCTGGCTCGGCCGCCTCGACATCGTCCAGCCGGCGCTCTTCGCGGTGATGGTCTCGCTCGCCGAGCTCTGGCAATCCTGCGGCGTCAGGCCGGCGGGCGTGCTCGGCCACTCGCAGGGGGAGATCGCCGCCGCCCACGTCGCCGGCGCGCTCTCGCTCGCGGACGCGGCGCGGGTCGTCGCCCTGAGGGCGCGGACGATGACCCGGATCGCGGGGGAGGGCGGCATGCTCTGGGTCTCGGCGCCGGTCGAGCGACTGCGCCCGCTGCTCGAGCGGCTCGACGGCCGGGCCTCGCTGGCGGCGATCAACGGGCCCGCCTCGCTCGTCGTCTCGGGCGAGCCCGGGGCGTTGGCCGAGCTCGCCGCGAGCTGCGAGGCGGACGCCGTGCGGACCCGGCCCGTCGCGGTCGACTACGCCGCCCACTCGGCCCAGATCGACGCGCTCGAAGACGAGCTGCTGGAGGCATTCGCGCCGATCTCACCCCGCGCGGGGGAGATCCCCTTCCACTCGACGGTCACCGGCGGGCGCCTCGACGGCGCCGAGCTCGGCCCCGACTACTGGTATCGGAACCTGCGCCAGACGGTGCTCTTCGAGCCCGCGTTGCGCAACCTGCTCGAGCACGGCTCACGCGCTTTTGTCGAGGTCGCGCCCCACCCGGTGCTTGCCTTCGGGGTCGAGGAAACGTTCGCCGAGACGCTCGACGAGGGCGCCCGCGCCGCGGTCTTCGGCGCCCTGCGCCGCGGCGAGGGTGGCGCCGCCCGCTTCGCGCTCTCGCTCGCCGAAGCCCACGCCAACGGCGTCGCCCTCGACTGGGAGGCGATCCTCGCCGGCGCCGGGCAGCGGCCGGTCTCGCTTCCCACCTATCCCTTCCAGCGCCGGCGCTTCTGGCTGGAGCCGACGAGCGGCTTGAACTCGTACGTGCCCGCGCAGGCGCCGGAGGAAGAGCCGATCGAGCCGACGCTGGCGGGGCAGCTCGCGGGCGCGCCGGAGGAGGAGCGGCGGCGGATCGCGCTCGAGGCCGTGCTCACCCACGTCGCCACCGTGCTCGGGCACGCCTCCGTCCGCGACGTCGAGCCCGACCGTCCCTTCCAGGAGCTCGGCTTCGACTCGGTCTCGGCGGTCGAGCTGCGCAACCGGCTCAGCGCAGCGAGCGGTCTGCGCCTGCCGCCCGCCCTCGCCTTCGACTACCCGACCCCCGTCGCCCTGGCGGGCTACCTCGCCGAGCAGTGCGCGGCCGACGGCGGTGTCGTCGACCCCGAACAGGCGATCGAAGCCGCGCTCTCCTCGCTCGAGCAGGCGCTTGCCGCGGTCGGTGAGGGCGGCGGCGCGCGGGAGCGGGTGGGGATGCGCCTGCGAGCGGCGCTCGCCGGCTTCTCCGGGGCGCTCAGCGAACGGGTCGAGGTCGGCGCCGAGGACCTGGCGGCGATGTCGCACGACGAGGTCTTTGCCCTGATCGACGAGGAGGCCGACGATGAGTGACGAAGCGCGGCTGCGCGAATACCTGGAGAAGGCGGCGCTCGATCTGAAGCGGGCGCGCAAGCGCGTCCGCGAGCTGGAGCGCGGCGCCCACGAGCCGATCGCGATCGTCGGCATCGGCTGCCGCTACCCCGGTGGCGCCAACTCCCCGGCGGCGCTCTGGGAGCTGCTCGCCGACGGCGTCGACGCGACCAGCGGCTTCCCGACCGATCGCGGCTGGGACCTCGACCGCCTCTACGACCCCGACCCCGACAACCTCGGCACCACCTACGTGCGCCGCGGCGGCTTCCTCTCCGGCGTCGCCGACTTCGACCCCGGCTTCTTCGGCATGGGGCCGCGCGAGGCGCTGCTGATCGATCCCCAGCAGCGGCTGCTGCTGGAAACGACCTGGGAGGCACTGGAAGACGCTGGCATCGATCCGGCCTCCTTGCGCGGCACCCAGACCGGCGTCTTCGTCGGCTGCGGCGCGATCGAATACGCCCAGATGCTGGCCGGCGTGCCCGGCACGGGCGCCCTCTTCACCGGCGGCTCGGGCAGCGTCGTCTCCGGTCGCCTTTCCTACACGTTCGGGCTGGAGGGCCCGGCGATGACGATCGACACCGCGTGCTCCTCCTCGCTGGTCGCCCTGCACCAGGCGGTGCTGTCGCTGCGGGCGGGGGAGTGCCCGCTCGCCCTGGTCGGCGGCGTGGCGGCGATGTTGACTCCGATCGCCTTCGTCGACGTCAACAAGCAGCGCGGCCTGGCGGCCGACGGGCGCTGCAAGGCGTTCGCCGAGGCGGCCGACGGCGTCGGCTGCTCGGAGGGGGTCGGCGTGGTCGCGCTGGAGCGCCTGATCGACGCGCGGGCGAACGGCCACGAGGTGCTGGCGACGATTCGCGGCTCGGCGATCAACCAGGACGGCGCTTCCAACGGACTCGCCGCCCCCAACGGCCCGTCGCAGGAGCGGATGATCCGCCAGGCGCTCGCCGACGCCGGCTGCGGCCCCGCCGACGTCGACGCGGTCGAGGCGCACGGTACCGGCACCCTGCTCGGCGACCCGATCGAGGCCGGCGCCCTGCTCGCCACCTACGGCAGGGAACGCGAGACGCCGCTGCGCCTCGGCTCGATCAAGTCGAACATCGGCCACGCGGCAGCGGCCTCGGGGGTCGCGGGCGTGATCAAGATGGTGCTGGCGCTGCGGGCGGGAATGCTGCCGAAGACCTTGCACGTCGACCGGCCGTCGAGCCGGATCGACTGGGAGGCGGGTTCGATCGAGCTGCTGACCGAGACCGAGCCCTGGCCCACCGACGGCCGTCCGCGCCGCGCCGGCGTCTCCTCCTTCGGGGTCAGCGGCACCAACGTCCACGTCATCCTCGAGGAGGCCCCGGCACAGGTGGCGGAGCCCGCGCCGGAGGGAGGGACCGAGCCCCCCCTCGCGGCCGCGCCGCCACTGGTCCTCTCGGCCAAATCGGAGCCCGCCCTGCGTGAGGCGGCGGCCGACCTTGCCGCCCGCATGCGTGAGGAGGACGAGCCGGCCCCGCTGGACGTCGCCTTCGCGCTGGCGCGGACGCGCCCGCTGCTGGCGCGGCGGGCCGCGATCGTCGGCGGCGACCGCGAGCAGCTGCTCGAACGACTCGACGCGTTCTCCGCCGGGGCCGAGACCGAGGGTCTCGGCGAGGGCAGCGCCCGCAACGAGGTCCGGCCCGTCTTCGTCTTCCCCGGCTCCGGCTCGCAGTGGGAGGGAATGGGGCTCGAGCTGCTCGATGCCTCACCGCTCTTCGCCGCCGAGCTGCGCCGCTGCGACGAGGCGCTGGCGCCCCTCGTCGGCTGGTCGGCCGAGGCCGTCCTGCGCGGCGCCGAGGGAGCGCCGCCGCTGGAGACCCCGGAGGTCAGCGTGCTGATGCTGTTCGTGATCTCGGTCGCGCTGGCGAAGCTCTGGCGGGCCTGCGGCGTCGAGCCCGCCGGGGTCGTCGGCCACTCGCAGGGCGAGGTCGCCGCGGCGCACGTCGCCGGCGGCCTGTCCCTCGACGATGCGACCCGGGTCGCGGTCGTGCGCACGATGGCGCTGCGCAAGCTGGTCGGCGCCGGGGCGATCGCCTCGGTCGGGCTGTCCGCCGAAGCGCTCGAACCGCGCCTCGAGCGCTTCGACGGCCGGCTCGGGATCGCCGGCCTCAACGGCCCCGCCGCCGGCACCGTGTCCGGCGACATCGAGCCGCTCGACGAACTGCTGGCGGAACTGGAGGCCGAGGGCGTGCGGGTCCGCAAGGTTCCCGGCGCGGTCGCGGCTTCGCACTCGGCCCAGGTCGAGCCGCTGCGCGAGGAGCTGCTGGAGGGCATGGCGGACCTGCGGCCGCGCTCCGGCCAGATCCCCTTCTACTCCACGGTGACCGGCGAGGCCCTCGACACGGCGACGCTCGACGCCGAGTACTGGTTCCGCAATGCCCGTCAGGCGGTCCTTCTCGAGCCGACCGTGCGCCGCCTCCTCGACGGCGGCTGCCGGGCGCTGCTCGAGGTCAGTCCCCACCCGGTCCTCGGCTACGGCCTGCGCGAAATCGTCGAGAGCTCGGCGGCGGGGGAGGGGGCGGCGGTGCTGGGGACGCTGCGCCGCGGCGAAGGCGGGCCGCAGCGCTTCTCGCTCTCGCTCGGCGAAGCCTGGGCGAGCGGGGTCGAGGTGAACTGGGACAGCTTCTTCGCGGAATATGCCGCCCGGCGGGTGAAATTGCCGACCTATCCGTTCCAGCGCCGCCGCTACCTGCTCGACGCCCCGGTAGCGGGCGGGGACGCCGGCGCCGCCGGCCTCGGCGATCCGGGCCACCCGCTGCTGGCGGCGACGATCGACTCGCCCGCGGGCCAGGGGCTTCAGCTGTCGGGACGGCTGACGGCCGAGGCGGCCCCCTGGCTCGGCGATCGCACTGTCTTCGGCGAGGTCGTCTTCCCCGCCGCGGCCCAGCTCGACCTGGCCCTGGCGGCGGCGCGCGCTGCCGGGCTGGGGAGGGTCGAGCAGTTGGACCTGGAGGCGCCGCTGGTCCTGCTCCCCGGCGAGGCCGTACAGCTGCGGATCGGCATCGGCGAGCCCGATGCGGAGGGCAGCCGCGAGCTCACCATCCACTCGCGCCCGCAGCCAGAGCAAGGCGGCCCCGCGCCCTGGACGCTGCACGCAGTCGGGACGCTCTCCCCGGCGACCGTCGACCCGAGCCCTGAGGAGACGGCGTTCGCCGCGACAACCTGGCCGCCCGAGGGCGCGGAGGAGCTCGATCCCGCACTCGTCTACGACCGCTTGGCCGAGATCGGGGTCGAGCACGCACCCCGCGGCCGGTACCTGCGCGCTGCCTGGCGGCGCGGCAATGACGTCTTCGCCGAGGTCGCGCTGAGTGAGGACAGAGTCGACGGCGGCGAATTCAGCGCCCATCCCGCCCTGCTCGAAGCGGCGGCGCTGGTTGGTCTGCAGTTCGTTGGTGGGGAGGGAGACGAGGCGGTCCTGCCTTCCCACTGGAACGGCGTCAGCTCGGGCCCGCAGGCTCACGCACTCGGCGCCGGCCCTGGCGCGCCGGCGGCAGGCAAGCTGAGAGTGCGGCTCAGCTCCGGCGCCGAGGGCGTGCGGCTGCTCGCCTGCAATGAGGAAGGTGAGGTGGCGCTCGCGGTCGAGTCGCTGCGCGGCGAGCCGCTCGAGCCGGGCCGGATCGTCGCCGCCCGCCGTCGCCGCTCGCTCTATCGGCTCGAGTGGGTCGCGCTCGACGAGGGGCCCGCGCCCCGGCGCTCCCGCATCGCCGCGCTGGGGGAGGTCGCCCTGCCGGGCTTCGAAGGGGAGCGCTACCGCGACCTCGACGCCCTCCGCGGCGCGGTCGCCGACGGCGCCGCGCTGCCCGACGTCGTCCTGGTCGAACCGCTGCCGGGCGCCGGCGAGGGAGAGCAGCTTGCCGCGGCGGCGCGGGCGGGTGCCCGCGCCGGCCTCGACCTGGCCCAGGCCTGGCTTGCCGCCGAGGGGCTCGACGGCGCCCGCCTGACCGTCCTCACCGAACGGGCCGTCGCGGTGACCGAGGGCGAGGACCCCGACCTGCCCGCCGCGACGCTCTGGGGCCTCTTCCACAGCGCCGCCGCCGAGCACCCCGGGCGCTTCGCCGTGCTCGACCGCGACGACGCCGAGCTACCGGCGCCGCTGCTCGCCCAGGCCCTCGCCGGCGGCGCCGCCGAGCCACAGCTGGCCCTCCGCGCGGGCCGGGTCCTGGCGCCGCGGCTCGCCCGTCCCGCGCCGGCGGAGGTGGAGGCCAAGCCGCCCGCACTCGACCCGGAGGCGACGGTCCTCATCACCGGCGGCCTCACCGGCATCGGCGCCGCCGTGGCCCGCCACCTCGCGGCCGAGCACGGCGCCCGCCACCTGCTGCTGCTCAGTCGTCGCGGCGCCGAGACAGAGGGCGCGGCCGAGCTGGTCGCCGAGCTGGCCGAGCTCGGGGCCGAGACCACCGTCGCCGCCTGCGACGTCGCCGACCGCGAGCAGCTGCGCTCGCTGATCGAGGCGATCCCCGCCGAGCGGCCGTTGAAAATGGTCGTCCACTCGGCCGCGGTTCTCGACAACGGTGCGGTCGAGTCGCTCGACGGCGAGCGGCTGGATCGGGTGCTGCGGCCCAAGGTCGACGCCGCCTGGGCCCTGCACGAGCTGACCAGCGATATGGACATCTCCGAGTTCCTGCTCTTCTCCTCGGTCGCCGGCCTGCTCGGCGGTCCGGTTCAGGCCAACTACGTCGCCGCCAACGCCTTCCTCGACGCCCTCGCCGCGCACCGCCGCGCCGGCGGCCTGCCGGCGACCTCGATCGCCTGGGGCGGCTGGGAGCTGGAGACGAGCCTGGTCGAGGCGCTCGCCGCGGTCGACCGCAAGCGGCTGGAGCGCTCGGGCATCGTCCCCTTCGCCGCCGGCGAGGGCGTGGAGATGTTCGACGCCGCCCGCGCCGGCGAGGACTCGCTGCTCGCCCCGGTCGGCCTCGATCTCGCCGCGCTCCGCGAGCAGGCGGCGATCGGCGTGCTGCCGGCGCCCCTGCGCGATCTCGTCGGCCTGTCCGGGGATGCGGGTGAGGAGAACCTGCGCGAGCGCCTGCAAGGCATGTCGCCGCCCGAGCGCCGGGCAGCGATCTTGAACCTCGTCCTGACCGAGGCGGCGAGGGTGCTCGGTCACGACTCCGGCACCGCGGTCGATGCTGAGATGCCGCTGCCGGAACTGGGGCTCGACTCGCTGGGCACGGTCGAGCTGCGCAATCGCGTTGCCGCCGCCACCGGGGTGCTGGTGACGATGCTGGCGCTCAGCGAGAGCCCGACGCTCGCCGCGGTCGCGAGCTACGTCGCCGAGCAGCTCGACGCTGAGGTGGACACCGCTCCCGGTGAGAGCGAGCCGGCCGCGGATTCAGATGGCGTCTCGCTCTCCTCGCTGTTGGTGGGCGCCCGCGAGGAGGGCCGGCTCGCCGAGTTCGTCGAGCTGCTCGCCTCGGCCTCGCGCTTCCGCCCCTCCTTCGCCGCGCCCGAGCAGAGCGACTGGCAGGCGCGGCCGGTGCGCCTGGCCGAGGGCCCGTCCGGCGTTGCGCCGCTGATCCTCTTCCCCTCGCTCGGGCTCGCCTCGGGCGTGCACGAGTACGTGCGACTGGCCCGGGAGCTGGCCGGAAGGCGGGCGGTCTACAGCTTCGCCCTGCCGGGCTTCGGTCCCGGCGAGGCGCTGCCGGCGAACGCCGAGGCGGCAATCGCCGCGCTGGCCGAGGCGGTGCGGGAGATCGGTCCAGGTGTGATCCTCGGTGGGCACTCCTCGGGCGGCTGGCCGGCGCAGGGGGTGGCGGCCCACCTGGAGGCCGCGGGCGAGGAGCCGGAGGCCGTCCTCCTGCTCGACACCTACGCCCCCGACTCGCCCCTGCTGGCGCGGATGCTGCCCTTGATGCTGGCCGCGAGCGCCGATCCGCAGGCCGGCGAAGCGACCGCGGGCGACCCGCGGCTGCTGGCGATGGGCGCCTACATACGGATCTTCAGCGAGTGGGAGCCGCCGGCGATCGGCGCGCGGACGCTGCTCGTGCGGGCGGACCGGCCCGCCTGGGAACCCGACTCCGAGGACTGGCAGGCGCGGTGGGAGCCCCCGCACACGCTGGTCGAGGTGGAGGGGGATCACTTTTCGATCCTGACCGACCGCGCCGAGAACACGGCCGCGGTCATCGAAGACGTACTCGCAGGGCAAACAGTCAACGGAGAGGTGGGGGTGTGAGATGAGTGCAGTCGCGCAGGCGGCCGGCTTGCTGAAAACGGAAGACGAGGTGGATCTGGGGGGCGAATACCTGGACGTGCTCGGCGAGCACGATCCGATCGGCCCGCACCGCGGCCAGCAGGCCTTCCGGCGCAAATTCGCTCCGAAGGTCTACGAGCGCTACTGGAGGCCGATGGTCTCGCGCCTCTTCTTCGGCTTCTCCGGCCCGAGCGCCGAGGAGGAGCGGCGGATGGCGCTGGAGATGATGCGGATTCGCCCGGGCGATCAGGTGATCGACGTCGGCTGCGGCACGGGCAACTACACCCGGCACCTGGCGGAGGCCGCGGGGGAGGGGCTGACGGTCGGGCTCGATGCCTCCGAGACGATGTTGGCGGCGGCGGCCGAGCGCAGCGACCGCGAGAACCTCGCCTACCTGCGCGGCGATGCCTGCGCCCTGCCCTTCGAAGACGAGACCTTCGACGTCGCCTGCAGCGTCGGCGTTATCCACATGGTCGAAGAGCCGCTCGTCGCCCTCGCGGAGATGGCCAGGGTGCTCGCGCCCGGCGGTCGCCTGGTCGTCGTCGCCAGCTGCGTGCCCGAGGGGCGGAAAGGCGGCGTACGCCACGGCCTCGTCTTCTTCACCAAGGACGAGCTCACCGACGCGTTGCGTGAGCACGGGATGGAAGGCATCGAGCAGAAGGTGATCGGGCGCGGCCAGTTCGTCGTCGCGCAAAAGCCGTCACAGGGGGTTGGCAATGGCCATTGACATGAACACGGTCGCGGCGCTGGACGTCGAACCCGGCAGCCTGCCGGCGACGATGGCGGCCTGGGTGATCCGCCAGGAGCGCGAGGGAGAGCCGATCGAGGCCTTCCAGGTCGAGCAGATCGAGGTGCCGGAGCCCGGCCCCTTCGAGGTGATCGTGCGGGTGATGGCCGCCGCCGTCAACTACAACGGCGTCTGGGCCTCGCTCGGGGAACCGGTCTCGGTCTTCGGCTTCGGCGACCACCCCGAGCACGGCCACCACATCGGCGGCTCCGACGGCTCCGGGATCGTCTGGAAAGTCGGCGAGGGCGTGACCCGCTGGAAGCCGGGCGACGAGGTGGTGCTGCACGGCAACCACGCCTCCTATGAGGACGTCGAGGTGCACGGGCTCGACCCGATGGCCGCGCCGAGCCAGAAGGCCTGGGGCTATGAGACCACCTGGGGCTCCTTCGCCCAGTTCACCAAGGTCCAGGCCCAGCAGCTGCTGCCGCGGCCGCAGAGCCTCAGCTGGGCGGAGGCCGGCTCCTACGCCGGTGGCTACTTCGCCGCCTACCGGATGCTGATCGACCAGTGCAAGCTGCAGGCCGGCCACAACGTCCTGGTCTGGGGCGCTGCCGGGGGCCTCGGCGTCTTCGCCGTGCAGCTCTGCAAGGCGGCCGGGGCCAACGCGGTCGCCGTCGTCTCCTCGGCGGAGAAGGGCGAGCTGGTCAAGCAGCTCGGCGCCGTCGACTACATCGACCGCAGCGAGTTCGGCGAGATGATGCGCACGCCCGAGAACAACGTCGACGTCGACCCTAGCAAGGAGAAGGAGCGCTTCAAGGCCTCGCGCGCCTTCGCCAAGCGGGTCAAGGAGATCCTCGGCGACGCCCCCGACATCGTCTTCGAGCACGTCGGCCGCGAGACGTTCCCGACCTCGGTTTTCACTTGCAAGCCCTTCGGCAAGGTGGTCATCTGCGGTGCCACCTCGGGCTTCTACCTCGACTTCGACGCCCGTTACCTCTGGATGCGCCAGAAGCAGATCATCGGCTCGCACTTCGCCAACGCCTACCAGTGCATGCGGGGCAACGAACTGATCATGGCGGGGACGATCCGGCCGGTCATCTGGCGCACGATGGAGTTCGAGCAGGTGCCCGAAGCCCACCAGCTGATGTACGAAAACAAGCACCTGGGCAAGATCTCGATCCTGGTCGGGGCCGAGTCCGAGGACGAGGGCCGCAACCAGCCCGGCCCCGGCGCCGTGAGGGTCTCCTGATGTCGGTGACGAGCGTCGATCGGGACGCGATCGCGACAGTGGACGTCGAGCCCGGCGCGCTGCCGGAGACGATGGCCGCCTGGGTGATCCGCCAGGAGCGCGAGGGCGAGCCGACCGAGGCCTTCCAGCTGGAGGAGATCGAGGTGCCCGAGCCCGGCGCCTTCGAGGTGATCGTGCGGGTGATGGCCGCGGGCGTCAACTACAACAACGTCTGGGCGGCGCTGGGCAAGCCGGTCTCGGTCTTCGGCTACGGCGACCACCCCGAGTTCGGCCACCACATCGGCGGCTCCGACGCCTCCGGGATCGTCTGGAAAGTCGGCGCGGGCGTGACCCGCTGGAAGCCGGGCGACGAGGTGGTGATGCACACTGCCCAGGTCTCCTACGAGGACGTCGAGGTGCACGGCCTCGACCCGACCGTCGCGCCCACCGCCAAGGCCTGGGGCTATGAGACCACCTGGGGCTCCTTCGCCCAGTTCACCAAGGTCCAGGCCCAGCAGCTGCTGCCGCGGCCGCAGAATCTGTCCTGGTCCGAGTCGGCCTCCTACGGCCTCGCCTACTTCACCGCCCACCGGATGCTGTTCGGCCGCTGCGCGATGCAGGTCGGCGACAAGGTGCTGCTCTGGGGAGCCGCCGGCGGCCTCGGCGTCTTCGCCACCCAGCTCTGCAAAGCCGCGGGCGTCAATGCGGTCGGCGTCGTCTCCTCCGCGGAGAAGGGCGAGCTGGCCGTGCGGCTCGGCGCCGTCGACTACATCGACCGCAGCGAGTTCGGCGAGATGATGCGGGTCAGGGACAACCTCGCCGACCCGACCAAGGAGAAGGAGCGCTTCAAGGCCTCGCGCGCCTTCGCCAAGCGGGTCAAGGAGATCCTCGGCGACGCCCCCGACATCGTCTTCGAGCACGTCGGCCGCGAGAC